>ERZ773043.1687-NODE-1687-length-12219-cov-3.928642_pt1 | contig 12219 bp, 8 predicted proteins | sample MGYA00580636_ERZ773043 | MGnify/ENA primary metagenome ERZ773043 (study PRJEB29015, sample SAMEA2737992) | human oral metagenome | biome: human oral; feature: human-associated habitat; material: dental | place: China | collected 2065 ... | reverse complement strand
CCTTCATACTTGCTAATACAGCGCGACGCCGTCAGAGGTGACAAAGCGCCCGAGCTGTGATTAGCTTTCAGATTTCGTACCTTCATACTTGCTAATACAGCCTACACCTCACGCAGCGTCGTTGCAGGGGAGTTGTGATTAGCTTTCAGATTCCATACCTTCATACTTGCTAATACAGCGTACTGCCGTAGGGCTTTGATGATGTCACCGTTGTGATTAGCTTTCAGATTTCGTACCTTCACACTTGCTAATACAGCGCGTCGCAGAGTCGAACACCGCAAAGAAGCGTTGTGATTAGCTTTCAGATTTCGTACCTTCATACTTGCTAATACAGCCCGCACCGAGTGGCACAACATCACTATCTTGTTGTGATTAGCTTTCAGATTTCGTACCTTCATACTTGCTAATACAGCGAGGGATATTACGCCTATAGCCACCGACAAGTTGTGATTAGCTTTCAGATTTCGTACCTTCATACTTGCTAATACAGCAGACCCCGCAAAGGAGTCTATGGGACAAGTACTTAGCAGGAGGATTTAGAAAAAGAAAAGCCCGTGGATATCCACGGGCTTTTCCTTTACTTAGCGACTTTTCCGATCCCAGATCTCACAGCATATCGAAGAGTCCTGGGAGCTGAATAGCATCGATAGGCTTGCGCGAAGAGAAATGCGCCATCATACCAAACTGCTTGTCGGTAAGCGTCATGATCACCACCTCGCCCTCATCGGGGAGCATCGCCTTGACCCACCGCATATGCGTCTGTGCCTGCTCCATACTCGCACAATGGCGCATATAGATGGAGTACTGAAACATCGTGAAGCCATCCTTCAGGAGCTCTTGGCGGAAGCTGGTAGCCGCCTTGCGCTCCTTAGGCGTACCCGTAGGCAGATCAGAGCGTGTGCCCGTCCAGCGGGAGGAGTAGTCCCGAGGGCATGTGCGTCGCGGAGCAGGTCACGATAGCACAATTATTCTCGAGCAAAGCCCCTAAGAGGGCGTGGGTGATCGTGATCTGTGGGTGGTCGAGGAGGACGACCCCGATATCCTCTATCGGGATCGTCCGTACCGTCGTCTCACGATCACCCGACGGCTGCCGCACCTCTAGCTGCTTGAGGCGCAGGGAGAGGTAGGTAGGGTTGCCGATATAGATCGTTCGCTTCATCATGGTAGCAGGGGAGCATCAGAGCAGAGAGATCCGTCCGAGGAGGTCGACACGTACCTTATGCACATTCTTTTTTTGAAGGGAGCCAATACCCCGTATCCGGTAGATCCTCGGTATACGCCCCGAAGTATTCCGAACCCTTTTCTTTTTCTTCTTCGAAGAATCCGTCTCATCTGGATCATCTGTATCCAAGTGGTAGTGAAACTCATAATCTTTGGAGGATATCCCCTTGAGACAATAGAGATGCTCACTAAGAGTGCGATAGTCTTGCATATCTACAGCCCTTCGTAATTCCTCTTCAGGCAAACCTACAACTGCCATTTCATTCTGCTGGAATACCTCAACAAACTCATAGTCAGCTGGTGGGAGTAGACTTAAAACGGACTCAGGAATATCTTCCCGCTGTATAACTTGCTCCATAGCTTTGCGCGGGTACTTGATAATCAAAGGAAGGCCGTAGCGAGCACGGTTGACAGCATCCCAAAAGCTCACAATTGACTCTACGAGTTCCCCTTTAGGCGTGCGGTAGATGGCGAGATGATGATTACTCCCAGACTTTACGAATGTAATAGCTCTACCACACTCATCGAAGCGAATTGGAATAGCCTTTGCAACCGAAGGTTTATCAACATAGCACCTTACAGAGCGCACCTCTTGCTTCTCAGCAGCATCGAGATAGAGGGGAGCACCCTTCGCCTTTACCTTGGATGTAATCTCTTGATTGTACTCTGCGATAAGCTCACGAAGTCGCGGATCTACGACCTCCCCTTTAAGGTCATGCAAAGGATAGCGCTTGACAATACGCTCCCTACCTTGGGAGAGAATCTTCCCGTAGAGCGATGCCTCCATCAGTTCTCCTCGTGGTACCAGCACACCCCGCTGTACGCAGGTGACTTCTTGACCATCAGCTGTCTTCTTACGATAGATATTGCGTCCGCGGGTGACGACGCGCTTCCCTGGGCGGTAGGAGATGAGGATCTCAGCAACCTTATCGCTGACGGCACGCACCGAGAAGTGAGGGCGCTGCGTCAGCCAGCGCTCCAGAAGGGAGAGCTTATCGGTCTTCGTCACCTTCTGCATCTCGATCTCTCCGCTCATCGCCTCACGCTCGCTCTCAGAGCTTACACGATTGAGGCGCTGGATATAACCCTGACGAGTCGAAGCTACGACGAGGGCATCGATAGCGTGGTGGCGGTGGTCCATGCGCTTCGACCAGTCCTTGATGCGAAGCTCCTCGGTCGCCTCACCTTCCCGAGATACGCGCTCGGTCTCGCCCATCGAGTCGTAGCGATCGAGGTTGAGCGTATGGAGGATCTTACCATAACCCCAAAGGCTACGAAGCCGAGCCGTCACTCCACCCTCGCTCGCGGAGACACGGCGGATACCCTGCTGGAGGATGGCCATAGCTTGGCGTGAGATATACTGCGTCAGACGCAGCTGACGCTCGAGGAAGTCGGAGGGGATATCTTCCTTCAGCCAGCGCAGACGCTGGTGCTTGCTGTAGGAAATCTTCTTCTCCTTCAGAAGGTCATTGATGCGCTCCATATACTTGGTTTCCCAGCCCTTCGCTCGGATGTACTCGAGAGCGGTGCGATTGCCCTTCGTCTGATTACATTCGTGGCAGGCACAGGTCTTATTGCCATAGGAGTCATCGTAGAGGACGGACTTTGGGATGATGTGCTCGACCTCCATATCGTCCCCATTGAGACACTGCTCCTCTTCAATTGACCGACCACAATACAGACACACTTTACCAGCCTCCTCCCACAGCATGTACTTTTGGATGTGAGGCTTCGTCGGATAAAGCCCACACTGACGGATCCTCTCTGCTACCTTATCATTCGCCTCCTTTCTCTGCCCATTCTGACGGGTCATACGCTCACGCTCCTCACGCGACATCTTCAGCTCACGTGCCAGCTCGACACGGACTTCATCGACGCCATACTCGGCCTTGAGCGCATTGACGAGGTTGATCATCTGGTTGAGGATCTTCTCGACGAGAGGCTGACGCAGCTCATTGCGCTGCAGCAGCGGTATCTTCTCCAGAAGCGTGCGCTCGGCGATTTCTTCGCTGGTGGGGCTATTCGAGTGGCGGTAGCCGACGGCTGCACACGCCTCACTATAGCCCAGCCCCTGCTGTAGCTGGGGGAGGAGCTTACAGATGAACTTCGCGGACTTATTCCCGTAGCCGGGCTTGACGAAGTCCAGACGATAGAGCTGATCCAAGAGCCCGCCGTCCAGGTCCTCCTCCGTCATACCGAGCTGTGTGATGAGTGCTCGGCGCATCGCATCGCGCTCCTCGATGGAGTAGAGGATGTGCCACAGGCGATAGAGGGGCTGGCGGACGTAGCTATCGGTAACGACGGAGACCTCTCGCTCGGTGACCTCGCCCGTCTCTTCGTCGGTGAGCTGGACGGTCATCATACGCATCTCCAGCTCCATATCGAGGAGGTGGTGATACTGCGGATAGGACTGCAGAGCAGCAGCGAGAGCGACCCGCGTGCTATTCCCCTTCAGCCCACTCTTCGTGGTAAGCTGGTCTGCGATGAGTGCCTTCTCCTTGAGGAGCTTCTTCAGTGCGGCGAAGGATAGCGAAGCACTTGACTGGAGATGTGCGACGATCTTAGCACGCTCCTCGGGTGTGATATCGCGTGGCGAGCCGTCGGGACGAGTCAGACGGATATTATTCACCGCCTCATAGATACGGCAGAGCTGGAAGAGGGGCGAGGACTTCGGGGCGACCTTCGGGCCGAACTTGACCCTACGCTCGACGAGCTGCCGACCGCCCTTGCCGTCATCCTGCTGGACGCACATCACCTTCTCCTGCTTCTCGAACTCGCACAGCGAGACCAGGTGCTTGCAGGACTTCAGCGGGCGCTGCATGAAGATGACTTCATCGCGTAGCATCCGGATGAATGCGTCTGTGAGGATATCGGGATAGTACACGCGCTGAGCTGCCATGATCTGATCGTACTCATCGATGTAGCGCTGACGGGAGAAGATCTGATCCTTGATGCGGTAGCTGATGCCGCCCGTGGGGCTCTCACTCTGACTTCGACGGAGCTGCTCGGCGAGGTACTGCCCCACCGTCTTGTGCTCGTCCTGGAGCTTCTCATCATTTGCACGGATACCAGCGAGGTAGGCACTATTCGAGTCCTTCTTCTTCTTCTCGCCCTCATCACCGACGATGGCAGCGGCATCACTCTTGACATGCCGATAGCCACGCTTCTGATTGATGTGGCAGAGCACACGCCCCAGCTCGGGCAGCGTCAGGCGCCGACCAGCTGTAGCCGCCCGCTCGCGGAGCTCCCACAGCTCCAGCAGAGGGAGCTGAATGAGTGCGGCATCGGGGAGCATCCCGACCTTCTCCAGCTCCCGACGCAGGCGGTAGCGACGCAGCTGATAGCGGGCAAAGCCTCGGCGCATCGTACGGCGCGCCGTCCGCTTTTGGTTTGCTGTGAAGGCCTCCCCCTTGGAAAAGGCCTTGTCATCTCCAAGGTTAGTTAAGGGGACGACACGGCTCCCCATACCTAAGATTTCGGCAGGATCTCCCTGCGCATCGAGGGCGATAAGGCACCACCCTATTGATCCTACTCCGAGGTCAAGACCAAGTACATGTTTGCTCATAAGCATTGGTTGTGTTGATATTAAGAAAAATGGCTACATTTGCAGTAACGAAATCTGAAAGCTAATCACAATAAGGATTCATTCCGTTGTGAGAACATCCAGGGTGGGGCCTCCTGAGTGAGGTTCTCACCCTTCTTTTTTGTGATCAGACCGAGAGGTCAGGCCACTACGATCAGCCGTAGCACTGAAACAAATGTAGCAACTTCCCTGCGCCCGAGCAAGCAACACATCCTATATGAGCGACTTACACCTCACAGAAGGGCTCACCATACACCCACTTTCCCTACACCCAGAGCGAGCTATCTTGAGGTGATTTCTCCTTGACTTCGGGGTATATACCCTGCGAAATCTATTTACCTTTATTTACTACACCATATCATACACGGACATATTTCCGCGAGAAAACAACATATCCATACATTTCCTCGTTGTAGTTAAGGCAGGAGAGGAAGCCCGCCTTACACTCCTTCCCTAAGTACAATTCATTTAACGGAAGCATTATCGTGGAGCAGGATAGCCCCGTCTACCCTCCCTCCGCCTCATCATCAACTACAAGTAAAATGGCTACAAAACAATCATTTCGCCGACTCGGCATCCTATCTCTTCTCCTCTTCTCCTTTGCCTTAGTGCTCAGCTCTTGCGGCGGCAAGAGTGACCTGCCAGGCGGAGAATTCGGCGGCTTTGGCAGCGCAGACCTGAAGCAAGAGGTCTCGATCAGTGCATCCTCTCCGATCAGCGTCCACTTCAACGCCAACACCCAAGGGGGATCTGACATCTACCGTGACGGCAAGCTCGTCGGTCAGACCGTCTATGACTCCGAGTGGAAAGACCCCATCGCAAAGTCCTATCGCACAACGTTCACCCACAAGGGTTCGGGGCTATATGTCGGATTCATCGTACACAGACCTGATAATGCCCCTGCATCCATCAAGGTGAAGACGAGCGTGAAGCTGTACAGGGGGAACAAGCACCTTAAGACCTACGAGAAGGAAGTAACCCTCACCGCTGATCCTTTACACTCATTGTCAAAGGAATTTTACAAGGTCGAAGCTAGCGGCAACTAGCAAGCTACTGCAGTTTAGGAGAGCCACGCTCTCTGGCACATCACTCCAAGCAAGATCCCACTTGATACCGCTCCTCTCTCGGGACGTATCAAGTGGGATCTTCTCTTTTCGAGGAAGTGGCTTTGCCGAGCACTCTCCCACCCCGAATGAAGTACTATATATAGGTAGTCAGCCGTCTGACCTTCGCCGACCGCCCACGTAGAGTCGGGAGATGAGGCGAGCTTTGACTAACTTTGTAAGCGTAATTCAAAAAGACAGAGAGAATGGATAATACAAGAATGAGCCGAATCAATCGACTCATCCAAAAGGAGGTCAGCGACCTCTTCCGCATACAGACCCAGAGCATCCCTGGCACACTGATCACCGTGACATCGGTGACCGTAAGCCCCGACCTCAGCATCGCTCGTGTACGCCTGAGCATCTTCCCCTCGGAGAAGGCCGAAGAGCTACTCGAGTCAATTCGCTCCAGCGCGAAGACCATCCGCTACGATCTGGGCCTACGCGTAGGCAAGCAGCTGCGTAAGCTCCCCGAGCTAACCTTCTTCATCGATGACTCACTCGACTACCTCGAGCGCATCGATAGCCTCCTCGGGCTGAACGACAAGTAACGATCTCCACACTCCCCGCCCCTCGTCCGTGCTCAGCTTCCGCATAGCCCTCCGCTACCTCTTCAGCCGCACCCGCCTGCATGCAGTGAACTACGTGACGGCACTCTCTGCCGTCGCCATCGCTGTCGTCGCTATGGCGCTGGTGGCTGTCGTCGGCGTGTACAATGGCTATGTGGCGATGATCCTCGGAGCTACAAAGCAGGTCGATGCCGACATCGTCCTAAGAGACACCGAGGGCGGAGTCTTCGACCTGAAGAAGTTCCCCGACTACCGCACCAAGCTCACGAAGGCAGGTGCCGAAGCGATTGCCCTGCGCCTGGAGAGCAAGGGACTCCTACGTGTAGGGGAGCAGCAGTGGGTCGTGGATGCCGTCGGGGTGGACTCGGCCTTTGCCTCCGTCTACCCGATGGGGCGTGCAGCTGATGTGCCTGAGCTCCACTCGGCGACGACCCTCGTAGACGCCGAAGGTGCACCCATCACCCCCATCCAGCTCGGCGCAGCGATTCAGCTCCCGCAGGATAGCAGCCGCACCGAGCACAATGGTCCCGCTGCCGAAGTCCTCTTCCCCAAGCGCCTCGGCTTCACCAATCCCTTAGCCCCTGCCTCGTCCTTCCAAAGCCTCGAGGCACGGGTCATCGGGCAGTATCAGCCCACGAGCCAAGAGACGGATGCTGCGATCTACCTCCCCTTGGCTGACCTGCAGGACGTACTCGACTATGAGGAGAGCGAAGTATCGGCTCTCGGCATCCACCTCCGCTCAGGCGTCAAGACCTCCGACTTCAAGCAGCAGGTGAAGGCGCTCTACGGCGATCGCCTTACCGCCCTTGACCCCGAAGAGCAGCACCCAGACCTCTCCTACCTCATCCGTATGGAGAAGGTTATGACCTATCTCATCCTACTCTTCATCCTCCTCCTGGCGGCCTTCAACGTCGCCAGCTCGCTGGCTATGCTCCTCATCGAGAAGCAGGACGACAGCCGTATCTTCACCGCCCTCGGTGCACCACCCAGCTTCACGCAGCAGGTCTTCCGCCGTGTGGGCCTACTGATCGCCCTCACGGGGACCAGCGTCGGCATGCTCCTCGGCTGGATACTCTGCCTCCTGCAGGCACGCTTCGGCATCATCCGCTCTGGTAGCGGTATCGAAGCGATGGCGCTCCCCGTGGATGTACGCCCGCTGGATATGCTCCTCATCTTCGTCTCGGTGACGGCGCTCTCCTTCCTCATCTCCCTCTACCCCACCCGCTTCTTCCACCGCGGTTAGGCGCATTCCGCCCCATCGTCTTCACCTCTCCCCCATACATTATTATATATAGGGCGGTATACTGTGCTCATGAATGCGGGGAAGGAGGGTGAAGTGAAAAGCAAAAGATTTGCCACGATACCGAGGGATAACACACGATTTTCACCAGCTATTTTGCCTTTCATACCACTATTTACACATAGCAGAAAAGCCGTGTAGATGCGCTTCTTTCCTAAGAAATTAAAAGAAGCTACTACATTTGTCAAGGTAAAAATCATTGCATATATTTGCTGTGAAATCAAGGCTCCCACACGAGCCGTACACGCAAAACTATTAGATCGATCAGTTATGAAATCCGCTGAGATTTTGGCCTCGCTCGAGGCAAAGCACCCTGGGGAAAAGGAATTCCTCCAGGCTGTGAAGGAAGTTCTTCTCTCTGTAGAAGAAGTCTACAACCAGCACCCCGAGTTCGAAAAGGCAGCTATCATGGAACGCCTCGTAGAGCCCGACCGTATCATCACCTTCCGTGTACCTTGGATCGACGATGCAGGTAAAGTCCATGTAAACATCGGCTACCGCGTACAGTTCAACAACGCTATCGGCCCATACAAGGGTGGTATCCGCTTCCATCCCTCTGTCAACCTCTCTATCCTGAAGTTCCTCGGCTTCGAACAGACCTTCAAGAATGCACTCACCACGCTGCCTATGGGCGGTGGTAAGGGCGGTGCCGACTTCTCTCCTAAGGGTAAGAGCGACCGCGAAATCATGACTTTCTGCCAGAGCTTCATGCGCGAGCTGTGGCGCCACATCGGCCCTGACACCGACGTACCCGCAGGGGACATCGGCGTAGGTGGTCGCGAAGTCGCCTACATGTACGGTCAGTACAAGCGCCTTGCTAACGAGCACACGGGTACGATGACCGGTAAGGGCTTCACCTTCGGTGGCTCTCGCCTGCGTCCCGAATCTACGGGCTTCGGCGCTGTCTACTTCGTACAGCACATCTGCAAGCAGCACAACATCGACCTCAAGGGCAAGACGGTAGCTATCTCTGGCTTCGGTAACGTAGCTTGGGGTGTAGCTCAGAAGGCTACCGAACTCGGTGCTAAGGTCGTCACCATCTCTGGTCCTGACGGCTACGTCTACGACCCAGACGGTATCAACACCCCCGAGAAGTTCCAGGCGCTGCTCGACCTCCGATCCAGCGGTAACGACGTCGTCTCTGACTACGCTAAGAAGTTCCCCAACGCTCAGTTCTTCGCTGGCAAGAAGCCTTGGGAGCAGAAGGTAGACATCGCTATGCCTTGCGCTACGCAGAACGAAATGAACGAAGAAGATGCTAAGATGCTCCACGCTAACGGCGTAACCATCGTAGCTGAAACGTCGAACATGGGTTGTACGGCCGAAGCTGCTGAGTACTTCGTAGAAAAGAAGATGCTCTTCGCTCCTGGTAAGGCAGTCAACGCTGGTGGTGTAGCTACCTCTGGTCTCGAAATGACTCAGAACGCTATGCACCTCTACTGGACCAACGAAGAAGTCGATGCTAAGCTCCACCAGATCATGAGCGACATCCACGAACAGTGCGTGGCTCATGGCCGTGAAGGAGACTACATCAACTACGTCAAGGGTGCTAACGTTGCTGGCTTCCTCAAGGTAGCTCAGGCAATGCTCGAGCAGGGCGTCCTCTAAGGAGCGACCCTTCCCTCAAGTTTCATAAGGCTTACAGCCCGCATTCCCCACGCTCGGGGAATGCGGGCTGAGCCTTTTTATAGCCCCAGCGAAACGACCGAGAGGAGGGAACTGAGAGGCGAGACTGATGCTTGGGCGGAAGAATGGCTTATCTTTGCGGGCAAACGGGAGCCGATGCTTCCATATCGCTTGCACAAGTCCTATGGCATATACTACCCTACTTCGCTGCACCCTCGTCGCAGCAGCCCTCAGCGCAGGCAACGCCTTCGCCAGCCCCACGACGGCGGCACCGCGGGCTAAGACGACGACCTCCGTAGACCAGGCTTACCGCGAGAGCCTCACCTATTTCTTCGATCGCCCGGCCACGAGCATGATGGAGGCGCTCCCCCTCGGCAATGGCCGCCTGGGGATGCTCTCCGATGGTGGCGTACAGCATCAGAGGATCACCCTCAACGAAAGCTCCATGTGGAGCGGCTCGGTCGACTCCACCGCTTGGAACGCCGAGGCCTACAAGCAACTCCCCGCCATCCGTAAGCTCCTCCTCGCTGGACGTGCTAAGGAAGCCGAAGACCTCATCTACCGCACCTTCGTCTGCGGTGGCGTAGGGAGCGGACGCGGACAGGGAGCGAATACCCCCTACGGCAGCTACCAAGTCGGCGGCTTCCTTCACCTCAATTGGGACAAAGCTCCCGAGCTCAGCGGCTACTACCGCGGGCTGAGCCTCAGTGAAGGCGTCAGCAGAGAGAGCTTCGTCGTCGACGGGCAAGCCTATCGCACGAAGCGTCTATACAGCGTCCTCGGCCGTGAGGTGCAGGTCGTGCACCTCACGAACCACAGCGAAGAGGCACGTCGTGACACGCTGCGCCTCTCCCTCTCCCGCCCCGAGAATGGGCACCCCGCAGCCGAAGCAGGCTTCTTGACGCTCTCGGGTCAGCTCCCCGACGGCAAGGGCGGTCGTGGCATGAGCTACGCCATCGTCGTACGCCCCGTCCTGCCTCAGGGCGGTACGCTCATCACCCGTGGCGATGAGCTACTCATAGTGAATGCCCCCACGGTCGAGCTCTACATCGCGCACAACACCAACTACTACGACAAGCGCCTGCCCGTCATGGCACGCAGCATCGAGCAGACGCTCCAAGCTAAGGCCGTGGGCGAAGCCAACCTCTTCGCTGAGCACGTCCAGCGCTTCACCGCACAGATGGACCGCGTACAGGCTCGCTTCCTTGGCTCTGACCCAGCACGCTCGTCGCTACCGATCCAGCGCCGCCTCATCGCTTACTACGAGCACCCCGAGCGTGACCCTGCACTGGCCGCCCTCTATATGCAGCTGGGCCGCTACCTCCTGATCTCCAGCACACGCCCTGGCGCTCTGCCTCCCAACCTGCAGGGCATATGGACCGAAACCATCCAAGCTCCTTGGAACGGGGACTACCACCTGAATATCAACCTACAGATGAACTACTGGCCTGCCGAGAAGGGCGCACTCCACGAGACCGTCGAGGCGCTCACGGATTGGGTCGAGAGCATCGTACCCTCGGGTGAGCGTACGGCACGCACCTTCTATCGCGCTAAGGGCTGGGTCACGCACGTCCTCGGCAATGTATGGCAGTTCACCGCCCCTGGTGAGCATCCCAGCTGGGGCGCCACGAATACCTCTGCCGCTTGGCTCTGCGAACACCTCTACAATCACTACCGCTACAGCCAAGACCGCGCTTACCTCCAGCGCATCTATCCCGTGATGCAGGGTGCCGCACGCTTCTTCCTCACGACGCTGGTCAAGGATCCCAAGAGCGGCTACCTCGTCAATGTCCCCACGACCTCACCTGAGAACAGCTACTACACGCCCCAAGGCAAGGCCGTAGCCGTAGCGGCTGGCTCGACGATGGACAATCAGATCCTGCGCGAGCTCTTCTCCACGACGCGCGAGGCAGCGATGGCCCTCGGTCGTGACCGCACCTTCGTCGACAGCCTCTCCACGGCACTGCGCCAGCTCAAGCCCACCACCCTCGGCCCTGACGGGCGTATCATGGAGTGGATGGAGGACTACAAGGAGGTCGAGCCACACCACCGCCACGTATCGCATCTCTACGGGCTCTTCCCTGGGAGCGAGATCACGCCACACGGCACGCCCGAGCTGGCTGAAGGCGCGAAGAAGACGCTCATAGCACGTGGCTCAAGCAGCACCAGCTGGTCCATGGGCTGGAAGGTGAACTTCCACGCACGACTGGGCGATGCTGAGGGTGCTTATGAGGTGCTGAATATGCTCCTCCGCCCTGTCGACGCCATCGACCCCAAGACGAATAAGCCCTACGGCAGTGGTACAGAGCCCAACCTCTTCAGCTCACATCCGCCTTTCCAGATCGACGGGAACTTCGGTGGCTCCTCGGGCATCATGGAGATGCTCCTCAGCAGTGAGACGGGCTGCATCATCCCGCTGCCAGCACTGCCCAAGGCATGGAAGGCTGGTAGCATCCAAGGCCTGCGCGTCATCGGCAATGCCACCTGCTCGCTCAGCTGGTCTGCTGGCGAACTTGACCGCTTCGTCCTCGAGGCACACCACGCCTATCGCCACACGCTCCTCCTTCCTGGCGAAGGACGTGGCTACGTCCTCCGACTCAACGGCCGCGCCTTAGACACAAAGACGCTCCTCCACCAAGGTCACCTGCGGCTCCCCCAGATGCAGGCTGGTGATCGTCTGGAGGTCGTGAAGAAGTCCTAAGGCATACATAAGCCACGCTATCACAGACTCCTCCAAGAAGAGTCACACAAGTAAGGGGCACGAACCGACTGCGGTTCGTGCCCCTTACTTATATCCCTCTATACCAAGCTCTAATA
>ERZ773043.1685-NODE-1685-length-12221-cov-3.667680_pt1 | contig 12221 bp, 7 predicted proteins | sample MGYA00580636_ERZ773043 | MGnify/ENA primary metagenome ERZ773043 (study PRJEB29015, sample SAMEA2737992) | human oral metagenome | biome: human oral; feature: human-associated habitat; material: dental | place: China | collected 2065 ... | reverse complement strand
CCCGCGCTTCGGCCGCCCCAAGGCTAGAGCGGGCTGACCGATACCCATCAGCGGGCTGAGAGGCATCCCTCACGGCGCTGACGGACGTCCCTCAGCTGCCTGACTGATATCCCTCACGGACGCTTCCCCTGAGCCCAGAGCATCCGCGACGGCTAGGGAAGCACTCCGCGAGGCGCTGTAGGGCGAGCCCAGCGCTGAGTGTCTGGACTTTGCGCCCCTTATTCGTATCTTTGTACTTCCTAGCCAGCGGAGGCGGCAGCTCGGGGGGATCCCGAGGTCGTAGCCCCAAGGCTAAGCCACCCACCGACAAAGTATAAGATAAGCAGAGAGCAATATGTCCATCGTACACGCACTGCAGAGCGCAGTGAGCCAAGCCGTAGAGGAGCTCTACGGACAGAGCGTGCCCCAGGAGCAGCTACAGCTGCAGAAGACACGCAGCGAATTCGAGGGTCAGTGGACCCTGGTGACCTTCCCCCTCTTGAAGATCTCCCGCAAGAGCCCCGAGGCTACGGCTCAGGAGCTAGGCGCGGCACTGCTGGAGCGTCACCCTGAGCTCGTCACCAGCGTGCAGGTCGTCAAGGGCTTCCTCAACCTCACCATCGCCACCGCAGCCTGGGTCGAGGACTTCAACGCCATACGCCACGATGCGGACTACGGACATATCCGCGCCACGAAGCAGTCCCCCTTGGTCATGGTCGAGTACTCCTCGCCCAATACCAACAAGCCCCTGCACCTCGGGCACGTGCGTAACAACCTCCTCGGCTACAGCCTCGCCTTGATCCTAGAGGCCGCAGGGCAGCGCGTGGTCAAGACCAATATCGTCAACGACCGCGGTATCCATATCTGTAAGTCCATGCTCGCCTGGGTACGCTGGGGCGAGGGCGCCACGCCCGAGAGCACGGGCAAGAAGGGCGACCACCTGATCGGGGACTTCTACGTCCTCTTCGACAAGCACTACAAGGCCGAGCTCGAGGCCCTCATGGCCGCAGGCAAGAGCAAGGAGGAGGCCGAGGCCGCCTCTGAGCTGATGGCCGAGGCGCGCGCCATGCTGCGCCACTGGGAGGAGGGCGACGAGGAGACCGTAGCCATCTGGAGGATGATGAATAGCTGGGTCTATGCGGGCTTCGACGAGACCTACAAGCGTATGGGCGTCAGCTTCGACAAGATCTACTACGAGTCCGAGACCTACCTCGAGGGTAAGGCCGAGGTACTCCGAGGGCTGAAGGAGGGGAAGTTCGTCCAGGATCCCGACGGCTCGGTATGGGCCGACTTCACCGACGAGGGACTGGACCGCAAGATCCTACTGCGCTCCGACGGCACCTCCGTCTACATGACTCAGGACATCGGGACGGCCAAGAAGCGCTTCGACGAGTACCCCATCGACAAGATGGTCTACGTCGTGGGCAACGAGCAGGACTACCACTTCAAGGTGCTCTCCCTACTGCTCGACCGCCTCGGCTATGACTTCGGCAAGGGGCTCGTACACTTCAGCTACGGCATGGTCGAGCTGCCCAACGGTAAGATGAAGAGCCGTGAGGGCACGGTCGTCGACGCCGATGACCTCATGGACGAGATGATCGCCACGGCACGCAGCATCGCCGAGGAGCAGGGCAAGGCCAAGGACATGAGCCCCGAGGAGACGGACGAGGTAGCTCGCCGCGTAGGCCTCGGAGCGCTGAAGTACTTCCTCCTCAAGGTCGATCCCCGCAAGAACATCGTCTTCCGCCCCGAGGAGATCATCGACTTCAACGGCAATACGGGCCCCTTCATCCAGTACACCTACGCCCGTATCCGCAGCGTGCTGCGCCGTGCCGCCGAGCAGGGTATCAGCTTGCCCGAGACCTTCGATCCTAAGACGCTCACCCTCGAGGCGAAGGAGCAGGAGCTGGTGGCTAAGCTCGCCGAGTACGCCGATGTCGTGGACGACGCAGCGCGCGACTTCAGCCCCGCACTTATAGCCAACTACGTCTACGAGCTGGTCAAGGAGTACAACCAGTTCTACCACGAGCACTCCATCCTCAAGGAGGAGGACGAGACGAAGCGTGCCTTCCGCCTCGCCCTCTCCGAGGTCATCGCCCGTACCATCGCCGCGGGCTCGGCCCTGCTGGGCATCGAGATGCCCGAGCGCATGTAGCCCAAGCCCCCATGGGCGCTACCAGCATCATCTAAGAGCGGAGGGACGCCCCGAGGCAAGCCGCCTCGGGGCGTCCCTCTGGCATTCATATAGCAGCTATGACGACTAGACAGATCCTCTACGCTCTCCTCATCGGCTCGGGGCTCCTCGCGGCCTGCAGCCCGAGCAGCAGCACCAGCGGGGAGCAGCGCGATCCCATCGACTACGTGAACCCCTACCTGGGGAGCATCAGCCACCTGCTCGTGCCCACCTTCCCCACGGTGCACCTACCGAACAGTATGATGCGCGTCCACCCCCAGCGCACGGACTACGCCGCCGAGCAGCTGGAGGGCCTCCCGCTCATCCTCACCTCGCACCGCGGGATCTCCGCCTTTGCCCTCAGCCCCCGCACCTCGCTGGAGGACTCCGTCCCCGCCGTCACACGCTACAGCTACGACCAGGAGGAGGTCAAGCCCTACCTCTACAGCGTACGCCTGCTGGAGCCTGAGGTCAGCGTAGGCTATGCCCCCGCAGCACGCAGCGCGCTCTATACCTTCGACTTCGAGGGACAGGGCTCGGGGCGCTACCTCATCTTCTCCACACCCGACGGCCAGCTACGTGCATCGGGACGCAGCATCTCGGGCTGGCAGCAGCTCTCCGACTCTACGCGCGTCTATCTCTGGGCAGAGCTGAGCGAGGCACCCAAAGCGCTTGGCCTACGGGAGGCACGTACGGGGCGCGTGCAGATGCAGCCCGACAGCGTCTCGGGCTCAAGTATCGTCGTGGCGCTCAGCGGCGATAAGGGCGCCCTGCGCTACGGCGTCTCCTACATCAGCGTAGAGCAGGCGCAGCGCAATGTCCAGCGTGAGATCCAGTCCTACGAGCTCAAGCTCGTGGCCAAGGCTGGGCGCAACGAATGGGCCAAGGCACTGGACAAGATCCAGGTCGAGGGCGGGACGGCCGCCGAGCGGAGCACCTTCTACACCTCCCTCTACCGCACCTACGAGCGTATGGTCTGCATCTCGGAGGAGGGACGCTACTGGTCGGCCTTCGACAACAAGGTACACGAGGACGGCGGCGTACCCTTCTACACCGATGACTGGCTATGGGATACCTACCGCGCCGTGCACCCGCTGCGCCTACTGCTCGACCCCGAGCGCGAGCAGCAGATGCTCACCTCGCTGCTGCGGATGGCGCGCCAGTCCCCCGAGGGCTGGCTGCCTACCTTCCCCGAGGTGCAGGGCGACACGCACCGCATGAACGGCTCGCACACCATCGCCACCTTCGCCGATGCCTATGCCAAGGGCGTCACGGGCTTCAACCTCGCCGCAGCCTACGCTGCGGCCCAGCGCACGCTGGAGGAGAAGTCCTACCTTCCCTGGACCCGCATCCCCAAGGGGCCCCTCTCTAAGGCCCTCGACGAGCGTGGCTATATGCCCGCCCTACGTACAGGCGAGCGCGAGAGCGACCCACGCGTCACCCTATGGGAGAAGCGACAGAGCGTGGCCGTAAGTCTCGCTGCAGCCTACGACTACTGGACGCTAGCGCAGCTGGCCAAGTGCGCCGGGCACGACGAGGATGCCGCACGCTACCTACGCCGCAGCTACGACTACCGCAAGCTCTTCAACTACGAGACGGGCTTCTTCCATCCACGTGACAGCCGTGGGCAGTTCATCCAGCCCTTCGACTACGAGCTCTCGGGCGGCCTAGGGGCGCGCGACTACTACGACGAGAACAACGCCTACACCTACCGCTGGGGTGTACCGCACAATCCCGCCGACCTCATCTACCTGATGGGCGGCCGCGAGCGCTTCATCGCTAACCTCGACCAGACGCTGCGCACCCCGCTCAGCAAGCCCAAATGGGAGTTCTACAGCCAGCTCCCCGACCAGACGGGCAACGTGGGGCAGTTCGCCATGAGCAACGAGCCCAGCATGCACATCCCCTACCTCTATACCTACGCTGGGGCTCCCTGGCGTACACAGCGCCTGGTGCGCAAGCTCATCGACACCTGGTTCCGCAACGACCTGATGGGCGTCCCTGGGGATGAGGATGGTGGCGGACTAAGCGCCTTCGTCGTCTTCTCCATGATGGGGATCTACCCTGTGACGCCGGGGCTGCCCGTCTACGTGATTGGTACGCCCTTCTTCGAGAAGGTGACGCTGCAGCTCTCCTCGGGACGCAGCTTCGTCATCGAGGCTAAGGGCGCCTCCTCGGTCAATAAGTACATCCAGCGCGCCGAGCTCAACGGCAAGGCGCTCGACCGTGCTTGGCTGCGCCACAGCGAGCTCGCCTCGGGTGGCCGCCTCGTCTTCGTCATGGGCGACAAGCCCAATAAGGAATGGGGCGCCAAGCTCCCCCCACCCTCGGCCGATAAGATCGACCTCAAGGACGAGCGCTAGGCGCCGTCCCGACCTAGGCTACAGCACAGCGCCCCGCAGCTTCTCGTGAGCTGCGGGGCGCTGTGTCTTAGTAGTAAGATAAGCAGGCTAAGCGCACAGGGCACCCAGTCTGCGGACGAAGGAGCTGACGACGGCCAAACATCCTAGCCAAGGTCCCCCAGCGAAGGGACGAAGGTATCGCAGCGAAGCGACCGCCTTCTCCCCGCTCGGTGAGGGATATCAGTGGCGGGGCTGAGGGATATCCCTCGCAGGCGTCACGGACATCCCTCAGCCTCCTGACTGATATCCCTCAGAAGGCCACCCCCTAGACCGTCCCGCCTCTAGGACAAGCCTCCCGCCTCAGCCCCCCAAAGCACAGCGCCCCGCAGCTCACGAGGAGCTGCGGGGCGCTGTATCTAGCGGATCAAGTAGGTTAGCTAGGGGATCAGAGAGCTAGCCCTAGTAGGGCCAGCTACATTCCCCGAGGCCTCTAGCGTGCCGTGAGGGTGAGCTTATCCCCCGCCTTCATCAGTGGAAGCTGGAGGCGCCCCGAGCGGAGGAGCTGCTTGGGCTGCAGGAGACGCCCATTGAGGCACAGCTCGTAGCGCTCGAGCCCCTTGGGTAGGGTGAGCTGATGGCGGTAGGGGCTGTGGCTGACGAGCTCGAGGTAGCTCAGGCTGCCGGGCTTCGACTGATCCCAGGAGAGGGAGCAGGTGGCATTTCCCACCACACGTAGGCCCGTGATCTCCCCCTTAGCCCAAGCCTTGGGCAGGGCAGGCAGAGGCGTGATGCTCCCCGTCTCGCTGCGCAGTAGCATCTCCATGATGCCCGAGGCACCGCCGAAGTTACCGTCGATCTGGAAGGGCGGGTGCGCGCTGAAGAGATTGTTCTCCGTGCCGCTGCCGTTGGCCTTGCCCGTCGTGGGATCCAGCTCAGCAACGGGGCGCAGCAGGAGGTTGAGCACCTTGTAGGCCTCCTCCGCGTCCCCGAGGCGTGCGCGGAAGTTCACCTTCCAGGCCATGGACCAGCTGGTGCTACTTGCCCCGCGAGCGTCGAGACTGCGGCGTGCAGCCTCCACCAGCTCGGGCGTCTCCTCCTGGGTGATCTCGCTGCCGGGGTAGAGCCCGTAGAGGTGGGAGACATGGCGGTGGTGTGGCTCGGCCTCGGCGAAGTTCTCCATCCACTCCATGATACGTCCGTCGGGGGCAATCGTGGTAGGCTTGATACGGGGGAGCAGGGTAGCCAGGTGGCGCTGCGCCGCGGTATCGACGCCGAGCGTCTTGGCCGCTGCGATGGTGTTCTGCAGGAGCTCGCGGATGATCTGATTGTCCATCGTAGAGCCCGCACAGACGGCCACGCTCTTGCCCTCGGGCGTCAGGTAGTGGTTCTCAGGCGAGGTCGTCGGCACGTTGACCAGATAGCCATTGCGCGGGTCCTCCACCAGCGTGCTGGAGAAGAAGCGTGCCGCACCGCGCATGATGGGATAGATGCGCTCGAGGTAGGCCTTGTCCTGCGTGTAGCGGTAGTGGTTGTAGAGATGCTGGCAGAGCCAAGCCGCGCCCGTATTCGTCGCGCCCCAGCTGGGATGCTCGCCAGGGGCGGTGAACTGCCAGAGGTTGCCGAGGATGTGCGTCACCCAGCCCTCGGCATTGTAGAAGGCCTTAGCCGTGGCCTCTCCCGAGCGTACCTGGGAGGCGATCCAGTCGGTGAGCGGACTGACGGCCTCCCCGAGGTTGCCCTTCTCGCTAGGCCAGTAGTTCATCTGTAGGTTGATGTTCAGATGGTAGTCTCCATTCCATGGCGCCTGGATGGTATTCGTCCATAGGCCCTGCAGATTGGGCGGCAGAGCACCAGGGCGGGTACTAGAGAGGAGCAGGTAGCGGCCGAACTGCAGGTAGAGCGCAGCCAGCGCTGGGTCACGCTCAGGCTCGCGATAGTAGGCGATGAGGCGCTGGTCGATCGGCAGGCTGAGGCGGGTCTCATCGCTCCCCTTCAGAGCGATCTGCACACGCCCCATACGCTCGCCGAAGGCCTGCCGCTGGGCGCTGCGGAGCTGTGCCTCACCGAGGCGCTCGGCCGCCACCAGCTGCTCGACACCCTTCGCCAGAAGGGGGAGTCGTGGATCGTAGTAGTTCGTATTATGCGCTAGATAGATCGTCACGACGGGCGCTCCGACGACGAGGAGCTCCTGCCCCTCAGTGATCAGCTGGCCGCCCTCGGGGAGTACGGGCTTAGCGAGGATAGCATAGCGCAGCTCTTGGCCGCCCTTACCGTCGCTGAGGGCCCCGCTCATGGTGAGCACACCGCCCATCACGGCCGTCTGGCCGCACTCGGGGCGGCTCAGCGTGAGGCGGAGCGTATCGCTCTTGGCCTCGGGGCTGAGGTTCTCGATGTGTAGTACCTGCACGTCCTGGGTCATGGAGCTGTAGAGCGTCTTGAGGCGGTAGGGACTGCCTGCGACCTCGAGGCGCTCGGTGCTGATCCCCTCCTGGAGGTCGAGGCTACGGCGGTAGGCGGAGAGCTGCGGCGCGCGCGTCCAGTCCAGCTGGAGGAAGCCCCCGACCTCGTAGCTGCCGTAGGGCACCTTGGCTCCACTACCGTGGCCGCTGCCCTTCCCCCCGCAGACGAAGGTACGGTACATCAGGGCCTCGGCCTCCTTGGCCTTACCAGCGAAGAGCAGCTGACGGATCTCGGGCAGATGCTTGGCCGCCTCGGGATTGAGCGCCGTAGAGTCGATGCTGCCGCTCCACATAGAGCTCTCGTTGAGCGTGATGCGCTGGCGCTGCACGCCGCCATCGGAGAGCATCCCCAGGCGACCATTGCCTAGGGGGAGCTCCTCCATCATACTGCGTGCGGGGCGATCGAGGTGGTAGCTCAGCGCCTGGCGGTAGGCGCTGCTGTCCTTGAGAAGGGGGCTTGGAGTGGCCTTAGGGCGCACGCCAGCCGAGAGCCCCAGCGGAAGGGCGAGGCTTAGGCCGAGGAGCAGGATGACTTGCTTGGGTCTATACATGTATAGTTTGGTCTTAGGATGATGATTAGCTGCTGGGAGTCTAGCGACGGGCTAGGCGGCTGAGGCGATAGACGACGGTGGCATGGGGGCGAACAGCCGTGGAGAGACTCCCCTGCACGGCAGGGAGCGTGCGCTGCTCCACACAGTCGCGGACGCGGTAGCGTGCCTTGGCCTTGAGGGCAGAGAAGCGCGTGAAGTCGAAGTGCGCCGTCTGCTCCGAGTCCTTGAGGTTGGTCGCGGAGATAGCCACATCCCCGTTGGCCAGGTCCTTCATGAAGTAGATGATGCCCTGATCCTCTAGGATGAGCTCTGCCTGCTGGCCTAGCTCGTCTTGGTCTAGGGCTATGAGGTCGGCATTGGTGATGAGGCGCTTGTCCTCGGGGCTGATGGGCTTCGTCAGGTCGAAGGACAGCAGCAGCGGTGAGGACCACATACACCAGAGGGCGAACTGGGTCGTGTATTCGTCCTGCGTCATCCCTGGGCCCGTGGCGCAGAGATCACTACTGGACTTCCCCGTCCCATGGATCCCGACGCACATCATATCGGCGTCGTTGAAGCGGTTCACCCCGCTGTAGGGCCATAGCCCCTTCATATCCTCGATGCTCTGCGTCACGCCTATGCCGCCGGGCTTACCGACCCAGCAGTCACGCGTGTCGTAGGTCGCACGCCAGGCAGAGGCCCCCGTGCGTGCCCCCCACAGCCAAGGCTTGCGGGCGCCCCACTCGCACATATAGAGCAAGATGCCCCCTGCCTCGCGCAGCGCAGTACCCATCGTACGGTAGCGCTCCTCGGCCGTAGCGGCGTCCTTAGGGGCATGGCAATAGTCATACTTCAGGAGATCGACGCCCCACTGAGCATAGGTGCGCGCATCCTGCTGCTCGTAGCCGAGCGAGCCATAGGCCCCTGCGCAGGTACGCTCAGCAGCGTCGGAGTAGATCCCGAACTTCAGCCCCCGATCGTGGACGTAGTCCACGACAGGCTTCATCCCCTCGGGGAACTTCTTCGGGTCGGGCTGCGTAGCGCCATCGGCAGCACGCTGGGGGGCGTGCCATAGGTCGTCGATGATGAGGTAGCGGTAGCCTGCTGCACTCAGCCCCTGCGTCGTCATCGCGTCGGCCACCTGCCGCACGATGGAGGCGGAGATATTGCCCTCGACGACATTCCACGAGATCCAGCCCATGAAGGGACGTGCCAGCCCGAGGCTCTTGCTCACAGTGAGCTGGGCGGGGATGGTACGCTGCTGCTTGCCCGAGCTCACGATGAGGCTGTAGCTGTAGCTCCCTGCGGCGGGTGCTGTACCCTCGATGAGGCGGCGCTGCGCATTCCAGCGCAGGCTCTTGGGCAGGCCCTTGACGCTCAACTGAGCCTCGGGAGAGGAGGCTACGATCTTGTGCATGAAGGGGCGATGCGGTAGGCTGAAGACCTCGGTAGCACAGCGCAGGCCGAGGCTATCGGACGCGCTTTGGGCCGCCACTGGCAGGGCGCTACAGGCAGCCAGCAAGGCTAGTGAGAGTAGGTGCTTCATAAGGGGGAGTTCTATAAGGATTAGTAATTGTAGTGCGAAGATACGCCCTTTAGGCGAGTGCGCGAGCCCTGCGAAGCAGCGCGCCGCGCGTAGCGTCAACGTATCCCGTGCTGGCGGTAGCTGGCCGCCAGAGCCGAGGTCAAGCGCAGTAGGAGGTCGAAGAAGACCATACGCGCATTGACATTCTGCGCTAGGTGACGCTGCGCCAGATCCAGCTCCTCCTGGACGACACGCACATTCTGCCCCGTGACGACACGGCGCAGGTACTGGGCTATGCCCTGCTCACGACTGGTCAGGTAGTTCAGCTCGGGCTGCTGCAGGTTGTAGAGATAGAATTCGCGGAACATCCGCGCCAGGTACTCGATGAGCTGCGTCTGCTCGTCGCGGCTCAGCTGAGCGAGCTCATCGCCGAGAGTGCGCATCTCCAGCGGCTGGGCATTGACCGTAGCGCGGAGGATACGCTGCAGGTAGCCGAAGAGCTCGCGGTCGCTCGTGTCCTCACCGAGGAAGAGCTCGCGCGCACGGCGCCAGCTCCCATCCGCCAAGTGTGCCGCCAGCAGGGCGTCCGAGCCTGCGGGGACACTGGGCAGGGCCATCAGGGCGCCGATCAGCTCACCCTCACTCAGCGGCTGCAGCTGTAGGCGCTGCATACGGCTGCGCAGCGTCCCCAGTACCAGCTCCTCCTGCATCGTCACCATGAGGATGACCGTGCGGGCTGCGGGCTCCTCGACGAACTTGAGGAGCTTATTCCCCAGCGCCTCCTGCATCCGCTCGGGACACCACACGATGAGCACACGATAGCCCTTCCCGCCGACGCGGTAGCTCAGGTGCTGCTGCAGTTCGTCTCCCTCACGGGCGAAGATCGAGGCCCGCTTGCCCGTCGCCCCGAGCTGCTCCAGCCACTCCTCATAGCGCCCGTAGGGGCCACGCGCGAGGTACTGACGCCAGGGCTCGAGGTAGTCGCTGCAGTAGTTGCGCCCCGCCTCGTTGACGATGGGAAAGAGGTAGAGCAGCTCCTGCTCGGCATAGCCATCGTAGCGGCGACAGGAGGGACAGTGCCCGCAGGCGTCGGTGGCACTGGGCTCCTGACAGTTGAGGTAGCGCGCATAGGCATAGGCCAGCCCAAGCGCCCCCGAGCCGTCCCGCCCGACGAAGAGCTGAGCATGCGGCACGATGCCCCGCTGGGCGGTCTCCAGCAGAAGCCGCTTGGCAGCCTCCTGCCCGATAATATCACGGAAGTACATAGTCTATTCTTTGGTCGAAGCGCGCCCCTTGTCCTAGCCCCGCAGCGATGAGGGCGACGAAGCGCTCTATATAGCCCGCTCCCTCCTGGCTGATCATACTCTCGGGATGGAACTGCAGGCCGAAGGCGGGACGACTGCGGTGTCTGAGGGCCATCACGACGGGCTCCTCGCGGCCGTCCGCACTTAGCGGGCCGCTCAGCGCCGTAGCCTCGAGGCAGGGCGGCAGGCTCTTCGCCTCCACCGCCCAGCTATGGTAGCGCCCGATGATACGCCCGCTGGCCTCCGTCCCGAGGATGGGATCGGCCACCAGCTGCACGAGCTGGCTGGCATGCCCGTGCAGGGGCCGCTCCAGCTGGTAGAGCTGGGCACCGAGCGTCTCGGCCAGCGCTTGGTGTCCGAGACAGACGCCGAGCAGCGGAAGCCCCCGATCCAGTGCCAGCCGCACCAGGCGCAGCATCTCGGGATAGTCCCGAGGCAGTCCCGGCCCTGGGGAAAGGATCAGCCCATCGTAGCCCTCGAGCGTCTCCTCCGCGAGCGTCTCCTCCTGCCTCAGCTCGTAGCTGATGTCAGGTAGCTCCCTCAGGAGCTGGACGATGTTGTAGACGAAGGAGTCCCTATTGTCAATGACGAGTAGACGTATCATATAAGGCAAAGGTACGGAAAAGCCCTGCCCCAGCCGCACACAGCGAAGGACAAGGTAAGGGCGGAGGAGCCCAGCCACTACCCCACCCCACTCAAGCCCTCCCAGCGTACCCCAAGCAAAGGCGTAGTGTGCCCCCAGCAAAGACCCAGCGCGCCCCCAGCCTTAGCCGAGCTCCGCGAGGGATATCCCTCAGCCTCGCTGACTGATATCCCTCACGCTCGCCACTGACGTCCCTCAGCCCGCTGACTGATATCCCTTGGCCGCCCTCCCCCTATACCCGCCGACCGCTGCAGCACGCCACCGAGCCTTCGCCCCAATAAATAAGGGCTATGCTGAGCGAGGCTCAAGGGGGAATCGACGCCTTAGCCACCACATCCCTACCAAATGCACTGATATGGTCGCTTCCCCTAAGCTAGATGAGCAATCAGAGCTACCCGAGGGGTATAAGGGAGTCAAGGATAAAGGCCAGTTCCTCCCAAGCTGGGAGACGGAAAAGGTATATTCATCCCTTTTCCTCTCCTAGGCTCCTACCTATTTAAGCGAAGATGAAGCAGTGAATCGAGAGGAGTGGATGGACACCTATATTCTCTTGGAAAAAATTCATTAGCTTTGCTCTGTAAAACATACTGCAATCCAAGCAATCAGCGTATAGCACGATATCTCTGAACCTTAATCCGACAGGCAGCATGCCAAACTCAATCATTGCACACACCCGAGAAGGCGGCAGCATCCAGTCCCTCCCCGAGCATATAGAGGGCGTAGCCCAGCACTGCGCTCAGTTCCTAGAGCAAGCAGGTCTACCCGAGCTCGCTCCTCTAGGGAGGCTACTGGCCCAACTCCATGATGCGGGGAAGGCTCAGCCAGCCTTCCAGCGCTACATCCGAGGAGAGAGCACTGCCAAAGCTCCGCATAGCGCAGCGGGAGCGCTTCTAGCTACCAGCCTCTTGCACGAGCTCTCCGAGGAGCTCCAGCACAAGAAACAACCCCGTACCTCCCAGCTCCTAGCCTATGCCATCAGTGGACACCACCGAGGGCTATACGACTATGCAGAGCTACGGAATAAGCTTGAGGAAGTAGACTGCAAAGATCGCTGTAAGAAGACAGCGGAAGCCCTCACTAATCTTAGGTCTGAAATCCAGAGCTGGGTCAAAGAGTATGGAGAGTCTACTGAGAGTTCGCTCAGAGAGCTTGCGAAGAAAGTCGGTGCGACAGAGCAAGCACAGGCCTTGATCCGCCTGCTCTTCTCCTGCCTCGTGGATGCTGACTTCCTCGACACCGAAGCCTTCATGGACGAAGAGAGAAAAG
>ERZ773043.1677-NODE-1677-length-12243-cov-18.399984_pt1 | contig 12243 bp, 9 predicted proteins | sample MGYA00580636_ERZ773043 | MGnify/ENA primary metagenome ERZ773043 (study PRJEB29015, sample SAMEA2737992) | human oral metagenome | biome: human oral; feature: human-associated habitat; material: dental | place: China | collected 2065 ... | reverse complement strand
GATCGGCAACGGCGAGGTGCCGTGGGACGAGGTCTTCGGGTATCTCCGGGAGATCGACTACGACGGCCCACTGTCGGTGTGCGTCTTCGGGTGGGAGGAGGACGCCGACGCCATCCACGTGCGGATGCGTGAACGCCTGGAGAAGGAGTTCGCGAAATAGTCACCTGATTCCCCTGACGCTGGTTGAGCCGGAGCACGAGCGCCCTCCCTGACGCTGGCTACCCCGGAACGCGAGGAACGAGCACCCGAATCGAAACCGTCCGGGCCGCTCACCTCGGTTCCGGCGCACCCCACCCACTGACACACGTGAAACCCGACTCAACCAGCTTTCCGGTTTGGCGGCATGGGGGATAATTCAACCGGCCCGGTTTCAATCGCTGGGCGGGTTCGTCGAGGGATTCCGGGGAAAGGTGGCGCATGGAGGGTCTCATCATCGTGGTCGGAGTCGGGATTGCGGTGGTGGCGGGCAATGCCCTGGCCCCCAAGTTGCGTCTTCCGGTGCCGCTGACGCTGGTCTTCCTCGGGTTCGCGCTGGCCTTCGTTCCCAGTCTGGAAAATCTTCACATGCCCTCCGAGGTGGTGCTGCTGCTGTTCCTCCCGGGCCTGCTGTTTTGGGAGAGCCTCACCACCTCCAGGAACGCCATCCGACGCGACCTGCGCGGCATCCTGATCACCTCGACGGTGTTCGTGGTGGCCACCGCCTTCGCCGTGGCGTGGATCGCGTCGTCGCTTGGGATCCCGTGGAAGGCGGCGCTGATCCTGGGGGCCGCCGTCGCCCCGCCCGACGCCACTGCTGCGGCCGCCCTGGCCAAGGGCCTGCCCCGCCGCCAGTTCATGCTGTTGAAGGCCGAGAGTCTCACCAATGACGGCACCGCCCTGGTGGTCTACAAGATCGCCGTCGGCCTGGCGCTCGGCGGAGAGTACACCCCCTGGGACATCACGGGCATGGCCGTGGTCTCGTTCTTCGGCGGGATCCTCATCGGGATCGCCGTCGCCGCGGTCGCCTACCCGGCTTTTCGCCGCCTCCACGAACCCATCACCATCAACATGGCCCTCCTGGTCACCCCGTACGCCGCCTACCTGGCCGCGGAGCTGGTGCACGCCTCTGGTGTGCTGGCGGCGGTGGTGGCGGGCCTGATCATCTCGACGCTGTCGAACCGGGTCAGCACCCCCGAGTCGCGCACCCAGGCGGAACATTTCTGGCCATTGGCCACCAGCCTGCTTAACGGCGCCTTGTTCCTGCTGATCGGTATCGAGACACGTCTGCTGATCGTCAACTTCAGTTTCTCTGAGTTCCTGACGCTGGCGGGCATCGCGATCGGCGTGGCCGTGACCCTGGTGGTCTCCCGTTTCGTGTTCCTGCAGATCACGGTGATGATCATCCGCGCCCTCGACCGCCGGCCCGAGCAACGACAGCGTCGCCTAAGCTACCGGGCCCGGGTCGTCAGCGCAGTTTCTGCCTTCCGCGGCGGGGTTTCCCTGGCGATCGCACTGTCGATCCCCCTGTTCATGAAAGACGGGTCGCCATTTCCCTACCGCGACGACGTGGTTCTCGTCGCCGCCCTCGCGATCGTGATCGGGATGGCGGTGCAGGGTCCGCTGCTGCCCAAGGTGATCGCGTGGGCCGCCAAGGGCGGTCACACCGGCGACGACGAGGAGGCCGAGCTGACCGAGGAACAGCTCGCCACCGAGGGACGCCTCGCGATCCTGGAGGCCGTCCGCCCCGAACTTCCCGCCCTCGCCGAGCAGGCGGGGGTCTCGCCGCGGATCGCCGAGGCCATGGAGGAGCGTCTCGACGACATCGCGGCCCACATCGGGGCCGACGACGAGGAGGAGGACGTGGCGGAGATCGTCGCCCTCGAACGCCTCCACGGGGCGGTTCTCCGACGGAAACGGGAGCTGCTGGGCCAGTTCGTCCGGGAACGGAGAATCAGCGACGGAACCGCCCGGATCCTGCGGGCCCGCATGGATCTGGAGGAGATCCACCGCAACGGTTACCTCCCCTACGAGTGACCTTCTGAAACGGTTCTGAAACGGTTGAGGGTGGTCAGGGGCGGAATCATCGTCGTCGCCATCATCATCGACGAGCGCAAGAACAGGTAGCGCGCGGAACCACGGGATACGTTGTGAGGGCTCCCCGGTTCGGGGAGCCCTCACCGTCTCATCAGGAAAACCTCACAAACTCCCGGGCCCCGGGATGTGCGGTGGCCCGGGAGGCCATACCTTCCGGTGAAGGGTGGCAGGGGATCGCCTGCTCACAGGTCGACCCTCTCGAAGCGGGCGGCGGCGACCCGGTAGGTGAGGATGTTGCCCGCGACGAAAACCGTGGCCCCGATCGCGAGGACGATCAGTTGCGTCCCGACGTACTCACCCACCACGTCCAGGTGGGTGCGGAGGAAGGGAACGATGTGGATCAGGACCTCGGCGAGACCGATGTAGAGCAGCACCGCCACGCCCGCCACCACGAACGGCACCCCGATGTTGTGGGCCGTCTTGTAGTGCATCGTCAGCAGCAGGAAGTTGAAGATCGTGAACATGATCAGCGCGGAACCGAAGAGAGCCGGATTGGCCTCGATTCCGGCGGGGTTCGATTCGTAGAGCACGTTGCGCAGCACCGCGACGGGGATGGCGATCACCAGCTGGGCGGTCTCGAAGAGGCAGCAGAGCAGGACCCGGGCGCGCACCGTGTCGCGTTTCCGGATCGGCAGCAGCATGGAGAAGTAGACGTCGTTGGCCTCGCGGAAGTGCATGACGGTGAAGAACACCGCGAGGCACATGTACATGAGCCCGACGTAGAGGGGATAGGTCGGGATGAGCATGAGGAGGCAGAGCGATCCCATCACCGCGGGAAGCACCAGGTTCGCGAGTTTGAGTTCCTTCAGCAGCAGGTTTTTCACGGCGGTGGTCACTTCCGTTCGAGGTGGATCATGATGGATTCGAGGTCCGCCGCACCCACCTGGAGGCCGTGGGCCTCGGCGGCGGGGGCGTTGTCGGCGCGGATCAGCGCCTCCAGCCGGCCGTCACGTTCCCGGCAGCCGATCAGGAGTCCGCGAACGGCGTCACCGGTTCGAGCGGATTCGCCGCTGACGGTGCGGTAGGAGCCGGTGAACTCCCCCAGCGTCGTGCTGGCGAGGATCCTGCCCTTGTGGATGTAGGTGATGGTGTCGGCGCATTTCTCCAGATCGGTCATGATCTGGGTGGAGAACAGGATGCTGGCGCCCTCGTCGGCGACGACGTCACGGAACGCGTCGAGCAGGTCGTCGCGGGAAACCGGGTCGAGGCCGCTGGTGGGCTCGTCCAGGAGAATCAGTTCGGCCCCGTGCGACAGCGACAGCGCCACCGCGTATTTGACGCGCATGCCCTGGGAGAGTTCGTCGAGTTTCTTGGTCTCGACGAGTTCGAAACGCTCCAGCAGGCAGCGGTAGGCGGTCTCATCCCAGGACCGGAAGAACCGGCGGAACACGTCGGTGACGTCCCGGATCCGTTTCTTCGGATAGAAGTTCACCTCCCCGAAGGTGAAGGAGATGCGTTCCTTGATCTCCAGTTCGTGGTTCCGGAAATCGAGCCCGAAGAACTCGACACCACCCGCATCGGGGTGGACGAAGTTCAGCATCGACTTCAGCGTCGTTGATTTTCCCGCGCCGTTCCTGCCGACGAATCCCATGATGGTGCCGGACTGCATCGCGAATGAGACGTCCTTCAGTTCAAAGGACGGGTACCGCTTGCACAGGCCGCGGACGTTCAGGATCTCCACCGAGGTTGTTCCTTCCAGTTGTGACCGAGCAGGTCCCGGAAGTCACACGGGGTACCCGGGTATCGCATCCACGCCTCCGCTGGGGCGCACTGCGTCACCAACCGGCCCTGCATCAACACCGCGACCCTGTCACCGATCCTCTGCGCCTCGGCCAGATCGCGGGTAGTGAGGATGATAGTCATGCCCTCCCCGGTTGCCAAGTAGCGGATGACCTCGTGGAACTCGCCGCGTGCGGCCGGTCCCAAGTCCTTGGTCGGTTCGTCGAGGAGGAGTATCTCGGGCCGAGTGATGAGGGAAAACGCGATGTCGAACCGTCGACGCTGCCCGTCGTGCAACGCCCCGAGCCGTTTCACGGCGCTCCCGGTCATGCGGACGAGTTCGAGCACATCACCCACGGGACGCGGCTGCGGACAGCCGGGGGTCCTGATCGACGCGTAGCGCGCGGCGCAGTACTCGAGCAGGTCACGGACTCGCCACCCGCTGTTCTCGCGCCACATCTGGAGGACCGTGCCGGTTCGCGCGTGCCACGCCTCACCGGCGCAGCTCGGGTCCTCGCCGAAAACCTTCACGACACCGGAGGAGGGGGTACGCACACCTCCCAGTATTTCCATCAGGGTCGTCTTTCCTGCGCCGTCCGGCCCCAGAATCACCACCACCTCGCCACGGGTCACCTCCAAGTCGACGCCCCGGAGGGACTCGAACATCCCGTGCCACTTGTGAAGACCCTGCACGAAGACCACGGCGCGGGCCGGTTCGGCGGCTTCCCCCACCGATTTGAGTTCGCTCGAGAAGAAACCACTGATCGTCATCGTCAACCCACCTTTGTGTTCATGAGTTCCAATCGGGAAAGGGATTCCCTGCGGTCCCGGGGCAATTGCCTCTTCTTCGGGATCCGCGGCGCCTGTTCTCGGAGAACCACATTCATGTCACGGCTCCGACGGGATGAGGAGTTGCAGGTGGATGAGGTCGGCACCGTCCCTCGGCAGCGGTGGGCCCGGGGACGGGTCCAGATTTCCGGTGGGCCGGAAACCGACGGAACCGAAACACAACCGCGGTCCCCGACCGTGGCTCGCCGGATGATGAAACGTTCATCCATCATCGCGCCTCCTGTGTGGTTGCTGGCAGGTTGGCTCCCGGGGCCAACCAACACTCGCAAGTCAAGGCCATGACGCCACGACAAGGTCAAGGGCCTGTTTTCCGGCGGGTCACCCGCCGTTGTCCGCGTACTCTCCCGAGACGAAACCCGCTTCTGGGTCGGGCGGGAACACCACCCGTCCAGAGCCCGTCGGGCCGTTCCGGAGTCCGCGGAACGAACTTTCTGAAAACCCTCCACCGCGGACCACACCGACCCCTATCATGTTTTCCACACCTCCCCGGTAGGAGCAGCTGATGAATGAATTCACGTACGACAGCGCCCAGACGAAGGCGTCGAAGGACCTGGTGAGCCAGTGGGCCGCCCCCGAGGCCACCAGGGCGGCGAGACGAAGCAGCATGATGGCCTCATCCCAGAACGAGCGCCGTTGGGGCGTTGAGGCGGGTGCGCTGGCCTACAAGGCGCAATACGAGAAGAACCTCAACGCCCTGCATGACGACTTCCGTTCGCTGGCGGAGCAGCTCAGGGTTTTCGTGGAGGCCCTCGAGCACACCGTCACATCCCTGGAATCCCACGAAGACGACGTCGTGGCCGCTCAGCGGGCTTTGATGAAGAGACTGGAAAGCCCAGAACCGTCCGCTCCCATACCCGATGCCCTGAAGGAGTACTACAAGGGTCCGGGATTATCTGACGGCGACCCCATGAGACCGTACGCGCCGGGCCTCGGGCGCGCAAAGGAGGTTTGATCAATGCCTGACAGCCCTTTGTACGAGAGACTGACCGCGGTGGCTAATTTGAACACCGCGGATCAGGGAACCTCCGACATGGACGAGATCCGTTCGCATATCGAGACAGCCAAGGGAATCGTGGCCCGGGTTAGGCAGAATCCCGGAATCACCGGCATGATAAAGACCGCGATCGATAGGAAACTGGATTCCTACATAGCGCTTTTCGAGATGCACGAGAAAAACCTCACAACGCTGCGCAGCAATCACGAGGCAGCCTGCAACGCCATGACGGAAGCAGTTGCCAGTTTCGGAACCATGTCTAAAAGCTTGATATCGCATCACGAGATGGAAGAATGGCACAGCGGAAAAGAAGTCAGCGTGGCCGGCGAGGCGATTCCCTGCGACACCTACTACGCCAATCTCATGGAGGAACGGAACCGCCAACGGGAGGAAGCCGCCGGCGCGATCTTGGACAAAATGAACAACGCCCTGAACGAAGCTGCCGAAGTGACGGTGGACTCCGGGAACCAAGGTGACGGCGGGGGATCCGGAAGCGCAGGGAGTGGCGGGATCGGTGGGGGTTCCCATTCCTCCGCGTCCTCTCCCCGCTCCATGGGCGCGGGCGGCTCCTCCGGAGGCGCCGCCGGTTCAGCCCTGCCGTTCGGGAGGTTCCATCCCGGGGACGATGGCACACTGCTGCGCACGACCCACGATCCCCGGGGCGGCACAGGAAATCTTCAGTGGCCTCGGGACATGCTCAAGTACCCCATCAATGCCCGCATGACCCCGGACGGCCCTGTGGGCGGGTATGTCCCCGCCGACGTGTTGAATGCAGACGATCCCCGCTGGCGCGCCGACTATTCTCCTCCGGGGCTCGCTTCGGGGAGCGGGGCGAAGGCCACCGGCATAGCCGGCGGGGTTCTGGGTGCTGGCGCCCTGGCCGCCAAGGGAGCCGGGAACCTCAATGCCGCGCTGCCCCTGGGGGCGGCCCGCGCCGGCGCCCCCGGTTCTGCCCTCCGTCCCGGAACGATGCCTTACGGCTACGGTGGGGCCGGGGGCGCGGGGAGCTCCAAGGAGAAGGAGAACTCCCGCGACACGAAGGGGTACAAAGTGGTCCGGGTCGACGACGACGCCAGCAGGTCCGTCGATTCCTCGTCGTTCGGGGCGGGCGACGCCGCTTCTCTTCGTCCCTTGGACACGGATGACGGGGACGCCTGGTGATTCGGGATTAGCCGGCGTGCGGCGACTTTTCACGGGGCGGCGTTGAACACGCTACGTGCGGGGCTCATGACGATCGGGTCATGAGCCCCGCTTCATGGGTTCACCCAACGGTTCCGCCCAAACGGCGTCTCCGGAGGTTTCCCTTCGCGTCGTCCGGATTCTCAGTGGTGTTGTCCGGAGTGTCTGGCGTTGACGGAGGCCGCCGCCGCGTTGTCGGCGCGGTTCACGGACGGATCCTCACCCGCCGTTATCTGGGCGGCATCTTCCATGAATTCGGGATTGTTCCAGTAGTCGGAATGCCCGCCATTGGAGGTCGAGGCGATTTTCCCCACTCCGGGAACATACCGGGGGTCCGGTCCGAAATCATCCCCGAATGCATTGTCGGGCCCTAAGCCCGCGACATAATCATGTCCGTTGGCAGATGCATACATGTGACCGTAGGGAACATTCCATTGGTGCGCGTCGGTGGCTCGCGCCCCGGGGGATCCATGCAACTGGGCGGCGTCGACGACACCCGTCTTCGTGTCCATCAGGGCGGTGCCGGCGGCGAGGGATCCGTAGGAATGAGCGTGAACGGTCAGGTTGGGGTCCACGCCCTGCCTCTGGTGCGACGCGTGGAGGCCTTCCTCGAAGCTGTTGAGGGCCGGAGCCGCCTCGTCCGCTCTCGCGGGTGTCATGTAATCCGTCTGGCTCCCGTTGGAATCGGACTCCAGGAGGCCCGGCGGGGTGTCGTAGCCGATCCATGCGACGACGGCCGTCTTGTCGGCGCCGGCGGCAGTACGCAGCGCTTCGGCGTTGTTCAGCATCCCGTCCATGCCGTTCCTGGCCGTGTTTCCGATCCCGGGAACCATGGTGGCGACGTTGCTTGCCTTGTCCACGTCGCCAACGGCAACGGCGGCCTTCACGTCCTTGTCGTACCCCTCGGGCACGTCCAGGGTGAGCAACTGGTAGTGGTGCCTGGGTTTCCCGTCGGCGCCCGTCACGTACCCGCCGGAACCGTCCTCCTCCATCACACCGGCGAGTTCGTTCAGTTTGGCCAGATCAGCAACCCGCCGATTGGCCTGTTGCAGTTCTTCCTCAAAGGGGTTTGGCGGCTTGATCAGAACACCCGCACTGTTTCCGGAGTTCGTCAGTACCGCCCACTTGTGGGCTGCGTCGATTTTCTTCTGCTCGGCATCGTATTTTTCCTGGACGCTCTTCTGATGATTCTCGGCGGCTGTGGTTTCCCTCTCCAGAACGTTTCGGTTCGCCTCATCCCGGGCGCCTCCGGGGAGACCGTCGAGGTTCCTGATTGCGTCGGGGTGTTTCTCGATCAGTTTTCTGCGTTCCGCCTCGGTCAGGGCATTCCACCAGACCGAAACCTCAGTTGCGGACCAGCCGGCCTGTGGGAGATCCGGCAGGCCCTGGGAGTCGCTGGCCGCCGTCTCCGCGCACACATACGTGCCGTTGGCCAAGGCGTTCAGTCTCTTGAGGTAGTCGTTGTCGACCTCGACGGCGCGGTCAATGGCGGCCTTGATCAAATCCCTCAGCTCTTGGGCGTTCTTTTGCCGGTCGGCGTTTCTGGTGGCCGTCTGGCCGGGTCCGTTCGGGGCCGCCTGCTCCATGGTGGTCGCCTGCTCCTCCTCGCAGTTCACCGTCCCGTCCTCCCCTATGCTGAGGTAGGGGTATTGCTCCACGAAGGAGGTGCACTCGGCCACTTTGGTCTGGACGTCCCACACCCCGTCGGAGGCATCGGCCGTTGCCATCATGAGCTCGGAGACGTCATTAACGACGCGGTCAAGACTCCCGTTGAGCGAGCCCAACGAACCAAGCATGGCGGTCACCGCAGCACCCGATGACTGCACCCTCCCTTTCGCGGAAACCGCGTTATCGGCCTCAGTCGTCAAGGTTTGACGGGAACTGGTCAGATTCTGGACGGCGGTGTTCAGGTTCGCCGGATTCCATTGCTGGACATCACTCCATGAAATAGCCATGATTCACAACCTTTCCAATCAATTGGCTGCGTCTGTGTCGACATGCCCTGCGGAACGCATGGCCGTCTCGACGTTCGCCTCGGACACTCCGTAGTTGTTTGCCGCGGTCGTCACATCGGCGCTGAAGTCCTCGTAGCACGTCTGGGCGGAACTGCGCCGCCCCTCGATGGCGCTGGCCGCTGACGTGATCGAGCCGGCGGATGAGGATCCGGGCATCGCCGAGGGGGCGTCGGCCATGTCGGTCGTCACGTTCACCCCGCTGATCTCCGTTGCCACGTTGCTCACATCCGTCGACAGGGCCTCCAAGTCACCTGTCACAATGTTCAGGTCGCTCACCATTGACCTCCCACTCCTGATACGTCGTTGTTGGTTGGCCCAGCCAACGCTAGCTCGCACGGAGGTCAGCCCAACCCGCTGCGCGTGTCGCCGTAAACCGCGGTGAACCGCCCTTGACAAGCCAGGATCCCGAACACGGAGCATCAACCGCTTCCCGGGAACGTGTCCGCCCGGGGTCGCGTAGACGCGTCGGCAGAAAACAGCATGGAGCTCCGGAAGACCGCGATGATCTGTCCTCATGATTCCGTCGCACCAGGAGATGGAGATGGCGACGGGGCATTCACCGTATACGGCGCAGCAGGCGTACCCGACGGACGAATGAAAGAAATAGTATCCAAAGCACCAATCAACTCCGCAGGAATCACAGAGGTATTCGCGAAACCAGCAACCGAAATCAGCCACTCCCCGTCCTCACGCCACAGAAACCACCGCTGAATGGGATAGGTGTTCTCCTCACCAAAAGTCGCCGTCGCAGCATACCCCCACGCCTTGACACCAGCAATCAACCTCGGCTCCAACGGGATCCCCCGCCCAACCAAATTCTCCTGAGCAGTACCATGCTCCACCCCATAATCCCGCCTATACTTCACGTCAACATCAGGACCATGCATCCCAACAATCTTGGGAGAAAAATTACCAATACTAATCCCTTCCTGACCACGCGGTTCACGATCACTAACAAGCACCAAGCGCGAAATCCCGGGAATCTCCCCGGGTTTAAGAACTTCCCACCCATCAGGAACCGCAATGGTCACAATATCCGGAGTGTTACGCTCCTCCCACGACACAGAAGGACTCGGAGACACACCATCCGAAGAAACACCACAACCCGACAAACCAAGAACCACAACAACAGCGGCAGCTACACACCGCCTGAGATCAAACACAATTCACCCCAAATCCGATCACCACCAACCTCACCACAGCCACAAGACCACCACCCAACAAACGAATCCCACCAAGAGTCAACAATTTATATCAGAGCTCAATGCCGGAGAGCACCTGAAACTCGGCGGAGCATCAACCCAAGTAACGGTATCAAGAGCCGCAATCAGCTCCGGAGCAATCACCGAAGCATTCGGCGCAGAACGCAACTCAAAATTCCATCGACCATCGTCACGCAACACACGCCACCATTGACATGCATGAGACACCCCTTTGTCCGTCTTACGGGTGAAAGAAGCACCCGCAGCCAACTCCCCACCCAAATACCGCGAACCAAGAAACTCAACATCCGGATACCGTCTAGCGCCCTCCCGAACAACCCATTCATTCATATAAGCCACAACATCAGCTTCTTCATCATCCGGATCAAAAACTGTGACAGCGATACCCTCCTCTTCATCTCCCGGATGAGCGAACCTAATAACACGCGCTATAGGACCAACAATCCTCTCCGGAGGATAATAAAGCTGCCACCCCTCCGGAGGCTCAATAACCACAGTGGAACGCCGCCTCTTCACAGAAGCCGTAGCAGAAGCAGTCGGATCAGACACAGGCCCCACAAACGAACACCCACCAACACCACCAGCCACAAACGGAATAGCAACCAGCCCCAACACAACCCCCCTACGCCTCACAATCACCTCTCCTCCCACACGGCACAACGAGACACACCCGGCCTACCGATGCCCCACCCTCACGATTCAGTCGTACTGGGCGAAGGCCCGGGAGACGGCGAAACGGTAGTCACCGTATACGGCGCAGCAGGCGTACCCGACGGACGAATGAAAGAAATAGTATCCAAAGCACCAATCAACTCCGCAGGAATCACAGAGGTATTCGCGAAACCAGCAACCGAAATCAGCCACTCCCCGTCCTCACGCCACAGAAACCACCGCTGAATGGGATAGGTGTTCTCCTCACCAAAAGTCGCCGTCGCAGCATACCCCCACGCCTTGACACCAGCAATCAACCTCGGCTCCAACGGGATCCCCCGCCCAACCAAATTCTCCTGAGCAGTACCATGCTCCACCCCATAATCCCGCCTATACTTCACGTCAACATCAGGACCATGCATCCCAACAATCTTGGGAGAAAAATTACCAATACTAATCCCTTCCTGACCACGCGGTTCACGATCACTAACAAGCACCAAGCGCGAAATCCCGGGAATCTCCCCGGGTTTAAGAACTTCCCACCCATCAGGAACCGCAATGGTCACAATATCCGGAGTGTTACGCTCCTCCCACGACACAGAAGGACTCGGAGACACACCATCCGAAGAAACACCACAACCCGACAAACCAAGAACCACAACAACAGCGGCAGCTACACACCGCCTTAGATCAGCCACAATGTCCACCCTTACACCCAGCTACTCATTACTTCTCTCCCATAAACTCTTTACGATTGATCTCAGCATTGTTCATGGCGGCATCCATCGTGATGGGCGCTCCCCCATAAATCGGATTCAATCCCCCGACCATCACCCCATCCGTCCTCGTCGTCCGCTCTGCGGAGATATAATTCCGGAACGATTTCTTCTCAAGCTCAGTCATCCGGTTGTACGGCTTGACCTCGCCATTGTCATCGAGGAAACTAACAACTTCTTTTCCACTGTTCTCAATATACTTTCTGGGCGAGAATCTCTCGTCCTCGCCCCAGTACTTCCCTTCCGAAACGGCCTGGTAGAACACATCCTCCGCCCTGTTTCGTTCGTCACGGCCAGCAGCAACTCCCCCCTGACGCGCCTCCTCTGCATTGTTCTCATCGAGAAGAGCATCCAATGTCATGGGTACTCCGACGCTCTTTGTCTGCTCAACCAGCCACTTCGCAACATTGCGTCCCTCGCCAATGATGTTCCCGAAAGGAATAGCACCAATTCCCTTCTCGATCAACGACTTCCATCGAGCATTGTTTGCATCCAATGCCTTCCCAGCCTGTTCCGATGCGGCCGCCGGAGAATGCGCAAGATCGTTCAATATGGGCGCCCACTTGTTCTGGACACCTTCCACCGCATCCTTGATGGCCAACGCATTACTACTTCCGGGAGAACCTTCTCCAACAGCATTCCTGCTAGCAAAAACATCGGAGAGGTCCTTCTCGTATGATGCGTGGGCAGCCATTCTAAGCACGTTTATGGCAGATTCACGCCCGTTGGCGATCGGCTGGTCGAACCCGAGATCGGGGAACAAA
>ERZ773043.1674-NODE-1674-length-12260-cov-6.220156_pt1 | contig 12260 bp, 9 predicted proteins | sample MGYA00580636_ERZ773043 | MGnify/ENA primary metagenome ERZ773043 (study PRJEB29015, sample SAMEA2737992) | human oral metagenome | biome: human oral; feature: human-associated habitat; material: dental | place: China | collected 2065 ... | reverse complement strand
CACTACCGCGCACGAATGGGACAAAAGGCGCGCGCAATGGGCCGTCCTGAACCGCAAGCTGAGCAACGAGCCGCTCGTAGACGATCGGCACATCCGCGAGTCGATGGGGAAAAACCTGGTGTGGAGCAAACGGATAAGCAAAACCCGAATGGCTTCAATCCCTATCCTGACTCTCTTTTACCTCTACCTCCATTTTACAGGGAAAATTTCCCTGGCATTGGCCACCTACATCACTGTCCTTTTCGCTTTCGCCCTACTCTTCGAGGCTGTTTTTTATTTCACCAAACTGCGGACGCTCTACGACGGCGACTTGCTGACCGTCGCACGCCGTATCGTTCAAGTCAAGAAAATCAGGCGACAGGCATTCTTTTGGCAGACCCCGCCGACACTCGTCTTCTTTTTCTGGTTTGTGTATGAAGTGATCGGGGTGAAAGGCGAACTCATCATTCCTACATGGTTCTTCTTCGTGTTATGCCTCATCGGAAGCTTTCTCATTGGGCGAGATCTTTATCAACGCCAAAATTGGATGGACGACGACATCCTCCGCCAAATCAAGGAACTCACCGAGGGCGAGACCTCACAGGATACATCCACAGAGAACTCATAATCATAGAGCGGAATCAATCTACCTTTGCGGTAAAGAACAAGGGTGGAGATGAAATCGAGTGAATTTATCAGAGAGATCAAGCGGAAAGGATGGATCTTTATTCGCAGAGGAAAAGGAAGCCATGAGATATACGGGAAAAATGGCATCCAAGTAGCCATTCCAAATCATGGGAGCGCTGAAATACCCAAAGGATTGGAGTTGAAATTGAGAAAGGATATGGGACTCTAAGCCTCCCACTTTATAGCGATAAACGAAAGAGAAAAAGTAAAAGACATGGAAACAATAAGTATCATCATTGAGCGTGCCGACGACGGCACATATGGAGCGTATGCTGAAAACGTGCCCGGCATTTATGGCATGGGGCGCACGGCGGCGGAAGTGAAGCAGAGCATCCGCGACGCCATCACCACGGTAAAAGAATCACTCGACACTCCGCCGCCCGCAGTCTTGTTGGGTGACTACGAGTTGGCTTTCCATTACGCCACGGCCGAGATCTATTCCTAATCGTACACGCGTAAGTCGGACAGCGTCTCTCCATGAAAAAGATCGGATTGATTTCAGACACCCACGGCTGGTGGGACGAGAAGTATGCGGAGTATTTCGCCGAGTGTGATGAGATATGGCATGCGGGCGACATCGGGTCGGCCGACGTGGCGATGCGGCTCACGGCCGTCCGCCCACTCCGGGCAGTGTACGGCAACATCGACGGCTACCCCGTGCGGCAGATGTATCCGCGGACATTGCGCTTCGACGTGGAGCAGGTCTCGGTGATGATGACCCACATCGGCGGCTACCCCGGGCGTTACGACCCCGCGATCCGTGCCGAGCTTTACGCCGCGCGGCCCCGCGTCTTCGTCTGCGGCCACTCGCATATCCTGCGCGTGATGTACGACAAGCACCTCGAGTGCCTCTGCCTCAACCCCGGTGCGGCGGGTATCTGCGGCTTCCACACCGTGCGCACCCTGCTGCGCTTCGTCATCGACGGTGCCGAGGTGCGCGATATGGAAGTGATTGAGTTGGGCAACCGAAGCGGGAGTGTGAAGCGGTAGGTCTGTTTCTTAGCGGAAAATGGCCGGGTACGTGTGAGGGATTTCCTCTTCATGTACCCGGCCATTCTTTGTTGTACGGTCTGCTTGCGTATGGAGGGAGGGGGAGAGTCGCCTATACCCCATGCACCGCAGCGCCTTCGGGGGCAGGCGACAGCTCGGTGGCCTCGGCGGGAGGGGTGAGATTGACGGCTGCGGCAGCGAGATACTGCTCGGCTTGGAGGGCCGTCTGGCAGAGGTAGGGGTACTCCTGTTCGAAGTATTCGCTGAAGAGTCCTTGGCGAAGATTGTCCTCGATCTGCTGCGTGGTCCAGAGCTTGCCCTCACGGTCGCGGGTGTAGTCGTCGAGGGTGGACTCGGAGCGGAGGTGGATGACGTAGAGCGAGACGAGGCGACTGACGCGCTCGTTATCGAAGGCGTAGCGGATGAGTAGGCGGGGCTTGAGATCGGACTTGCCGAAGAGGTTGCGGCCAACTAAGTCGCGGACGGTTTGCTCGGGGGTGTGGCCGAAGAGGATGGGCGCGCAGAAGGGATGATCGATCGCCTCGGGCGAGACGACACGGTCGGCATCGCGGCGGGAGAGGTAGAGCATGCCGCGATGCATGACGGCGATACGCACCACGGGGTGGCGATAGTGGCGGGCCTCGGCGCTGAGGCTGACGGAGTAGGCCACGCGTCCGATAACGTGTCCCTTCACATCGACCACGGGCAGCCAAGCCTCCTCGGCCAGGCCGCGCTTCATCATCGAGAGGCGGATCTGCTCGTAAAGCATCAGCCCCAAGCTAATGGCCAGCAAGAACTCGCGCTGCAACAGCTGCTCCAGACGAAGCGTTTGGTCGGCCTCGGGGAGGATCTTATAAAAGAGGATGATGAAGAGGTGAATCGTGTAGGCGTTCTGGGTGATACGGGCCACGAAAAAGAACTCGTTGAGGGCTGTGCGGAGGCGCGTCCGACGCAGGGCGGGGCGATGCGAGCGGCGTACACGCCCAACGATGACGCGTTGCATGGTGCTGATGCTGGAGAGTACGACCACGAGCAACCACTCCGTGACGAGCGGCGAATAGTCGGCCAGCATGTTGCCCAACTGAAGGACGAAGAAGAGCGAGTAAAGCGCCAGTGCGACGGCTGTGGGCAGGAGCATGAACTGGTAGCGTCGGCGACGCACCGGCCCCCAAAAGACGATCAGCCCGACGAGGCACACGGCGGAGGAGATGAGGTAGGAGATGAGGTAGGTGTACGTGTAGTTCAGCACCACCAGCAGCAAGAGCGGCGTCAAACCGACGACTTGATTGTTCAGGCCGTGACGTATATCCAAGCTGTCCTTTATGCGTGCGATGCGATCCATTGTCTTCCTCTCCTCTCTCTCTGGTTATGGGCTATAAAATCCGTTCGTTATCGGAATAACACCGAGGCTGGGGGATTTGTTTACACGCGGCTTCTCGATGCTCGATCGTCCACGGTTTGGCGGAATAAAAAGGGGGTGCCCCGCGTAAGCAGGACACCCCTCTCATAATCATTCGTGCAACGCACTCAGCAGATATCTACGCCCAAGACACGCTCGGCGTGGTACGACGAACGCACGAGCGGCGCACTCTCGACCGAACGGATGCCCTTAGCGAGCGCCGTCAGGCGGTAGGCCTCGAATTGCTCTGGCGTGACGTACTCCGTGACGGGCAGATTCTTGCGTGAGGGCTGCAGGTATTGCCCGATGGTGAGCGCGTCGACACCGGCGGCGTGGGCATCGTCCATCAGCTCCTCCACCTCTGCGACGGTCTCGCCAAGGCCGACCATAATGCCCGTCTTGGCGCGGACGTTACGCGAGGCGATGTGCTGAAGCACGCGCATGCTGACGTCGTACTTCGCGGCGCTGCGCACGCTGGGCGTCAGGCGGCGGACGGTCTCGAGGTTGTGCGAGATCACCTCTGGCTCGGCCGCGATCACCTCGTCGACAAGCTCCGTGCGACCTTGGAAGTCGGGGATGAGCACCTCTACCGTCGTATGCGGATTCAGCTCCTTGATGCGGCGGATGGTGAGGGCCCAGTGACGGGCGCCGAGGTCGGGCAGGTCGTCACGGTCGACGGAGGTGATGACGGCGTGGCGGAGGCCCATCAGGCGGATGCTCATCGCCACGTGGTCTGGCTCCGTGGGGTCGAGCGGGTGGGGGCGGCCCGTCAGGGTGTTGCAGAAGCGGCAGGAGCGGGTGCAGATGTCGCCGCCGATCATGAACGTGGCTGTGCCGCGGCTCCAGCATTCGCCTTGGTTGGGACACTTGCCGCTGGTGCAGATCGTGTGCAGGCCGTGCGACTCGACGATCTCCTTCGTCCGACGGAAGTCGTCGTTGCCACTCAGGCGGATCTTCAGCCAGTCGGGCTTGCGAACGTGCGCGGTAGCCATCAGAGATTCTCGAGGATGAAGTCCGTCATCCGCGTGTAGAGGTGAAGGCGGGTATTGCCACCCATGATGAAGTGGTTGCGATCCTTGTAGACCTGCATGTCGAACTGCTTGCCGAGCTGGACGAGTGTCTCGGCGTAATCCATCGTCTGCATGAAGTGCACATTGTCGTCGGCTGTGCCGTGGATGAGGAGCAGCTTGCCGGTGAGCTTCTCTGCCAGCTTGATGGGCGAGGTGAGCGCGTAGCCCTCGGCGTTCTCTTTCGGCGTACGCATGTAGCGCTCGGTGTAGATGGTGTTGTAATAGTGCCAATCGGTCGGGGGAGCCACGGCGATGCCCACCTTGAAGGTGCCTTCGCCGACGCTCATGCTCATCAGCGTGTTGTATCCGCCGAAGCTCCAGCCCCAGATGGCCATCCGTGAGGCGTCGATGAAGGGGAACTGCTTGGCCAGGGCTTTGGCGGCGGCCACTTGATCCTTCGACTCGAGGTCGCCCATCTTCAGGTAGGTGCACTTGCGGAACTCTTCGCCCCGAGCGCCTGTGCCGCGGCCGTCCACACAGACGGTGATCACGCCGTGTGCCGCCAGACATTCCTCCCAACCGAACTCGAAGCGGTCGAGCACGGACTGCGAGTTGGGGCCGCTGTATTGCGTCATCAGCACGGGGTATTTCTTCTTCGCGTTGAAGTCGGCCGGCTTCACCATCCAGGCGTTCAGCTCCACGCCGTCGGCTGTGCGGACGGTGAAGAACTCCTTCGGGGCGTAGGAGAGCTTGGCGAGGCGTTCGCGCAGCTGGGCGTTGTCTTGCAGGGTGCGCAGCTCCTTGCCGCTCTTTGTCTCGTGCAGCGTGGCGATGGTGGGCGTGGTGGCGGAGGAGTGACGGAGCACGTAGTAGGCGTAATTCTTACTGAAGGTGGCTGCGTTCGTGCCCGGGAGCTTGGAGAGGTTTGTCTTGACGCCCTTGGCATCGACGCGGCAGACGGAGCGGCGGAGGGGACTCTCGTCGGCGGCTTCAAAGTAGACCGTGTTCGTGGCTTCGTCGAGGCCGATCAGGCGTGTGACGTCCCAGTTGCCGCGCGTCACTTGACGCTGCTCTACGCCGGTGGGGGCGTACTGGTAGATGTGTGCGTAGCCGTCGCGCTCGCTGACGTAGAGGAAGCCGTTCTTATTGAACCGCAGGGTGCGCACCCATTCGGGGTTGATGTAGCGCGTGTTTTCGTCTTTCAAGATGAGCTTGCAGACGCCGCTGGCGGGGTTGGCGAAGTACATGCTGAAGAGGCTCTGGTGGCGGTTGAAGGTCATCACGGCCAGCTGGTCGGGGACGGTGGTGAACTCGATGCGGGGGATGTAGCCGTCGGCGTCGAGGGGCACGGGGATGGTCTTCGTGTCCTTCGTCTCGATGTTGTAGGCGTGCACTGAGACGGTCGAGTTGCGGTCGCCGGTGTTGGGGTACTTATACTTATGGTAGGACGGGTAGTAGGTCTTCTCGCCATAGATCTGCATGGAGTATTCGGGCACCTCCGACTCGTCGAAGCGGACGAAGGCCAGGAAGCGGCTATCGGCCGACCAGGTCATCATGCGGGTCATGGCGAACTCCTCTTCGTAGACCCAGTCGGTGGAGCCGTTGATGATGCGGTTCGTGGCGCCGTCGCGGGTGACTTGCACCTCGGTGTCGTAGTCGAATTTCTTGATCCAAATGTTGTTGTCCACCACGTAGGCGCACATGCGTCCGTCGGGCGAGAAGGTGGGGAGCATGATCTTCCGGCCTGACTCGTTGAGGGGTTTGATGAGCTTGCGGCGGACGTCGTAATCGTAGGCTTTGAAGCGCTGCGAGTGGCGATAGATCTCGTCCGACTCACGCCAGACGATGATGTGGTGTCCGTTGGGGCTGATCTCGTAGCCTTCGAAGTTTTTGAAGTCGCATTCGCGGGCGGTACGGGTGTTGAAGAGGGTGTCCACGACGCGTCCGGTGCGGTATTCGTAGCGCACGATGGCTGTGCCGAGCTTGTCCATGGCCGTGTAGTGTTCGCCGTCGGGCAGGGAGCGCAGGTCGGAGCCTTTCGAGGTGGGGGAATACTTCCCGTCGGTGTAATCCTTCAGGTTGGGGGTTGGCTTCTGTGCCACCGCCAGGGCAGCGGTTAGGGTCATCATCAGTAGAAGGGTTGTTCTTGAGTGTTTCATTGTGTCTCGTTTGATCAGTGAAAATTTAGGGTGGCAAATGTAATGGCGGGAAAACGTTTGGCTTGAATAGCGCCTCCTCCCGCCGTGTATGCGCAAAAATGCCGGGCCCCCAAGCGTGAGGTACCCGGCATAATCATTCATTCCTCCGGCAACGTGATGTCGGGGTTGCCGTCGTCGGGTTTCTTCGGATCCTTCGGTTTCTCGTCCGGCTTCTTCGGCGGCTCACCCGAACCACCACCGGGCTTCTCCGGCTGCTTCGGATCCTTAGGCTTCTCCGGAGTTTTGGGCTCCTTAGGTTGCTTGGGTTCCTTAGGAGTCTTGGGTTCCTTGGGTTCCTTAGCGGCCTTCTTCTGGGCGAGGCTGGATTTGTGGGAGCCTTTGAAGTCGGTGATCACCTGATTCATATCCGAGACAAGGCGCTCGATGAGGGTTTTTACATCGTCGCTGGTGGCTGTGATGTAGGCGGCCTCGATGTAGCTGCAGATGTACTCGTATGAGGCGTCCGTCTTGGGGCGTAGCACTTTGAGTGCTTCGGTCTTGGCCGTGACGGTCTCGGAGCGGCGCTCTTTGCGTAGCGCCTCGTAGGCGTCGTTGACCGTTTTGAGCTCAGTGATGGTGTCGGTGAGCCCCAGGGCGGCTATTTCGGCGGTGTAGGGGGCGGCGTCGTTCAAGAGCCCCACGATGTGTCCGCTTTCGTCTTCGAAGCCTTCGCGTTGAATGTTTTCGGCGATATACTTTCCAAAGATGGAATCCAGCTTTTCGGCCGCTTGGGCTGTAGCCTGCACGGGCGAATAGTGATTGAAACGGATGATGCCGAAGAGGTGCGTCAGCAGCTTATCGCGTTCTTCGTCTTTCTCCAGCAGCGCTTTGGTGTGCACGGACCACGCTGCCTTTTCGTTGAGGTCGATTTCTTCCTTCACCTCGCCTTCCCACTTCTGCATAGCCACTTCGGGGATCTTCAGCTTCGTTTTGTCGACGCCATTGACCAGGTCGAACTGGTTACGGTGAAACTGAGCGTGGTGGATCGCGCTGTAATTCCGGCAATAGCTGCCATTGATCTTGACGGTTTTCGGTAATTGCTTCTCTTCTGATGCCATAAGTAATACGTTTTTAGAGGGTTGATATAGTTAGAATGCGCTGGGAAACGCGGGCGCAAGGTGTAAAAAAAGATCGTGTAAGCCTTGCACGATCCTTTCGCAGTGTGTGAAACGACCATGCAACCCTTGCACAGTCTCGCCGCAGCGTACGAAACGGCCATGCAACACTTGCACAGCGTCGTCGCAGTGTGTGAAACGGCCATGCAACACTTGCACAGTCTCGCCGCAGTGTGTGAAACGACCATGCAACACTTGCACAGTCTCGTCGCAGTGTGCGAAACAGCCATGCAACCCTTGCACAGTCTCGCCGCAGTGTGTGAAACAGCCATGCAACACTTGCACAGCGTCGTCGCAGTATGTGAAACAGCCATGCAACCCTTGTACAGTCTCGCCGCAGTGTGCGCCCCCGTCCCCCGCCGCCTGATCATTCGGCCCCGTCTGGGCCCGTCTGGAGGGCGAATGCAATTCGCCCCTACCCCCCGGGTACCCGGCAAAATTCGCAGCCCCCGCAGGGGCCGAATGCAATTCGCCCCTACCCCGGGTACCAGGCAAAACTTCCCAGCCCCGGCCGGGGCCGTCCGCAGACGCCCCCGGCCAAATTCGCCGCCCATCCCTGATGCCGCCTTACATTTGCCGCATACTCAGATATTCAACGTATATGAAGAACAACAAACTACTCAGCACAATGCTGACGATGGCGCTCGCCGCGCCGATCGCAGCGCAGAGTTGGCTGCCCCTCAAGCAACACGCTGACGGCGCGGCCGACCTCGTCAAAGAAGAAGCCCTGGTGCTCCTCGACAGCACTGGCGTGGTGGTGGCCGATAACGGCTCCGGCAGCTTCACCATCCGCCAGGTGGTGGAGGTGCGAAGCGTGCCCGCGGCGCTCCGTTACCGAGTCGTCAAGTACGACTACGACCCCCTCACCGCCTTCGCCCGCTTCTCCCGCGCCACCGTCTACAAGGCCGACGGCACGAAGCGCGAAGTGGACGTCACGAAGGCCGTCGACTACGCCGCCCCCGCCCGCATGATCTATTGGGGCGCGCGGCAGATCATGCTCGAGATCGGCGCCCTCGACTCGGGCGACATCGTCGACTATGAGATCGACAAGAAGGGCTTCACCTACGCCCTGCTCTCGGCCGGCGCGGACGACGAGGAGCGCTTCGTGCCCCCGATGCGCGGACAGTTCTACGACATTGTCCCCTTCTGGGTCACGACCCCGACCGTGCGCAAGGTCTACACCGTCGACATGCCCGCCGACAAGGAGGTGCAGTATGAGTTCTATCAAGGCCAGTGCCAGTCGTCCATGCGCCTGCAGGGCAAGCGCCGCCTGATGACGTTCGCCGTGGCCGACGTCAAGCCCTTCCCGAAGGAGCCGAACATGGTCGACCTCTACGACGTGGCGCCGAAGCTGATGATCTCGTCCACCCCGGAGTGGAAAGAGAAATCGCTCTGGTTCCACAAGGTGAACGAGGACTACAACAGCTTCGGGGCCGACCCGGAGACGAAGAAGAAGGTCGACGAGCTGCTCCGCGGCAAGCGGACCGAGATGGAGAAGATCGCCGTGCTCACCCACTGGGTGGCCGACAACATGCGCTACTCCGGCATCTCCATGGGCAAGGGCGAGGGCTACACGCTCCACGCCACGAAGATGAACTTCACCGACCGCTGCGGCGTCTGCAAAGACAAGGCCGCGCTGCTCATCTCCATGCTCCGTATGGCCGGCTTCGAGGCCTATCCGGCGATGACGATGGCCGGCTCACGCATCGAGTCCATCCCCGCCGACCACTTCAACCACTGCGTGACGGTCGTCAAGCTCTCCAACGGCCAATACATGCCGCTCGACCCGACGTGGGTGCCCTTCCAGCGCGAGCTCTGGTCCAGCGCCGAACAGCAGCAGCACTACCTGCCCGGCCTGCCCGAAGGCTCCGACCTGCTCCAGACGCCCCTCTCGCCGCCCGAGGATCACTATTTCCGCCTCTCGGCTAACACCGCGCTCGACGCCAAGGGCACGCTCCGCGGCGAGTTCACCGTCACGGCCGAAGGGCAGTCCGACGCCCGTCTGCGGTGGCCCCTCATCCGCGGCCTCATGGCCAACTGGCGCAACGCCATGGAGAGCGAGCTGCTGCGCGTCTCGCCTGGCGCCCGCATGCTGAGCGTCGACTATGGCCGCGATCCGCGCAACTATCAGGCCGGCCCGATCCGCATCACCATGAAGTTCGAGATCCCGGACTATGCCCTCACGGGCGACGGCGTCCTGCTCGTCCGCCCCATCTGCGCCCGCCTCTACCCCTCCGTCCGTACCTATACGAACATCGACACCGATCGCCCGACGCGCCGCTACGGCTTCAAGGACGCCTGCTCACGCCTCGTCGAGCTAAAGGAAACGATGACCATCCCCGCGGGCTACACCCTCCGCCAATCGTCCGTCGACGAGCGCCTCAAGAGCGACGCAGCCGACTTCATTGGCTCCCTCTCTCAACGTGGTAATAAGCTCAACATCCGCCACGAGCTCACCCTCCGCAAGCGCGTCTATGACGCCGCCGACTGGCCCGGCTTCCGCAAGGCCGTCAAGGCCCATAAAGACCTGGCTGACGAATGGCTCGTACTGGAGAAGAAATAAGCATCTCACTGGAACAAATAAATGGATATCGACATGAAGAAATACACCGCAATCCTGCTCGGCCTCCTGGCCGCCTTCGCCCTCCAGGCACAGCCCGAGGCCGTCTTTAATAAGCTCATCAAGCAGTACACCTGGAACTCCGACGGCAGCATGACCTATCGCTACCGCAAGGAGGTGAAGCTGAACACCCACATGGCTTTCAATCAGCTCTACGGCGAAACGTTCATCATCTACAACAAGGAGTTTCAAACGCTCCGAATCAACGAGTGCTATACCCGTCAGGCCGACGGCACCATCGTCAAGGCGCCAGACAACGCCTTCAACGAAGTCCTGCCCGCCTTCGCCGTCGACGCCCCGGCCTACAACCACCTCACCGAGATGGTCATCACCCACACCGGCCTCGAGATCGGCGCCACGATCTATTTGGATTATACCCTCACCACGGGCGTGGGTTACTATCCCTTCCTCGACGTCGCCGAGACTCTCGAGGAGCATGCGCCCGTGACGGAGTGTGAGGTCTCGATCACCATGCCCGCCGGCGACAAGCTGACCTGCGGCATCTCCGGCGTCGACTCCAAAGAGCCGACTACGCACACCGAAAACGACATGACCACCTACACGTGGCAATTCCGCAACCTGCCGGCCATCCCCCTCGAATCGCACCGAGCCTCCGAGGCCGTGCCGATGCTCTTCGCCTCCAACGCCGGCGGAGAGAACGGCATCGCGTGGCTCTCGGCCATGAAGGTGCGCCCCGCGGACTGTGCCCGGCTCGTCGATAAGCTGCTGCAAGGCATCACCTCGCCCGTCGATCGCGCCAACGCCATCCAGCGCTTCGTGGTGAACAACATCTCCACGGTCAACCTGCCCGTGCTCCTCTCGGCCGACATCCGCGAGCCGTCCGTCGTCCTCTCCTCGGCCTACGGCACACCCGCCGAGAAGGCCGCCCTGATGGCCTCCATGTTGCTCGCCGCCAACCTCGACGCCCAGATCCTCGCCGCCTTCCCCATCCACGCCATGCCCATCGCCGTCGGCGCCCTGACCGACATCCGCGTACGCACCGGCGGCCGCTTCCTCTCGCCCGTTCGCATGGACGCCCCCGATCCCGCCCTACGTGCCACCCGCGACCAATTCTGGCTCACAGGCGACGACGGCGTCAACATGGTACAGATCGTCAAGCGCTCCGCCCGCCTCGCATGTAGCGCACAGATCACCCTCGGCAAAACGGACTGCTTGAGAAAAGAGTTTAAAATCCACTTTATTACCGAATAATCCATTTTGATAATAATTAAAGTCGATTTGAGGCAAAGCGCGATAAGGGCCAATAACCACTTCATCAAAAATTTGGAATTGCTTAACGAACATCGCAATATTGTAATTGGGTTGATAATACGCAATTCGCCCGGTTTGATCCGCATACCCATCAGTGCTGCTGCCATAAGCAGAGTCAAAGTCGTTAAAATAACGCTTATCACTTACCTTGGTGTAATTCAAATCCAAACGCCAATCTCGTGCAAAAGCCGCATTATGCTTCCAATAGAATAAATGACGCTTACGATTTTCGCTGTCATAATCTTTTAATCGATCATCGCCCAAATATTCACCGGCAACTTGTCCCTCGCCCAACGTCGTTAAATAGCGGAATTCACTGTTCAACTGCCAACCACGACGAGACATATATTTCGGCGTTAACGTGGCATCTAAATTCGGGGCAATATTCCAATACACCGGCTGAGCATAAAAATAGCCATCCCGACTGCCATGTCCCAAGGTTGGAATCAATAACCCGGAACGACGGCGGTCGCCTATCGGTAACTGCAAATACGGCGTATAGAACACCGGCACGCCCTGTACTTTAAAACGGGCATGCCACATTTCTGCATACTCTTCTTTAACGTGTTGACGCATTTCATCGGCATAAATCGACCAAGAATGATCATCTTGCAAACAAGACGTAAAGGTCGCATTTTTCATCACACGATAGTCATCGCGCAATTCCACGCTTTCTGCCGACCCACGGCCTTGGCGATCCACTAATTGATAATGTGCATTGCGAACATCCGTATCTTTGGTATTTAAATGAATTTTGGCATCATCGCCCAACAAATTGATTTGGTTGTCTCGATAATCAAATCCGCCACGGGCAAACGCGTAACGCTGCACATTATCACCGCTTCCCTGTTGTTGCACCTCAACTTCCGCAGATTGTAAATGGCGATTGCCTTGTTTAACATCCACACGGCCTTTATAAATCCCACTGCGAGGCTGTGTTATCTCCGCCTGATCCGCCTCAATATACACCGGCAAATCGTTCGGATTTCC
>ERZ773043.1667-NODE-1667-length-12320-cov-5.475418_pt1 | contig 12320 bp, 10 predicted proteins | sample MGYA00580636_ERZ773043 | MGnify/ENA primary metagenome ERZ773043 (study PRJEB29015, sample SAMEA2737992) | human oral metagenome | biome: human oral; feature: human-associated habitat; material: dental | place: China | collected 2065 ... | reverse complement strand
CGTTAAATTTTTTGTTGCGCTGAAGCCCTTGTTTTTAAAGGGCTTCAGCGCGATTTATGTTTTCTGCCCTATTTTTACGGATTTCAGAGGAGACTTCGCAAACTCAAATAGCGGCTTAACTTTGCCAAAAGACAAGGCGGCGAGCCGCTGACAGTACGAGGAGTACGGCAAGGCGAAGCCAACGCCGTATTTTGGCAAAGGAAGCCGTTATTCAAGGTTTTAGCGCGATGCCTCGGCCGGCGAGCGCGGCAGCAGCAGGTTGAGCAGCACGGCGAGCACGCCGCACAGGCTGATGCCTTGCAGCGAGAAGCTGCCGAGGTTCACGCCCAGACCGCCGATGCCCGTCACCAGCGTGATCGAGATGATGCACAGGTTACGCGCGCTGGAAAGGTCGACGCGGCCGTCGATGATCGTTTTGAGGCCGATGCCGGCAATCGAGCCGAAGAGCAGCACCATGACGCCGCCCATGACCGGCAACGGGATCGTTTGCAGCAGCGCGCCGAATTTGCCGACGAAGGCCATGAGGATGGCGAAACCCGCCGCCCAGGTCATGATTGCCGGGTTGGCGTTTTTGGTCAGCATCACCGCGCCGGTCACTTCGCCGTAGGTCGTCACCGGCGGGCCGCCGAACAGGCCGACGACGCTGACGGCCAGACCGTCGCCCAGCAGCGTCCGGTGCAGGCCGGGCGATTCGGTAAAGTCCCTGCCCGTCACCGAGCCGATGGCCAGAATGCCGCCGACGTGCTCGACGATAGGGGCGATGGCGACCGGAATCATGAACAGGATGGCGGCCAGATTGAATTCGGGCCGGCCGAAGTCAGGAATGGCGAACCACGCCGCCTGCTTCACCGGGGAAAGATCGACGATGCCCAGGTAGAGCGAGACGGCGTAGCCGACGGCGACGCCGACGAGAATCGGCACCAGTTTGAACAGACGCCGCGCGCGGATCACCGTCAGCATCGTCGCCAGCAGCGAAACGGCGGCGACCGAGAGCGCCGTGCCGTAGGGCACGACCTGCGCGCCGCCCGCCTTGCCCGTCGCCATATCGACGGCGACCTGCGCCAGCCCCAGGCCGATCACCATGACGACCGGACCGATGACGACCGGGGGCAGCAGGCGATGGATAAACGCCACGCGGCGCCATTTGACGAGCGCAGCCGCCAGGTAATAGAACAGGCTGGCGGCGGCCAACGCGCCGAGGGTGGCCGGCATGCCCCAGTTTTTGATCGATTCGATAATCGGCGCGATGAAGGCGAAGCTGGAGCCCAGGTAAATCGGCACCTGCCGCCGGGTGCAGGCCTGGAAGATCAGCGTGCCGACGCCGGCGCCGAGCAGCGCCAGGCTGGGGTTCAGCCCGGTGAGCAGCGGCACCAGCACCGTCGCGCCGAAAGCGACGAAGAGAATCTGCGCGCCGGAAACCGCCGTGCGCCAGACCGGATCGGCCGCCCCCTGCGCGGTAGGAATCACCGTTTTATTCATCGTCCCGCCCCTCATTCACCGCCTTATTTAGTGCCGAAAATCTTGTCGCCCGCATCGCCCAGCCCCGGAATGATGTAGCCGACCTCGTTGAGGTGGCTGTCGATCGCCGCCGTGAAAACATCGACATCGGGATGCGCCGCATCGACAGCGCGGATGCCTTCCGGCGCAGCAACCAGGACGATGGCGCGCACATGCTGGCAGCCCTTGCGCTTGAGCATGTCGATGGTGGCGATCAGGGAGCCGCCTGTGGCGAGCATCGGGTCGATAATCAGCCCGATGCGCTCGTTGAGCTGGCCGACGAGGCGCTCGAAATACGGTTCCGGCATCAGGGTTTCGTGGTTGCGGGCAATGCCGACGACGCTGACCTTGGCGCCCGGAATCAGGTCGAGCACGCCATCAAGCATGCCCAGCCCGGCGCGCAGAATCGGCACGACCGTGACTTTCTTGCCTTTGATCTGCTCGATTTCGACCGGCCCGGCCCATCCCTGAATCGTGCATTTTTCCAGCTCAAAATCGCGGCAGGCTTCGTAAGTCAGCAGGCGGGCCAGCTCGGCGGTCAGCTCACGGAATTTTTTGGTGTTGATGTCGTTTTCGCGTAACAGCCCAATCTTGTGCTTGACGAGCGGGTGGTTGACTGCATGGATCGGCATGGGTGTTCTCCAAAAAGAGGAATGAACAAAACGGCGCAAGGTTAACGGATTCGCGCGGGAAAATCATCCTTCCTCGCCGGCACTGACCGCTTTATACGAAAGGGGCTGTTTTCATCCGCTTCCATCTTTTTTATCCCTTTCCATCTTTTTCCATTCGCTTCCCGCCCATCGCCGGCCGCATCATTCCGGCAAATTGCGGGCGCCCTTAATTGCCGCACGCCCTTTTCGCCAGCCACAGCGTAAGGTGAGATCGGGCGGCCGCTTTCGACGGTTCCCATCGTTTTTCCACGCCGCTTTTCAGTGCAGTCCCGTTCTCGCGCACAGTGCGGCATCGCGTGTCAAAATATCGGCTGCGGTCTATCCGGCGCAATGAGCGGCCCCATCCCGACCGGGCATCCGGCACGGCGGCGTGCCTTGCCGCACGGCAAAATGCTTGCCCGCGCGATAAACGTCATCCTTCCGGGCGTCGCGGGCGTCAATCATTGCAGCGGAACCGCCTGATACGAGGAAAATCACCCAAACCACTGAGGATTCCTATGAGTACGCTCCGCTTTCCCGATATCGACATCCCTTCGACCGACGGCACACCGTTCAACGCCGCGGCGGTACGCGGCAAGACACTGATTGTTTATTTTTATCCCAAAGACAACACGCCTGGCTGTACGACCGAGGCGCAGGAATTCCGCGATCTGCATGACGAATTCGTCAGGGCCGGCGGCGTTGTACTCGGCGTTTCGCGTGACAGCCTGGCCTCGCACGAAAAATTCAAGGCAAAGCACGCCCTGCCCTTTGCGCTGCTTTCCGATGCCGACGAGCGCCTATGCACGCATTTTGGCGTTATCAAGGATAAAAAGCTCTACGGCAAGCCGGTACGCGGCATCGAACGCAGCACCTTTGTCTTTGACGGCAACGGGCAGTTGCTGCGTGAGTGGCGCGGCGTCAAGGCGCCCGGCCATGCGCAAGAGGTACTCGATTTCGTGCTCGATTTCGTGCTCGATTCCGTCCGAGCGTCAGCGCACTAGCGCCGCTACTGTCCCCACCGCCCATCCGCTACCGCCCTTTCCGGAGACGCCGATGCCCCGCCGAACCGCCCGTCCGCCTCATCGCCCGCCCAAGCTCTTCATCCTCGATACCAACGTGCTGATGCACGATCCGACGAGCCTGTTCCGTTTCGAGGAAAACGACATTTTTCTGCCGATGAAGACGCTGGAGGAACTCGACCACAATAAAAAGGGAATATCCGACGTTGCGCGCAACGCGCGACAGGCCACGCGCATGCTCGACGAGATCATCAGCCGCCGTGAAGACGGCATCGCCACGGGCATTCCACTGACCGAAGCCTCGCACGGGCTGGCCAGCGGCCGCCTGCTCCTGCAAACCGAGGCGGTTAGCATCGATCTGCACGGCGGCCTGGCGAGCGAACGGGCAGACAACCAGATTCTGGCCGTCGTCGTCCATTTGCAGCGCACGTATCCAGAACGCGCGGTCATTCTGGTGAGCAAAGATATCAATATGCGCATCAAGGCGCATGTCCTCGGCGTTCAGGCGCAGGACTACTTTAACGACCGGGTGCTTGAAGACATCGATCTGCTCTATCGCGGCATGCAGGCGCTGCCCGAAGATTTCTGGGAAACGCAGACGCACGGGCTGGAATCGTGGACGCAGGAAAACCGCACGCGCTACCGCATCCGGGGGGCCTTGTGCGCCAAACTGCTGATCAACGAATTCGTGTATCTGGATACACCGGAGCCGTTTTCCGCCATCGTGCGCGAAATTTCGGGCAACTGCGCCGTGCTCGAAACGTTGATCGACTATACGCACCCGAAACACAATGTCTGGGGAATCACGGCGCGCAACCGCGAGCAGAATTTTGCCCTCAATCTGCTGATGGATCCGGAAATCGACTTCGTCAGCCTGCTCGGCCAGGCGGGCACCGGCAAGACCTTGCTGACGCTGGCTGCCGGCTTGACCCAGGTGCTCGACGAAAAGCGCTATCAGGAAATCATCATGACGCGCGCCACGGTCTCCGTCGGCGAGGACATCGGTTTTCTGCCGGGTACGGAAGAAGAAAAAATGGCGCCGTGGATGGGGGCGCTGGAAGATAACCTGGAAGTCCTCAGCCATACCGGCACGACGGGCGGCGACTGGGGGCGCGCGGCAACGCAAGATCTGATCCGCAACCGCATCAAGATCAAGTCGCTCAATTTCATGCGCGGCCGCACCTTTCTCAACAAGTTTCTGATTATCGACGAGGCGCAGAACCTGACGCCAAAACAGATGAAAACGCTGATCACGCGCGCTGGCCCGGGCGCCAAGGTCGTCTGCATGGGCAATATCGCGCAAATCGATACGCCCTACCTGACCGAAGGCAGTTCAGGGCTGACCTTTGCCGTCGACCGCTTCAAGGGCTGGGCGCACGCCGGCCATGTCACCCTGCAACGCGGCGAACGTTCGCGGCTGGCCGACTACGCAGCGGAGATGCTCTAACGCCGCATAAAACTGCTGATCAGCTAGGCGGCGAATTGGCGACAGGAGACAAAGGAGACAAAAGCAGATGGCAGCCGGGCAGAACCATGCAGAACCAATCGCCACTGCGGAAACTGACCTAGCACCCCGGTCTTTCTCCCTTTTTTCTCTTTCAATCCTTCCGCACGCAGCCTATGCATGCCTTTTGCGCGCCCTGCACGCCGCGGCATACACTCCGCCATTTGCAGGGATTTTCCACGATCGACTTTGCTCGGCGGCCAGCCGCTCTTCGCCCGATTTCACGCTATAATCGCCGCGACTTCGTAGAGCCGTGCGCCTTATTAGACACGGCTTTGTTTTTTGATCGGAGGATAGGAGAATCGATTGAAACGACGAAACTTCCTCACTGCTTCCGCCATTTTGACTTTTCTCGCATCGACGCCCGTGCTGGGCGCAAAGAAGAAAAGTGCAGCCACCAAAGCCAAGGCCGCATCCAGTCAGCGCAAGGGCAAATCGACCGGCAAGGCGGGAAAAGCAGGAAAATCCAGAACACGCCGCCGCGTTTCCGCACGAACGGCGGCCTCATCCAGGCCATCAGCGGCCAACGCCGCGCCCGAGGATACCTCTGCCGCCAACACGCCCATCGAGCATCGCAACGTCGTCAAACTGCCGCAGGAAAAACCAACCGACTGGCACACCGTTGAGTTGCAAACCGATGTTGGCCTGCAGTCCAACCAGGGGCGCGCCCGCCTGTGGCTACCGCTGGCGCAGTACAAGGATACGGACTGGCAGCGCACGATCGGCCACACCTGGCAGGGTAATTTCAGCAAGGCGGGCATTTACCGCGATCCGGTCGCTGACATGGAAATCTTCTTCGCCGAATGGCCGGAATCTATCGACACGCCCAAACTGCAATTCATTACCCAGATTGCTACGCAAAACCGTCAGTTCGACATCACCCGCCGCGGCGTCATTGCCGAGCAGGCGGAAGTTCTGCGCCGCAACCTGCATCCCACCCAGCTCGCGCCAGTCGACGGCATCGTGCATCAGACGGCGGAGCGTGCGATTGGCCGCATCAAAGACCCATTGGCAATGGGGAAGGCCCTGTACGACTGGGTGATCGAAAACGCCAGTTTCGACACCAACGGTCAGGGTATGGGCGAAGCCGATATCAGTCAGCTATTGGGTAACGGGCGTTTTGTCGGGCGCAGCGCCGATATCGCGCTGCTCTTCGTTGCGCTTTGCCGCTCCGTCGGCATTCCGGCGCGCCCGGTCTACGGCCTGCGTACCGGGCGTTCGCGGCTCTTCAACAGCCTCGGCGCAACGGGCGAACTGAGAAGCGCGCAGCATTGCCGCGCCGAGTTTTACATTCCCGGTTATAGCTGGATCGGCGTCGATCCTGCCGCCGTATGCGAAGCCATACGTGAGGAACCGTTATCCAACACCGACCCGAAAGTAAATGTTTTCAAAAAATTGCTGTTTGGCTTTTGGGAGATGAACTGGATCGGTTTCAATACGGCGCAGGATGTCATCCTACAAGGGGCTTCCGGTAAGGCGCTGCCAAGCCTGATCTACCCTGTTGCCGAAACCGCCGGCGGCCGCTTCGACGGACGCAACACCAACCGTATGACGTATCGTGCCACTGCCAACCATCTGTAAATTCGACCTTCCATAAACTGGCAAGCACCGATCGGCGTGTGTGACCGCGTGCGACCACGTACGACCACGCGCTAGCAAATGCCTGCTCCCTCAAGGCAGAGAGAGGAAAGCAAGAAAGCGCGCTGGCGAACTCACCGCCCGACGGAATTGCTTTTCCCCTCGCTTAAATGCGCAGGAAAAATTGAGGTAGAAGTGATTGAGGTAAAAGTGCGTCAGTAAAATAACCGCCAACGGCTGAATGCGCTTTTCTTCCACGCGATCGCGCGTAGTTTTTTGACTCAGTAAGCCGCTTCATTTTTGCGGAATATTCGTTTTTTCTACGCGATCGCGGCGATCTGACCGTAAATTTGCAGATTTACGCTGCGTCCTTACCTGCCGGGAACTCAATACGGGAACGATGGTCAATGCCCCTGAACAACCAAGGAGCCTCTGATGACGAACTTTACCTTCCCCACCCTTCCCTATGCCTACGACGCGCTGGAACCGGCCATTGATAAAACCACGATGGAAATCCACCACAGCCGTCACCACAAGGCTTATTTCGACAACTTCCTTGCCGCCGTCAAGGATTCGCCTGCTGCGGATGAAAGCCTGGAGGCCATTCTGGCCGGCATCAGCCGCTATACGCCGGCAGTACGCAACAATGGCGGCGGTTTCTATAACCATACGCTCTACTGGAACGTCATGTCCCCCAACGGCGGCGGCACGCCCACCGGCAAGCTGGCGCAGGGCATCGACGCCGTATTCGGCAGCTTCGATAATTTCAAGGCACAGTTCAAGGATGCCGGCCTCAAGCAGTTCGGCTCGGGCTGGGCCTGGCTGATCGTCGGTCAGGATGGCAAACTGGCGATTACCAGCACGCCCAATCAGGATAATCCGCTGATGGATATTGCTGCCGTGAAAGGCACGCCCATTCTTGCCTGCGACGTTTGGGAGCATGCTTATTATCTGCGTTATCAGAATAAGCGCGCCGATTATCTGGAAGCCTGGTGGCAAGTTGTCAATTGGCATTATGTTGCCGAGCTGTACGGCAAAGCATAAGCGCCTGCATTAACGGCGCAGTCGATAACTGCGCTGGCTTCGCGCATTTTCTACCTGTTGTTTGCGGCCATCCGCAGTATTTTTCGCCCCTCTCCGAAACCTTACCGTCTGACGAGGGGCTTGTTTTTGGGCGTGCGGACAGGCACTGCCTCTGAAGTCCGCGTGGATAGGGCGTTTCCGGACAGGCACCGCTGGAAGCCTTATAAATAAAGGGCTTCCGGGCGCCTGCCCGGAGAGGCCCTGTTTATAAGGGCTTCAGAGCACATCCTCTGAGACGTCCAAAATACAAGGACTTCAGGGCAGCCACTTTTCCGGAACACGCCGGGCAGGTCAATCATCTTGCCCCAGATACCCGCCTGTTTGCCGCGACCAGAGCCGGGCGTAGATGCCATTTTTCGCCAGCAGTTCCGCATGGCTGCCCTGTTCGACGATCTGCCCGGCATCAAGCACGACCAGCCGATCCATGCGGGCAATCGTCGATAATCGGTGGGCAATGGCGATCACCGTCTTGCCGCGCATCAGGGTATTCAGACTTTCCTGTATCGCCGCTTCGACTTCGCTATCCAGCGCCGAAGTGGCCTCATCCAGAATCAGGATAGGAGCGTCTTTCAGCAACACGCGGGCAATGGCGATGCGCTGGCGCTGCCCGCCGGAGAGTTTGACGCCACGCTCGCCGACCTGGGCATCGAGTCCGTGATTGCCCTGCGGGTCGGCCAGCGTTTCGATGAATTCCGCCGCCTCGGCCTGTTCGATGGCGCGCCATAGCTCCGCCTCGCTCGCCCCGGGTTTGCCGTAGAGAATGTTCTCACGCACCGAGCGGTGGAGCAGAGAGGTGTCCTGCGTCACCATGGCGATATGGCGGCGCAGGCTATCCTGCGTCACATGGGCGATGTCCTGCCCGTCAATCAGGATGCGGCCGGACTGCACATCATAGAAACGCAGCAACGCATTGACCAGTGTCGATTTTCCCGCGCCGCTGCGCCCGACCAGGCCGATTTTCTCGCCCGGCCGGATATGCAAATTCAGATGCTCGATGACGGACAAGTGCGATCCCTCTTCGGCATTTCCGGCCACGCGGCGTTGATAGCTGAAGCTCATATCCTCAAAGCGGATATCGCCGGCGCTGACCGTCAGCGGCCGGGCGTCGGGCGCATCCTGCACCGCACGGGGCAATCCGAGCATATTCATACCGTCGGCGACCGTACCGACCTGCTCGAACAGGCTGCTCACTTCCCACATAATCCAGTGCGACATACCATTGAGCCGCAAAGCCAGTGACACCGCCACGGCGACCGCGCCCGCGCCAACCCGGTCGTCGATCCACAAGCTCAGTCCCGCCGCAGTCACCGAAAAAATCAGCAGGTAATTGATGCAACCCATCAGGATATCCAGATACGTGACCAGCCGGAACTGGCGATAGACCGTTTGCAGGAATCCGTCCATCGAATCACGGGCGTACTGTGATTCGCGCCGGGTGTGCGCAAAGAGCTTGACCGTGGAGATGTTGGTATAGGCATCCGTAATCCGGCCAGTCATCGTCGAGCGGGCGTGCGCCTGCTCCTGCGAAACCTGCTTGAGCCGCGGGATGAAATACCATTGCAGGCAGGCATAGGCGACAAACCAGACCAGGATCGGCGCCAGCAGATATTTGTGAATGCTGCCCAGCAGCACGAACATGGAGAGGAAGTAAACCGCCACATAGACCATGACATCCATGATCTTGAGCACCAGCTCACGTACGGCCAACGCCGTTTGCATCACCTTCGTCGAAATGCGGCCGGCAAATTCATCCTGATAAAAACTCATGCTCTGGCCAAGCAGGTAGTTATGCATCCGCCAGCGCACGGACATCGGGAAATTACCCATCAGCGACTGATGGCGCACCAATGAGGCCAGCAAATGCGCCAGCGGCAACAGCAGCAACAGCACCACGGCCATCGCAGTCAGCCGCCATTTTTCATCGGAAAGAAAGGTTTCACGATTGGCGGCGGAGAGCCAGTCCACAATTTTGCCCATGAAGGCAAACAGTGAGACTTCCATAGCCGCCAGCAGGAAGCTGCAAATGCCGACCAGAATGACCGGCGTGATGAAGCCGCGGGCATAGTAACGACAAAAGGCAAACAGCGACCGGGGCGGAAGATCCGGGCTGGAAGCCGGAAAAGGCTGCGTCCATCGCTCAAAAAAATTCAGCATGATTCCCTATTCTGTTTTTCCTCGTAGGAGTCCTCTCGCGGGAGACCTCTATCTGCCGCATTGCCTTGGCAGATGGCAGACTATTCTTTGCCGTCACCGCCGCTACCGCCATCCCGGCAAGCCAAGAGACCGGGCATCCAAAACCTTACGCTCCGCCCATCGCTTCGCGCACAGCGTCCGCCAGAAACTCAGCCGCGGCGCGCACTTTGCCTTCGTCACGACCTTCAACCATCACGCGCAATAGCGGTTCGGTGCCGGAGGGGCGCAGTAATACGCGCCCTTCTCCCGCCAGAGTCGTTTCGACATCGCGCTGAGCCGCCGCAATACGCGGTTCATCGTGCAAGCTGAAACCGGGGCGCAGCGGCACATTGATCAGCACCTGCGGATACAAGCGCAAGCGCCCAAGCAGGGCATCCATACTGACGCCTTCTTCGCGCAGCGCCGTCAGCAGCTGCAGGGCCGAGACGATACCATCGCCCGTCGTCTGTCGGTCCAGGCAAAGAATATGTCCGGAGTTTTCGCCGCCAAACAACCAGCCCTTTTCGCTCAACATTTCCATCACATAACGGTCGCCTACCCGGGCGCGGGCAAAGGCAATGCCCCGTTCAGCCAGCGCATGTTCAAAAGCCAGATTGGTCATCAGGGTTCCGGCAACGCCGGCCACCGGCCCATGCCGCAGACGGCTGCATACGATCGCCAGCAGAATCTGGTCGCCATCATAGACTTGACCATTGCTGCCTACGACCATCAAACGATCCGCATCGCCATCAAAAGCCAGACCGAAGTGCGCACGCTGCGCCAGGACCGCATCACGCAGCGCCTGCAGCGAGGTAGCGCCAACATTCTGGTTGATGTTAAGGCCATTGGGTTCAACGCCGATGGACGTCACCTCTGCGCCCAGTTCATGAAACACATGCGGGGCGATGTGATACGCCGCGCCGTTGGCGCAATCCAGGGCGATTTTCAAACCGCGCAGATCAAAATCGTTGGGGAACGTGCTTTTGCAGAACTCAATATAACGACCTGCCGCATCGGCAATCCGGCGCGCGCGTCCCAGCTCGGGCGAAGATACACAGCCGATCGGCGCGTCGATACCCGCTTCAATCTGCGCTTCAAACGCATCGTCCAGCTTGGTTCCGTGCGCCGAGAAAAATTTGATGCCGTTATCGTAGAACGGATTGTGCGAGGCGGAAATGACGACGCCGGCCTGCAGGCGCAGCGCCCGCGTCAGATACGCCACGGCGGGCGTCGGCATGGGTCCGACCAGGCAGACATCGACGCCTGCTGCCGAAAAACCCGCTTCTAGCGCCGCTTCCAGCATATAGCCGGAAACCCGCGTATCCTTGCCGATCAATACGGCCGGTCGCTCACCATCGGGAGCCTTTTCACGCAGAACGTTGCCGGCGGCGTACCCCAGGCGCATCACAAAATCCGGGGTAATCGGTGATTGGCCCACGCGCCCACGCACACCATCGGTTCCAAAATATTTTTTGCTCATCGCTACTCTCTTTGCCTGACACCAGCCCATGCCACGAGCTGCACAGCGGGATAGTACTGCAAGCGTATGACAAAATGGCCGTGTCGCCGCCCATGCGCCGTTACGAATAAACCCAGTCGCCGGAAAAGCAAAAGGGCGCCGAAGTTTCGGCGCCCTTTTCAGAACTGGCGGAGTGGACGGGACTCGAACCCGCGACCCCCGGCGTGACAGGCCGGTATTCTAACCAACTGAACTACCACTCCAGTCACTGCGGCATTGCCACACCACAGCGGGGGCGAACTATACCGGTTTGCCGGCAGGCTGTAAACCATTTTGCGGAGATTCCTTGGCTTATTTTTACGGCGGCCAGCCTGGCCGGCGTATCTGCTGTATACGAGATTACACCCGTCCGAAAAAATTAAGCCCACCGGCCGCTATCGTGGCGGGATGCGCCGAGACCTCCTGCGCCGGAGGCTCTTTCGCATCACGGCGACATCAAGGCAGACATTCATACCCAACCGGCGCCAATCGCATAAAATGCCGGTCGCAAACCCTGTCCATCGGCCATAGATTTGGGGCGTTTCATCCCGAACCTTTTTACTTCATATTCCGCTAAACGAGATCACCATGCTGTTATCGAGATTCCCGCATTTGCCAATGACTTTCTCCCGCATATGTCTGGGTGTGCTGACCGCATCGATCACAACGCTGGCGGGCGCACAGCAGACGGCGGCGGCCTACCTGGCGCTGAACGCCGGCATCCACCGCATTAAAGCGGAAATTGCCGCCGACCAGCCGACCCGTATGCAGGGACTCATGCAGCGCAAGCACCTGCCGGTCAATCACGGCATGCTTTTCGTGTTCCCCGTCGCCGACCGCCATTGCATGTGGATGCGCAATACACTGATTCCCCTTTCCGTCGCCTTTCTCGACGCAGAAGGCAAGATCCTCAACATTGAGAACATGCAACCGCAAACGGAAGAAAATCATTGCGCAAGCGCACCGGCACACTTTGCGCTGGAAATGAATTCAGGCTGGTTCGCCAGCAAAGGCATCCGGGCAGGCCAACGTATCGGCGGCATCGGCAAGGCGCCGCCCTCCCGCTGACCTTTGTATAGCGGCTTCTTCTGCTGCAAGACGGCGCTGGCCTCGCCTTTTATAGTCTCTTCCTTGGCCAGAACACTGCGTTGGCGTTGGCTTCGCCTTGCCGTACTGAATGTGCTGTCTGCGGCTTTACCGCCTTGTTTTTTGCAAAGTCGAGCCATAGCGGCTTCCTTTGCCAAAATACTACGTTGGCTTCGCCTTGCCGTACTGCTCGTACTGCCTGCGGCTCGCCGCCTTGTCTTTTGGCAAAG
>ERZ773043.1665-NODE-1665-length-12338-cov-14.176423_pt1 | contig 12338 bp, 9 predicted proteins | sample MGYA00580636_ERZ773043 | MGnify/ENA primary metagenome ERZ773043 (study PRJEB29015, sample SAMEA2737992) | human oral metagenome | biome: human oral; feature: human-associated habitat; material: dental | place: China | collected 2065 ... | reverse complement strand
TTCGCCCTCGGGTTGGAGATTACTATCGATCGGACAACTATTGTGAACTATAGGGCCGGCCAGCCGAACCTTCCGTGCCGGCTGGCGCAACCAGACGCCGGTGATCCGGCAGGACGGGCAGGCGACGGGGCCGGTGGCTGCTGCAATGGTGCACGTTGCCGATTAGCGTGCTGCGGCGCCGCATGTCCGGATGGCCTCGTTCATCTCCTCGATGGAGACAACCCTGGCGGGTTTGCCGAACATGCCTTTCAGTGCGGCGACATCCCTGCGGGATGCACTGAGCAGGAACTGGCCGTTCTTGTCCTCGACAAAGATGAGCCGGTCACCAGCGCGCACGCCCATCGCCTGGAGAAGGTCGTCGGGAAGGGTGATCCGACCGTTCTGTGTGATGGTTGCTGTGATCATGGTTTCTCCCTGCCCGTCACTATAACGCCGGATGGCTTGGGAGCCCATCATCTGCCCCGGGCCAGTAGTTACCCACCCCCCCACCCCGGTAGAATCCTGCCACCATGACCACACAACAAGACGAGGTGCGCCGCCGGCGCACCTTTGCCATCATCTCCCACCCCGACGCGGGCAAGACCACCCTCACCGAGAAGCTGCTGCTGTACGCAGGGGCCATCCAGATCGCGGGCAGCGTGAAGGCGCGCAAGGCGTCGCGTCATGCCACGTCCGACTGGATGGAGATCGAGAAGCAGCGTGGCATCTCGGTGGCCAGCTCGGTGATGCAGATGGAGTACCGCGACTGCGTCATCAACCTGCTGGACACGCCGGGCCACAAGGACTTCTCCGAAGACACCTACCGGGTGCTGACGGCGGTGGATGCCGCGCTGATGGTGATCGATGCTGCCAACGGTGTCGAGCCGCAGACGCTGCGCCTGCTGGAGGTGTGCCGGGCGCGCAATACGCCCATCATCACGTTCATCAACAAGATGGACCGCGAGGTGCGCGAGCCGCTCGAAACCCTGGACGAAATCGAGAGCACGCTGGGCATGCCCACCGTGGCCTTCACCTGGCCGGTGGGGATGGGCAAGAATTTCGGCGGGGTGATCGATCTGCGCAAGGAGCAGATGCGCGTCTTCCGGGCCGGGCAGAACCGTGCTGGCGTAGAAGACGACGAAATCCTGGCCGGCCTCGACAATGCCGAGGCACGCAAACGCTTCGGCATGTATTACGAGCAGGCGCAGGGCGAGATCGAGCTGGTGAGCGGCGCGTCCGAGCCATTCGACCGCGAGGCATTTCTGGCGGGCAAGCAGACGCCGGTGTTCTTTGGTTCGGCCATCAACAATTTCGGCGTGCGCGAGGTGCTGGATGCGCTGGTCGATCTGGCGCCGCCACCCGGTGCGCGGCCTGCGCTGCAGCGCGTGGTGGAGCCCACCGAGCCGAAGTTTTCCGGTGTGGTGTTCAAGATCCAGGCCAACATGGACCCGGCGCATCGCGACCGCATTGCCTTTCTGCGCATTTCTTCCGGGCGTTTCGAGCGCGGCATGAAGCTGAAGGTGGTGCGCAGCGGCAAGGAATTCCGCACGCAGAACGTCATGTCGTTTCTGTCCCAGCGGCGCGAGCTGGTGGAAGATGCCTGGCCGGGCGACATCATCGGCCTGCCCAACCACGGCGTGCTGCAGCTGGGCGATACGCTGACCGAAGGCGAAACCCTGCAGTTCACCGGGCTGCCGTTCTTTGCGCCGGAGCTGTTCCAGATCGTGGAGCTGGCCGACCCCATGAAGAGCAAGCAGCTGCGTACAGGGCTCACGCAGCTGGGTGAGGAGGGGGCCATTCAGGTATTCCGTCCGCAGCTGGGCGGTTCGCTGTTGCTGGGGGCCATTGGCCAGCTGCAGTTCGAGGTGGTGGCCCACCGGCTCAGGACCGAGTATGGCGTGGAAACGCGCTTTCTGCCAGCACGCTACCAGATGGCCCGCTGGGTCACGTCGGACGATCCAAACGAGCTGAAGAAGTTCATCGATGCCAACGCCGCCCGCATTGCGTGGGATTCGGTGGAGGCACCGACGTTCATGGTCACCTATCGCAGCGACCTGAACGTGGCCGAGGAGCGCTGGCCCAAAATCCGCTTCCACGCCATGCGCGAGCATGCGGGACTGGTGTTCCAGTCGGCCTGACGGAAGCCCGTTTGTGGTTCGCTGTCGCTGGTCCGGCAGCGGGACCACGACAGCAGGTCGATGCCTTGCCATGACTCTGGCACCAGGATGGTGGTATCGGCTCGTGTCCTGGCATTATCGACAGCGGGGCGGCTGTATCGGCCCCACCTTGCCATTGCCGTACGGTGGCATGGGGTTTTGCCGGGGTGATTCAGGTGTTCGGGGTAAAACGGAAAAGAAGAATGAGGATCCCCGGCCGTGAATATCCTGATCGCACTGCTTCCCGCCCTGTTCTGGGGCATCCTGCCGCTGGTGGTATCGCGTACCGGCGGTACGCCCAGCCAGCAGATCATTGGTACCACGGTGGGTACGCTGCTGGTGTCGATCGTGGTGGCATTTTTCATGCCGCCGCAGCTGTCGGCCGCGGTGTTCGGTTATGCTTTCGTGTCGGGGGCCTGCTGGGCCTTCGGGCAGATGAACCAGTACCGCTCGTTCGGGCAGATCGGCGTGTCCAACGCCATGCCCATTTCTACCGGCATGCAGCTGGTGTCGACCTCGCTGGTGGGCGTGCTGGCCTTTGGCGAGTGGCCTTCGGCACAGGAAAAGCTGGTGGGTTTTGCCGCCATTGCACTGATCGTGCTGGGCATCTATCTCACTACCCGGCAGGAGGGGGCCGGGCACAAGGGTGTGGACATGAAAGCGGGCGTGATCACGTTGCTGGTTTCCACGGTGGGCTATGTGGGCTATTCGTATTTTCCGCGGGTGGCCAACGTGAATGGGCAGGATGCCTTTCTGCCGCAGGCGGTGGGGATGGTGGTGTCGGCGCTGGTGATGTCGCTGCTGGTGCGTGACAGCCGTCCTTTCAGTCGCAAGACGGTTCAGAACCTGCTGGGCGGGTTCATTTTTGCGGCTGCAGCGCTGAGCTATCTGGTGTCTACCTACCGCAATGGCATTGCCACGGGCTTCACGCTGTCGCAGATGAACGTGGTGCTGGCCACGCTGGGCAGCATCTACATTCTGGGCGAGAAAAAGACGCCGAAAGAAATGCGCCATGTGCTGGCGGGTCTGGCGCTGGTGGTCATCGGTGGGGTGATGATCGGCCTGAACGCCTGAACGCCTGAACGCCTGAACGCCCGAACGCAGGAACGCAGGAACGCACAACCGCCCGAATGCCCGGAGGGTTAGGCGTCCGGCGCGTGAAGCCCCCCCGCGGCAGCTATTTTGCCGGCGCCGTCCGCTGCGTGTCGCGACCACGAAACAGCATCAGTCCGAGCCCGGAGGCCGACAGCGCCATGGCCAGCCACTGCTGCCAGCCCAGCGGTTCGTTCAGGGCGATGGCGCCCGAGAGCATGGCCACCATCGGAATCATGATGGGCGAGAGCGACACGAGTTTCGGGGGCAGCCAGCCGATCAGCAGGAACCACAGCAGGTTGCCGAACAGCATGGGGATCAGCATGATGTACGCCCAGGTCAGCCACGAGGTGGCCGAGGGCATGAACCAGGCGTGATCGCCCAGCAGCAGGGCGCCGGCCACGATGGGCAGCGAGGCCAGAAAAAGCTGCCAGCCGGTAACTACCGATACGGGGACGGGAATGGGGCGGTGCTTCATCAGCACGGTGGACAGCGCCCAGCCCGCCCCGGAAATCAGCCCGTAGAACATGCCCAGCGGGGCGTCGGCGTAGGCGGCAAAGGCGGGCACCATCAGCACCACGATGCCGGCTATGCCCAGCAGCAGCGCCAGTGTCTGGCGCAGCGAGAATTTTTCGCCAAACAGCAGCCACGACAGCAGCGCGGCCCACAATGGCATGGTGAAGCCCAGCAGGGCGGCCTGCCCGGACGGAATGAGGGTGGTGGCCAGCGTGGTGGCCACGTTCCACAGTGCCAGAAAGCCCCACGCCGAGCACAGCAGCATGGGCCAGTGCTGGCGCGGGATGTGCAGCGAATGTCCCTGTGCGCGGGCGATGAGCAGCAGTGTGATGCCGGCCACCGGCATGGTCAGCGCGCGGAAGGTCCAGACCGACACCTCGCGCACCGCCAGTGAAAACAGCGGCCAGTTGGTACCCCAGATGAACGTGAGCAGCACCATCAGCCAGGGGGCGTGACGGGCGAGCGGACTGGAGGCTGTGCTCATCGGAGCGCAGGGTGGCTCAGCCCTGGGCCTCGTCGGCCGAGTAGGGCTGGGCGCCGCGCTTGATTTCTTCCATGTCGAGTTCGCGGATCTGGCGAATCAGGTCGTCCAGCGCGCTCTTGGGCAGGGCGCCAGCCTGCTGGAAGACGATGACGCGCTCGCGAAACACCATCAGCGTGGGGATGGAGCGGATGCCGAAGTGACCGGCCAGGCTGTTCTCCTCGTCGGTATTGACCTTGGCGAAGACGATGTCGGGGTGCTCCTCCGAGACGTTTTCGAAGACAGGCGCGAAACTCTTGCAAGGGCCGCACCACGGGGCCCAGAAGTCGAGAATGACGATGTCATTGTTGCTGATGGTGCTGTCGAAGTCGGCGGTTTTGAGTTCCTTGACGGCCATGAGGGTTCCTGGTTGTGACGTTGCGTGATACGCCGGCGAAGTCGGTGTGCGCCCGGGCCATGCAGTCCGTGGCGGCCTGCGTGCCTGCAGCCGCTGCCTGTGTGGGGGCATGCCTGCCTGCAGGCAGCCGTTCTGGCCCGCATGGCAGCCATGGATCGGCATGCGGGCAAGGACTCCGGCGGCGTCCGGTTCGTGGGCATTGTCGTTGATGCATCCGGACGCGGCAAGCCGTGTGGGTTTCAGAGCGTGTTCTGCGTGCCGGCATACGGCCGGCAGTCGTGGGAAGAGGGCGCTCCGTGAAAGGCCGCCTTCTATAATCGCAGGGTGTCTTGATGTGTTCGTGTGTGGTCGGGAGGTGGCATGCAGCCAGCATGTGGCAGGCGTCGGTGTTTGGCCCTGGTGGCGGGGCTGCTGGTGAGCGCCGGGGTTGCGCAGCCGGCATGGGCGCGCCCGGGGTTTCCGGCCAAGTATGCCTATGCGCGGCCGATGTACCTGCGTGGCCGTCTGGTTTCCCGTGAAGACACGCTGCCCTATGTGCGTCTGACGGTGGATGTGCCCCGCGACGGCACGCAGCCACCGCAGGACCGTGAATGGATGCGGCCGCTGGAAGATGCGGAGGCGCGTCCGACGCTGACGGCGCTGGTGCCGCTGGACCGCACGGGCCGCCTGACGCTGACGCTCGACTGGCGCCTCTCCCGGGCGCTGCTCGACGACACGTCGCTGCTGGCGGTGGGTGACGAGTTCGAGGCGGTGGTCTATCAGCGCACGTCGCAGGATGAATACCGCGGCGAACTGCTGGCCGTGCTGCTGCGGGGGGCCGGAGACGAGGTGCTGGTCAATTCCCGTCCGGCTGCGGGCCGGCGCGTTGTGCCGGTTCCGGCGCCCTTGCCGTCTGCGGGACCGGTATCGGCCACTACCCCTGCGCCAGCGGGGAAGAAAACCGTGGGGAAGGCCAGGGCCGCAAAAGGCCCGGCAGGGAAAAGCCCCACAGATAAAGGCCCGGCAGGGAAACGCGCCGTGCGCCGGAATACGTCGGGCAGGCGCGCTGCCTCTGGCACGAAGCCCTGACCTGCGCCTTGGGTGCATCCGCAAAAGTCCTGCGGCACTTTGGCTTCCATATGATCGCGCGATCCAGTGCGTTGTCATTTGCCGCCAATAGCCCTGCCATTGCCGACAGGGCGCCTTCTGGCTCATCCCGATCCTGGGTCCAAAGCGATCGCAGACTTTTGTATGCCTGAAGCCATTGGGTATCCGGCGCCTGTGGCCTTGTCCGGCGCGCCCACAGGGGCGTACGGAGACGTATGAATCCATGCACACCTGGCCTGTAGCGTTGCATGGCCTACCCATTTTTGTGGCCGTCGGTCGGCCCATGCCGGGGAATACCGCGGTGGCGCTGGATTTGCCGGGCCGTTGCGGGGACCATAGGGCTCTTTGTGTTCTGGACGGGTGGGTGCCGGATGGCGCGTGTCACGAACTCATTCGGTTATGCGCGGCCCCAAAATCCCTGCGCTGACCCCGAGTGAGTCCATGACATGCTCCAGGGTGGCGGGGCCTGTCCCTCTCCCTCATGCCATTTTCTGCTGATTTTCTGCGGGGACCTGCCGTGGGTACCGCGCTGCTGGCACTGGCCGGCGCCTCCCTGCCGCTGCATGCGGAGCCAGTCGCGCCTGGACGCGTGACCGGCTCCGTATCCGGTGTCATGCGCGATGATGTTCACGGTGCTGGTGCTGGTGCCGCTGTCGCCCGGTCTTCCGGTCAGGATGCGCTGCCATCACTTCAGGGCGCTTCGCAGCCGGGCCGCACGGACGCCCGTGCGCTGTCCCATCGCTACCGTCTGCCCGTGTGGGAGCTGGGGCTGGGGCTGTCGGCCATCACGCTGCCCGATTATCGCGGGTCGGACCGGCAGCGCCAGTATCTGCTGCCTTTTCCGGTTTTTGTCTACCGTTCGCCGCATCTACGGGTGGACCGGGGCGGAATCCGTGCCGATCTGTGGGACAGCGACCGCTACGAGCTGGATGTGAGCGTGGCCGCCTCGCCGCCGGTGCGTCGCACCACGACGGGGATTCGCGCAGGCATGCCACGGCTGAAACCGCTGTTCGAGATTGGGCCGCGCCTGCAGGTGCATCTGTGGCGGGATGCGCAGGCAAAGCAGGAGCTGCGGCTGGAGCTGCCGCTGCGCTATGCCATGCCGCTGGGCCGTCTGCAGAACCGGGGCTGGGTGTTCAGCCCCAGCCTGAACTGGCGGGTGAACGATGTGGCGGGGCTGTCGGGCTGGAATTTTGCTGCCTGGGCCGGGCCGGTGTTTGCCACGCGCACCTGGCACCATTATTACTATGCGGTCGAGCCACAGTATGCGCGCAGCTGGCGGCCAGCCTATGCGCCGAAAGGCGGCTACAGCGGAATGGACATGACGCTGTCGCTGAACAAGCGCTATCCGTCGGCCTGGGTGGCCGGCTTCGTGCGGGCCAGCAACCTGAACGGTGCCACGATTGCCAGCTCACCGCTGGTGCGCCGCCGCACGAACGTGACGGCCGGTGTGGTGGTGGGCTGGCTGTTCGCCCGCTCGCAGGAAGAGGTGCAGCAGACGGAATAGCGCCGCTGCCGGCCCGGGCAGCGTGTGCAGGCAAGCGGGGGCGTGCGTGGGTGGGGACGCGTGTGCACAAAATGTACGCCCCTTCGTCGGCAGAACAGTTGGAGCTGCGTACAGCACGGTTGGGCGCACGCCCGGCTGGGCGGGGCGTTGTGCGCCCGCGGGACTCAGGACGCGCGCGGGGCGTCGCCGCCGGTCATGCCGGTACGACGACGGAAGGTCTGTGCGGCGTGATGCAGCCGGTCACGCAGCAGCATCGGCAGGGTGGGCATGCTGGTGCCGGCGGGGCGTACTGCTTCCGGCGTGGCCAGCAGGCGCGACATGTCGACGGCGGGCCGTACGCTCATCAGGTTGATGGCCTGCTGCTGTCGCAGCTGGGCGCGCAGGCGGGTCAGCTCGCGTTCGCTCTCGGCCCACGAGCGCCGGGTTTCCTGCAGTACGGCCTCGAGGGCCTGCACGCTGGCCTGCAGGCTCACCCGGCGGGTTTCGCCCTGCAGGTGGGCTTCGCGCCACCGGCTGAGATCGGCTTCGTAGTTGCGCAGCAGGCGGGCCTTTTCGCGGCTGTTGCGCAGCTCCAGGGCCAGACGCTGCTTGAGTGCATGCACCTCGAAGGCATGGCGGTCGAAAGCCGAGGTTGGGCTGGTGCCCCGGGGGACGCCAGCATCTGCAGGCGCTGCGGTGGTCGCGTGGGGGTGGGCCGCGCTGTTTGCGCTGGCCACGTGGTGCGCGGAGGCGGCGCCGTGCATGGAGGTGGTGCTGTGCGCATGGCCGGAGGCCCTCTCTGCCGGGGAAGGTGTAGACGGCGTGTCTCCACCCGCGGCGTGATACGTGGATTCGGTATGTGCCGAACCGGTGGCCGGATGTGGGGCGGATGTGGCACGCCCCTGCTCCTGCACCGCCTGGGCGGCCTGCGTGGCCAGCAGGGCCCGGCGCATCTGCGAGGCCTGGCCGGCAACCCGGAGCGTCTGGGCCAGATTGCTGATGGCGGCGGTGGTGTGCCGCATACTTTCGTTCAGTTCGGCGTAGGAGGCTTCGGCCGAGGCGGAGATGCGCGTCAGCGGGCCGCGAGGGTCATGCTCATCCTGCAGGAAGGCGTTGGCCGGGCCGCGGGCACCCTGCTGCGTCGGAGCGCCGTCGGCACGCCCATCCGGGGCGGCATGGAAGGCGGTGTCGTCCGGCCGGTGGGAGGGCTGCGAAGCCTGCCTGCCCTGATCTGCCTGTGCTGCCTGCGCCGTTTGTGCGGCTTGGGCCTGGCGGGCGGCGCGGGCGCGCTGTTCGGCGTGCCGGATGTTGGCGCGGATGGCTGCGCGACGGGCCAGGTCGGCCGTGGTGAGGGTGTGCCCCGTCGATGACCCTTCGGGCACTTCATCCTGCAGCGCCATGATGGAGGTGTAGCTGGTGACCAACGGTGGGCTGGTGATGGTGGTGGTGTGGGTGCCTGTCAGGCTGTCGGGCATCTGCGAGGCTGGCGCGGATGGGGCTGTCAGCGGGGTTTGGGGGGCTGCATCGGCAGGAGCCTGCTGACATGCTGCATGCGGTAATTCTGCATGCACGGCAGGGGATGCCATGGCAGGCGCTGCAGCAGCGGCCGTGAGGGTGGGGGCGGTTGCCGGTACTGCTGCTGTGTCAGGTTGGGGGCTGTGCGTCTGGGGTTCGTGCTGGGTGTGCACGACGTGCTGGGCATCAGGTGTCCGGCTTTCGCCCGTGACGGGTTGTGTTTCGTACGCCGGTTTTTCGCGTGGGGCGTTCGTGACGGGCTGTGTACCGTGCGCCCGGTTTTCGTTGGGCGTATCTGCGGTGGGCTGTGCCCGGTGTTTCCGGTTTTCGTGAGAGGCGTCCGCGGAGGACTGTGTCCCATGTGTCCGGGTTCCGTGAGGGATGTCCGCAGTGGGCTGTGCACCCTGTATCCGGGTTTTGTGCGGCGCGTCCGTGATGGGTTGCGCACCGTGTTTCCCGTGGTGCGCGGCAGGCTGGGCGTCGTGTGTCAGGGCTTCCTGCCGGGCGCGCGCAACGTGTTGCGCCAGCCGGGCCTTGAGGGCCTCGATGCTGCGGGCCTGCTGGGCCAGTTTGTTGGCCTGCTCCAGGGCCATGTCTTCGGCCAGCAGACGGCTTTCTTCCATGTCGGCCCGCTGTTCGCGGTTGCGCGCTTCGATCAGGCGTGACACGGCATGGTTGCGCCGTGCGGCCTGGATCAGCCAGGCCAGTGCAAAGCCCAGCAGCAGGACAAGCGCCAGCACCACGCCATAGGCGGTGCGTTCGGCGATTTCCGAAAGGTTCAGCGGGATATGGGCCAGGATATTCGACAAAGCCATTCCGTCCAGAGGTTGAGTTCTGGTGTGCCGTGTGTTGCGATTTGCCGACGTTTGCCAGCAAAAAGACAGTACGGACGTTCGCTTCTTCGATAGTTTGCCAAATTTCGACATCAATTCGCGTTCATGCGTAACGTAACGACGCAAAACGCAGCAAAAATGCAACGATAATCAGAATAATGTGGTGGCTTTTAACTGTCCCGACGGGCTTTGGGGCCGTTTTCAGGGGTTTGTGTTGCTCTGGGGGAACGCGCAAACCAGTTTGTTTCCGAACTGGTTTGTTAATGATTCTGAATTATGAATTCAAAAGGCTGTATCGGTGTCTCTGTTCTTCGGTGCGTCGCGGTTGTGGCGCAGACCCTGTGCATGCCATGGAGGCGTTCGCACTGCGTGCCTTTGGGGTGGAATCTGGCCTGCCCCTCATGTCGCCTTTTGGGTGGAACCAGGCCAGCCCCTCCTGTCTCAGGGGGCCTTCGCCTCGTGTGCTCCCTTTGGGCCTCCGGGCGTGAACGGCGGCGTCAGAGAACGGCCACGGCCACCGTGACGCGATTGCGGCCGGCGCCCTTCGAGGCGTATAGCGCCCGGTCGCTGACGTTGATCAGGCCATCGGGGTCGGAGGCGTGTTCCGGGTAGGCGGCCACGCCGATGGACACGCTGACCGGGGTGCCGCCCACCACTTCCACGCGCTCGTTGACGCGCCGGCGGATCTCGTCGGCACGGCGCTTGGCGGAGGTGCCATTCAGGCCCGGCATGAGGATCAGAAACTCCTCGCCACCCCAGCGGCAGACGATGTCGCCCGCCCGGGCGCTCTGGGTGAGCACTTCCGACACCTGTCGCAGCACGCGGTCGCCGGCCTCGTGGCCGTAGCGGTCGTTCAGGCGCTTGAAGTGGTCGATGTCCACCATCTGCAGGGCCAGCGGCGAGCGGGCACGGCTGGCGCGCTCGAATTCGATGGCCAGCTGCTCGTTGAAGTAGCGGCGGTTGAACAGGTTGGTGAGCGGATCGCGCAGCGAGGCCTGTTCCAGCGTCTGGCGCAGCGTGAGGTTGGCCATGAACTGCGCCACGTTGCTGGCAAAGAGACGCTGGATCTTCTGGTTGGCGGCGGTGCGCTCGGCGTTGTCGCCCAGGAAGGGCTGGTCGCTGCGCAGGCAGATCAGACCGGTGGCCTGGCCGTTGGCGAACATCGGCATGCAGCAGCTGTGGCGGTTGGGGCCGATGCTCAGGTGATGGCAGCGCAGGCCGATCTGGTTTTCGTTGTGGGGATAGGCCTGGTTCTGGCGCAGGCCCCAGCAGTCGTTCAGGTGCAGGGTCTCGGCGGTTTCGTTCTGCAGGCCCCAGGAGCCCAGCAGGCGAAAGCGCGCCTGGCCCGGTTCGATGATGTAGATGGAGCCGGAATCGGCATGAAAGAGCCGGGTGGCGAATTCGCCCGCCACCCGCGCAGCCTCGTTGGGGGTGGGGCAGGACTGCAGCATGTCGCTCAGGTCCTGCAGGATGCCGTAGGCGCGGGACTGGGCGCGGGTGGCTTCCAGCATGGTGGCCAGCTGGTTGGCCGTCTCGCGGTAGGCCAGCGTGCGGCCCTGGACCTGCTGCTGCAGTTCGGCGGCCACCTTGCGCAGCTCGTCCTGCACCTTCATCTGGTCGCTCAGGTCGGTGATCACCGACAGGCTGCTGCCCGTGGCGCTGCCCTGGGTCATGGGGGTGCTGGAGATCTGCACGGCCACCAGTGTGCCGTCGGGACGCAGCAGGTGGCACAGGGTGCGCACGGCCTCGCCCCGCTGCTGGCGCTGCAGCAGGGTGATGATGTCCGGGCGCTCGGCCTCGGGCACCATCTCCAGCAGGGCGCGGCCCTTCACCTGTTCGGGGGTGGTGCCCAGCATGTCGGCCAGGTGCGGGTTGGCAAAGCTGATGCGGCCGATGCGGTCGACGATCCAGATGCCTTCGGACGCCGTGTCCATCAGCAGCCGGTAGTGGGCCTCCGACAGGGCGATGACTTCGTTGGCCTGGCGGATGCGCGCGAGTTCTTCGGTGAGCTGCTGGTTCTTCTTCTCCAGCAGGGTGCGCGAGGGCAGGGACGCCAGCTGCCGGCCGGCCGGGACCAGCCAGCCCAGAATGAGGGCGGCGGTGAGCAGGGCGCAGCTGCGCAGCGGCCACACCATGCCCTGGCGCAGCGGATCGGTGATCAGCGCGAGGCTCTCTGCCAGAAAGCTTGCACAGGTGACGCCCACCAGCGCCGTGAGCCACCACAGGTTCTGCCGTCCGGGCTGGCGCGGCTGCTGGAGGCTGAAGCGGACCAGCATGAAGGTGGCGATGAACAGGGTCAGGGCGAACAGCAGGCTGACCCCGATGGCAAAGACCGGGAGCGTATGGGCAGAGATGGTGTGCATACCGATACTCTATCGAACCCGGGCGTTCCGGCAGGGGAGGAGCCGTCCGTCCGGCAGACGACCGGCGGCAGGCATGTGGCAGACGGTGGCCGCCGGCCGCACAACGGTCCGTCCCGCCGGTCCATGTGTCTCATCCGAACAACACCCGCGGTGCTTGCTGCAACATTTTTGCGCAGCCGCTTTGTTGCAAGTGGTTATAAAGTGTAACTTCGTCAAGGCGTTCCGTCAGAGGGCGGAAAGTGTCGTCCTGGGCGTCGCTGCAGGTGGCTGATGCCGCCGCAAGGCAGCCGGCGGAGGGGCGCTGGCCATGGAAATGTCCGGCCGGCAGGCAAGCCCGCGGGCCGGGATCCTGCCGGGCGTGGCAGCCGGCCGGGCGAGCACCTGATGCGTCGCGGCGTCCGGCCTGGTGCGACGCCCTGGGTGTTGTGCCGGCA
>ERZ773043.1659-NODE-1659-length-12347-cov-6.937602_pt1 | contig 12347 bp, 8 predicted proteins | sample MGYA00580636_ERZ773043 | MGnify/ENA primary metagenome ERZ773043 (study PRJEB29015, sample SAMEA2737992) | human oral metagenome | biome: human oral; feature: human-associated habitat; material: dental | place: China | collected 2065 ... | reverse complement strand
ATTTTTATATTTGTAAATTTTATTTTTGGACAGTTAGATTTTTATGCTGAACGTTTCAGACTAAAAGATGTATTTATAAATTTAGGAATTGACGTAATTTTTTCCATAATGCTTTATGCTTTTTGGAAGCGTATCAATGTTTTTTTTGTGTTTGCATTATTATTCTTTTTTCAAGTAATTTTTAGAAGAATTATGTGTTCCCTTTATATGAAAAAGCGAAATGTATTAATATTTGGCTCAAATCATATTAAAAACAATATTCAGGAAGATATTATAAATACTCTTGATTATAATTATATTGGGTACATTTCCAATAATAAAAGTAGAGTAACAAAATATCTAATTGGAAATTATGATGAAATGGAGAAAATAATTTCTGAAAAAAATATTGATATTTTAGTGATTGTAAAAGATATGAACAGTCCAGATTTTAAGAAATATTTAAAACGACTTTTTGATTTAAAAATAAATGGTTTGAAAATAATAAATTATGAAGAATTTAATGAAGATATTCAAAAGAAAATTGATATAGATAAAATAAACGAAGAGTGGTTGCTTGAATCGAATGGATTTGATATTTTAAATAATGAAATGCAAAAAAATATAAAACGTGGAATGGATTTAATATTAGCTTTACTTTTAATAATAATTTTTTCCCCAGTAGCATTAATAACTACAATAATTATTAAATTTGAATCCAAAGGACCAGTAATATTTAAACAGGTAAGAATAGGTGAGAATATGCAACCTTTTAAAGTTTATAAATTTCGAAGTATGAAGATGCACGATCCAAGTAAATATTCAAAATATACTTTAGACAACGATATTAGAGTAACAAAATTTGGAAAATTTATGAGAAAAACAAGAATTGATGAACTGCCTCAACTTTGGAACATATTAAAAGGAACAATGAGTTTTGTAGGTCCGCGTCCAGAATGGGACATATTAGCTAAAGAATATGAAAAGCAGATAAATTATTATAATTTACGGCATCTTATAAAACCAGGAATAACTGGATGGGCTCAAGTTATGTTCCCATATGGAGAAAATTTAGAAGATGCGAAAAAAAAACTTGAATACGATTTATACTATTTAAAACATCAGGATTTAATACTTGATGTACTTGTTGTTATGAAAACGGCTAAAGCTGTTTTGTTTGGAAAAGGAAAATAAACTAAATTTAAAAAGGAGTAGCTTTTATGAAAGGAATTATTTTAGCAGGAGGAAGTGGAACTAGACTGTATCCACTTACAAAATCAATCTCAAAGCAGATTATACCAATTTATGATAAACCTATGATTTATTATCCTTTGTCAGTACTAATGCTTGCAAATATAAGGGATATTTTAATTATTTCAACCCCAAGAGATTTGCCTTTATTTAAAGATCTTTTAGGAGATGGAAGTGATTTAGGAATAACATTGAAATATAAAGTGCAAGAAAAACCCAATGGACTTGCAGAAGCTTTTATCGTTGGAGAAGAATTTATCGGTAATGATAACGTAGCTTTGATTTTAGGAGATAATATATTTTATGGTAGTGGATTTACAGGTTTAGTTGAACAGGCTGCCGACTTAACAGAAGGAGCTATAATATTTGGATATCCTGTAAAAGATCCCAGAGCTTATGGAGTTGTAGAATTTGATGAAAATGGAAAAGCTGTTTCATTGGAGGAAAAGCCTGAAAATCCAAAATCAAATTATGCAATTCCAGGATTATACTTTTATGATAATACAGTTATCGAAAAAGCAAAAAATGTAAAACCATCTGCAAGAGGTGAATTAGAAATTACAGCTGTGAACGAAATGTATCTATCTGAAGGAACGTTGAATGTTAAAAATCTCGGGAGGGGTACAGCTTGGCTTGATACAGGTACTCATGAATCTCTATTAGAAGCAGCCAATTATGTGGAAGCTATTCAAAATAGACAGGGATTATTTATTGCTTGTATTGAAGAGATTGCATATCAAAAGGGATGGATTACAAAAGAGAAGTTGCAAAATTTAGCAGAATCTCTTATTAAAACAGAATATGGAAAATATCTATTAAATTTTACTAACAAATAAAATAAATGCACAAGGAGTCTAAAATTGAAAATATTTAAATATAAACTTCAATTATATATTTTTTTGTTTTTCATATTTTATTTTATCTTTTTGTTTTTTAATAATTCAATTTACATACGATTAAATAAATTTTATGAAAAAATTCCTTTTCAAAAAAAAGGGTACGAGTTTAGCGTTGATGAACCAATCGGTTCAATTGATAAAAATACAAAAGTAGAAGAATTTTATACATTACAATCTAAAAATAATGTTAGAGGATTGGAGCTTTTATTTGCTACTTATGGAAGAGCTAATAAAGGGGATTTGAAAATTAGAGTTCTAAATGTTAAAAATAATAAATTAATAGTAGACAAGACTATTAATCAAACTCAGATAAAAGATAATGACTATGTAGAAATTATTTTTCCTCATGTAGAAAATGACTTAGGGAATATAAAAATTTTAATTACTTCGTCGTCTGAAAAAACTACATCAGTAACAATGTGGAAATCGACTACAGTAAAAAACTCAAAAAATACATTACTAATAAACGGCAAAAAAACGAATGGAGATTTAATAATAAAAGAACTCCATAAACCTTTATTTGTCAAAAATATTATATTTTTGTTTGCAGGCAGTATTATAATTGCTATAATTTCTTTTATATTATTTAAAATAATTATTAATTTAAACAATATTATAGTTTTTTTGACAAGTTATAAAATTTTAATAAATGATTTAAAAAAATACTACAATCTACTTTTTGAAATGGTAATCAGAGATATAAAAGTAAAGTATAAAAAATCTGTACTAGGATTATTATGGAGCGTACTAAATCCTTTATTAATGATGATTGTAATGACAATTGTTTTTTCAACATTATTTAAAAGTGATATTAAAAATTTCCCAATATACCTTTTAATAGGGCAAATTACTTTTTCTTTCTTTTCAGATGCAACGAATATGGCAATGATGTCTATAATAACAAATGGCTCGTTATTAAAAAAAGTGTATATTCCAAAATATATATTTCCAGCATCTAAAACAATATTTGCCTTAGTAAACTTTTTATTTTCATTAATAGCAATAGCAATTGTAGCAGTATTTACTAGACAGCCAATTTCTATTCATATTATTGGCTTACCGCTATTGATAATTTATATGTTTTTATTTTCATTAGGAATAGGATTAGTTTTATCAAGTTTTGCTGTATTTTTCCGAGATCTTGTACATTTATACGGTATATTATTATTGGTTTGGATGTATCTTACTCCAATTTTTTATCCAGTGCGAATTATTCCGGAAAAATTCTTGATTTTTATAAAATTAAACCCAATGTATCATTATATAAGTTATTTTAGAGAAATTTTACTATACAATAGATGGCCTTCATTTAAAATGAATATTATTTGTTTAGTATTTGCAATTTTATCATTAATTTTAGGATCTATTGTATTTTATAGAAAACAGAATGAATTAGTGCTAAATGTTTAATTTTTAAATGGGAAGGGAAATAATGAAAAAAACAATAATAAAGTTAGATAATTTATCAATGTGTTTCAATTTAAATAGTGAAAAAGTATATTCTTTGAAAGAATATTTAATAAAATTCCTAAAACGTGATTTGAATTTTGAAAAAATGTGGGCATTAAAAAATATAAGTTTTGAATTAAACGAAGGAGATATACTTGGAATTGTTGGATATAACGGAGCTGGTAAAAGTACACTACTAAAAGTTATTTCAGGAATTATAAAACAAACTGAAGGAAGTATAGAAGTTCATGGAAATATATCTCCTTTAATTGAACTTGGATCTGGATTTGATATGGATTTAACTGCTAGAGAAAATATTTTTTTAAATGGATATATTTTAGGTTACAGCAAGAAATTTTTAAAAGAAAATTTTAATAGGATTATTGAGTTTGCGGAGTTAGAAGATTTTGTTGACGTTCCATTAAAAAATTTTTCTTCAGGAATGATTGCAAGATTGGGTTTTTCAATAGCAACTATTATTAATCCGGATATACTAATTGTAGATGAAATACTATCCGTTGGAGATTTTAAATTTCAAAAAAAAAGTGAACAAAAAATCAAAAGTATGATGAAAGAAGGGACAACAGTAATTTTTGTTTCTCATTCAATTGATCAAATAGAAGAAATATGTACAAAGGTTTTATGGCTAGAAAAAGGAGTAGTAAAAAAAATGGGGAACTCTAAAGAAATTTGCAATGAATATAGGAATAGCTAATAAATGTTGAAGAAAGAAGTGATGAATTATATGAATATACTTTTTTATATAGAACCTTTGATACAAAGAGATAACCCTTTAATGCAGGAGCCATGGTTGGATTTGCATGTAAAAAATATAATTGAAGGACTTACGGGAGAAAATTATAATATTTTTATTGCATCAAATTCAGCTTTAGCTAAAAGAATAGAAAATATTGGCTATAGAGACAAAATAAAAGAAATATTTACGTTTGAACAAAAAGAACTAAAATTATTTTCTTCATCTTCTTTAGATATATTAAAAAAATGGCATGAGAAAACATACTCAAAAATTGAGATAGATATGTATAAAGAAATAATGTTGGAAAAATTTAAAAAAATAAAGTTTGATGTCATAATAAGCTTTTCTCCAATACCATATTTAAAAGAAATTTATTCTGAGGCTCTGTTTTTGTTTTGTGAATATGGAATGTTTTCTAGAAAACCTTATCCAAAAACTTATCATTTGGATCCTGTGGATTTTGGAGGATATGAATATTTGGATAAATATTATGATAACTTAGAAAAAAATATTGAGATAAGTAGCAATGAAGAACAAGTTTTTTTTGAATTTTTGAATAAATTGAAAGAAATTACATTAAAAAATAATCCTTTTGAAAGTGAGATGAAAAATTTAAAAAATAAATTTGAATACTTACTCTTACTGCCAATGCAGGCTAGTAATTATTGGGCTTTTGATTTTGAAACTGAATATAAATCGCAATTTGAATATTTAGAAGATGTGTTGATAAAAACTTCAAAATTCAAAAATATAGGAATTATTGTTACTCAACATTCATCAAATGTATTTTTAAATGACGAGAGAAGTATAGAGTACCTTAAAGACAAGTATTCAAACTTTATTTTGTTAGAATCTATAAAAAATTATTCTGAAATATCTCCTCTTTTAGTTCCATATGTTGATGGAATTATATTAGTTTCTACTTCTATTGGGTACTATTCATTATTATGGGATAAAAAATTAATAACATTAGGAAAAAAATATTTAAGAAAACTTTCAGATTCAGATAATCTAGAAAATTTAGATGAAGTTTTAAAAAATAAAACAAAGAACAGAAAAAAAATACTATATTGGTTATTAACTCATTACTATATATTAGAAAGTTATGTCAAAAATAGTAAATGGTTGGAAAGATTTATTAAACAAAGTATCAAAAATAAAAATAATATGGAATCATTTTACGAACAGATAGATAATCCTAAAGTACTGTTTGAAAAGTTTTTACAAAAGTGTTCTTCAATTTCTGATACTATATCAGGTCAATATTTTCAGATTTATGTAAATTATGGAAATGGATATTTTGAAGAAAATTCATTCAAATTTTTATATAATCATAAGATTGAATTAGACTTTTCAGACAAGTATATTGAATATGTATTATTGAAATTTAGAGGGATAGACATGATAACTTTGGGAGAAAAGTTTTATATTGATAAAAATCGAGAGACCAGGTTACTTGTTGAATCTGAAAGTCCAAATCGTTACGTAATTATTGGAGAAAAAATTTTTATAGATGAATTAAATTTTTTAGAATACACTATTAATGATGTTGTTTCTAAAATAAATATAAATGTTCTAAGTTATGAACTGCTAGAAAAAAGAAGATTGTTTGAAAAATTAAGAAAAACAAGCTTAGAATTAGAAAATTTAAATAAAGAAAATGTTATCTTGAAAAAAGATAAAAATTACTTGTTAGATAAAAATGAAAAATTATTGAAAGAAAATAGAGTTTTAATCGAAGAAAAGAATAGAACTTTAAAATCGAGAATAAGTAGGCAACTTAATAAAATGAAATTAAAAATATTAAGAAGTAAATGATTATAGATAATTGAAAAAGTAATAATAGGAAAACTCAATAAATACAGTGCTTTTGTTTAAAATATTAAAATTTTATTACAAAAATATTGGATAGAAAAGGTGTAAAAATTAGAATTGTAAGACATTGTAATTATTAAAGCTTTTAAATTTTAAAAAATGGATATAAATAACTATTTAAGGAGGAATTATGGACATAGTTGGAATCATTCCATCTAGATATCATTCGTCAAGGTTTCCTGGTAAACCTTTAGCAGATATTTTAGGATTTCCTATGATTTGGTGGGTTTATCAACAGGCAAAAAAAGTTAAGGAATTAAATAAGGGTGTTTATGTAGCAACGGATGATATAAGGATAGAAGAAGTATGTAAACAATATAATATACCAGTGATAATGACAGATAAAAAACATACTAATGGTTCTGAAAGGCTATGTGAAGTTGCTGAAAACCTGATATCAGATATATATGTTACTATACAGGGAGATGAACCTCTTTTGGAACCTAAAACTATTTCTGAAGTTTTAAAAGTACTAGTTATAGATGAAAAAGTAGGATGTGCAACTTTAAAGATAGCTTATAAAAATCCTATTGATGTAATAAATAAAACAACTCCTAAAGTTGTTACAGACTTGAATGACAATATTTTACTTTTTACTAGAGCAGCTGTTCCTTATCCAAAAGCAGACTTAAATTATACTATCTATAAACCAATAGGAGTGTATGCTTTTAGAAGGGAAACTCTTTTAAAATATAATAATTTACAAAAAGGACCTCTAGAAAAAGCAGAAGATATTGAGTTGTTAAGGTTTATTGAAAATGGTATAAAAGTAAAAATTGGATTAACAGACTCAGAAACTGTGGCGGTAGACACACCGAAAGATTTGGATAGAGTAATTGAAATTTTAAAAAATAAAAGAGAGGAGTGTTTATGATAGGAAAAAGTAAAAAAGTTCTAGAATTATTGAAAAAAACAGCAATAACAATGAAAAAAGAAGGAGTTAATGGAGTTACTGAAAAAACAAAAAAATATTTAAAAAGAAGAAGAAATCTTAAGTATAGAAATCATTACAGAGATATTTTATTTATAAACGGATGTTCTTTAGAACATCCAAGTAGATACAGGGTAACTCATCAAATAGAGCAACTTAATTATGTAGGATATTCTTGTGAAGAAGTGTGGCATGAAAAATTAACAATGGATATGATGAAATTTTATAGAGGATTTATATTTTATAGATGTCCAAGCACACCATTAATATTAGAATTTATAGACAAAGCAAAAAGTTATAATAAAACAACTTTTTTTGATATAGATGATTTAGTTATAGATGAAAAATATGTAAAAACTATAAAGTATTTAGATGAAATGTCAAAAGAAGACTATGCTATTTATATGGATGGAGTTAATAGAATGCAGGAAACTCTTAAAAAATGTGATTATGGAATAACTACAACCAAAACATTAGCTAGAGAATTAGAAAATTATGTTCCTGAAGTTTATATTAATCGTAATGTTTCATCTGAAAAAATGTTGGAAATTTCCGAAAGTATTATAAAAGAAAATGAAAAGAATGGAAAAGATGATGATAAAATTTATCTTGGATATATGAGTGGAAGTATAACACATAATCCAGATTTTGAATTAATATCTCCTATAATAAAAAAATTATTGAAAAAATATGACAATGTATATTTGTCAGTTGTTGGTTTTTTAGATGTTCCTGAAAATTTAAAAGAAGTAGAACATAAAATTGTAAAAAAAGATTTTGTAGATTGGAAAAAGTTACCAAAATTGATTTCGGAGCTTGATATAAATTTAGTTCCTTTGGAAGAATCGGTTTTCAACGAAGCAAAATCAGAAAATAAATGGGTAGAAGCAGGACTTGTGAAGACTGTAACAGTAGCAAGCGCTGTTGGTCCATTTAAAGATTTTATAAAAAATGGAGAAACAGGTTATTTATGTACAAATAAAGAGGAATGGGAAGAAACACTTGAAAAATTAATACAGGATAAAAGTTTGAGAGATAAAATAGCTGAAAAAACATATAATATAGTCAGAAAAGAAAATGTTACAGCCTATACAGGAATGGGACTAGCCAGATTTTTAGAGTCAAAATTAAAAGAAAACATACTATTTGTATTGCCTTCTACTAATATTAGTGGAGGGGTAAATGTTGTAAAGAAACATTGTAATATATTGCGAGATTATGGATATGATGTAACAGTTTTATCAATGGATTTCGATGATGATAATATATTATATGAGGGTAAAGAAATAAATACTATATGTATAAACAAAACTTTTATACATGCATATTTTAAAAAAGCTGTCGGAACATTATGGAGTACAATGGATTTTGTAAAAGGGTATCATAAAATTAAAGAAAAAAAATATTTAGTTCAGAATTTTGAAACAGATTTTTATAAGACAGGTAATGATTTTAGAGTTATGGCTAATTTGACATATAATTTTTTTAATGATACTGAATATTTGACAATTTCAAAATGGTGTGAAGACTGGCTAAGAAATAAATATTTTAAGGAAGTTAAATTTGCACCAAATGGTATAAATACTTCTTTATTTCCATTTAAGGGAAGAAATTTTGAAGAAAATAAAATAAAAATATTAGTAGAAGGAAATTCAGAAGATTATTATAAAAATGTTGATGAAAGTTTCAAAATAATAGAAAAATTAAATCCTGAAAAATACGAGATAATATACTTATCTTATAAAGGAAAACCAAAAAATTGGTATAAAGTGGATAAGTTTTATAATAAGGTTCCCCACGAAGAAGTAAGTAAAATATATAGTGAAGCACATATTTTATTAAAATCCAGTATTTTAGAAAGTTTTTCTTATCCTCCACTGGAAATGATGGCAACAGGAGGAGTGTCTGTTGTAGTTCCAAATGGTGGAAATGTTGAATATTTGGAAAATGAACATAATTGTTTATTCTATGAACAGGGAAATATAGAAGAAGCAGTTAAATGTGTAGAAAGAATAACAAATGACAAGGAATTAAGAGATAAATTAATAAAAAATGGTTTGACAACGGCTAAAGAAAGGGATTGGAAAAATATAGAAGAAAAAATAATAGAATTATATAATTAAAAAAGGAGATTTTTATGTTTCATAAATTAAAGTTAGGATTATTAAAAAATAAATATACAGTATTTCTTATAATAATCCTAATTATTGAAATCTGTTTTTTGATACCAAAAGTAAACGATAATTTAAATTTTAGTAATAAATTTTCAACAAAAAATTCAAAACCAATAAATATTTTTAGATATCCTATTTTAAAATATCCGATAAATTCTACATTTAAAAATTTTTCTGGAATAAAACTTTCATTTGGAACTTATATGAGGAAAAATAGGGAAATTTTAGAGTTTAATTTATATGATGATCAAAATAAAAAAATATATTCTACCCAAATTAATTCTGAAAATTTGGAAGATAACGGTGAATATACTATTAAATTTAACAGTATAAAAGAATCAAAGAATAAAAAATATTTTTTTGATTTAAGATCATTAAATGGAAATGATTTAAATTCTGTTGCAATATATACTGATAATCAAGAAAATATTATATATGATTTAGGATATAGCAGTTTAAAAACAAAAATATTTTTTATTTTTTTAATAACTATCGTTTTTAGTACAAATTTACTTTTTATTTGGTATTTATATAAAAATAAAAATATTAAAAAAGAAAAGGTATATCTGATGTTTTGTATATTCTATGGGATTTTGATGTTGTTTATAATACCTCCTTTTCAAATTCCTGATGAGCATACTCATTTTTATAATACTTACAAATTTTCTAAAGGAATATATACAAATCCTGCAGAGTTACCTTCTTCAATAGTAGATTTTGTTGATAAAACTAGATTTTTTGAAATTTCTAAAAATTATAATAACAAATTCAATTTATCAGATTTAAAAACAATCTCAGAACTAAATATATCAAAATATGAGAAACTAAGAGAAATAAAAATAGGAACAACAGTTGCAATGTACAATCCTATAGTATATTTCCCTCAAATGATTGGGATTTTAATAGCATTTTTCTGTAAACTTTCAGTTTTACATATTTTTTATATAGGCAGACTTTTTAATTTTTTAATTTGTTCTTTAATTACATATTTTGGAATTAAAAAATCTCCAAAAGAAATAAAAAATATTTTTTTAATTGTTGGATTATTACCATTAGTTATTCAAGAAAATGTTTCTTTTTCTGTAGATGGATTGATAAATGCATTTTCATTTTTATTTGTAGCCTATATTTTTAGATTATATTTAAAAAAAGAAGAAATATTTAATTTAACAGAAGAACAATTAAAAGAAAAATTAAAAATAAAAAACCTTAATTTGAAATATCCATTTAAAGTTATACGACAATATGGAGAAAAGAAAGAATTATCAACTTTCTATAAAATAGCAGAGGATTATTTTTTGCCAAAGAAAATAGGTGCTACAGCATTTAATGTTATCAAATACGTTATTATTTCACTGCTGATTTTAGTAGCAGTGTATTTAAAAAAACGTTTGAATAAGAAAAAATAGTAAAATATAGAGAAAGGATAGAGAAAAATGACTTTTCAGGAAATTATATTAACTCTTCAAAAGTTCTGGGGAGATAAAGGGTGTATAATATCAAATCCGTACGATATTGAAACAGGTGCGGGAACTTTTAATCCAGATACTTTTTTAATGTCGTTAGGTCCTGAGCCTTGGAATGTTGCCTATGTTGAGCCATCACGTCGTCCAAAAGATGGAAGATACGGTGAAAATCCCAACAGAGTGTATCAGCATCATCAGTTTCAGGTAATTATGAAACCATCGCCAGAAAATATTCAGGAACTTTACTTAGAAAGTTTAGTGGCATTAGGAATTAATCCTAAGGAACACGACATAAGATTTGTGGAAGATAACTGGGAAAGCCCTACACTTGGAGCGTGGGGATTAGGATGGGAAGTTTGGCTGGATGGAATGGAAATTACACAGTTTACATATTTCCAGCAAGTTGGAGGGCTGGAAGTTGACATTGTTCCATCTGAAATAACTTACGGACTTGAAAGAATTGCACTTTATTTGCAAAATAAGGATGATGTAAAAGATTTGGAATGGACAAAAGGTGTAAAATATGGAGAAAGAAGATTCCAGTTTGAATACGAATTATCAAAATACAGTTTTGAAGTGGCAGACGTTCCAATGCACTTCCAACTTTTTGATATGTACGAAAAGGAAGCCCAAAATTGCCTAAACAATGACTTAGTATTCCCAGCCTACGAATACGTTCTAAAATGTTCACACACATTCAATAACCTTGACGCAAGAGGAGCAATCAGTACCACAGAAAGAATGTCCTATATTTTAAGAATCAGGGATTTGGCTAAGAAGTGTGCAGAGAAATTTGTGGAGGCAAGGGAGAGATTGGGATTCCCGTTGTTGAATAAATAAATATAGAAGAGGGATAAATTTTTATGATTTATAAAAAGAGAGGAGAGGAAATAATTGAAATTAACAATAAATAATATAGGTAAATTGAAAAATGCTGAAGTAGAAATTAATGGTATAACTGTAATCGCAGGAGAAAACAATACTGGAAAAAGCACGGTTGGAAAAGCTCTATGGTCTATCTTTAATAGTTTTTATAAAACTGACAAACAAATATTAAATGAAAAATCAAAAAATATTGAAGAAGAATTAACGTTTATAAATAGAAGTAATTTAACTAATTTTCAAAGTTATAGAAATTTTAGAGAAAAGATTGAAAAATTTGTAAATGAGATTTTTACAGATACAGATTATTTTTTAAAAGAAGGTTTTTTGAGAGAAAAAATAATGAATGTATTTGGAGATGTTGACGAAAAAATAATTTTAGAAATTTCAGAAAACGTGAGAAAAATACTTAAAATTCCTAATAGAAAAGTAATAGAACAAATTGTTCAAAATAGATTAATTACAGAATTTAATAATCAAGTTAATAATATATATTCAAATAAATTAGGTGAAATAAAATTAGAAGTTAAAGATAGCGAATATGAAGTAAAACTTCAAAATAATGAAGTAATTGAATTAACAGATGAAAAATTTTTGAATACAGAGGCTCTATATATTGATAATCCTAATATAATAGATGATGTACCGACATTTTTTCTAGATAACAGCGTTATAAATCACAAA
>ERZ773043.1655-NODE-1655-length-12371-cov-12.765102_pt1 | contig 12371 bp, 10 predicted proteins | sample MGYA00580636_ERZ773043 | MGnify/ENA primary metagenome ERZ773043 (study PRJEB29015, sample SAMEA2737992) | human oral metagenome | biome: human oral; feature: human-associated habitat; material: dental | place: China | collected 2065 ... | reverse complement strand
CGTAAGACCGAGGAGTGCGGCTCATGATCCACTACCCGGATACCGTGCGGCGGAACGAGGTTTCCCGTGAGTTCGTCTGAACCAGTGGGGCTGGCGGGCTTCCCGAGTGCTGGGAGAAAACATGGTTGACGTCCGGGGTTTGTGGGCGCGGCTGTGGTGCGACCTGCCCGAGGACGTGCGGGAGGGTCCCCTCACCGGGGACGGGGGCGGGCCGCGCAATCAGACTTACGACCTCTTCGTCGAGCTGTTTCCCACCCTCCCTTCGCGACTACGGCAGCGGCGGCTGCTCGCGAAGGAGACGACCAGCCAGGACCGGGCCGAGTTCGACGCCGTCACCTCCGGGTGCGGGGAACTCCTCACGAGAGCCTCGAAATTGGCCGCCACCTTCGGTGAGTTGCTGGAGGAGATCCAAGACTCCGCCTCGGTGAAGCGGGTCGCCAAGGGACGGTCCCGTTCCGGGGTGCGGGGGGCGTCGGTCAGTCTCCTGAAAACGATCCTAAAGAAACGAGGCCTCGACGTCCTCGACGGCGACCTGACTCCCAGCCACTGGCGCGGCGATGTTCAGGCCCATTTCCTCACATCGGAAACCGAACCCAACCGGGCAAGGGAACTCACCGCGCACATCCTCACTGCATGGGCCGACGACGCCGAGCGCATCGCGCCGCTGGGGAACGAGCTCAGGGCAGCCTGGGCTGCCACGGACCGCGGCGGCGATCCCGTCGGCCAGCTGGAGATGATGAAGGTGAACCCCCTCTTCCGGGATTTCGCCGCGGAGAAGACGAAACTGGCTGAGCTGCTGCCGGGGGCGGTGCGTATCGTCGACGAACACGCCCCGCACTCGCTGGAGTCGTGGCTGGAACTCCGGGACGAATCGATCCCGGATGAATGCCCACGACTCACCGCCCCGTTCAAAAGCCCGAAACCCCGCCCGCTCCAGCGCAGCCTCGTCGAACGGCTCTGCGACACGCTGCGACGAAACTCTGTGGCCGCCCAACCTGTGGAATCCCTCATCCGTGCGGAGATCGACCGCGCCGTCCGTCCGCTCGGACTGAGGAACCGGGATTCGCAGGGTTTGTTGGTGATAGCGGGCAGCATGTTTCGTTACCCGCTGGAGCTCGAACCGGGCACGATCGTGCACTCCGGGAAACCGAAACTGGTACGTGACCAAGGGGAACCACCGGCCGAGGACGACTTCAAGCATCCGCTTCATTCCTTCTACAGCGAGTTGAGAAGAAGATTCTTAAGGGGCCGCGACCCCGCGTTCCTGACCCACGAGGCCCGGGAGAAGGTCGACGATCCGCTGCCCAGCGTGGGAGCAGCACTGTGGGCCCGCCTGCACGACAACGAGGCTCGCGGAAACACAGAGGAACCCATCCTCAGCTTCCAACGCGCCGTCAGGACGTGGATCGCCGGGCTGCTCCAGTTCATCGAATCACCCCCGCCCATGCCTAGCGAGGACCTTCTGTCGGCCGGTCACCGGAGCGGACCGGCCGACATGGACCGAATCGCGGAGGTCTTGACCGCGATGTGCAAGACACCCGGGGGACGCTCGGTGTTTCGCAGGTTCATGGCGGAGGTAACTGCCCGAAGCCGGGGAGACGACGCCGCGGAAACGCCGTCCTGGCCGGAGGTTGAGAGCATGGCCCGGCGGATCTGGGAAGCACCACCCGGGTCCTTGCCTGAACGGCAGGAACGCTCCGTCCGCGACACCTCCGGTCTGGGACAGGCCTCCGACCACGGCTTCCCCGAGGCGTTCTGTTTCCGAGAGGTCTCCCGGATCGCCCGCAGGATGTCGCGGATGGCGGCCGAGCGAGCGGGAACCCATTCAGCTGGGGAGGGCAATGAAACTTTTGAGGGGGTGCGATGACCAGAATCACGCTGTCCTGGACCGGTGGTGTGCTGTGGTTGGAACCTGAGAATCGCCGGCCGCCGACGTCACCAATGCGAACGGCCTCGATGGCCGTGGCCGGAGGGAGGGTGATCAGCGCCCCGGCCGCATCCAGGTTCGAACCGCCTGCCGCAGTGATCTTCGACCCTGACGAGGCCGCGGGGTGGCTACCCGGGGTTTACGGTGACGACGTGCTGAGGGCGGTCGCCGGGCATCGGGAGACGTTCGACGCCACCCCGGGTGACCTGACGCTGCCCGTGATGAAACTCTTGCACGCCCGCTGGTTGCAGCGATGGTGGCATCCCCGAGGACACGACGAGGATCGACTGCCGGTGCTGGCTGAAGACATCGCGACCCTGATGGAGGAAGCCTGGGACTGCCTGCCCGAGACGGTTCCAGAGGATTGGGCGCCCCTAATCCTCCGCGCCGCGCGCAACACCCGGATCGAACCGAGCTATCAGCGGTTCGCCTTGGCGGCCGGGGATTACCTGCCCGATGAGGACCGGTCCTTCACCGGCACCGTGGACTGGATGCAGGTCCCGGCCCGAAGCGCCACCGGGGAGGAGAACGATATTGAGGTGGACATCGGGGGCGCGGAACTACTGGTTTGTGTGGCGGCCGGAATCGAACCCGTCGGGCAGTTGGGGGCGTTGTGCAAGTTCTCTGGCAACCCCTTCCCTGCGCCGATGCGACTCCGGCTTGACGGGGAATACTACGCCGGGGGGTTGGCGCTGGCCCGTGATGACGTGGTCGAATCCGTCGATGTGGTGGCCTGGCCCCCGGGAGGACCGATGGGTCGCCCGGTGAGGGAGCCTGAAGAGGCCCGTCGTGACCGCGATCACGTGCGTCGCGTCATCGCGAACCGCTTGGGTGAAACCACGCCCGGTTCACTCGTCTGCGAGACCTGAGGGGTTCCCTGCGGGAACACATACCCGGGTGAAGCAGGAAACCAGGAAAGGAAATGACATGGGATCCCAGTCCAGTCCCCGTTCCCGCACCGTCCCCTCCGGCCGGATCGTCGAAACCGACGTGATCGATTACGTGTCGCAGCGCGACGAGTTCGGGGAGGAGGTCTACGTTCCCCGCGACATCACCCTCAATGACGGATTTCTCATCGACGAACGCCGCGACTCTGGCCCGCTGAGCGTCCTGCCCGACAACCGCATGTCGGGCAGCTCCTGGGCGGAAATCACCAAAACGCTCCGCGAAGCCGAGGAGGGCCGCGGGGGCAGGGATGTCGTGGTCAGCCCGGGTGGCGGGGTGACGGTGGTCGCCCCCGGTTCGGCACCGCGCACCTCCCGGCTGCCGCAGTGCCGGATGGCCGCCGTGAAACCTCTCATCCGCGCCTCGGACGTTGACGAGATCCGATACCTCGACCCGCATAACGTCGAGAACTGGATCCCCGTCCACACCGATCTTCTCGACGGCTGGAAGTTTCGTCTCCAGCCCAAAGAGGGAGGCTACGTGTTTGTTTTCCTTGCCTTCCGTTCACCGCTGGACGCTGGCCAGTGGCGGCTCTGGGTGCTGCGTCCCGACAAGGACAACTGCTTCGGCCACAAGGATCACATCGTGACGACCATGGTGGGGACCGAGAGGATCCCAGTGATCTGCGGGAAACCGGGTGCGGCACCCGCCCGAACCCTGGCCGAGGCCCGCGCCATGGCCAGCAAGTGGGCGGTCTACACGCAGTGCCTGATGCTGGGCCAGAAACCGGGTTTCAGTGAATGAACGGGAGGGAAAGCGAATGAGCGGAAGGGAAGAGGACATGGGCCACATGCCAGAGGTTCGTGTGGCGGACGTTCTCATCAACGAGATTGGCCGTAGGCTCGCCGCCTTCGACCCGGAGCGGGGCGGCGCCCTGATCGGCTTCGACGGGGTCGCCCACATCCTCGTCGAGGACGACTTCGGAGCCTACGGGGCCACTTTCTGGGACATCTCGCGCGAGGTCTCGGATGCGGTCGGCCAGGTGGAGGCGAACGGTTACGGCCGGTTCATCGGTACCGTGCACACCCACCCCTCCGGGGTGTGCGACCCGTCGGAACAGGACCGGATCACCATGGCCCAGGCCTTGGAGCTCAACCCGCACATCGAACAGTTGATGATCTGCGTGGTCACCAAGGGCAATCCCCGCGCCACAGACGTCGCGATCCCGGGCGGGCACCGGATGTCGGTGCACGTGATACGTCGCGTCGAGGGGGAACCCGAATGCCTGCGCGCCCGACCGGTGGTCGTGCCGATTGCCCGGGTCCTTGAGGATGCCGGGATGCCCGTTCCTGGGGCGGTCACCGTCACCGACGTGCGGGCGGAGCGATTCGACGGGCTCGTGCCGGTGCTGGTCGTCGACGGGGCCGAGAAGATCGTCGTCGCCGTCCCGGAAACTGATGACGCCTGGCTTATGGGTTCTGACATTCTCGACGTCCCGCCGATCCTGATGAGCTTGCACGACGGGCGAGTCACGGCGGTGCCGGTGACCTGGGGGAGGGAAGAGGTTGCATCCCGGATGAGGAAGATGAACGAGGAACGCCGCCGAGTCGCGAAACCAGGACCCGAATCCGGGCAGGAGGGCACTCCCCTCGACCGGGTGGTGGAGCTCGTCGGTTCCATGGGGGAGCGTCGCGTCCTCGTCGCCGGGTGCGGTTCCGTCGGGTCCCGCATCGCCGAGGATCTCGCGCGCTCCGGTGTCCGACACTTCGTGCTGGTGGATCCCGACGAGGTGTCGCTGCCGAACATGGCCCGTAGCGTCTACGCCCGGGCGGACGTCGGACGAGCGAAAGTCGCGGTGCTCGCCGAACGTCTGCGGGGGATCGCTCCCGAAACGGAGGTGTCCACGACGCGCCGGTTCCTGCGCGAGATCACTCCGGAGGACATCCTCGACGGCGTTGACCTGGTGGTCCTGGCTACCGACGACATGACGGAACAGGCCGCGCTGGCCAAGGTCGCCTACGAGAAGAGGATCGTGCAGGTGGCGGCAGCCATGTACCGGAAGGCGGCGGCCGGTGAGGTCATGATCGCGGTGCCGGAGGCGAGAACCCCCTGCTGGGCCTGTGCCGTCGGAACCTCCGCGCTGTCCACGTCGGAGCGACCGGACACCAACTACGGGGTGGACGGGCGCCTCGTCGCCGAGTCCGGACTGGGAGCGTCCATCAATCTCGTCACCTCGGTGGCCTCCCTGCTGGCGATTGGTCTCCTCGCGGGCCCGGGCAGCCCGGCCGGTGCGGGGCTGGGCCGGATGCTGGCTGAGAGCAGGGTGCTTGGCCTGATCTCCACCACCCCGGACTGGGGTTTCTTCCCGGACTTGTTCCACGACATGGCCCACCAGTTTCAGCCGCAGAGCGTCTGGCCGAAGGTGGAGTCGGTGAAGGGATGCCCCGTCTGTTCCAAGGAGGAGGTGGAGGACGTCCTGGAGGGCGAGGTCATGACCGTAGAGGAGCTTCTCAGAACCGTCGAGGAAGAGGTCGGTGCCGCCAGCTGAACTCCAGGCGTAAAGACGTTCGACGGTTCACCGTGTCCAGCGCGGAGGACCGTCGAACATCATCACCGGCCTGGATCACTCCTACCCGGAACCGAAGCGTTCATCCAGCTCGTGGCGATGTCCAGGAATGAAATCCGAAACTCGTTCGAGGAGCTCTGGGGTTCGTTGGATGCATCGACACGGTGTCTTCCTGAGCTCGGTTGGACCTTTATGAACACCAATTGACGGACAGGACGCGGTCGGAACCGAACCGGGGTCGCGTAAGGTCGAGATATGGATGTCACTATCCGGTTTCGCCGTTCGGGTCGGGTCAGGCTGGTCCGGGTGGCCGAACGGGCCGAGACCTGGACCACCGAATCCGGCAATCCCATGAGCGTTGAACCCGGTGACATGATCGTCAGCTCCGGGGAACGCACCTGGAGCATCACACCCGACTCCTTCGCCGCCACCTACGCGCAGGTCGAGGGGGATGTGTACGAACGAACCGGCGAGGTGTGGGCACGACCCGCAGAACCTGGGGAGCGGGTGGCGACCCAGGAGGGCGAGGACGTCGCGGGGGAGGGCCAGTGGCGGGTCACCGACGATGACGGCAACTCGTGGTTCGTCCCAGAGGATGTCTTCACGGCGAACTACCGCCCCGCTCCCAAAGCTGTTTGAGCCGGGCCGCCAGGCGTCGCTGGCCCCTGAGTCAGCCCTCCTCGAATCCGAAGCGTTCGGCCAGCCCTGCGGCATATGCGAGCCACTCGTCCCGGTCGTCGGGGCCGTAGTCGGCGTAGGAGAGGGCGGAATCGTAGGACAGGCGCCCCAGCTCTTGGTGTTCTTGCTGAATACTCAGCGCTTCACGGAAACTGAATGCCGATTCCTTCAATAGGGAAACCTGCTCGGGACTCCCGGGGGGCATCAGTCGGGCCAGTCCTGCTGCTGATTTTCCCAGATGCCACAAGATTTGAAGATTCCCGGGCTGTTGTTTGTTGAGGTCACGGGTGATGGTGATGGACTCTTGGTAAAGCTCAGGAGCTTGCTCGGGATCCACATGGGCGACTCCGTTCAGGGAAGCGGCGAGATCTCTCAGAGCCAAGAGATCGCCAGGCAGTTTTTCAACGAGGTCGCGTCTGATGTCAAGGGACTCTTGGTAGCGTTCCAGAGACTTCCCGGGCTCGGTGTCGCGAAGCATGCCGGCAACATTGATCAGCGAGAGGGTGATGTCTCGTTGGGTCTGGAGGTTGTCGGGTAGTTGTTCGGCGAGTTCGCGCCGGATGGTGAGGGACTCTTGGTAAAGCTTCAAGGCTTTCCTGTGCTTAGTGTTGCGCAACACGTTGGCGACACTGTGCATGGAGCTGGTGAGGTCTCTCAAGATTCGGCGGTCGTCAGGATGGTTTTGAGCGAGGCTGCGTCTGATGTCAAGGGATTCTTGGTAGTTTTCCAAGGCCCTTGAGGGTTCGGTGTAGCACAGCATGCCGCCAAGAAGGTTCAGCGAGAGAGCGAGATCCTGCCGGTTTTGAGAATCATTGGGTTGGGTTTCGGAGATGCTTCGGATTGCTGCGAGGGATTTTTCATAGTTTGCGATGGCTTTTTTGGGTTCGGTGTTCCGGAGGGAGGATCCCAGCAGCATGTGAGCGAGGAAACTGGCCCGTGTATTGGTGCCTGTCAGTTTCTTGGTCAGGCCTTGCAGCATGACGGCGGTACGGGTGTCCGTCAGATGCGTCAGTGCAATTTTACGAATGAAGTCCGGAATCTGTTCGAGGAGTTTCGGGTTGCGAGTCAGTGTTTGGGGTAGAACGTCCATGATGGTGTCGACTTCCCACAGCTCCGGTGCCTTGTCGGAGTATTTGCTGAGTTCGCGGGCCCTTCGGATAAGGAACTCGTCTACCAGATCGGTTTCCCGTGTCCGTTGTTTCTTGAGATGGTCGGCGATGAGACGATGCATGCGTCCCGTGAGTCCGGTGTGTTTGCCCTCGGTGATCAGGTCGCGGCTCTCCAGGGTGCGGCGGATCTGGAGCCATCTTCCTTTCAAATGTTGTGGGGTAGGTTTGAAAATTTCTGGGGTGGTTTCCTGTGTCAGCTTCTTCAGCCAGGGCCAGGGGATGGCGTCTGGTGGCATGGCCGCGGCCAGTCGAAGAACCTGCAAGGAGCCGGGGAGGGTGTGTTCCAGGTCGGTGAGTGACTGATCGAGGATCACCGACAACAACTTCTCACGATGCTCAATCCGTGTCTTGCTGTCGTCGTCCAGCATGGCGTCGCTGGCGGTCAGGTTCTGGGAACGCAGATGATTCAGGTAGTCGCGGACCGTGACCTCCGGGTGGGTGGACAGATACACCCCGGCCTGCTCAACCGCCAGGGTGAAGCCGTCGAGCAGTTCCGCCAGTTCCCGGGCGGCGGCCAAGTCATCCTCATCGCGGAAATCGGGACTGTTGTCCCCGTCGCGATCCGGTTGGAAAGCCCGCAACAGAGAAACAGATTCCTTGATGCTGAGCCCTTGAGTTTTATTCACGGGCAACACATCGGCCAGCGAAACCCCTAGTCAGACAACGCTTGAGGACGGCTATGCATAAGCCTCCTTGAAGGTGAATCTGCTTCAAGCGGGTCGAACCTGCGAAATCTTCTGACCCGAGACGGGTGGTGACTGCTACATGCAAACTACTGTCTTCCGGTAACACGCCCAGTTGAGGGTCGGTCAGCAGGGCCGATTCGGATACGTTGTCGAAGATCAGCAGTACATGACCACCGGTGGTTCGGCGTCGCAGTTCTTTCAGTACGCTGCGGCCCGCGAGTTCCGGATTGTTTCTGATTTCCTCAGGGAGCTCGAATTCGAGCAGTTCGGGTGCAAGTCGGGCCAGCAGGGGCAGCATCTCCCGTGCTCCCTCTGCGGGGATCTGCCAGATGCCTCCCGTGTAGTGGCCCCGGTTCTGGTTTCCGTAGTGCCTGACCAACTCGGTTTTGCCTATGCCGCCGAGACCTCGCACGGCTGTCACTACGCCTACGGTTGAGGGGGATTCCAAGGCGTCGCCGAGTTGAGTGAGTTCTTGATTGCGCCCCACAAACCGGGAAGTGCCGCGCTCCAGATTCCCGGTGGCCGTGTTCCGTCGACGGAACTCTTGTTTCTGTTGGTACAGCTCGTCACTCAACAGCAGAGCCTGAGCTGCCAGTTCATCCGGGGCGGCTGTCACGGTTAGGCGCGTGAACATATTCCGCAGGTCACAATTATGCATTTTATAGATTCTATCATGCCAACGTTCATGCTCTTCATCAGGCTGATCGTCCCGGGAGGTGTCCTCCAGCAGCAGCGCTACCAGGCCGGGTGGGTCGTAGGGGCCTGCTGGTTTGGCTTCGTGTTCCTGGAACTCCCACAGGCAGAATTCGCTCTCGAAATAGGATTTGGACACGCACGCCAGCAACACCTTGGCCTCGCGGATCGCCCGGGCCAGCTGGGTTTTCCATTCCTCTCCCAGTTTCAGGTCGTCACGGTCGAAGAAAACCTCCCTGCCAGGGTCGCAACGCACCTCGAAATCATCCTTGGCCGCATCCCGCAGCGCCTCCACCAGGCGGGTCACCCACTTCCCGGCGTCATCCTGGCGGGAGTAGCTGATGAACACCGAATACCTACGAGACGGTGTGGGGTTCTCAGGGTTCGTTGGTGGTGTCGACATGGCATCCTTCCGAGCTCGCTGGGCGATCCTTATGAACCCTACTGACGGACAGAACCGCCGACAGGCCCGGACAGGTCAGCCCCGCCTGCAGGTCGGAACCTTCTACCGGGTGCCAGAAGTGGTTTCGACACAGCCGTTCGCTGACGCTCATGTGCTGGCTCAACCAACTTCAAGAAGACGACTCCTTCCGCGATTCGTGCACGAGGAAGGGGAGGGTGGAGATGAGGGGCGGCGGCGCTGCGACCCTGGCGGGACGGCGTGCGCGGGAGGAGAAGCATGCGGTTATTCTAGTGCTAGAATAACCGCATGCTGACCGCCTCCGAACTGACTGTGCTCGGGTTGCTTGTCGAGCATCCCCGACACGGCTACGACCTGGAACGAGTGATCGAGCAGCGCGGCATCCGGCAGTGGACCGACATCGGTTTCTCGTCGATCTACTACGTGCTCTCGAAGCTGGAGAAGCGCGGCCTGGTCGAGGCGGTCGAGGGACGTTCGGGCGCGAGGTCTCGGCGGGTGTTCCGGGCCACCGCGGAGGGGCAGCGGATCGCCGCGGACGAAGCCGTCGCGCTGATAGCCCGTCTCCGGATGGTCCCGCATCCGGTCCTGGTGGGGCTGGCCAACCTGCCGCTGGTTCCCGAAGCCTCCTACGACGAGGCGCTGCGCAGCAGGCTGACTCAGATCGAGGCCAGGATCGCCTCCGTCAAGGAGACCCAGCAGTCCCAGGCCCCCCTCCCACGCCCCGCGCGTGAGGTCTTCTCCTACTCCCTCAGCCTCCTGGAGGCGGAAAGGTCGTGGCTCGCCGAGCGAGTCCAGGTATCCGATGAGTGACAAAATCGAACTCAGGCCGTCCGGCGGAACGATCATCGACGGGGTCGCAACGTCGGGTGGTGTGCACTGCGAGACGACGACGCTCGGTGTGCTCCTGCGACATGCCGGCCTCGACCTCTCCGAACCGATGCTCTTCGGGATGGGGAGCGGGCTGTCCTTCGTCTACTGGGACTCGAAGCAGCAGGAGCTGCCCTTCCTGGGCGGCAGGGTGAAGCCCTTCGTGCTCACCCAGAACCTGACCCGTCGCCTGGGGATCGAGTTGTGCGCGCAGGAGACCACCTCCGCGCGGAAGGCCTGGGGCCGGGTTCGCTCCTCGATCGACGACGGCACCCCCGTGGGACTGCAGCTCGACAGCCATTATCTGGAGTACTTCGGATCCCGCGTGCACTTCGCCGGTCACTTCGTCGCCATGTATGGCTACGACACCGAGCGGGCGTATCTGGTGGACACCGCGCAGCAGGGCGGAGCCGTGTCCACCAGCCTGGAAAGCCTGGCCAGAGCGCGGGCGGCACGCGGGCCGATGTCGGCGCGCCACCGGTCCTTCACGCTGGCGGCATCGGATGTGGATGCAGAGCACCTCGCCTCAGCCGTCGTTCCCGCCATCACCGAGTGCGCCGAGGCTTTTCTGGCGCCGCCGATCGCCAACCTCGGCAGCCGAGGAATCCGCACAGCCGCAGCGCGCGTGCGGACGTGGTTCGACCGGGTCGAGGATCCCGGCCGCGACCTCGCCGTCATCGCCATGACGATGGAACGCGCCGGCACCGGAGGCGCGCTGTTCCGCAACGTGTACCGGGACTTCCTGGCGGAGTGCCGGGAACTGCTCGACGACGAGACGAGCGCGAACCTCGTGGGGCGGGGAAGAGATCTCTTCGCCGAGTCCGCGGTGCTCTGGACGGAGGTCGCCGGACTCATCCAGGAGGCGGGCGCCACGGGTGACCCGGACCGTCTCGCCCGGGCCGGTCGGTTGCTTGAGGACATCGCGACGATCGAGACCTCCGCGATGACCGCTCTCAGCTCCCTGACACCGCCCGTTCCCGGCGACCACGCTTGACGGCCGCGGCCCGGCAGGGGCCGGCTGAGCCCGGCTCCTCCCGTGCGTCGAGTTCGCTGGTCTTCCTGTCGTCCGCCTGTCAATCCGACGGTCGCGCTTGTCTTCTCGTCGTTCGCCAGCGCTGTAGCGCAAGCAGACGACCGCAAGGCAGGCGAACCGGGTGGTGAGTGGGCCTGTGCACAAGGAGAGGGGCTGGTGGTCGGGCCTGTTATTCGGCTGCAGGATGGTTTCGACACAGGTCGCTCGTTCCTCGCGACCCGGCTCAACCAGCTTCCGGGGATATGTCGACACGGGCGTCGGGCGGGGCGGTTGCCAGTTCCATGTGTGCGGCGGCCAGGATCCGGGGCAGGTGGCGCATGATCGCGATGTCGTAGTGCTGGACCTCCGGGATCTCGTTCCAGGGTTTGGCCCATTCGTGGTCCCCGCGACCGTTGCGGCGTTCGTGAATGGCCCAGCGACGGTGCTCCAGCCGACCGAGTTCTGTCAGCAGTTCCTCGTCCAGCGTCGCCTCTCCCTCCTGCGTGGGGCGACGCCACGTCAGGCCCGCCGCGGCGTGGGTCACCGCGCTGCCCGTGATGGCCGCCCGGTTGCTGGCCTTAGTGAAATCGTCCAGGTTCTCCCACAGTTCCAGCGCCAGCTGCGAACCCGTCGCGTTGCCCGTCTCCTCGCTGATCCGCTGGTAGGCCAGGTGCACCTGCGGGGCCAGCAGTTCCACCAGCTCCGGGGTGAGCAGCGGGTCGTGGCCGGCGGGACGGCGGGGGGTGAAACCGGCGCGGGCGGCCAGCACCGGCAGTCGCGACGCCAGCTCCAGGGCCGTCAACCAGGTGCCCGGAGTCTTGTCCCGGGCGAGCAGCCCCAGGATTCGCGACGCCATCGCGGCCAGTTCTGGCGGAGCCAGCAGGATCGCCGACGGCTCCCGCACCCTGGCGGGGGCAAGCTCCACCGACCCCGCTGCGAGCAGCTCCTCGCAGGCCCCGGCGAGCCTCGTCAGCTGCCCTCGCAGCTCCTCCGATTGCGCCTCCCAGGCCGCCCGACCGTCCGGGGAGTGGACGACGTCGGCAAAAATCGGCCCCTCGGACCGGGTGGCCTCGGCGTCTGTGGCGCTCAGCCAGGCGACGTCGTCCAGGATCAACCGGGCCAGCTGCTGCATCGGGGAGAACCGCGGATCCAGGGCCAGCACCGCCGAGTTCTCCAGCGTGAACTGCGCCACCCCGGGAAGCTGCGGCCAGCAGATCCCGCCGGGGGTGATCATCGCGACCCGAGCCTCCCGCACTTCCCGGGCCACCGCGGCTGCGACGACGGGGGTCAGCATGTCGTCGGTGCAGGCGACGATCACCGCCGGCCCGGTGGGGGTGCCGCGTTTGGGGGGAGGAGCGTCCCAGCTGGCCAGCAGCTCGCCGATCCGCCGCAGCACCGGTTCCGGGCGCAGCGACCCCTGCGACCACGAGATCCGCGCCGCCCCGCCCGCCGTCCCTTTGCAGACCG
>ERZ773043.1654-NODE-1654-length-12382-cov-2.682161_pt1 | contig 12382 bp, 12 predicted proteins | sample MGYA00580636_ERZ773043 | MGnify/ENA primary metagenome ERZ773043 (study PRJEB29015, sample SAMEA2737992) | human oral metagenome | biome: human oral; feature: human-associated habitat; material: dental | place: China | collected 2065 ... | reverse complement strand
CAGCATCTTTGTCTAGGCGGCATCTGCATACCCGAGCGCCATGAAAAGAGCCGCGACGAGCACCTAAAAATCGCGGAGAAGACCGCGGACGGGTGCGAATTTTTTATCACTCAGGCGGTTTATAATGTGCAAAATGCCAAAGATTTCATCGACGATTACGCCGCTTTGGAGTGCAAAAAGGTGCCGATAATCTTTACTTTTACGCCGTGCGGTAGCCTAAAGACGCTTGAGTTTATGAAATGGCTTGGCATCTCGGTGCCAGATTTTTTGCAGCAGCGGCTGCAAAGCAGCGTCGATATCTTACAAAGTTCAACAGCGCTGTGCGCAGAGATGTTTGATTTCATCTACCAATACTCCCTCGCAAAAGGCGTAAGCGTAGGCGCGAACATCGAGAGCGTAAGCACCCGCCGCGTCGAAATCGAAGCCTCGCTTAGCTTACTAAAAGAGATCAGAAAAATTATCCTTAAGCACGAGAATTTGGGATTTTACGTTATTTAAAATTTTAAACTGGGCATACGAACAACACTCTAGATAGTCCAAATTAACGGAGGAATTTTAAATAATTTTAGATCGCTTTCTGAAAAATAAATCGAAATTTTATCCGAATGGAATTTGAACTTAAAATTTATAAAAAATTGCCCCAATAATATGCTTTAATAACTGTCGTCCATAACTGCAAGATGATATTTCGTGCTAAAATTTTTAAATGCTTGCAATGGCATTGAGTTAGGCATATCATCAAACCTATAAATCGCTGTAGCTTTCTCAATAGAGCTAAACGCATTGACCGTTTCAGTCTGTAGCTGACGCGACCACACCTTCCAGCTCGCCGCTATCTATATAGAGATAACTAATTTCCTATCTCTTTTTTAGAGTATATTGCATAGCGGAGAGATGGGATAACTGGAGGTTTTAACGAACCCAATATAGATACGACGCTCCTGCACTCATGACATAGCGTCCTTTATTGTTCCATTCGTAGTATTTGATTTAAATTTACCGGCATTTATGCTAAATTTCAAATCTAAGGCAATTTGATGCTTGCTGTTGTGAGCGTTTTGGTATTTGAATTTTATTCTACAGCCTATGTGTAGGTCACTCAAAAGATCCACATACGCCGCCGTAAAAATAATTGTCGAGCTTTGTAGCCAATTAAAAGCCGTTAATGCAAAATCCGCTGAAATTAACACCCATTTAATCTATCGCATATTTGATTTCTTTTATATTCTAAAAGCCCGCCACCGAAAAGCAGCAGACCTAAGACTAACGTTCGTTTTACTATCTCACGCAGAAGCCGATATGTTAACTGCTCAAGATTATAATAATATGCTTTCAATCGCAAACGCTTCATTTTAAAATTTTGAAACCTAACTCGGAATAAATATAAATTTGAAATTAGTTTTGTAAATAAGCTTGGAATTTTAACTCTTAAATATGGCGAAATTTAAAGATCAATGAAATTTAAAAAGCGCTAGTTTGTGCTCTTACCGCCGAATTTTAAAAGCGCGCTGCCCCACGTAAAGCCGCCGCCGAACGCATCCAAAAGCATGAGCGAGCCGTTTTTGAGCCTGCCACTCTCATAAGCGTCATTGATCGCCATCGGGATCGACGCCGAGCTCGTGTTGCCGTATTTACCGATCGTAAGCACGCACTGCTCGTCGCTAAATTCCAGTCTTGCCTTGACCGCCTCGATAATGCGTAAATTTGCCTGATGCGGGATAAAAAGATCAACCTGCTCGGGCGAAATTTTATTTTTCTCCAAAATCTCCACGACGTCGTTACTAAGCGTCGGTACCGCGATTTTAAAGACCTCGCGCCCCGCCATCTGCATGAAGCCTAGCTTTTCGTCGATGATTTTTTGGCTGAGTGGATTGACGCTACCCGGGGCTGCAGTGATGAGAAGATCGCCCTTGCTGCCGTCGCTAGCGGTATGAATGTCGATGATTTCGTTATCGTCACGCGCCGCGATAACCGCAGCGCCCGCGCCGTCGCCGAAAAGTATGCACGTAGCGCGGTCGCTCCAATCGACTATCGAACTTAGCTTTTCCGTGCCGATTATTAGCACGTGTTTTTTGGCGCCGCTTTCGATGAAGGATTTTGCGAGCTCCAAAAGATAGATGAAGCCCGTACAGGCGGCATTTATATCAAACGCCGTGATGCCGAAATTTAAACCCAGTTTATCCGCGATGACGCACGCGGTCGAGGGCATGCAGAAATAATCGGGCGAGATCGTGGCGCAAATTATCGCATCGATCTCATTTTTTTGTAAGCCGCTACGCTCGATCGCCTTTAACGCCGCTTTCGCGCCTAGATCACTAGTACTCTCGCCCTTCGCGATACGGCGCTCATGAATGCCTGTTCGCTTGACGATCCATTCATCGCTCGTTTCAACCATCTTTTCAAGATCGAAATTGGTTAAAATTTCGCTCGGCGCGTATGCTGCGATTGAGATCATCGAGGCTTTTTGCATTCGTTTTCCTATTCGTTTGAAGAAATTTCGCTTTCTATCGCGGAGTTGATTTTAGAATCTGCAAATTTAAGCGCTTGAAAGATCGCGTTTTTAACGGCTTTCGGAGTGCTTTTGCCATGGCTTATGATGACGCATTCTTTCACGCCTAAAAGCGGCGCACCGCCGTATTCATCGTAATCTGTGCTTTTCTTGATAATTTTAAAAACGCGCTTCATCAAGATGGAGCCAGCGATGGCGATCGGGGATTTTTTCGTTTCGTTTTTAATAAGTTTGCCGATAGCGCTTGCGACACCTTCGCTGGATTTTAGCATAATGTTGCCGATAAATCCGTCGCACACGACCACGTCTACCGAGCCGTCAAAAATTTGATTGCCTTCGACATTTCCGATAAAATTTTGCATCTTCTTAAGCATATGAAAGGTTTCTTTTGTTACCTCGTTGCCTTTACTATCCTCCTCGCCGTTGGATAATAAGCCGATGCGTGGTGCGTTTAAACCCATAATCTCCTTGGCATATGCTTCGCCCATAATCGCGAATTGAAACAAATTCTCAGGCTTACAATCCACATAAGCGCCCACATCTAGCACGAGCGTGCGTCCACCTATGGAATTTGGCATCAGCGTAGCAATCGCCGGGCGCAAGATACCTTTGAGCCTTCCTATGCGAAGCGTAGCAAGGCTCATCGTAGCGCCGCTATGTCCTGCTGATACCACGGCTTTGCAAGTGCCGTCTTTTACTAGATCGACCGCTTTAAAGATGCTACTCTCTTTGCGTTTAAGAGCGTCGGTTGCGCCCTCTTTCATCTCGAAAACTTCGCTTGCAGCTACGTAAGTGATATATTTCTCAAAGCCTTGATCTTGTGGAATAAAAGGCTTGATTTGCGCTTCGTCGCCTACCAAAAACGCATTAAATTTACGCTCTCGCAGCGCATCTACGACTCCGTTTATTATCGGCTCGCAGCCGAAATCACCGCCCATCGCGTCTATAGCAACGGAAATCATCGGATTAATATTCGCCCGTAGTTTTGTTTATTCTATGCGGAATTTTCCAGCTTCCGTCTTTATCTTTGACGGGGATCGGAAGGGTCACTTTGTAGTGAGTGCGTCTTTTCGCCGCACGAGTTTTACTAACTCTTCGCTTTGGAACTGTCATTTTTTCTCCTTTATAAATTTAGTTCTTGCATTCTTCGCAATAAAAATAGTCGCTTTTAAAAGCTTCCGTTTCGCTTCTTAAAATTTCATCTAGATCAACTTCGGTGCCGAAAAACTCCATAACGTCCAAGCTTTCGTGCCTTTCGTCGTTAAAAACGCCTTCGCTTAAAAGCAAATTCACGCTCTCGTTTACGTCAAGATCGAATTCTTTGCCGCAGCGGTCGCAAATGTATGGAATTTTACCCTTAATTTCGCCCTTGCACTCGATAAACTTAGAGTCTTTTCGTTTTAAATTTCCGCTAAGTTTAAGTCCGTCCCTCGAAATTTCAAACGGCACGGGCGATGCGGAAATTTTAGCAAAAGCGATCTTCACGCGGCACTCTTAGCAAATTTCTCTTTTTGCAAAGAAAAATGCGATCTCGGTTTTTGCGTTTTCTAAGCTGTCGCTGCCGTGAACGGCGTTAGCGTCGATGCTGTCCGCAAAGTCCGCTCTGATAGTGCCTTTATCGGCTTTTTTCGGATCGGTAGCGCCCATTAGCGCGCGATTTTTAGCTACGGCATCATCGCCTTCTAGCACCATTACGACCACCGGACCGCTAGTCATAAACTCAATCAGATCCTTATAAAAAGGGCGATCCTTGTGAATTTCATAAAATTTACCCGCATCTTCGGCGCTTAGGCATAATTTTTTAGCCGCTGCGATTCTTAGTCCGTGGCTTTCGAAACGATCGATAATTTTACCGATAACGCCCTTTTTAACGGCATCAGGCTTAATAATAGAAAGCGTTTGCTGCATATAATCTCCTTAAAGTGAAAGGCGGATTGTATCGAAAAATAGGTTAAAATTTATTTAAGGATTGAATGAATTAAAATTCCGCGCATTTGATCGCGGAATTTTATCTGCTAAGCAAATACCGGGGTATCTCCGCTGCGTAGATCCGCGCCTATGGAATCCCTGCTAGGTTGGCCCGCTACGATGTCGCTCCAGACGATACAGCCGTCGGTCGGACAGGCGCTGGCGCAAGCCGGTTCGTCGTTGTAACCCACGCACTCGACGCATTTATCGGCATATACGTAATAGCTATCCTCGCCGCTTGGATTATCGCTATCGTCCACGATCGCATTTACCGGGCACTCGTCGATGCATGAGCCGCAGCCAATGCAAATATCGGTAATTTTTACAGCCATTTTTTCTCCTTTATCAAAAAATGAAGTGCGATGATAACATACTAAATTTAAAAAATGATAAAATTTAATATTATCAAGCAAATAAATTTTATTATATAAAAATTTTCATCAAATTTCAGCAAATCTAAAGTTTTAAAATGTATAATCGCCACCATAAATTTTATTAACAAGGAGAAACAAATGATAGTAACCAACAAAGCCGTTGATTTCACGGCAACTGCGGTTTTAGGCAACAACGAAATAGTCGAGGATTTCAACCTCTATAAAAATATCGGCGAAAAAGGCGCGGTCGTATTCTTTTATCCAAAAGATTTTACCTTCGTCTGCCCGAGCGAGATCATCGCATTCGATCACAGATATCAAGATTTCAAATCCAAGGGCATCGAAGTTATCGGCGTTAGCTGCGATAGCGAGTTCACCCATCTTGCGTGGAAAAACACTCCGGTAAACGCAGGCGGTATCGGCAAAGTGCAGTTCCCACTCGTCTCAGACATCACGAAGGATATCGCGCGCAGCTTCGACGTACTGTTCGGCAACGCCGTAGCGCTTCGCGGCAGCTTCCTACTTGACAAAGACGGCACAGTCCGCCACGCAGTCATCAACGACCTACCGCTCGGCCGCAATATTGACGAGATGCTAAGAATGGTCGATACGATGCTGTTTACCAACGAGCACGGCGAGGTCTGCCCTGCAGGCTGGCACAAAGGCGATGCAGGGATGAAAGCAGATCCTAAGGGCGTCGCGGATTATCTAGGCAAAAATGCGAGCAAACTATAAGTTGTAAAATTCTTCGCGCGGGCGTACGAATTCTAATGCTAACCACGTAAAGTTTAATTTTAGCCTTGCGCGGGCTATTAAAGCTCTCAAAGCTTTCTAAATTCCGCTGCCAAAATTTTAAGTCGCGGCGGCGGAATTCCAAAAATTCCAAAAATTCCAAAAATTCCAAAAATTCCAAAAATTCCAAAAATTCCATTCCTCTCAATTCTACAAGTAAAATTTCAAAACCGCAAGTAAAATCCCAAATCCTTGGCAAAATTTTACCCATAACAAAGCTCGCAAAATCATACTTTAAACTAGCTTTTGTTACAATCGCAAGTTTTTAAATCCAAGGACAATTATGAAAAAGTTTATATTTTTTATCGCCACCCTGCTTTGCTCTTTGAGCCTTTACTCCGCAGATACCAACCCGGACGCGCCACTTAAGCTCGATCCTAGCGTAGTGCACGGCGAGCTGGTAAACGGCGTGAAATTTTATATCCTCAAAAATGACGTGCCGAAAAATAGTGCGCTTTTTTACCTAAACGTAGCTGCGGGCAGTGTCGATGAAAATGATGACGAGCAGGGCTTAGCGCACTTCGTCGAGCATATGGCGTTCAATGGCAGCGAACATTTTGATAAAAATGAGCTAGTCCACACTCTGCAGCGCCTTGGAGTGAAATTCGGCGCCGATCTCAATGCACAGACTGGCTTTGAAAACACCACTTACAACATCCAAGCCCAAGTAAGCGATGAAACGCTAAAGGACATATTTTTGGTGCTGCGCGATTATGCAGGCGGCGTGAAATTTGACGAGAACGAAACGCAAAAGGAAAAAGGCGTCATCTTAGAGGAAGCAAAAAAAGGCTTTGAGAGGCGATTTTATGAAAAGCGTGCCACATATTTATACCCTAATTCCATATTTTCCAGACGCTTTCCGATCGGACAAAATGAAATCATCAAAGGCGCCACTGGCGAGCAACTAAAAAAATTCTATGCGCGCAACTACCTTCCTAGCGCCATTAGCATCATAGTCGTGGGCGACGTAAACGTTGAGCAGATTAAAAACCTAATCAAGCAAAATTTTAGCTCTCTTTCTGCGCACGGCGAAAAAATCCCGCGCGATCTTAGCCTACGCCCATTTGAAGGCGGGCTAGCAAGCACCGTAGAGCCCGAGCTCGGCACTAATGTCGCTAGCGTGCTTTACGCAGGCAAATATGAGCCGCTAAGAAGCTACGGTGCGCTTAAAAATGAGTGGCTGCAAGCCTACGTATCGAGGCTGATGGAGCTTGGATACGACGCGATGAATGTGAATGCCAAAATTCCGCTTAAAGCCTATTTCGGCTCGGACGATCTGTTTAAAAACCGCAGACTATACAGCATAAGCGCGAATATTTTTAATTTCGACGTCAACGCCACATTAAGTAGTCTTTTTAGCGCGATCAAAGGGGTACGCGAACACGGATTTAACAATGACGATTTTGATAGCGTTAAGGCGGAATTTAAACATCAAGTGCAAGCCGATCTGCTTAAGAACGATACACAAAGTGCGCAAATAGGGGCACTACTTGATTTCGTACAAAACGGCAATGTAAAGCTTAGTAAGCAAGACGAGCACGATCTAAGCCTCAAGGCGTTAGAAGAAATAACGCTAGCAGATGTTAATAAATTTTTCTCAAAGATAACGGATGGAGCGAGATTTACGGAGATTATCTCGGCAAAGGATTTGGGCATTAGCCAAAAAGATGCGGAGCTGCTCTACGAAAAAGCGGTGCCGTTTAATTTCGCTGCTTCGAAGCTTGCTTCCAAGCAGCTTACGGGAGCAAATTTAAAAGAGACGGAATTTAAAGCACAAAAAGGCGCTAGCGGCACTGAAATTTTGGTGTTTAAAAACGGCGCTCGCGTAATTTTAAAACCCCTTAAAAGCGAGAAAAATAAAATCGCCCTCGTAGCCGTTAAAAAAGGCGGTTACGCGCACTTTGGCAAGGCTCGTGGCGAAATTCTAACTGCGCTGCTCAACTCAGGCACCATAGGCGAGCTAAACGAATACGAGGCGGGACGCTTGACCTCAAAATTTGATTATAAGCTAAGATTTAGGATGGATGACGCAGACTGCGGTTTTAGAGGCGCAGGAGCGGATCTGGAGGCGATGGCACACGAGCTTTACGCAAGATTTAGCGAGCCGCTAATTCATGCAAGCTCGCTTACAAAATATAAAACCGACGCGCTTTCAGCGATCGCGCTACGAGACGAGACGGCGGAATTTAAATTCGGCGAGCAAATTTTAAAATCTCTATATTCGGGAGATACGGCTCGCAAGCAGCCGCTTAGTGCAGATGACGTAAAGAGCGCAAATCTTGCCGATTTACAGCGCGATGCGGATGAAATTTTTTCAGGTGCTGGAAATTTTATCTTTGTGCTTAGCGGCGATTTTGAGCCTGCACGCGCAAAACAAATTCTAGCCAAATATATCGGCAATCTAAAGCCCGGCACAAGCAGCGCTACGCCTAAAACTTTGATGCTAAATACTTCTAGCGGCGAGATTGTGCAAGACTACGGCGATAGTGATAAAAGCGAAGTTCGGATGATTTTTTCAAACTATGAGCTGCAAAATTTCGACTTTGCAGACACTTATAAATTTCAAGCGTTAAAAAGTGTACTAAGCAATCGCATCGTCGAGCAGATCCGCGAGGCGCGCGGACAAATTTACTCGGCGATGGTGCATAGCGCCTATGTGCGTGAGCCACAAATCGCAGCGAGCTTGAACGTATCGTTTTCTACCGAGCCGAAAGACGCCAGTGCGGTTGCAGCAAGCGTGAGTGAAATTTTAAAACAGATCGAAAGCTCCGGCGCAAAAGATAGCGAGCTTTCAAATTTTAAAAAAGCTCAAATTCTATCGACCAAAAGAGCTGCGCAGACGAATGATTTTTGGCTTGGAAATATCACTGCGCACGAGCTTTACGGCTATCCGCTCTATGACGAAAAAAGCTACGCGGCAAGCATAAATGCAGTAAAAAGCGCGGATGTGCAAAAAGCCGCACAAATGCTAAGCGATAGGCTATTTACAGCGATTTTGAATCCAAAAAGCTCCGAGAAACGCTAATGTTCGTTTCATTTTTTAAAAGCAAAAAATGGGCGCTTTTAGCATATACAGGGCTAGTATTTTTGATCGCTATCAATTGGTACCAAACTACGCTGAGCGTGCGTTTCAACGAATGGTATCGCGTATTTTATGATTTGTGTCAAAACGTAGATCGTCATACGTTAAACGATTTTTACGCGCAGATGAGGGTCTTTTTATGGATAGCGATGCCTGCCGTAGCGGCGGCGATTTCGGAGCGATACGTGGCGCGAATTTGGGCATTTAAATGGCGAGAGGCGATGACATTTTCGTATTTTTCATACTGGAAAAAAGTAAGTAAAGATATCGAAGGAAGCTCGCAGCGTATCCAAGAAGACATCTACCGCTTCTCAAAAATCATTGAAGATATCGGCACGCGCGTACTTTCGGCGGCGATGACTCTTTTTGCGTTTATCCCTGTTTTGTGGAGCCTTAGCGAGAAAGTACCTTTTGAGGCGCTCAAAAAAATTCCCGGCTCTCTCGTGTGGATCGCACTTGCAGTAAGCATCGGCGGACTGATAATTTCTTGGCTAGTAGGTTGGTTTCTGCCTAGGCTTGAATACAACAATCAAAAGGCGGAAGCTGCGTTTCGCAAAGAGCTGGTTTATGCCGAGGAGAATAAGGCGGAATATGCGAGCGAAGAGACCACAAAGACGCTATTTAGCAAACTAAAGCACAACTATTACAGGCTATTTTTGCACTACTGCTACTTTGATTTATGGCTAAATTCTTTCTCGCAAATCCTAGTTATCGTGCCCTATCTCATAATGGGACCGGGGCTTTTTACTAAGGCGATTACGCTTGGAGTGATGATTCAAGTGGGTAATGCTTTTAACCAAGTACGCGGTAGCTTTAGCGTTTTTATCAATAACTGGACGACGATCACGGAGCTTCGCTCAATCCATATGCGACTTAAAGAATTTGAAAAAAATATCGATTACAAGGGCTAGATAAAATTTCGCCCGTATCTTGCGGCTCTAGATTTTGCTTTCTAAATTTAAAGCAAAATTCCGGACCGCAAGCTTTTAAAATTTCTACGCTTTACTGCTCGCTTTTTTCGTGATGAGTAATGTTTAGCTTTATAAATTTATAGCTTCCTACGAGCAAGATCATCCAAATCGCGATGAAAACTAAAGATTTGACCATTTTTAATCCTTAAAATTTTTTATAGATGCGACGCATAAAAAGCGCCGCCGATATGAAATTTAACTAAGCGCAAAAGCGCGCAGTGCCTGCACAAGAGTACAGCCTCGCCGCCACACGGCGCGCGGAAGCCATGCTGGAGCTGACGCGCCTAATAATGCTCGTTTGAAAGCCCCTCTTTATCGAGCTTCTTAGCATCCATTGCGCGCCAAACGTAGCTGATGTATCCGAGTACGAAAGGCACCAGAAACGACACGTAAAACATCGTCTTAAGCGTATAGAGGCTCGAGCTTGCGTTGCTTATCGAAAGCGAGCTTTGCAGGTCGAAATTTGACGGATAAAACGCCGTGTGATTTAGACCCAGGATCAAAAATACGCTCGTTACCGCGCATACGACGCCCACGCCGTAGAAAAATACTCCGCGCACGCTGCTTGTAAATGCGCCTTTGAATATCCCCATCAGCACCAGCACGACGCCCAGTAGCAGCAAGACTAACGCCGCAGGCAGGCTTAGGTAGTTATGCAGATACTTAAAGCTCTCAAGGCGTACGACGCCGTCAGCGCCGACTGCATAGCCCTGCTTTAGCAAGACCCACGCCAAAAACGCGATGAAAAAAACCAAAAACGCGCTAGCATTAAATTTAAGCGAGGCTTTGAGCTTGGCGATCATTTCGGGCTCGGCGATATTATTCATTAAGTATAAATTTGCTCCCGTCCTAGCGCAGAAAAATAGCGCAAATCCTAAGATATAATTAAACGGATTTGCCAGCGCTTCAAGCCCGCGAGCGGGATTTTTCCACTGCACGAAATTATTATCACCCAGCGCAAACTCGCTGCCGCTAAAAAGCGTCGAGACGATGATTCCAAGCAGGATCGTACCCAGAGAGCCGTTTATGAAAAGAAAGGCTTCATAAGTTTTAGCGCCCAAGAAATTATCGGGCTTTTTTCTGTATTCGTAAGCGACGGCTTGGATTATGAAGCAAAAAAGCAGAGCCATCCACGCCCAATACGCCCCGCCAAAGCTGGTCGCATAAAATAGCGGAAACGCCGCAAAGCACGCCCCGCCGAACATCACGAGCGTAGTAAACGTAAGCTCCCATTTCTTGCCGATGGAATTTATTATAAAATCCTTCTCGGTCTCATTTTTCGCCAGCGTAAAAAGCAGCGTCTGACCGCCCTGCACGAAGAGCATAAAAACCAAAATTCCGCCCAGAAGCGAAACCACGCACCACCAATAAATTTGAAAAATTTCGTGCATCTTAAAATCCTATCTTTATCTGTTTTAGCATGATCTTTATCTCGGCTATGAATAAAACCGTAAATAAAACCGCAAAGAGCGCGAACGAGATCATTATGTTCGTCCCTGCCAGGCTCGTAGCCGCGACGCCCACCGGCATGAGATCTTGTATCGCCCACGGCTGGCGCCCTACTTCGGCTACGATCCAGCCCGCCTCGCACGCAACATATCCCAGAGGAATGCTAAATACGCAAAGCCATAGGATTTTCTTGTATTCGGCGAGATTCTTTCGCATCGCCAAAAATAGCGTCACGAAAAATAGCAAGATAAAATAGCTTCCCAAAGCCACCATCACGTGGAAGCTATAAAAGGTAAGCGCCACGGGAGGGACGATCTGCTTCGCATCGTCAAGGTAGCCGTAGCCTAAATTTTGCATATTTTGGTTGCCGAATAAAATTTCGCGCGCCTGCTGCATCGCTGCGGTATCATTGGCGTCTTTGGCGGTCTTATAATCCTTTAGCGCTTGCAGGGCGATTTTGCCTTTTTCGATCTTTTTATCCGCGCCTTCGATGCCGAATTTTTCATTTCCGAATACCAAATCATCAATGCCCGGAGTAAAATTATCAAGCCCTCTCGTAGCCATCAGCCCTAGCGCGTAAGGCGCCTTGATCTCAAATAAAAACGGCTGTTTATCGTCTCCCGCGGTTTTGCTCGGATTTAAAACTCCCGCCGCGACGATGCCTGCATTTACTTCGCCCTTATACAGACCCTCCATCGCCGCAAGCTTCATCGGCTGCTTTTGCGCGACCTGATAGGCGCTCTCGTCGCCGCTAAATAGCACGAAAAGCGAGCTTAGCATACCGAAGCTTGCCGCTACGATGAAGCTTTTTTTAGCAAGCGCGAAGTCTTTGTTTTTTAACATATAAAATGCCGAAATTCCAAGCACGAAAAGCGCCGCGGTAATGTATCCGCCGCCGACGGTATGCAAAAATTTAGCCACTCCGAAGTGAGATAGCGCGATATCTAAAAAATTGCTCATCTCGTTGCGCATCGTATCAGGATTAAAGCTCGTGCCTACCGGGTTTTGCATCCAGGCGTTCGCAATTAGAATCCAATACGCGCTTAAATTTGATCCGATCGCCACAAGCCAGGTCGAGATAAGGTGAAATTTCTTGCTTACGCGATCCCAGCCGAAGAACATTACCGCAAAGAAGGTAGCCTCTAAGAAAAACGCGAGCAAGCCCTCGATCGCAAGCGGCGCGCCGAAGATGTCGCCCACGAACCAGCTATAATTCGCCCAGTTGGTGCCGAACTCA
>ERZ773043.1652-NODE-1652-length-12404-cov-12.957324_pt1 | contig 12404 bp, 12 predicted proteins | sample MGYA00580636_ERZ773043 | MGnify/ENA primary metagenome ERZ773043 (study PRJEB29015, sample SAMEA2737992) | human oral metagenome | biome: human oral; feature: human-associated habitat; material: dental | place: China | collected 2065 ... | reverse complement strand
ATAACGAATCTATGTGCTATAATGAATCCAGCGACTGGTGAATGTCGGTTTCCTCCCTTTGTGGGGGTGATGTGCGTGACGCTTTTTGAAAAGCTATCGCTTCTGATTGCGGCGGCAACGCTCGCGGTCAACATCATATTTCTGATTAAGTAACAGAAAAAAGAACCGTACGTGCGGTTCACGTCGGCTCCTCTTTCAAGAAATCTAATTTCGCAGGAGAGACCGGCGGTTCCAATCACCAGTCGTCCTTTTGTATTCTCATTATATCGATTCACGAAAAAATTGTCAAGGGAGGTACACGATGGACACGATTGCAAGACTCAGAGGAATCCTATCAAGCAGCCACCGTGCGGTATTCTTCGGCGGGGCGGGGATGTCCACGGAGTCGGGGATTCCCGACTTTCGCAGCGCGGGCGGCATCTACAGCGAGACACTGCACAGGGAGTTCGCCCCCGAGCAGATGGCATCACACTCATTCCTCATGGCGCATCCGGAGGAGTTTTTCGATTTCTACCGACGACGCTTTGTCTACCTCGCAGCAGAACCAAATCCCGGGCACTACGCGCTCGCGGAGCTGGAGCGGCGCGGCATTCTCGCGGCGATCGTAACACAGAACATCGACGGTCTCCATCAGGCGGCGGGCTCACAGACGGTCTACGAACTGCACGGCTCGATCCGCCGTGCACACTGCATGGACTGCGGAGCACATTACACGCTCGACTACATCCTCCACCATCGCCCCATCCCGCACTGCAGCTGCGGCGGCATCGTCCGCCCCGACGTGGTACTGTATGAGGAAAGTCTCGACAATGACACCATCGAGGGTGCAGTCGCCGCCATCCGCGCGGCGGACACGCTCATCATCGGCGGTACGTCGCTCATTGTCTATCCCGCGGCGGGACTGATCGACTACTTCCGCGGCGAACATCTCATCCTCATCAACAAGAGCGAGACGCGTGCAGACAGCCGCGCCGAACTTGTCATCCGCGAGCCAATCGGTGATGTGCTGCATGCGGCGCTGCCGGACGTGGGCGGTATGTGCGATACGCCAAAGCGCCCCCTAGTGGAGTAATCGAGGAAAGCGTGCGGTATGCCCCGGCGGATTTCTTTCGTTCAAGCGCAGCGCGTTTAAGAAGTCCGCCGGTATTTGAACATACAAGCGCGCGATCGATTACGCAACGAGGCGTGCGCACAGCCGCCTATCCCGATTTCTTGCCCCGCCGCACACTCTGCAAGAGAATCCCGCCCATGATGAGTACAAGGGCACCGACGGCCGCCCCCGACATCTCCTCACCGAGTGCTGCGGCAGAGACGACGAGCGAGAGGAGCGGCACGGCGTAGGCGAGATTCGCAACCGTCGCCGCGTCACGTGCCTCCTGCAGTGCCATCGCCCACCAGAGATAGCCCACGGCATCAATGAATACACCGAGCCACAAGAGGCCGATCCACTGTGTCCACATGGGTGTGACCCACTCCTCCGTGAGCAGTGTCACGGGCAGCGAACAGACCGCCGTCACCCCCCATGCCAGAATCATCATCACCGTCTGATCAATGTTCCTCCGCTTGTTCAGCACACAAAAGAGACCGTAGCAGAGGGCTGCGAGCAGACAGGCGACGGTGCCAAGCAGCCCGTTCCCCTCGGCGCTGCCCTCCCCGCCGAGGGTGAGTACCACCACGCCGGAGAACGAGAGGAGGAGTGCGACGGCAGTGCGCAGGGTAATCCGCTCCCCGAGCAGGAGCGCCGCAAAGAGAACGATCATCATCGGCCAGAGATAGTTGAGGAGGCACGCCTCCTGCGAGGTCAGCTGTGAGAGCCCGTAGTAATACAGCCCCGAATAGAGAAAGAGGCCGAGGAACCCGAGCCCGGCCATTGACACATAGCCGCGCACATCATAGGTACGAAATATGCGTCCACCGTCACGCACAAGCTGCACGACGAGCAGAAAGAGGCTCGCAGCAAGTGTGCTCAGAAAGAGCGCCTCAAACGTCGGGATCGCCGTGAGGAGACTCTTTACCAACGCCGCCGTCGTCGACCAGATTACAACCGCACTGATCGCATAGAAATACACACGCCCTTGCATCGCGAAACTCCTTACGATAGATTCATTACCTCATAGTTCTCTCCCGCCCCTTCATTGTCCTTCACAGACCACAAAAAAGCTTCCGATCTCTCGGAAGCTTTTTATTATCAAATGGAGCTGATTATAGGACTTGAACCTACGACCTGCTCATTACGAATGAGCTGCTCTACCAACTGAGCTAAATCAGCATACCGCCGCATCGGCGATAGTGGAATTATACCCGAGCAGTGCGCTTCTGTCAACCCCATTAGAAATATTTTTTCATACGGAAAGCCCGACCTCCGCATGATGGCAGGGCACGGCGCACTCACGGAACCCGCGTATAGAACTCATCCGTGTAGACCATCACATCGCGCTTTAGGAACTGGTTGTAAAAGGGCTTGTTGCCATAGAACTTCATATGATAGGCAAGGTAGAATGCAATCTCACCCACCGGCATTAACAATTCTATTTTCATTCGCAGACTCCTTCTTTCTTCTCTATAAATTCAACGTCTGCCTAATCCTTTTTTCACTGTACTTTAATCACATTTTGGAACAATACGGACGGGAGTGAATGCAATGTTAAAACAAATCCTGTGCGCGGCTCTCTGCGCGCTGATGCTCGCCTTCGTCCCCGGCGGCGCAGATGCCGCGCCCGAGATCATCGAGGCGGACGGCATCTATCTGATGGGCGACAACGACACGCCGAAGAGTGCCCGTGATGCGGCACGAAACGAAGCAATGCGTGCGGCGACGGAGCAGGCTGGGGTCTACATCGAGAGTACGAGCGAGGTGCAGGGCTACGCACTGACGCGCGATGAGATCCGCACGGTCGCCGCCGCCATCCTGCGCGTCCTGCACGAGGAGGTAACGCCTGAGCTCGTTGGGGGTGCATGGCGCTACCACGTTCACCTCGTCTGCGCGGTGGATGCGGAGGGGATCGACCTCAGAGCGCTCGCCCAGAACAAGGCTGAGATCGCGCGTCTCCAGAAGGAGCGCGACGAGCTGAAGCAGCAAAACGATGCCCTCCTCGCACGCTATGAGCGGGCAGATGCTGCGGAGAAATCTGCGATCGGCGCACAGCTTGCAGAGACATACAAGCAGAACGCCATCTTCGACGATACGGCGGCAATGATCCTGCGCGGCGAGACCGACCACGCCATTGCCGATCTCTCGCTGCTCCTCCAAGACCCGAGCGTCACGGGTGATGTACGCGCCTACGCATACGTGCTGCGCGGCCGCGCTTACTACGATCAGCACAGCAGTGCGCTCGCCCTCGCGGACTTCACGGCGGCGGAGCGCACGCCGCACACGAACAGCACCTATCCCATCTGGCGTCTCTACGAGTACCGCGGTATGATCCACTACGCTGCAGGAGACTACGAGGACGCGGTAAGCGATCTCATGAGTGCGTGGGACGCCTCGGACAAGACGGACAACGACCTCCGGATGCGGCTGCGCCGCGCCGAGCGAAAGGCGGAGCAGGAGCGCCGCCATGCCGTGCGCGGTGACGGCGGGGCACGGAGCTGGGGCGTTGTCATCGTCCCATAGATGCGGGGAGGACACACGATGCACATACGAGTCTATACAGCGCTCCTTACCGCACTCCTCATGCTTCCTCTTTTCTGGCAGACGGCAAATGCCGCCCCACAGATCATCACCGCCGAGGGTGTCGCACTCATGGGAGAGAGCGACATGCCGAAGGACGTGCGCGCAGCCGCGCGGCGCGAGGCAATGCGTGCGGCAACGGAGCAGGCGGGGGTCTACGTCGAGAGTTCTACCGAAATGCAGGACTTCACGCTGACGAAGGACGAGGTGCGCACGATTGCGGGCTCCATCCTCCACATCATCAAGGAGGAGGCGATTCCCGAGGTTGTCAATGGAACATGGCGGTACCGCGTCCGTCTCACATGCGAGGTGGACACCTCCGAGGTTGATGTCGCTGCCCTCGCGGAGAAAAAGGCAGAGATTGCACGCCTTCAAAAGGAGCGCGACACGCTGGAGGCGCAGAACAACGCCCTGCGTCTGCGCGATGTGCAGCGGCAAAGGGCAGCCGAGGCCGCACGCGGCACGCGTCTCGCGGACACCCTCCCCTATACGGCGATCTTTGACGAGACACTGCGCCTCATCCGAAGCGGACAGGCAAGGGAAGGAGCACTCGAGGTCACACGCCTCATCGGCGATCCGCGCGTCACAGGGGATGCGCTCGCCTATGCCTACTGTCTGCGCGGCATTGCCTACTACGAGATGGGCGAGGACAAGACCGCCATCCAGAACCTGCGCAGCGCGGATGAGATCTCGCGCTCAAGCGAGCTCTATCCGCTCTGGCGCGGCGATCAGTACTACGCACTCATCTGCGAGCGTCAGAAGCGTTGGAAGGATGCCGCAAAATTCTTTCGCCTCGCGTGGGAGGCATCGGACAAGACCGACACACAGCTCAAAGAACAGCTCGAACGCGCCGAAGATCGCGTTGGAAAGAAGCGCGGCGGCATCGGTTCGTTTCTCGGCGGCATCGTGAACGGCGTGCTCAGCGTCGCGGGTGCGCTCGTCGGCATTGGCTAGCTGCTGCACACCTACTGTCCATGTCTTGACCGTAGGCTGCAGTTACGATATACATTTCCGTTCATTGTGCCGGAGTGGCATACATCACATCCGGCCCTGCTATCAAAGGAGGATTTTCATGTATCAACCCATGCGCCGTGCGCTCTCCGTCCTCGTGGTCGGCGGACTTCTCTGCGCGCCTGCCGCGCTCCTCACGGGCTGCTTTGGCAGCGACGATGCGAAGGCGGACAACACATCCACAGCCTCCGGTGTCAGCGCACTGCTCGCCGGCAACACGACCGAGGACAAGATCGATGCCATCTCCCCTTACCTCGATGCGACCAACAAATACAACCACATCATCGTCACGTTTGACTTCGCCATTTCGCCCACACTCGAGAAGATGCGCAGCGGCGAGCGTCAGACGAGCATCTCCCTCCCGCATTTCTCCGATCTGAAAAAGGACCTCGAGGAGGCGCGCGCAAATCCGAAGAGCGCAGGTGTCTTTCAGGACATTGATGCCGAGGCAGACGCTGTCCTCGCGATCCTGAAGGATCTCGCCCCGCTCGCGGACAAGATGGAGAGCTACTACTCCTCAAAGGGATACTTGGCGGACGACTATGCCGCCGCTGCGCAGATGACCGCGCAGTATCTCCCGCTCTACGACAAGTTCGAGCCCGCCTATGACAAGTTCGACGCCGTTGTCACGGCACGCTTCAAGGAAGTGCGCCTCGCCCAACTCGAGGATATGCGAAAAGAGGGCCGCACGAACGCTGCCAACTTCCTCGAGCTCTCGATCAAGACGCGCGATCTCGCGGATATGCTCGACAATGAGAACATCGACAAGGCAGCCGCCGAGGCGAAGATCGCCGAGATCAACGAGCTCGCGGCAAAGCTTCCGGATGTACCTGCACTCGCCTCCTACAAGCCGAACCTCAACCGCTTCATCGGCACATTCCGCAGCTATGTCGCGGGCACGGAGGATGCCAACGAGGTCATCGACGACTTCAACAGTGTGGTACGCTCCTCTCAGAACCTCGACCTCGGCGACCTCGACAAGAAGAAATAACAGACCGTCCTCATCGAACAAAAGTGCCGCAGCACCGTGCTGCGGCACTTTTTATGGTTCATCCGCAATCGCCCCCTATACGTACACAGAAATTTATGATATGATAAAAATGCAGAAAACACGTGCATTCCTTTGACAAACGAAAGGAGATTCACACGTTATGAAGAAGCTATTCATCGCGCTCTGCCTTGCTCTGGCAATGGTTCAGACTGCATTTGCCCAGACCGTCATCGTCGACGGTGTCGGCGTTGACCGCGACGCAGCGATGCGTGACGCGGCACGCATGGCAGTCGAACAGGTTGCCGGCATGTATATCAACTCCAACACAGTGGTATCGAACACCTCCGTGGAGATGGACGAGATCCTCTCCCATGCGCAGGGCTACGTCCAGAACATTCAGGTCATCAGCGAGTCCATGAACGGCGGTGAGTACCGCATCCGCGCGAGCGTCGACGTGAACACCGACCCGAACTCCGCGTTCATGAAGCGTATGGACGCAGTCATGCGCCTGAACGATCCGCGTATCGGTGTCGTCATCCTCACGGATGATTCGGACATCGATCACGAGTTCTATGCGCTCCCCGGCCACGACACGATCCTCGAGACAGCGCTCAACGAGCGGCTCCTCACCGTCGGGTTTAAGCACGTGGTCGATGTGAGCCTGCTCTCGCAGCTGCAGGATTCTGCGGTTCTCAACGCCGTCTACCGCGGCGACAGCCGCCTCCCATACAGCGGCAGCAACGCTGACCGCCCGATCGACTACCTCGTCATCGGCCGCAGCCATGCAGAGGGCTACAAGGTGAAGCTGCCGGACAATCACGGCGGCTACGTCGAGACACAGATGTCCTCGGCACGCACACACCTCGACCTCAAGATCATCTCCTTCGGCACGAGCACGATCATCGGAACCTACTCCGTCGATGGACAGGGCGTCGAAAACAGCCCTGCACTCGCGGCGCGCAAGTCGCGTCAGGCAGCGGCGGTCAAGGCGGCGGAAAAGCTCGAGCAGCAGTTCCTGAAGGCGGCGGCAAGCGCCTTCTCAGGCATCCAGTTCACCGTCCGTGCGAACGACTTCTCCCTCGTTGAGCAGCTCGTACGGGAGCTGAAGGAACTGCGCGGCGTGCAGGATGTCTACGTGCGCGGCACGAATGCGGGCAAGACGACCATCGACATCGCCTCCTCACAGCAGCCGTTCACCATCCTCCAAATGCTCCAGCGCAGCACCAACCTCTCCATCTTCATCGAGAGCAGTAGCGCCAACGAGATCAACATCACCATCCGTTAATCACGCACCAACGAACTGCCGCACGAATTCATTTTTGTGCGGCAGTTCGTTCATTATTTTTCAAAAAATTTTAAGCAACCCCATTCCATAGAACCGAAAAACCCTTGTCATACGTGCAATTGCGCCAAACTATTCAGAGAATAGGACTTTTTTACCTGTCATATACTACAGTTTTCAGCTCTTTTAAATTGTGATAAAATAACAAGCGACATCAAATATGTCAGCACTCATGCACCCGCGGCGGGCTCCACTCGTGTTTTCTGCATAGTCCCCATCACTCGCCCGCCCGTGCGGTGCACGCAAGGAGCATGAGATCAGACGTAAGGAGGAATTCTATGTTTAGAAAAATGATGGGCGTGCTTGTCCTTCTCGGAGGGCTGATGATGGGCTCTGTCTGTCAGGCAGGTCTGTACGATAACCCCACGGTTGCAATCATGCCCTTCCAGAACAAGGTACCGGATCGGTGGGATGCCTTCGGCGACCATGCAGGCATCGCAACCGAGGAGTTGATCACCCTCATCAGCGACCGCCCCGACGTATTCCAAGTCTATGAGCGTATCGAACTCCAAGGTCTCGTGGATGAGCAGAGTCTCGGTATGACCGGGCTCATCGCAGAGGACACCGCCGCTGAAGTCGGCAACCTCAGCGGTGTCGAGTACAAGATCTTCGGCGCACTCACAAACCTCTCGGCGAAGGAGGATTCCCTCGGTCTTTCCGGTCTCACGGGCGGCCTGATCGGCAGCCAGGCAAGTGTCGTGGCAAATGTCTCCATCCGCGTCGTCGAAGTCTCGACGGGCCGCGTCGTCCTCGTCGGGCAGGGCAAGGGCAGCTCGAACCGCGTGTCGGGCGGCATGGCCTCAGAGGGCGGTGCGTTCATGCTCGGCTCCGCGAACGTCACCGACGAGATGGCGTTCAATGCCGTCTCGAAGGCGATCAAGGATGCCGTCAACGGAAAAGAGGGGCTCTTTACGAAGATGGGCGTCAACAACAAGGGCAAGAAAAAATAAGAATCCAACGAAATCGCTGAAGATATCAGTGCGTTCCACCCCAAAGGAGAGATGACTATGAAGACTCTGAAGAAAAAAGCACTCGTCAGCGCCCTCGCAGGCGTATTTGCATTCGGTGGCGGCCTCTATATGGCGCCGAACTCCGACATCCCCACGCTGACCCTGATGCAGGCAGCCGAGGCAGCCGCACAGTGGGAACAGGGCACGATCACGGCAGAGGGCTTCGGCACGCCGCCGATGGGCACCTACGGCTCCAAAGCGAGCATCATGGCACGCCGCGCCGCCATCGTTGACGCGCAGCGCAACCTCGCCGAGCAGGTGAGCGGCGTACAGGTCGATGCCGAGACCACCGTTGAGAACTACGTCATCAGCAGCGACCTCGTCAAGACCAAGGTCAGCGCACTCATCAAGGGTGCCGTCGTCGTCGAGGAGCAGATGATGCCGGACGGTGCGTACCGCGTCGTCATGTCCATGCCGATGTACGGCACGCAGGGACTTGCCTCTGCGATCATGCCCGCCATCCGCGACAACACGCCGCCAACGCCGCCCCCGCCGGTCATCTCCGCCACCATTACGGCTGAGATTACGACGCAGGTCCAGACGAGAGGTGTCGGCTATACGGGTGTCATCGTCGATGCGGGCGGCATGGGGCTCAAGCCCAGCTTCTCGCCCGTCATCTATGACACGAACGGCAGAGCCATCTACGGTGTCAGCAACATCAACTACGATCAGGCGATCTCGCAGGGCATGGTCGGCTACTCCGCCAGCGTCTCCGCCGCACAGGCACTCCCGCGTGCCGGACGCAGCCCGCTCGTCGTAAAGGCGGTGCAGGTGCGCGGCGGCAACAACTCCACCAACCCTGTCAACGTCGTTGTCTCCGTTGACGACGGTGACCGCATCCTCGCCGCCAACGCGCAGAGCCAGATGCTCATGAACGGCTCCGTCGTGTTTGTGCGCTGAGCAAACGATACACATAAAAACCCCGAGGATATCCTCGGGGTTTTTGTGTTAGGCAACGATCTCTACAGCCCTGTTCATCTTTGAAGTATTGTTTCAACATATCAAAAAAGACATGGCAGAAGCGTATGCCACGTCATACCGTTTAAGCTGATCGCATCGCACTGACAGATCACGTATCCCCCCGCAAAATCTCCAAATACGCAGCATACGAATAAATCCGTGTTTTGCCGACCTGCGTCCGCTGCTCCAAGACCCCCTTTTCGATCAGTACCGCAACGGCGCGCGAGACGGCGTTATAGGATGTTCCCAGTGCCTCGGCAGTCTTTTTCACATCGATAATAGGATGTGCTTCGAGGTAGGAAAAGAGTTTTGTCAGTGTGGTAAGCTGCTTTTTATTCGTCCCATCCGTGAGCACACCCACATTCTTCTCATGAAGCGCGTGCAGGCAGTCGATCGCCGCTACAGCATCCGCTGCTGACACCGCAGCCGCACGCAGAAAGAACAGGATCCACTGCTCATAATTCCCGGTGCGCCGCACCTCCGTCATACGATCATAGTATTCGATACGGTTTTGCTTCAGGAAATAGGAGATGTAGAGTGCAGGCGTACTCAGGAGATTTTGCTCCATCAGGAAAAGTGTAATCAACAGCCGTCCGATGCGTCCATTCCCATCAAGAAAGGGGTGAATCGTCTCGAACTGATAGTGAACGAGTGCCGTACGAATCAGTGGATCGAGGGTGTCCTCTGCGTTCATATACGTCTCAAGTGCGGACATCGCCGCATTCATATCCTCTACATTCGGCGGAACATAGCGTGCGTTCTTCAGTGTACTGCCTGCTCCGCCGATCCAGTTCTGCGTGCGCCGAAACTCGCCGGGATATTTCTCCTGCCCGCGCACGCCCTCCATCAGAACACCGTGCATCTCACGAATCAGACGACTGCAGAGCGGCAGCTCTCTGCGCCGGCGCAGTGCGAACTCCGTCGCACGAATATAGTTCACGACATCCGCAACATCCCGATTGACATTTACATCCACGAGCGGGTCGAGCACATCCTCAAGTGTCGCCTGTGTCCCCTCAATCTGGGAGGAGAGCAGAGCTTCCTTGCGAACGTACATGGAGACAAACAGCTCCATATTCGGAATACGCGCCGCAAGCCCCTCAAGCAATGCGAGCTGACGATGCGCCGCAACGAGGAGTTCCACTCCCTCCGCATCAAGCATGACGGGCGGGTTGGGCGGCAAGGAGCTTGGAACAAAGGAAGAATAGGCAAGCTCTCCTGTCAGATTCTGTCGCTCGTATCCTGCACGCGTGTCCATATTGCTTCCCTCCTATACAAACGGAAATTTCTATGGCCATTATACCTATTGTATTTCCGTTTTTCAACAGAAACGGAGTTTTCTTCGTGTCAGATCTCCTTTTCATTTCCGTTTTCTACAAAAATCATAATTTTTCCAAACAGAAAATTCCCTGCACCGTTTCGGCGCAGGGGTATTTTGTATCTATTGGGGGTTAAGGAATCACTGATCAAATGAAGTTCTCCGGTTGGCAGCAGATTTTTTCTGCCAAGAAAATAAACCGGACGCATAGCCGCCCGTCATGTGGAGGATCGAGGGCGATGCCAGGGCGAAAAAGATGTGCCAAGATTGCGCGGCTAAATTCAGCACCGGCACCGTCTCTATCTCTTGCACCGCCGATACCGTTGCTTGCTGCTCTGCGGTTTATCCGGAATGGTGCGCTCGATGAGACCGGCGGCGAGCGCAGGTGCTAGGTAACGGCGGCGGAAGCTCGGACGATGAGAGAGTCCGAAGCGCGCCATCAGCTCTGCGGCGGACAGGACATCGTCCCCGAGAACACACAGAAGCCGCTGTAGATCTGCATCCATCGCCATGACTTGATCGGAAGCTTGGTCGCTTTCTTGGCCATGTGTGCGATCAAGTTCTGCTATGGCATCCCGCAGAATACACAGAATGAGCGTCACAAAGCCCGTACTGTCTGCCTGTGCATCTGCTGCTCCGAGTGCATCATAGTATTCTTGTTGCCGCGCACGAATCAGTTCCTCAACCGGCAGCCAAAAAAGTACTTCCTTCCACTGCCCCAGCAGGAGTGTATGCCACATGCGTCCCATACGCCCGTTGCCGTCGGCAAATGGGTGGATAAATTCAAACTCATAATGAAAGATGGCACTCTTAAGGAGCGGGTGCAATGCGGTGCGCGCATACCACTCCATGAGATTCTGAATATGCTCCGCTACCAAATGTGCAGGCGGCGCCATATGGACAAGCCTTTCTCCTGCAAATACACCGACATCGCCTGTACGGAATCTGCCGCTCTCCGAGATAAGCCCCGCCATCATCTGCCCATGTGCTACAAGCAGGTCATGTATGGACAAAGGGTCGAGCCGAAGCATCATTTCATACGCCTCATAGGCATTTTGGACTTCTTTTATTTCATTGGGGTTGCCGAGCACCCGTCTGCCACGCACGATCGCCGTCACCTGTCCCAACGAGAGAGTATTCTGCTCGATGGCAAGAGAGGCATGTATTGTCCGAATCCGATTCGCACGTCTGAGGCGTGGATTCACCGTTCCATGCAAAACACTGATGCGGCCAATCTGCTCACTGATCTCAGTGAGCAGCATAACGATGTCGTCCGTCATATGAAACGGCGGTTGATATTGCTCCATAGAAATCACCTAAAGCAGCCCCATGCATATGCACAGGGCCGTTTCTCATACACACGTTCAATAGCTCGGGTACAGACCGTCCCAGACGACGCGGCGGTAGTTCGTGCGGTCGGTATCGCCCTCTGTGGAGATGCAGAGGATGCGCGACTCCTTGTTCAACCCAATACGATCGCGCAGGTAGTCGAGGCTGCGGTTCTGCATGAGCTCGGCGACGAGCCCCGTGGTGACCGCGCCGCTCTCGCCCGAGACGACGCGCGGGTCGTCGCCCATGGGGTTGCCGAGGATGCGCATGCCCTTCGCCGCGACCCATTCGGGCACGGAGACGAAGTGATCGGCATGATCCCGCAGGATCTCCCATGCGATCGGGTTCGGCTCGCCGCAGGAGAGCCCCGCCATGATCGAGTTGATCTCGCCTGTCACGATGTGGCGCTCGCCGTCACTGGCGGCAGCCGTACGATAGATGCAGTCCGCGCGGTTCGGCTCAACGATCGTAATCACGGGGCGGTTCTTGCCGCCATGCGCCGCAAAGTAGCCTGCGATCGCCCCCGGCAGGGAGCCGACACCCGCCTGCAGGAAGATATGGGTCGGCGTTTCGTTGTATTGCGCCATCGCTTCATGCGCAAGTGTCGTGTAGCCCTGCATGATCCAGAGCGGGATCTCGGTATAGCCGTCGAACGCCGTGTCCTGCACGAGCACCCAGCCCTTTTCCTTCGCGAGGTTCGCTGCATGGCGCACGGTGTCGTCGTAGTTGTACGTCGTAAACGATGCCTCCGCACCGAGCCCGCGGATGTTCGC
>ERZ773043.1650-NODE-1650-length-12414-cov-9.299053_pt1 | contig 12414 bp, 9 predicted proteins | sample MGYA00580636_ERZ773043 | MGnify/ENA primary metagenome ERZ773043 (study PRJEB29015, sample SAMEA2737992) | human oral metagenome | biome: human oral; feature: human-associated habitat; material: dental | place: China | collected 2065 ... | reverse complement strand
CGGCAGCCACGATGGTGGCCGCGCTGGCGCGTGCGGCGGGCTCGTGGGGCATGGCCGGCGGCCAGGCGCTGGATATCGAGGGGGTGGGGCTGCGGCTTTCACGCCCTCAGCTGGAGGCGATGCACCGAGCCAAGACTGGAGCGATGCTGTCGGTCTCGGTCGAGCTGGGCCTGCTGGCCGACGGCCAGCCGTCGGCGGATCTGGCCGAGGCGATGCAGCGCTATGGTCGGGCCATCGGGCTGGCCTTCCAGGTGGTGGACGACATCCTGGACGTGACCGCGGATTCAGCCACGCTGGGCAAGACGGCTGGCAAGGATCAGGCGCAGGACAAGCCCACCTATGTGTCGCTGCTGGGTCTGGAGGGCGCACGCGCACTGGCTGCCGATCTGCACGCCCAGGCGCATGCCTGCCTGCAGGCGCTGGGGCCGCGTGCCGACCGGCTGCGAATGCTGGCGGATTTCATCGTCGAGCGCCTGCACTGACCATGACACGTGCTGGGGGATCGACGCCACGCCGGAGCCCCCGGACACGCGCTGCAACGGAATAGAAGATCACCTGCCACTGAGATGAGCGAAGACGCCAAGCCCCAGACCGAGAAGTTGCTGGCCCGCATCGACAGCCCGGCCGACCTGCGCGGCCTGAGCCGCGAGCAGTTGCCGGCGCTGGCCGACGAGCTGCGGGATTTCATCGTCAATGCTGTGTCGCGCACGGGCGGTCACCTGTCGTCCAACCTGGGCACGGTGGAGCTGACCATCGCGCTGCACTACGTGTTCGACACGCCGCGTGACCGGCTGGTGTGGGACGTGGGGCATCAGTCCTATCCGCACAAGATCCTTACCGGCCGGCGCGACCAGATGGCCACGCTGCGCCAGTATCAGGGGCTGTCGGGCTTCCCGCGGCGCACCGAGAGCGAGTACGACACCTTCGGGGTAGGGCATTCGTCCACGTCCATCGCGGCAGCGATGGGCATGGCGGTGGCCTCACGCAACTTGGGCGAGAACCAGGGGCCCGAGCGGCGGCGGCACGTGGCGGTGATCGGCGACGGGGCGATGAGCGCCGGCATGGCCTTCGAGGCGCTGAACAACGCCGGGGTGATGCGCGACGTGGACCTGCTGGTGATCCTGAACGACAACGACATGTCGATCTCGCCGGCGGTGGGCGCGATGAACCACTACCTGGCGCGCATCCTGTCAGCGCGGCCGCTGGTGAAGGCACGCGACGTGGCGCGGCAGATGCTGTCGGTGGTGCCGCCGATGTACGAGCTGGCCCGCAAGCTGGAAGAGCATGCCAAGGGCATGCTGGTGCCGGCCACGCTCTTCGAGGAGCTGGGCTTCACGTACTTCGGGCCCATCGACGGGCACGACCTGGATGCGCTGGTGCCCACGCTGCAGAACCTGCGCGAGATGCGCGGGCCGCTGTTCCTGCACGTCATCACCCGAAAGGGGCAGGGCTACAAGCTGGCCGAGTCCGATCCGGTGCTCTACCACGGGCCCGGCAAATTCGATCCGGCCGAGGGCATCAAGCGGCCGCTCACGCCACCGACCAAACCCACCTACACGCAGGTGTTCTCGGACTGGGTCTGCGACATGGCCGAGGTCGAGCCGCGACTGGTGGCGGTGACGCCTGCCATGCGCGAGGGCTCGGGGCTGGTGGAGTTCGAGAAACGCTACCCGCAGCGCTACTTCGACGTGGGCATTGCCGAGCAGCACGCTGTCACCTTCGCGGCCGGCATGGCCTGTGACGGGCTGGTGCCGGTGGTGGCTATCTATTCCACCTTCCTGCAGCGCGCCTATGACCAGCTGCTGCATGATGTGGCGCTGCAGGACCTGTCAGTGGTGTTCGCGCTGGACCGCAGCGGCCTGGTGGGGGCCGACGGGGCCACGCATGCCGGGGTGTACGACTACGCCTTCCTGCGCTGCGTACCCAACATGGTGATCATGGCGCCGGCCGACGAGAACGAATGTCGGCAGATGCTGTATTCGGCGGTGCGCTACCATGCGCCGGTGGCCGTGCGCTATCCGCGCGGCACGGGCCCAGGCGTGCCGGTGCAGAAGGCATTCACCGAACTGCCGCGCGGCAAGGCCGAGGTGCGGCGCCAGGGCAGGCGCATCGCCATTCTGGCCTTCGGGTCGATGGTGGCGCCCGCTATGACGGCTGGTGAGGCGCTGGATGCCACGGTGGTCAACATGCGCTTCGTCAAGCCCATCGACGCCGACCTGATCCGCGAGCTGGCGGCCACACATGACGCCTTCGTGACGGTGGAAGAGCACGTGGTGATGGGTGGCGCCGGCAGTGCCTGCCTAGAGGTGCTGGCCGAGGCGGGCATTGAGAAGCCCGTGCTGCTGCTGGGCCTGCCGGACCGCTACATCGAGCACGGCGAGCATGCGCTGCTGCTGCGACTGGAAGGGCTGGACGGGCCGGGCATCGAGAAGCGGATCCGCGAGCGCTTCCCCGAGACCTGAACTTCCCTGGCCTGAATGTTCGGGGTCTGAACTTCCAGGGGCTGAACCTCTCAGATCTGAACTTCCAGGGCCTGAGCCCCAGGCCTGAAAAAAGAACCCCGAATCCGCGGCAGCAGATTCGGGGCGAAGAGAGGAGATTGAGGCAATTGAAACAACCGAAGTCGGGCTTGTTGCGGCATCGGTGAGAAATCGCTTGCGTCTGTGAGGATTTTCGCACAGAGCATGCAGTTCCCCTAGGACCGTTCGTCTGCCGTTGGGTGCCGTTCGTAGGTCACTCCGACAGGAAGGGTTGTATGTATCACGGTTGACACATGAGCCACGGTTGATGCGCTTGACACGCGGGCTTCACGCGGTGAGAACCTTGGCGTTCAACGCAGCTGCAGCATGCCTTTCTGGTGGCGGTGCATCAGGTTGATGCTGGCCCAGGCGCCTTCGCGGGTCCACTGACCCTGGCGGATCTGCGCCAGCGCGGCTTCCAGAGGGTGCAGACTGGCGTTTTCGGTTTCGCCGTCGGGATGGGTGGGCTGGAAGTCTTCCGGCACCTGCAGGTCGAAGACGTGCATGCGCTCGCGGTGCAGTATGGTGTGGCCGTTGTCCTTGCACAGGCTGGTGGAGTCCATGATGCCGGTGGGCAGCGCATGACGTGATAGCGCCTGGGAAAGGCCTGCTTCCTCGGCGGCCTCGCGGAACAGCGTGGAGAGCGGCGTTTCGTCGCAGCCGATGCCGCCGGCCACCAGGGAGTCCAGGAGGCCCGGGTCGACGGCCTTGTGGGCCGCACGACGGGCGCACCACAGCCAGGGCTGCCCGTGGCGGACAGTGTAGACGTTGACCTGCACCGTGCGCAGCAAGAGCCCCAGCGGGCGCAGCAGCGACCGCTCGATGCGAAAGAGCGGCGCTTGCTCATCGGGCCCGAAGATCTCGATGGCCTCGCCGCGCCAGCCGGGCAGTGCGCCCCGGGCCCGCATCTCTTCGGCCCATGACTGCAGCAGGGTCGGTTCGACTCGTACCAGCCGCGCGTGCGACTGGCCATCCCGGGTTTCGACGTTGAAGATCCGCGCATCCAGCCGCGGCAGCCAGCCGGGTGACACGGCGCCCAGGCAGTGCTGGCGGTACCAGAGCGGCGCCAGGCCTTCCGGTACTTGGGCCAGCGTGGTGTCGAGCAGGGCGGGAGCTGCCGTGATGGTGGGCCTCATGCGCGGGAGCCCAGCCTCAGTCCCGGAAATTGTTCATGACCAGCGGCAGTTCGGGCACGCTGCTGCGGATGAGGCCGATGGCGGTCTGCAGGTCGTCGCGCTTGTTGCCCGAGACGCGCACGGATTCGCCCTGGATGGAGCCGCTGACCTTCATCTTGGAGTCCTTCAGCAGCTTGACGATCTTCTTGGCGACATCGGTGGGCACGCCGTGGCGCACGGTGATCTTCTGCTTCATCTTGTCGCCGCCGATCTTCTCGGGCTTGGCTTCGTCCAGGTAGCGCACGTCGACGTTGCGCTTGGCCAGCTTGGCCACCAGCACGTCGCGCACCTGGCCCAGCTTGAAGTCGTCATCGGCGAAGGTGGTCATTTCCTTGTCCTTCAGCTCGATGCGGGCGTCCGACCCCTTGAAGTCGAAGCGGTTGCTGATTTCCTTGTTGGCCTGGTCGACCGCATTGCGGATCTCGACCATATCGGCTTCACAGACGACGTCGAAAGAGGGCATGGTGTGGGCTCCGGTCAGCGTGGAGGATCTTCTGAACACGTCCCGCAGGCGGGCGCGTCACGGAACGGGATGCGGGACAAGGCGACATCTGCCGTCCCATGGCGCCACCATCGACACCCGGTGGCCGCGCAGTCATGTGCCCGGTTCGGGGGATGTGACAGCTGCAAGGATTTGTTCGGAAGATCCGGAAGGGGCTATTTTAGGGCGCTTGCCTGCCGTTTGTCCGCCCGATGGGCGGCAGGCCGCAAGAGGCCATTCCTTTCTGCGTGTGTCTTCCATCGGAGCCAAGCCGGTGTAGGATACGCGGACGGGCATTTGCGGCTGGCGGGACGCTTCCTTGCCATGGCCGCACAGACTATCTATCTCCGGGAGGATGGGCAGGATGGCGAACAGTGGCAATCGGGCGCCGGCGGGGCCGCAGGCGGACAAGGGCGTGACAGGCACGTCGCCGGTCACGGCACTGGAGCGGTTGCGACAGTTCACCACCGTGGTGGCCGACACGGGCGATTTCCACGGGCTGCAGACCTTCCGCCCGCAGGACGCCACCACCAACCCCTCGCTCATCCTGAAGGCCGTGCAGAAGCCCGAATACGCCGGCCTCATGCACGAGGTGCAGGCCCGCTACCCGCAGGCCCCGCTCGACGAGCTGGCCGACCGGCTGCTGGTGGCCTTCGGGCAGAAGATCCTGGACATCATTCCGGGTCGTGTCTCCACCGAGGTGGATGCGCGGCTGTCGTTCTCGACCGATGCCACGGTGGCGCGTGCCGAGCGCCTGATGGACTACTACGCGCAGGCCGGTATCGGCCGTGACCGCGTGCTGCTCAAGATCGCGGCCACCTGGGAAGGTATCGAGGCCGCCCGCCGGCTGGAACGTGCCGGCATCCACTGCAACCTCACGCTGCTCTTCGGCTTTGCCCAGGCGGTGGCCTGTGCCGATGCCGGGGTCACGCTGATCAGCCCCTTCGTCGGGCGCATCCTGGACTGGTACCGTGCCCACGAGGCGCGCGATTTCACGATCGAGGAGGATCCGGGCGTGCTGTCGGTGCGGCGCATCTACACCTATTACAAGCGCTTCGGCTATCCGTGTGAAGTGATGGGGGCGAGCTTTCGCAGCACAGCGCAGATCCTGGCGCTGGCCGGGTGCGACCTGCTCACCATCAGCCCGGCGCTGCTGGCCGAGCTGGATGCGCAGGAGGTGCCGGTGGCGCGGAAACTGGATCCGGACGTGGCGCGCCAGGCGCAGATCGAACGGCTGTCGCTGGATGAGTCCGCCTTCCGTTTCGACCTGAACGAGGATGCGATGGCGACCGAGAAACTGGCCGAGGGCATCCGTGCCTTCGTGGCAGATGCGCGGACCCTGGACGGGCTGCTGGCGAGAAAAGTGTGAACATGCGCGACCAGGACAGAAGAGGCCATCTATGGCTGGCGGCGGGGCTGCTGGCGCTGCTGGCGGGGTGCGCGGGGTTCTCGTCGCCCCGGGCGCCGGTCGTGTCGGCCAGCGAGGACGGTGTATCGGTGGCCGCTCAGCCGGGCGAGCTTGATGCCCAGTCCCGGCAGGCGCTAGAGTCGCAGGTGTTATCGGTGGGTGCCGGAGACGCGCTGCCAGAGAGTGTCGAGGATGTGTCTCAGGCCCAGGGCCCAGCGCCCGCTGGTCTGACACCGACGTTCTGCCGCAACCTGTACGATGCGCTGGAGGGACAGACCCGAAACCGCCAGCTGGTCGATGCCGGCGAGCAGCGTCTGCCTGGCTATCCGTTCCTGCGGAGCGATCGCTTTCTGGCGTCGTTTGGCGCTGACTTTGAATCCACGCTGGCTGCTTCGAAACAGAGCGAGCGTCAGGCGCAGTCTGCCGCGCTACTGCACTCGCCCGCTTTCCGGGCGTGGCTGGTGCAGATGCAGCGGCTGGACGCCCAGGTGCGGCACCTGGAGGTGTCGCGCCTACCGGCCCAGTCCTTCCCGCTGTATCGCCACGCCGACCGGCATGCGTTGCTGGCCACCCTGGATCGTTGTGGTCCGCTGCTGGTCGCCGGGCTGACGCCGGCCGACGTGCCGCGCGTCCTGGCCGGCGCCAAGGTGCCGGATGAATACCAGCGCTCGTTGCGGGCGCTGGGGCTCTATCCGATCACCGGCATCGGCGTGGCCTCGTCCATCCGCAACTGGGAGGCGCATCAGCGCGACGTGTTCAAGCGGCAGCGCCACGCCAATTTCTCGGGGAGGGCCGCCTTCCAGCGTTACCGTCCCGCGGCCACACCGTCAGGCGCCGATGCCTGGCGCACGGCGGCGAAGGTGATGCAGACGGTGCAGCGCGATGCGCTGGGCATCCCGCAGTTCTCGCCGGCGCAGCGCGATGCGCTCTTCGAGGCCTTCGTGCCGTCCTTTGAGGTGGCCACGGTGAACGACTCCGACCGCATCGGCCGCCTGCAGTGGATCGACCTGGCGGGCCTGGTACGCGACCCTCGCGAGCGTTTCTGGCTGGATGTGGACACCAACGTGCCGGCGGTCTACCGGCGCCTGACGTTTACGCGCTTCGGCAAGGCGGTGCTGCCGCAGCTGGTCTACACCGTCTGGTTCAGCGAGCGGCCGATGGAAAGCGGCAGCGACATGCAGGGCGGGCGGCTGGACGGTCTGGTGTGGCGGGTGACGCTGGACGAGGACGGTGCACCGTTGATCTTCGATACCATCCAGCCCAGTGGCCGCTTTGCGATGTTCTTCCCCACCCGGCGGCTGGTGTTCGACGCGCAATCGCGCAAGAACGTGGAAAGCCTGGCCGAATGGGTCTATTCCCCCATCGACGAGGCCATCGAGGACTGGGTGGGCGAGACTTGGCCCGGTCCGCTGTCGCTACACGTTAGCAGTCGTACCCATCAGCTGGTCGGTATCGCGTCTCCGGGGAAGACTTGGGGGACGCCTGTTTTCGACAACCCGCCGTACCAGCTGTTGCCGGAAGACGTGCTGCGGGCGCTGCCGGTGCCGGGTGATGGCCGGCGCAGCATCTACAACCAGGACGGCATCGTCTCGGGCACCGAGCGGCTGGGCCGCTGGCTGCTCTGGTCGATGGGCATCTCCAACATGGGGGCCATCCGCCAGCCGGGGCATCAGCCCACGGCGCTGGTGGGCCGTCGCCACTTCGACGACCCGTACCTGTTCCAGAAGCGTTATCGGCGGGTGCCCGTGCCGGAGGCCGGCAAGCGCTGACGCAGCAGCACCCCGCACTCCGTGTGCGGGGTGAACGGGAACTGGTCGAACAGCGCCATGCGCTCGATGGTGTGTGTCTGGCAGAGGGTGTCGAGGTTGGCGCGCAGCGTGTGCGGGTTGCACGAGATGTACACGATGTTCGGGAAACGCTGCAGCAGTGCGAGCGTCGCGTCATCGACCCCGGCGCGCGGCGGGTCCACCAGCACGGTGGAGAAATCGTGGTCGGCCAGCGAGATCTCCTGTTCGCGCAGGCGGCGGAAGCTGCGCTCACCCTGCATGGCCTGCGTGTACTCCTCGGCCGACAGGCGCGCGATGCGCACGTTGGGCCGTGCGTTGGCCTGAATGTTCCATTGCGCGGCCTGCACCGAGGTCTTGGACACTTCGGTGGCCAGCACCTGACGGAAATGCCGTGACAGCGGCAGCGTGAAGTTGCCGTTGCCGCAATAGAGTTCCAGAAGGTCGGAGGCCGGAGAGATGCCGGCCTGCTGCACCGCTTCGCAGGCCCAGCCGATCATCCGTTCGCACATCCGGGCGTTGGGCTGCGTGAAGGCGCCCTCGGGCTGGCGATACAGGAAGGGGGCGGCGGGCGTGCCGGCAGGGCCAGGAATCTCCAGCCGCTCGGTCACGAAGTCTTGCGATAGCACCCGTTTCTGTCCCCGGCTGCGGCCGATGACATGGATGCCCAGCGCTGCCTGCAGCTGGCGGGCGGCGGCTTCCCAGACATCGTCCAGCGGGCGGTGGTAGACCATTGTCACCAGCATCTCGCCGCTGAGGGTGGCCAGAAACTCCACCTGATACCAGCGCCGCCGCAGCACGGGGTTGGCACTGGCCGCTGCCAGCAGGCGCGGCATCAGCGCATTGATGGCCTCGCAGGCCGGCGCAAACTGCTCGATGCGCTGCAGGGTGGCACTGCTGGCCTTCTGCCCGGGCGAGAACATCGCATAGCAGATGGCGTCGTCCTCGTGCCAGATGCGGAACTCGGCGCGCATCCGGTAGTGATGGGGCGCCGAGGCAAAGACCTCGATGGCCGGGATGTCCTGCCCGGCAAAGAGGGCCTTGAGCGCTTCGTGCTTGGCGTTAAGCTGGCGGTCGTAGTCGGCGGCCACGGGAGTCTCAGCGAGGCCCTCATAGGGTGCAGGGGCCTCGGAGCGGACCAGGGAGGGGAACTCGGATGGGGTCTGGGAGGGCGTGCTGGCGTGGGTCACAGCGGCAGGGTTCCTCGGGGTCAAGGGGCCGGTCACGGGAACGTGCGGCAGGAAACGGCCGGGGTGGACAGGAATGGGCAAGCCTGCCTGGGATCAGCGAGCGCCTGTGCTGCCGAAACCGCCCGTGCCGCGGTCGGAGGCGGCGAAATCGTCCACCACCCGGAAGCTGGCCTGCACCACGGGTACGATGACGAGCTGGGCCAGTCGCTCGAAGGGCTGCAGGGTGTAGGTGGTGCTGCCCCGATTCCAGCACGAGACCATCAGCGGGCCCTGGTAGTCGGAATCGATGAGGCCCACCAGGTTGCCCAGCACCAGGCCGTGCTTGTGGCCCAGACCCGAGCGAGGCAGGATCACGGCCGCCAGGCCCGGATCACCGATGTGGATGGCCAGCCCGGTGGGAATGAGGTGCGTGCTGCCGGGTTCGATCACCAGAGGTGCATCCAGGCAGGCGCGCAGGTCCAGGCCGGCGCTGCCGGGCGTGGCGTAGGCGGGCAGCTGCTCGGCCATGCGGGGGTCAAGGATCTTCAGGTCGATCTGGAGGGCGGAGGACTGGGTCATCGGTCGGGTGTCTCGAAGGGGTCGGTGCGGAAGCGGCCGGGGCCGCTCGATGGGGTAGTGAGCCAGGGGGCTTGCCGGCGCTTCAGCGGGCTGAAGCGTCAGAGAGGCTGCCCACAAGGCTTCGTCGGAAGAGGGTCCGCGAGAAGGTGGATGGCTTCAGTAGACCCGGTGGCGGGAAGGGGGCCGGAAGAGGGCTCCTTCGGAAAGACTGCCCTGCCTTCACGCCGGCAGCCGCTGCGCCAGCTCTTCCACCAGCCGGCGGGCCAGCGCCGTCTTGCTGCCCGAGGGCAGCGGGTGGTGCCCGGCCTCGTCCACCAGCAGCAGGGTGTTGTGGTCCTGGTTGAAGGTGGCAGGCCCCAGGTTGGCCACCAGCAGCGGCACGCCCTTGCGCAGGCGCTTCTCGGTGGCATGCTGCACCAGGTTCTCGGTCTCGGCGGCAAAGCCCACACAGTAGGGTGCATCGTGCCGGCGGGCGATGGTGGCCAGGATGTCGGGGTTCTCGACCAGCGGGATCGAGGGCACGCCGGCCGCCGGTGTGTCTTCCGTTCCTGCGAGTGCCGACGCGTCGTGGCCGTCAGCCGGGCTGATGGGCGTATGCGGCTCGACGAGCGGCGGCTGGATGGCGGGTTTCTTGATCTTCTGCGTGGCTTCCTGGGCCGGTCGCCAGTCAGCCACGGCGGCCACGGCGATGAAGCAGTCGATGCTGATGGTCGAAGCCGCCAGATCCAGCTCGGCGGTGACGGCGTCCAGCATCTGCCGGGCGCTCTGGACACCGATGAAGCGCACGCCGGCCGGTCGCGGCAGTTGGGTGGGCCCACTGACCAGCGTGACCGAAGCGCCGGCGCGGCGGCAGGCCTGGGCCAGGGCATAGCCCATCTTGCCGGAGGACTGATTGGTGATGCCGCGCACCGGGTCGATGGCCTCGTAGGTGGGACCGGCCGTGAGCAGGATGCGCTTGCCCTGCAGCAGCTTGGGCGTGAAGAAGGCGTTCAGCTCCTCGATCAGGTCCAGCGGCTCCAGCATGCGGCCGGCGCCCACTTCGCCGCAGGCCTGCTCGCCCGCGTCGGGGCCCAGCACGCCGATGCCGTCGGCGCGCAGCTGGTTGATGTTGCGCTGGATGGCGGGGTTCTGCCACATCTGCCGGTTCATGGCCGGGGCCACCAGCAGCGGGATGTCACGCGCCAGGCACAGTGTGGAGAGCAGGTCGTCGCAGTGCCCATGGGCCAGCTTCGCGATGAAATCCGCCGTGGCTGGCGCTACCAGGATCGCATCGGCCTGGCGGCTCAGCTCGATGTGCGGCATGCCGTCGTCGATGCGGGGATCGAAGGCATCGGTATGAACCGGGTTGCCCGACAGCGCCTGGAAGGTGACGGTCCCGACGAAACGGGTGGCGGCCTCGGTCATCACCACCTGCACCTGGGCCCCGGCGCGGCCCAGATCGCGTACCAGCTGGGCTGCCTTGTAGGCGGCCACGCCGCCGGTTACGCCCAGCACCAGCCGTCGGCCAGCCAGCGGCGCAGGCGGCAGGCTCTCGTCATCCGGGGTGGCGGGCGGCCAGGTGTCGTGGGTGGCGGGGGGCGTGTAGGCGGGTGTGTTCATGGTGGGCACGGTCGTGGTCTGCCGGGCAGTGCCGGGGTCGACCGTGGAAGCGGATTCATCGGATCGGGAAGTGCTGCTGGGGGTAAGAGGGCCGCTCTACGCCGGCAGCGCGACCCCGGACAGGCCGGGTGTTTACCGGGCGTTGCGGGGGGGCAGCCAGGGCAACAGTTCGTGGCAGATCAGCAAGATGGCGCCCAGCGTGATGGCGCAGTCGGCCAAATTGAAGGCTGGGAAGGCCCAGCCGCCCTGGTAGAACAGCAGGAAGTCGGTGACATGCCCCAGCACCAGGCGGTCGACCAGGTTGCCGATGGCGCCGCCCAGAATGAGTGCGAGCGCCGTGGAGAACATCCGCTGCCCCCGCGCTGAGAAGAGCAGCGAGATGAGTACCGCCGAGGCCACGACCGCGATGCCGGCAAAGAACCAGCGCTGCCAGCCGCTGTGGCCGGCCAGGAAGCTGAAGGCCGCACCGGGGTTGTAGAGCAGCGTGAGGTCGAAGAAGCCCTCGATGACCGGCAGCCGCTCGCCGTAGGCGAAGCGGCCGATGATCTGGTACTTGCTGATCTGGTCCAGCACGATGACCACCAGCGCCAGCACGAGCCAGTGCCAGACGGCGGCACGGCGCGCCGTCGGGGCGGAGACGGGGGTGTGGGGATCGTCGGGGGATGTCATGGAAGACTCCGTGGCTCAGGCATGCTGGCGGGGCTCGCCCTCGCCGAACAGGTTGCTCTCGCAGCGACCGCACAGGCCTGGGTGCTCGGGATTGGCGCCCACGTCGGCGCGCCAGTGCCAGCAGCGCTCGCATTTCTGGTGCGGGCTGGCCTTGGCGTCGATGGCCAGCTCGGAGTCAGCCGCACCCTCGGAGAGGCGGGCCGCCGAGGTGATCAGCACGAAGCGCAGATCGTCCTCCAGGCTGGCCAGGGCGTCATGCAGCGCGCCGGCCGGTGCGGTCAGCGCCACTTCGGCCTGCAGCGACGAGCCGATCTCGCCGCGCTCGCGCAGCTGCGATTCCAGATGCGCCTGCACCTGGGCACGCGCCTTGCGGATCAGGCTCCAGCGGGCGTCCAGCGCCTCGGCATCGGGCAGCTCCGGGAAGACGTGGAAGAGCTCTTCCTGGATGCTGGCACCCGGCTCGCGGCAGCGCTCGGGGGCGAACACCGGCCAGGCCTCGTCGGCCGTGAACGAGAGGATGGGCGCCATCAGCTTGAGCAGTGCGTCGGTGATGTGCCAGAGCGCGGTCTGCGCGCTGCGCCGTGCCAGGCTGTTCTCGGCCGTGGTGTAGAGACGGTCCTTCAGGATGTCCAGATAGAAGGCACCCAGCTCTTCCGAGCAGAAGGTCTGCAGCAGCGACACGATGGGGTGGAACTCGTACTTCAGGTAGAGGTCCACGATGCGCTTCTGGACCTGCTCGGTCATCACCAGCGCGTAGCGGTCGATGTCGAACATCCGGTCCAGCGGCACGGCATCCTTCTGGATGTCGAAGTCGGAGACGTTGGCCAGCAGGAAGCGCAGCGTGTTGCGGATGCGGCGATAGGCCTCGACCACGCGCTTGAGAATCTCGTCCGAGACCGAGATCTCGCCCGAGTAGTCGCTGCTGGCCGTCCACAGGCGCAGGATCTCGGCGCCCAGCCGGTTGGCCACTTCCTGGGGCTCCACGCCGTTGCCCAGCGACTTGCTCATCTTGCGGCCCTGGCCGTCCACCA
>ERZ773043.1647-NODE-1647-length-12418-cov-4.618216_pt1 | contig 12418 bp, 10 predicted proteins | sample MGYA00580636_ERZ773043 | MGnify/ENA primary metagenome ERZ773043 (study PRJEB29015, sample SAMEA2737992) | human oral metagenome | biome: human oral; feature: human-associated habitat; material: dental | place: China | collected 2065 ... | reverse complement strand
ATGAGAGAACCTTTTTAACTGGCGAAAATAACTACGCTCTCGCTGCGTAACCGAATAGAGTAGGTTCGACGCTTCATCACGACGACAGACTGTTGTGACGAGACATCACTCAGGTAGCCGTTCTCACCGAGGCGACTTGATCATAGTGGTGCCGGAAAATCGGAGACTGGCCCAATGCTTGCCCTTGGCTTGGGAGTGTATTTAGAGGGATAAGGCACTGCCTATGGTAGCCTCAGCCGCGGGCGGTGCACGAAAATCTAAAGTGAGGATAAACATGTAGAAAGCAGATTAGTTCCATGTTTGGACCGGGGTTCGAACCCCCGCATCTCCACTCATTAAGGATCCGATCAGGCGACAACAGTGGCACCCGCCCCGTTGTCGCCTGATTTCTTTGTATAGACTACCTTTGTCGGAGGTACACTCACTTCTTACTATTCCTCTGCCCCACAAAGTGCCCCAAGTATATGAACCGATCGCTACACCGTGCGCTCTATAGCTGCGCCCTTCTCCTCCTTACCCTGATGATGACTCAGACTGCTGCCCTTGCCCTCCCCTCCGATACGCTGACCCTTAGCCGTGGCTGGACCTTCAGCGAGCACGGCAGCTCCGAGGTGCATCCTGCGACGGTGCCTGGTGTCGTACAGCAGGATCTCATCCGTCTGGGCAAGCTCCCCGATCCCTATTACCGCCTCGCAGAGGACTCTATCCAGTGGGTCGGTGAGCGTGACTGGGACTATGCCTGCACCTTCACCCTCAGCCCCGAGCAGCTCCAGCATCCGTCGATTCACCTCCTCTTCGAGGGGCTGGATACCTACGCTTCGGTCTATCTCAATGGGCAGAAGATCCTCGAGGCAGAGAATATGTTCGTAGCGCACGAAGTCGATATCCGCCCGTATGTGAAGGCATCGAACCGCCTGGAGGTGCGCTTCCGTTCGCCTCTCACCGCTGCCCTCCCGCTCTACGAAGCCGCGGGCATTAACTATCCCGCGGACAACGACCATGCGGAGAAGCACCTCTCGGTCTTCACCCGCAAGGCACCCTATCACTACGGCTGGGACTGGGGCGAGCGCATGATCACCATCGGTATCTGGCGTCCTGTGCGAGTGCTCCTGCGTGGTGCGACCTTCTTCGCTGAGCGCCCCGTCGTGACCTATCACCCCGAGCGAAGCCTGCCCATCGAGGTGCGCCTCCCCGAGGGTGCTGTCCGTGGGAGCGAAGCGACGCACCTCAGCTACCGCCTCTATGATGCTACGGGGCGACTGGTCTTCGAGCGTACGGCACCCCTTGCCGACTTCATCACCCCGACCGAGCGTGGGGGCTTGCACGCTCTGGCTAATCCCCAGCTGTGGTGGGCCAATGGCTTAGGCAAGCCCTACCGCTATAAGGCACGCTTTGAGCTCCTCGAAGGTGAGCGTGGCCGTGTGCTTGACGCGACGCAGTGCGCTGTCGGGCTGCGAACGGTCGAGCTCGTGCGTGAGAAAGATAAGGACGGGCAGAGCTTCTTCTTCCGTGTCAATGGTCAGCCGCTCTTCGCTAAGGGCGCGAACTATATCCCCGGCACCTTGCTTCTACCGACCCGCACGGAGGCCGATCGCAAGCAGCTCTTCGATGACGTCGCTGGCTCACACTTCAATATGCTCCGCGTGTGGGGTGGGGGGACGTACGAGGAAGATGCCTTCTACGACGAAGCAGATGCACGTGGTATCCTCATCTGGCAGGACTTTATGTTCGCCTGCACCGCCTATCCTGGCGATAGCGCCTTCCTGAAGAATGTCCACAGTGAGCTGGTGTACAACATCCGTCGTCTGCGTCAGCACCCCTCGGTGGCGACGTGGTGTGGCAACAATGAGATCCGCGAAGCGCTGAAGTACTGGGGCTGGGCGAAGCGCTATCCGAAGGAAGTGTATGAGAAGTTCTGGCACGACTACGAAGCCCTTTTCTGCAAGCTCATCCCCGAGACGCTGCGTGAGGAAGATCCCCTGCGTCCCTATATCGAGAGTAGCCCCGACACGGTGAACTGGGGTCGCCCACAGGAGATGGGTCTCGGCGAAAGCCACTACTGGGGCGTATGGTACGGCCGTCAGCCCTTCGAGATCCTGCGTGAGCGCATGCCCCGCTTCATGAGCGAATTTGGTGTGCAGTCCTTCCCCATGCTCCCGAGCATCAGCCGCTTTGCCCGCCCTGAGACGGACTACGATCTCGAGAGCGACGTGATGAAGGCACATCAGAAGAGCAGCATCGGCAATGATGTCATCCTCCACTACATCCGTCAGGACTATCCCGAGCCCCGTGACTTTGCGGACTTCGTTTACCTCTCGCAGGTGATGCAGGGGCGTGGTATCGCCCTCGGCATCCGTGCCCAGCGTGCCGCAGCGCCCTTCTGTATGGGCAGTCTTTACTGGCAGCTCAATGACGCTTGGCCTGCTGTCTCCTGGTCGAGTATCGACTACTATGGCGAGTGGAAGGGCTTGCAGTACGAGGCGAAGCGTGCCTTTGCGCCCATCATCCTCGTCCCCGACACCGCACAGGGCAAGATGCTACTCACCTACGACCCGCTACCTCGCCAGCGTCAGGTAAGCCTCACCGCTGAGGTGCGTGACTTCTCGGGTCGCCTCTTGAGACGGCATACCTTCGCTCCCGAGACGCTCCCAGCGCGCCAGGTCGGTCGCCTCGAGGTCGCACTTCCGATGGAGAAGCTCTTCACAAGTGATGCCGAGCGCAAGGGAGCCTTCGTACACTACGAGCTGCATGATGCACGGACGAAGGCGCTCATCACCGAGCTCACCGACTACGCTGCCCGCACCAAGGAGCTGCGCCTACCTCGCACGAAGGCGGGGGACTTCACGATCAAGACGACCCGACGTGCTGGTACGCTCTTCATCGATATCCAGAGCAAGACGCTCCTGAAGGACGCTTACATCGACCTTGGGGAGACGGGCTGGCAGCTCTCGGACAACTTCCTCGACATCCTCCCAGGTCGTTGCTACCGCCTGCGTGCTACGCGCCGTCAGAACGCCCCTGCCCGCACGACGACAGCCCTTCCCACCGTCACCCTCCGCTCCATCACGACGGCGGAGTAGGGTAGACTTCCCCGCTCAATCCTTGCTGGGAGGAAGCGTGTAGACGAGTTGGGCCCGCGTGCCATGGCGCACAAGCAGGCCCGCTTCGGCGAAGGAGCGCAGCTCGGCAGAGGCTGCTGTGTGGGAGAGCGAGACGAGTTGCTTGTATTCCTTGACGCGGAGGACGCCGTGCTCGCGCAGGAAGGCTTGCGCTGCGGCAAGTCGTTCGCTTTGCCCTGTGTGGGGGCTTGCGTAGACTTGGCGCTTCTGTCGGCTCAGACGGCAGGCTTCTCCCGTGGCATGAAGGAAGGATTTGTCGGGGCGGAAGGCTATCCCAGCGACGCGAAGGCTCACGGCGTTGCGGTGCCCTTCGGCTTCTATCTCGGGCGTGACGTCCTTGCGATAGCCGAGCTTGGCGCGGAAGGAGCCGAGCCCTTCGATGCGGACTGCGTAGCCAGCAGCGATACTGTCGCTCATGGCGTCGATAAGTAGGCCGACCATTCCTTCGACTTCGGCGGCGGCGAAGGTCGTGCCACGCGCGATTTGCTCTGCCAGATCCCGAAGGTTTGTCGTGCCCTCGATGAGGATGCGAGGGGTATGAAGCCGCTTCCCACGCCCGAAGGCCTTCGGCAGCTCTCTCATGATGTACTTTACCATACGCTGTGTTTTAGAAGGTAATGTCCTGATGAAGGCGGGGTGAAATGCTCTGCGTCGAGGTGCTTTGCCTGTCGAATGCCCCACTTCCCAGCTGAGGAGGTGGGGCTTAATGCTTTATGGTGTAAGGCGTTTGTGAGCGAAATAACTCCCGTTCTTCCATATCAAAAGTACATAACTCTTCGCAAGAAAACCACGATCCCTCCGAAGAAAAATCGCGCCGTCGCTCGTCGTCCTATACGCCGACGGCCGATACTGCACACGCCGACGAACGAAGGCGTATAAGCCGACGGGCGAGGGCTAAACTATTTCTCAGCTCTCTCCCAACTTTTCGCCCTCTCCTTTACGGTTTATTTTGAAGAGCTTCCCCCTTATTTTCCCTAATGAGCACCCACGCATCAATGCTCTATCCAAGAGCTCTACTCCATAGCGCTATCAGTTTTCATACGAATGCAGATGATCATAGGTAATGTGTAGAGAGGATGCCCATTAACGAGTATGACAAAGAGAATTGAAGTATCTTTGTTCGAAACAAATACTTCATCTAAGCGCTTCAATTACCTGCCCTTATGGAATCAGACAAGCAAAAGGTCAAAGAGCTCTCCATCTCCAGGTTAGTCCTCTGGTCAGAAAATCCCCGAGATCCACTTCCCGATCGAAAAATTGGGAGAGAGAATGATAGAATCATTCGCAGGGCGATAGAGGATGTCGACAAAAGTTGGAAGCTCTTGTCTTTACTTAAGACTATGGGGGAGATGTATGATTCTAGTGATTTGCCCATAGTCGTGATGAAGGACGGGCATCCGATCGTATATGATGGCAATCGTCGAGTTATTCTTGCTATGATCAAGCATAACGAGAAATATCTCAAGTTGCTTCCCAGCAGTGCAAGGAGAAAACTTGAGGGTTTTGACGTTGATAAGAAACTATACTGTGATGTTTGTACCGAAGCTACGGCGCTGAAATTAATCATTAGGAAGCATGCTGATTCTGGTAGCTGGAAGCCTATTCAGCAGGGGCTGTTTAGAATGAGGTATATGGGGGAAAGTCCAAGTATTCTCCTTCAGATCAACTCACTTACAGATGGGGCTATTGAGAAGAGTAAAATGCTCAATCAGCGATTTGTCGAAGAAGAAGTCTTCACAAGAAGTCACCTGGAAAGCTTAGGCATATCTATTGAAGGTGATTCGATCATGAGTGCTTATACGAAGGACGAGCTAGTAAGTATTCTTAGAGATATTTTTAAGTTGATTGAGAAGGGAGACATCTCCACCCGAAAACGACCTGCCCTTGGAAAGCTTCCGAGCTCGCTCAGCGAAAGGAGTCAAGCGCTATGCTCAAGTAAGAAGGATCAGCCAAGAGTGTACACAGAGAAATATGTGCCAATAGAGCCTGCACCCATCGAAGAGGGGGCGAGAGAAGAGAAAACAGTCCCCAAAAAGAGAACACCAAGGAGCAAAATGTATGAGACTCCACTATTTGGAGGCCCCCTAACTCTGAAAGATAGCCCCGTAAATAACTTATATATAGAGGTTGAAGCTTTGGATAAACTGATTACAAAGAATGTCGGGAAGGGACTCACTGAAGATGCTTATGTCGTGATACGTATGGCATTAAGATTACTATGTGAGACAGCTTGGAAAGATCTCAAGAAAGAAGGTTTAGAGCAGTATTTAAAGGACTACTTCAAATCAGCTAAGGCAAAGCTAAGCAAAGGAGAGAAGACACTTTCATCAAAGAATTTGTCGGAAGAAGACCCGAAATCCTTGGAGACTCATAAGCAACTTTTGAGCCTATTGAACGATTCTGCTCATACTTATGATGAGTCTACTCGTAACTATAAGCAGACTGTAGCAATGTCAGTTATGGTGGGAGCTATTTTATCCTGCTCCCATGGAAAGGAATAATTAGATGAGGCATATATCCCCGCTAAGATATCCTGGAGGGAAAAGTTGTATCCATCCGTTTATCTCGTCACTTATCAAAGAAAACAGGCTCCAGCACTTTAGCTATGCGGAGCCTTATGCTGGTGGTGGTGGTTTGGCCTTGAGGCTTCTCGTGGAGAATGCAGTCGATTCGATTCATCTAAATGATCTGGATCGATCTATATATGCCTTCTGGTATAGCATCCTTCACGAGACCGATACCTTTTGCGATTGGCTCAGTCATGTAAGCGTTGATATGGCTCAGTGGAAATACTTCCACGAGGTACAAGAGCACAAGGATACGGTAGACCTCTTAGAGCTTGGGAAATCTACCTTCTTCTTGAATCGGACGAATGTATCGGGGATCGTCAAGGGTGGGCCAATTGGTGGACATGCTCAAGCAGGGAAGTACAAGCTGGATGTACGATTTAATCGGGAAGCTCTGATCGATCGAATCGAATGTATCGCTCGAAGATCCGATGACATTCATATCTCCAATCTTGACGGAGTAGAATTCATAAAGAGGCTCAATGAAGAAGCAGAAGATATCTTCATTTATTTAGATCCACCATACTACAAGAAGGGCTCTTCTTTATATATGAACTACTTTCAGGAGCGGGATCACGTGGAGCTAAGGGATGCGCTTCGTACGATCAATAAGCCTTGGATAGTTTCGTATGACAACAATGAGTTTATACTCAACCTCTATGAGAACTATGCAAGGATTAGCTACCAACTATCTCAGTGCACCTCTAATCGGGTGGGGGAAGAGGTGATAGTCCTTAGTACACCTCTCCATGCAGATGGCTCTCTTGCACACCTCAAGAGCCCTCAGACTATCGCACCAAAGGAAGTCCCGTCTTAGGCTCGGCGAAGCGAGCCACTTTGCTCGCCTGCGATCCTTCCGATTACACCGAAGAGGCGTATCTTTGTGCGGCTTTGTCCCCCTAAAAGATTACAGATGAATAAGAATATCACCCGCATCGCCCTCACCGGTGGCCCTTGCGCAGGTAAGACCACCGCCCTGGCGCAGATCATCGAGCACTTCAGTGACCTCGGTTACCTCGTCTACGCACTCCCCGAGACGCCGACGCTCTTTAGCAACGCGTCGATCAACTTCGGCACGCCCGACCGTCAGTACTTCTACAACATCGAGAAGGCCGTGATGAAGTACCAGCTGCAGATGGAGGATACCTTCCTTGAGCTCGCACATACTGCTCCGCATCCTGTGCTGATTATCTCCGATAGAGGTACGATGGATATCTCGAACTATATCGAGCGCACGATGTGGCAAGCTCTCCTTGACGAGCTGGGACTCTCGGAGATCAAGCTGCGTGATGCTCGCTATGACGCCGTCATCCATATGGTCACCGCAGCACAAGGCGCAGAGGAATTCTACACGCTGGAGAACAACGCTTCGCGCCACGAGACCGTAGAGGAGGCGCGTGACCTTGATGCCCGCATCCTCAAGGCTTGGACGGGACACCCCCATCTGCATATCGTGGAGAACAATGTGGACTTCCAGGAGAAGATCCGCCACGTCCTGCACGCCATCCATGAGACCTTAGGCGACGACCCCGCTACCTTCACCGACATCCGCCGTCGCTTCCTCGTGCAGGTGCGCGGTGAGATCCCCTTCGGTGTAGAGACCGACCTCTATCAAGCCTATATCGATATGGAAGACGGCTCAAGTGTCCGCATCCGTAAGCGCGGTCTGCGTGGCAACTATGTGTACTTCATGACGCGCAAGAGCCCCATCGAATCGCAGTCTATCATCACCGAGCGCCAGATCGGCCCCGACGAATATATTTCTTACCTCAACTCCATTCCCTCGCCTGACGAGGTGCTGGTGCACAAGCTCCGTCGCAACTTCGTCTGGGCAAAGCAGTACTTCGAGGTGGATGACTTCATCGAGCCCAAGCGCGACTACCAGGTCCTCGAGATCTCGTGCGCACCAGATCAGGAGGTGAAGTTCCCTCCCTTCATCGAGGTCATCAAGGAGGTCACAGGCGATCCCGTCTACGGACGCTTGTAGTCTGACTGCCCCCTTCCCCATAAGCCATCGGCCCCGCAAGACGTGTGTCTCGCGGGGCCGATGTGGTATCAGATAGGTAGGAGGGGCGCCTTAGCAGCAGTAGAGGCTGGCCGCTAAGAAGAGCGTCAGGGCGAGCGTCAGCAGGAGTGTCGTCGGGACGACGATCCAGCGACTCTGACCATACTGCTGGCAGGCGATGAGAGAGAGGATGAGGGAGAGGACGAGTGGCAGGATCACTGCGGCGATGGCGACCCCCATACTCTGGCCCAAGAAGAGCTGATTCATCATCTGCATCGAGAGCGAGATGAAGAATGCCAGCAGCGTGAGGGTGAAGATCACCATCAGCGTGAGGAGGGTTGGTTTGGGGTACACGATAGCTGAGGTATTACGGCGGGCGTTGGTGCTTACAGCAGCGTGCGTCTGTCGGGTTTAGGGAGTGTGTGGGACTCCCGTATTCTGTGTGATGCCAGGGTCTCTACCCATTGGCTAAGCAAAAGTACAAGTATTTTTCTCGACAAGCCCCCCCACGTGCGGAGCTAAGTCCCCGAAGGTAGAGCACGCTCCCCCTGTGCTGAGGCGTGCGGAGGCTATGGTGACTACTGGTATTGGCGTATCTTTGTATAGGCTGGAGTGGGCCAAGAGACCTTAGCCCCAGCCGAATTTATCCCCCTTCTCTCCCAGCCAATGGACAGCAAACTTACCCTCGGGGAGGCACAGCGCCTCGTCGACGAATGGATACAGAACTATGGTGTGCGCTACTTCGCGCCCCTGACGAATATGGCTATCCTCACCGAGGAGGTCGGCGAAGTGGCTCGCCTGATGTCTCGCCTCTACGGCGAGCAGAGCTTCAAGAAGAGCGACGAAGGCCATAACCTCGGCGACGAACTCGCTGATGTGCTGTGGGTCGTCCTCTGCATAGCGAACCAGACGGGCGTCGACCTCGAGGCGGCTCTCAAGGCAAATATCGAGAAGAAGACCCAGCGGGACAGCGAGCGCCACCGCGCCAACCCCAAGCTTGTCCCCGACACCCACCCAGAGACTCAACCATAATACCCACATACTGATGGCAGAAACAAATCAAACTAAGTACACCGAGGCATTCGGTGCTTTCGCCCCTGCTCTCACTGTCGAGGAGCTCGACAGCCGTATCGCTAAGATCCTCGAGGAGCGCTTCGAGAAGAACAATACCCGTGAGGTCAAGAAGTTCCTCCACTCGACGATCGATCTGACGACGCTCTCCGGTACCGATACCGAGGAGAAGGTCGCTCAGCTCGTCGCCTCCGTCAATGACTTCGAGGGCACGGAGGACGTCCCCTCCGTCGCAGCGATCTGCGTCTATCCGAACTTCGTCAAGACCGTCCGTGAGGTCCTCACTGCCGAAGGCGTGCAAGTGGCTTGCGTCAGTGGCTGCTTCCCTGCTTCGCAGAGCTTCCCTGAGGTGAAGATCGCCGAGACGGCGCTGGCTATCGCTGCTGGTGCTGACGAGATCGACATCGTCCTCAACCTCGGCGCCTTCCTCGCTGGTGACTACCTTGAGGCTTCTACCGAGATCGAGGAGCAGAAGGCTACGGCTCGTGGCGCACACCTCAAGGTCATCCTCGAGACGGGTGCTCTGCGTGATCCCGAGCTGATCCGTCGTGCCAGCATCCTCGCACTCTTCTCTGGAGCTGACTTCCTCAAGACGTCGACGGGGAAGGAGTTCCCTGGCGCCGACCTGCGTGCTGCCTACATCCTCTGCTCGGTGCTGCGTGAGTACCGTGAGAAGTACGGCGAAGTGCGTGGCGTGAAGTTCAGCGGCGGTATTCGCTCAGCCGAAGAAGCTGTGAAGTACTACTGCCTCGTCGAGGCTATCCTCGGGGAGGAATGGCTGGACAACCGCCTCTTCCGCATCGGTGCAAGTAGCCTCGTGGGGAGTCTCCAGCAGGAGATCCTCGGCTAAGCTCCGCTATCATTACCTCTCATATCGCACACAGGCTACCCCGACTCCGTACCAGCGGAGGGGGTAGCCTGTCGCGGTATGTAGGGCATTTTTTGTACGTTTGCCTACCGATAAGCATTTGACAATCCCACCACTTATGGCATTCAATACCTCCTCCTCCTCCGAGGGCTCATTCCTTGGGCGCTACCTGCAGCGCCTCTATAGCCTGCGCTTCTTTGCGCTTCTACTCTTCCTGCTCCAGATATGGGCTGCGGGAGATTACTACGTGGGGCAAGGGCGCTGGCCTTACTTCGGAGAGGTCATCTACCAGACGCTGAGCCTTGCTACCTGGGCCTCTATCCCCACGCTAATCATCGCGCTCTTCCCCTATCGCTGGCTGAGGAAGGTGCTGCAGGGCCTCACGATCTTCGCCTATAGCTACCTGCTCCTCTTCGAGTCCTTCCTCGTCTTCTCCTATAGCTCGCTCTATACTGACAGCATCGCGCTGAATATCCTGGCGACCAACCCAGGGGAGGCCTCAGCCTTCTTGGAGAACCTCAACTATAAGGTCTTCCTCCTCCCGCTCCTTGTGCTTCTCGTGCTCTTCACACTCACCTATGCGCTCACACGCCGCTGGGGGAAGGAAGTGGGTACGTCGCTACGCCGTGGTCTCCTCTTCTGTGGGATGCTCGTGACGCTGCCTATCTCGTGCTTTGTCGTGCGTCCGGCGCAACTCTCCACGATGAGCTACCTCTACATGGCGCCCGTCGAGCGTATCTACATCGGTACAACGAGCTGTATCGCCGATGCGGAGCTACTGGCCAAGTACAGCGCGAATGCACGCAACTTCGATGTGGGTGCCATCGAGCATACACGTGATATGAAGGGCGTCACCGTCGTGGTCGTCCTCGGCGAATCCATGCGCCGCAACTATATGCACTGCTACGGCTATCCACTGGAGAATACCCCTAAGCAGGACTCCCTTGTTGGGACGGGCGACCTCGTCCTCTTCTCCGATGCCATCTCTTCGGCAGCCTGGACGACGGGCTCGATCTCACAGAGCATGAGCTTCTACACCCTCGAGGGTCCTGAGAAAGAGTGGTACAAGTACCCCGCACTGCCCCTCGTGCTCTCCAAGGCAGGCTACTATACCTACTGGGTCAGCAATCAGGAGAAGCAGGGCACGGGTATCCAGCCCATCCCCACGCTCGCCTCTACGTCCGATAGCACACGCTTCGTCCGTATCCGCACGGCTGGTGACTGGAACGCTTCTCCCGATAGCGATATCCTCCCGCTCCTCTTTGACCGCACGAAGACTCCCGCAGGGAAGGATCTCTTTGAGGTCGTGCACCTGATGGGCTCGCATACCCCCTATTCCGATCGCTACATCCACGAGAAGGCGCCCTTCACCGTAGACCAGCTTCCGAAGACGCTCCCCAACGGGAAGCCTACCCCCACCGATGCTAAGCGCCGTGGCATCATCTGCGACTATGTGAACTCGATCCACTACAACGATCAGGTCGTCTCGCAGATCTTCCAGCGCTACAGCCAGACGCCCGCCATCGTCATCTACCTCTCCGACCACGGGCAGGCCGTCTTCGAGAATCCCGAGCGCCCCGACTACTACGAGCATGAGGTATCGCAGGCGGGGCTGATGATCCCGCTTATGGTGTACGCTTCGCCTGCGCTGCGCAAGGAGCACCCCGAGGTCTACGAGCAGATCGTAGCGGCGAAGGGTCGCAAGATCATGACCGACCTCTTGGCGAACTCTATCTGCGGTCTCCTGGGCGTCAAGACGAAGTACTACAACGCACGTCAGGACTTCTTCTCCAGCGAGTACGACAATGCCCGCCGACGCCTGGTGCAGGCATACGACGGGCAGATGCGTGAGTTCTAAGTCGTGAGCGAGTGGGTGCGTGCCCTTAGAAGTCTAAGAGGCGGTAGCGCTTGCGCACCTCCGGCATCGACATACGCTCCTGATAGTGCCACCACTCCTTGTCATAAGGACGCAGGCCCTCGGCACCTAAGAGTCGCTTCATCAGTGCCCTATTCGTAGGGACCTCAGGGGCAAAGACGCCCTTCTTCACTAAAGCCCCTTCATTCCCGAGGTGAGCCTCCTCACCGAAGTGATCGAAGGGGCTTCCCATATCCAGCGGTTTGCCTGCGGCATCGATGATGGTGAGGTCTACCGCTACGCCGTAGTTGTGGCGTCCACCACACTCGGGGGCGGCGACGTAGATCTTCTTCGGCGTGCCAGCCACGGCCTGATACATACGGCGCTGTACGCTCTGTGGGCGTGCGGCATCATAGATGAGGAAGGCATAGCCGGGCTTCTCACGCTCGAGAGCCTGCTGGGCACGGGCAAGTGCACGCGCCAGATTGGGGTGGAGGTAAGCCTTGCGTAGAGAGCCGTACATATTCGCCCCGATGAAGTTGTCGCGCGTGGCGTACTTCAGCTCGACACGGATGCGGGGAGCGAGGCTGGTGACCTCGACGAGGCCATAGGCACGCATGAGGGAGTCGAGGTTGCGAGCCGAGAGGCTCGTCGTAGTGAGGAGGAAGAGGGCGAGTAGGAGGCGATACATTGCTAAGTCTATGAGGGGGTGATGTGGACCTATATTGGTCACTGAGTCGACCTATATAGGTTGCTTCACGGACCAATATAGGTGCATATAGGTGACCTATATAGGTCGACTCAGTGACCAATATAGGTCGGGATGCCTTCCCCTGCGAGATGCAGCTTTATAGAGCCGAGCGCAGGGCGAGCGTTGGGTACAAAGATAAGAGGAAGCCCCGAGAGTCACGAGCGGACTCTCGGGGCTTCCTC
>ERZ773043.1645-NODE-1645-length-12421-cov-4.656235_pt1 | contig 12421 bp, 7 predicted proteins | sample MGYA00580636_ERZ773043 | MGnify/ENA primary metagenome ERZ773043 (study PRJEB29015, sample SAMEA2737992) | human oral metagenome | biome: human oral; feature: human-associated habitat; material: dental | place: China | collected 2065 ... | reverse complement strand
CTTGCATGTGTTAAGCACGCCGCCAGCGTTCATCCTGAGCCAGGATCAAACTCTCTGTTTGATTCTCTCATTATGCCTGCCGGCATTTGTTTCCTTTTTTACTTGGTTTTTTAGGTTTTCGTTCCTTGAAACCTGCCGCTTCTTTGCGGCAAGGTGCAGCATTTATTTATAAACTTAAATTTTAGTTTATAAATAATATACATAAATTTTAGTTTATGCATAAGTATACATATATATACAATATATACATATATAAATAAATTTATACATGCTGCATTTCTTATTGTTTTTAAGAAATTTCAGGGTTGTGTGTACTGTTTAATCTTTGGTTTTCAAGGTCCTCTGCTCTTTGGAGCAACTTTTAAAGTATAGCATGGAGAAACTTTGCTGTCAAGTCCCTTTTGTCCAACTCCTATGATTTTTAATCTTGTTTTTTATACTCACCGTAAAAAAATCTACGGTAAACATATTATGCTGAAAACAGATCATATTGATGACTTATATACTAATAATAAAATAATGCAAAAAGTAAATAAGCGATAAGACCGGATACCCATGCAACGCCTATTATACAGGATTCTTATTTTGCTTGTCAATAACTAATCCTCAACATTTTATAAAAACTTCCATTTCAGAAAAAACAACTCCTAAACCGTCAATTTGGGGGATAGGAATTATTTAAATTTAGAAGTTGTTTTACGGTTTTGATTAGATAATTTATATTGACTACTTACAGTTTATATACAAAACAGATGATAAAAGTAAGTATACAAGGGATTAAACTCTTAACCAACGAATTATTTTAACCCCTGAAATATATTAATAAAAAACACTTCTAAAGATATAGGTTAATAGATTGTATTTATATAAAAATGAAAGAAACATGCTGTTTGAAATCATGCCGTATGCGGATTTTCCCCAGTTTGAACCGAGAGAAACACTTACAACCAATCCTGCAACCCATAGCAATATCATACCCTGTACAAATCCGGCTACCGCTCCTGCTGTGCGATCAACACCTTTTGCTGCCGGTATTTTTTCAAATAACTTAGCAAGCCCCATCAGAAGATGAAGCAATATCATGCTTAATATAAATACTATAAGGCAGCATGCGATATTAATTATTATCTGACTTGTATACTGCCCTATATATTCAGTTAATTTATTTGTACCGAGTTTCTCCCATATTCTATTATCATTGCCCTTTAGCAAAGCCTTTTTAAAATCCTCCGGAATACTTAGCAATGAAATCTCAGCATTTACATCAGGACTTTCCATACTTTCATTGGATATATTATTTTGTAAATTCAGCCCTTTAACTATATGTCTTTTAATGTCCTGCTGCAGTGAGGTATTTTCTTTTAAAAATTTTCCGATATACGGAGTCGCTATATTTGAAAAAATCAGGCTTATAATTACCAGAGAAATTGAAAGCATAATTTTAAATATACCTCTGTAATACCCGTATGCAGTCATAGCAATCAGGTATATACATACTGCCGTAGTAAGCCAGTGTACTGTAAGCCATTCCATCATGACAGAAAATGTTCCTCTTTAAGTATTAAAAATCCGTCTTTATTATATTTAGGTGAGAATATTCCAAATAACCTTTTTGTAAGCGGTGGTTTTTCAGCTTTGTCAGCTACCGCCTCTATAAGTGCTTCCGCATTTTTCCTTGTAAGTGCCATGCCGTCAGCTTCAAGCATTTCAGCCCTTTCAATCAATGCATTCATACTTTTCCCGCTTATAACACAGTCTATAGCAGTTGCATACTGACTTGCATATTCACTGAAAGCCTCTGTGCTGAGTTCTTCCGTCTCATAAGCATCATCACGCATACCGCCGTCCTGCATCTCCATGCCTTCGTTATAACCTTGATTATAGCCCTCATCCATATTCTGATTATATCCCGCCTCATCATAAGCAGGCTCACCCTGGTACTGAGCATCATATCCGTTTTGTTCATAGCCCTGAGAAGCATAGCCCTCATCAGTATAACCGGCACTGCCATAGTCCATGTTGTCATTATACATATTATCATAACCCTGAGAGTCATAATCCGGGCTGTTTGCAGGCACTCCTTCCTGTACTATATCATCACCGAAAATATTCTTTTTAGGAGGTTCTTGATACATTTCCTGAGGCATTTGCGATGCCTGCCCCGAAAAACCGCCGGCTGCCGGCATATCTTCATAATTGTCTGCATTTAAATCGCCATGCGGTATTTTTGAATCTAAACTGAAGTTATTTTCATACACCTGCGCAGAAGCCTCTGCATAACTGTCAATATATTCCGACTCATGCTGCCCGCTGGTATAAACGTCTTCATTTCCTGCAACCGGTGCGCTATCAACCGTCTGTTCCCGGGCAGCATATACCCCTTCATTTGCCAGTTTTACAGTATTTTCCTCAGGAGCGGCATTTTGAACCATATCCTGATTTTGAGGCATCTCGCTTTCACCGTCTCTAGCCTCTCTTATATCCTGATTCCTTTTTATATACGCCTGAGGATCTATACCGCACAACTTTGCAAAATCAGGATATTCATCAATCAGCATTTCTATCTGGAGATGATTATCTATAAATACTATATTAAGTTCATCAGGAAAATCTTTAAGTATATCAAGCAGATCTTCTATACTCTTCTTACTTAAATCTCCGGCTTCCTCAACTATAAGATCCTTATCTCCTATTCTTTCAAATGAGGCAAATACTCCCTTTTCATTTAATTTTTGCGCTTTTATCTTAATAACCTGATTCTTTTTGCCTGTTCTTACATGAGCTTTTTTAATCCTTGATATAGCCGTATTTAAACCTTCCTCAGGATCTTTTGCTTCAATCATACTTATGTTTAAAAGCTCGTCAAAATCATCAAGCTCAATCAGATCAACACCCATGCTGTTTGCTTCATTATTTGATGGATTTGATGGGGACTCATTTGCGGCATTTGATACAGACGCATCTACAGCCGTGTCGTTCCTCATATCCGTATAACTTTCAAATGAATTTAAATACCCGTTTGCACCGGCTCCTTCAACAGGAGCTGTTCCATATTCCGCCTGTGCCGCTGCACTTGCCGTCGCATTTCTTATGTTATTTTCCTGCTCTGCTATATCCCTTTTTACATTTTCCTCAGGCTGTTCCTCTATCGAAATAACTGATTTAATATCATCAAGCACCTTTGTTTTTTCAGCTTCAAAGGTTTCTGCCTTACCATCATTCTTTATATCGGAAATCTCTCTTTTAAGCCTTTCTCTTTCTTCAAGTTCCCTCATATATGCATCGGTTTCATCTTCATTAAAATCCGAATTATTAACTTGAGATTCTTTTTCAGGCTGTGTATCGTTATTATAAGAAGCACCGTTTAAATCATCATATGAATTTTCTGCAGAATTGTCAGGCTCTGATGTTTCTTCGCTTTGTACAGCCTCACTGCGGTAATCATCGCTTTTCGGCTCCAAAACGTCCTCATGCCTGTCATATAATGCAGTTTTAGGCAGTATATCGTCATCTTCAGCGGATTCATTAAATCTTTCCTCAAGTTGATCTTTATTTTCAATTAAGCTCTGCTGATATTCACTTAAAGGCACTCCTTCACCTTCCGTTTTAAGTGCCATAGCATTTTCAACATACTCTCCAAAACCAAACATAAGCATTATGCTGTCGCAGGTTTTTATACATTCTTCCGAACGCCCAGCATCATGATAAAGTTCCGCAAGCTCGTACATCCATTTTTCATTAATTTCTATACCATTATATGCCTCAAGAGTAGTAATAAGCTGTTCAAGCGGTGCACCCTTTTCCTTCATTATAAGATAACGCAGCAGATACGCTCTGCTGTCCTCAGGAGCAAGTTCATTAAACTCATTATAATAAGCTTCCGCTTCGGCTATATTGCCCTCCTTTAAGGCAAGTGTAGTCAATCTGTAAAGGAGATGCTTTCCTACAGGCACCCTCTCAAAGGCAAGGAGAAGTATCTCCTTTGCCTCACTGTAATCATTTACATTTTCATAAATTTCAGACACCAGAGAGAGAAGGCTTGAATTGTGAACTCTTCTCCAATCTATACTGTCCGCTATTTTCATTGCAGTTTTATAATCCTTTGACTTGGCAAGCTTCTTTAACTGCTCAACCTTTATATTAAGCTCATATTTATCCATAATAAGTTTCTCCTGTTTACATTATTGTCATTATTACAGCTCAACTCTTCCGTCAAGCGCTCTAAGCAGAGTAACCTCATCTATGTATTCAAGATCCCCGCCCACAGGTATTCCGCTTGCTATGCGGCTTACCTTTATTCCTGTAGGTTTAACCAACTTTGCTATATACATAGCTGTAGTTTCCCCCTCAAGTGTAGAGTTGGTGGCTATAATAAGCTCCTTTACCTCTGATTCAAGTCTTTTTATAAGCTCTTTAAGCTTTATATCATTTGGACCTATCCCAAGCATCGGTGATATAGCTCCATGAAGCACATGGTATACACCTTCAAACCTTCCTGTTTTTTCATATGCTGCAAGATCTCTGCTGTTTTCCACAACCATGATAGTTTTTTGATCCCGATTTTTGCTTGCACATATAGGGCATATTTCTCTGTCAGTTAATGTACAGCATAAACTGCAGTATCTTATATTTTTTTTTGCATTTTGAATTGAGAAAATCAGGCTTTCAGCCTGCTCCTTGGGCATATTTATGATATGGAACGCAAGCCTGTGTGCCGATTTCAGTCCCACTCCGGGCAGCCTTGAAAGTTCTTCTATGAGTCTGCTTATATACTCACTGTAATAATCCATACTGTTTTTTAAAGCTGTATATCAGCACCCAAACCCATATTTCCCATCTTGCCGGGATCCTGTGAGTCCATATTTCTAAGCGCCTCATTAGCTGCCGCCATTATAAGATCTTCAAGCATTTCCACATCATCCGCATCTACCGCCGCAGGATCTATCTTTACCTTAAGCACCTCTTTTTTCCCTGATACCTTAACAAGCACCGCACCGCCTCCTGCAGTGCCTTCAAATTCCGTCTCCTCAAATTCCCTGGTCTTTTCTTCAAGCTGCTTTTGCAGTTTCTGTGCCTGCTTCATAAGGTTATTCATATTGCCGGGCATCATACCTCCCGGAAAGCCTCCACGTCTTGCCATATATTAATCTCCTTTTAATCAATTAAAATCAATTTTATCTTTTTCTATTTCTATATCCATATTTATATCTTCATTATTTAAAAGATCCTCTTGTGATAAATACTGTGTATTCACAATCTCATATTCGTCAGCAAGTCTGATTTTAAATTCAAACTCTCTGCCATACTTGTTCCTTACCTTTTCTTTTATTATATCAAGGTAATCCTCCCTGTTTGCCCATGCATAGTATTCCTTTTGTGTAAACACTATATTCAGCACTTCTCTGCCGACAGGTTCTATATAAGTATCCTTAAAAAATGATCCGACTGAAGCTCCAATCTCCTCGATAAGCCTTGACCAGTCTCCTCTGAGCATCATAAAATCATCATATTCAGCCTTAGGAAGCACCTTTTTTAAAGGTTTTTTCTCCTTGTCATTTGTTTTATCTACCCTATCCTTGTCATTCAGAGGTATATCCGTATTAAAGGAGCAATATCCGGCTGAGAGCTTTTCAATACTGCTTTCAATGTCTGATATTCTTTCAAATACGGCATCTTTATCAAGATCCATCTGAGGAGTACACAGTTTTATAGTTGCAAGTTCAACCATAACTCTTTTACTCTCACTTGATCTAAGGCGATTCGCAAGCTCTGAAAAAATCCTTATATATCTCATCAAAGAAGATTTTGATACTCTTTTAGCATACTCCGACATGCTTTTTGACATTTCTGCCGAAATATCAACCAGATTTTTATAGTCTGCAGCGGATTTTATTATAAGCAGATTTCTCATATACCATATAAAATCCGACACAAAACGTCCTGCCTCCTTACCCTGCATAAATGCCTCATCAAGCACATATAAAGCTTTGGCAACATCATTGCCGAGTATCGCCTCAAAAAGCTCATTAAATATACCTGTGTCGGCAGTACCTAGTATCTCAAGCACATCTTCATAGGTTATAGCTTCTCCCGCCTTAAATGCCGCACATTCGTCTAAAAGACTGAGTGCATCACGCATAGCACCGTCTGCCCTCTTTGCCGTATATTCCAAAGCCTTTTCTTCAATATCAATCTTTTCCTCATTGCATAAAAACTTCATTCTTTGAACCATGGCAGCTGTTTCTATACGTCTCAAATCATATCTTTGACATCTTGAAGCCACAGTTACGGGAATTTTATACGCTTCAGTTGTAGCAAGTATAAATATCACATATCCGGGCGGCTCCTCAAGCGTTTTAAGCAGTGCATTAAAAGCCGATACAGACAGCATATGCACCTCGTCTATTATAAATACCCTATATTTTCCGACAGCGGGGGGATATGATGTCTGCTCCTTTATGGCTCTTACATCATCAACTCCGTTGTTTGAAGCCGCATCAAGCTCAATTACATTCATTGAACTGTCATTTAATATACTCATGCATACAGGGCATTTATTACAAGGTTCACCATTAACCGGATTTTCACAATTTACCGCTCTTGCCATAATCTTTGCAAGACTGGTTTTCCCGGTTCCTCTGGTTCCGCAAAAAAGATATGCATGACCGATCCTGCCGGACTTTATTTGGTTTTTAAGGGTCCTGCAAACCGCCTGCTGACCTACCACCTCATCAAACGTTGCAGGTCTCCATCTGCGGTATAATGCGGTATATGACATACCTTTACCTTTCTTCTCTTTTTATTTAATACTTGTACACATTACTTTTCAGGCTTTAAATATACAATCTATAAAATAAATTTATTTAACACAAATGTTTTAAACTTATACCTGCCGTGTTTAATCATTTGTCGCCAAAACATATACCTATACTTCTTGCCTCTTTTATTATAGAAGCTTTCGGATCAACCGTCTTCAGCCTGCCTGCCGTTTCAGAAAGCGGTATGCTTGTGATTTCATCTCCCAACACCGCAACCATCCTTCCAAATTCTTTATCTTTATAAAGCTGCATAGCTTTTGCACCTATCCTTGTTGAGAGTATCCTGTCAAAAGGTGTAGGCGTTCCTCCTCTCTGCATATGCCCCGGAACGGTAACCCTTACCTCCTGCCCTGTAAGCTCCGATATCTGTGCACCGACCTCATAAGCAACAGAAGGATATTTCCTGTTTTTAAGTTTTTCTTTCTGTTCCTTTTTGCCAAGCTTCGCAGTATCCTTTGAAATCGCACCTTCCGCCACCGCAAGTATTGAATATTTCTTTCCCTGAAGTGTCCTCTCATTTATTGCACCTGTTACAATCCTTATATCATACGGTATCTCAGGAATCAGTATTATATCGGCACCTGAGGATATACCTGCATAAAGTGTGAGCCATCCAACCTTATGACCCATTACTTCAACTATAAAGACCCTGCCATGTGAGGCTGCAGTAGTATGTATATTGTCCAAGACCGTAGTCGCCATAGCAAGTGCACTATGAAATCCGAACGTCATATCGGTGCCGTAAAGATCATTATCAATAGTTTTAGGAAGACCTATTATGTTAAGCCCTTCTTCACTTAAAAGATTTGCAGTCTTCTGGCTTCCGTTTCCTCCCAGAACAAAAATGCAGTCAAGTTTAAGGTTTTTGTAGTTTTTCTTCATCTCATCAACCTTGTCAATACCGTCCGCCTCAACAACCCTCATAAGCTTAAAAGGCTGCCGACTTGTGCCGAGTATAGTGCCGCCACGCATTAAAAGTCCGGAAAAACACTCAGGTGCCATAACTGTATAATCTCCCTTTATAAGCCCCTTGTAACCATCCTTAAAGCCTATGATTTCCATGTCCTCATAATTGCTGTAAAGAGCTTTTGCCAGACCTCTCATAACCGCATTCAGTGCCTGACAATCTCCACCGCTTGTAAGCAACCCTACTCTGCGCATAAGATTTCCTCCTTTTACGGCTGTTTTAAAAATATAACAGCCACCTCATAATAGTATAATATTAATTTAAAACTCTTACAAGCGAAATGTTACATTTTTAATACTAAATTATTTATTTTTCTTGAATTTTTCATATAATTAAATACCTAAAAGGCTATAGAAACATCCAATACATTAAATTAAAAGTGTTTTGAATATTTCCATAGCCTTTTATATTTCCGTACATCCTGCTTTGAATGCCAGCCATAAACGTTACCCGGACAGTTGACTCGGCGACGGCTGTCTTACGGCACACAAAAGCTCCCGCTTATTGCTGCTACATTCCTGTCCTGACAAGGTTCACAGGGTTTTGTTGCGTAAGGACCCTCACGTCAGCATCACTTATCCGGGGCAGCCTTACAGATGGACACCCTAGGCAGGATATCACCTCTGCTAAAGCGGGTTGCAGATACAGGGCACCGCTATCTCCCCGGCTGTACGGATTACCAGTATAATGCCTTTTAAGACTCATGTCAAGTGCATATGTATTACAGTTTATCCCCCCTCTCTAAATATGCTTTAAAAAGAAACAGCTGACAGTATAATAGCACTGATATAGTATTCTCTTAACACAAATACTGCAAAAATTCAGCAACAGACTGCATCTTAATTTTAAATATATATATCAAAATAAATACCGGGGATAAGACATTGTATATTTATATAAAAATTGCTCTTAATATTACAATTATTTTATATGTAATTAATTGATATTTTAAAATTGTGCTGAAAATAAGATTAAAAAAACGTGATAATATACAATTGACTTTTTTAATATAATATTTAAACTTAAAGGTAATAATTACACTTTTAGATTTATAAGAGTTTGATTATTTATAGGAAATGCAGTTTTTTTAGAACTCAGTAATGCAGCATAGATGTGTTTTTTTGTTTCTATGCATAACAGCAGCTGTATTGCAGTTGCTGCCGTGAATTGGAGGTGGTATCATATGTTCGTTTAAACTAACTGCCGTAACAACCGGATATTTCAGTTTTTACAGGGCTTTTATGGCAAAGTTTTGTTTTGTATTTATAGTAAAAATGTATTAAGCCAATGTTTAATGTAAATCGAAAGTCGATTGCTGTGCAATTACCGGCATGAAACATTAATAAAAAATATTAACATTAGACAAATAATTAACATCAAAAAGCAGTAGTATTTTATTTTAAAAGGCTTTAGGAAACGATAAAGCCGAATCTAAGTCTATTTGTATAGGCTATATAGTCTATACAGTGTTATGAGGAGATAAAAATGAATTCAAAGAATAATTTAATAAAAAAGTTTACATCAATATGTTTTAAAAGGTTTTTCTGCGTGCTGACAGCTATTTTGCTTATATCAGCCAATATTTTAAATATAAACTTTTTATACGCCTATGCCGATGAAAATAATAAGTCGGTTGCCAGAGACGTAGTACTTGTAATAGATACTTCCTACAGTATGGAAGGACAGCCCATTGAAGCGGTAAAAACGGCATCAAAGCAGTTTTGTGATGATTTGCTGGATTCAACCGATGATAATAAGGTGGCAATAGTTCTGTACGCCGGAAATGTTTACAGCAAAAAGGAATTTACAAACAACTTATCCGAGTTACATAGCTATATTGACAGTATAGGGCTAAGATCCGCAACCAATATATATGATGCACTGGTATCCGCAAAAGAGCTTTTGGATAACCATACAGGCAGAGAGGATGCAATAAAAAATATAATCCTCTTGACTGACGGACTGCCGCATCACAGCCCTCCGGCTGAAGATGACAGATATGCAGATCTTCCAAGTGAGGGTACAGGTAAAAACGCTACATACATATATAACTATTATACGGAGAATCTGAAAAACAACTATAATGTGTATACATTAGGTTTTTACCATAAACTTAATGAGACATTAAGACCATTTGCCAACAAGTTCATGTCCGATATACAAAATAACGGTTATTATGAAGTAAAGGACGCTACTAAAATAAGGTTTGCCTTTAAAGACATAGTTAAAAAAATAAATAATTCAAAATGCCCTATAATAGTGGTCCCGGGTATAATGGGGTCGAGATTGTTTAAGGGAGATGATCTCGTTTGGGTTCCAGAAGATACAACTGATGCACTAAAGGCAATCAGCAAATACAAAAAGAATATGGTAATCAGTCAGGAACTTAGTGTAAAAGGCAACTATGATAAGAACGGAAAACCTGTAAACCAGGCTCTACTTCCCGCATCTCAAAGAGAATATGGTGCCTATGACTCGTCAAAGGTATTGATTGACGGCATTATAGACAAGTTTACTGTAAATGGAAAACCTGAGAGGTCTGTGTACATCTTCTCTTATGATTTTAGGAAAAGCAATTCGGAAAATGCTAAAAAACTAAAGAAATTTATAAATGATGTGCTAAAAGCAAATCCAAATTACAGTCAGGTAGATGTCGTTGCCCACAGTATGGGAGGCTTGGTGCTTTCATCCTATGTAAGCAGCAACGGCAGTGATAAACTCAGACGTATTATAACGGCAGCAACACCTTATGAAGGTGCACCAAGAATGATACAATCCACATTGACATCAAAGGTTCTTGATAAGATGGGGGGGTAATCTCGCTTTGAAGTATCTTGGAGGATTTTCCAAAGAAATTAAGACATCGTATCCGTCGATTGCCCAGCTTATGCCTACAAAAAGGTATTTTAATTCGACAGTTAATTCAGCCGATAATGTAAGCAGCCTGCTTAAAACATATAAAGATAAAGGGTTTATAATTAAATCACATTCGATAATAGATATGACTTATAATGATTACTATGATTTAAATAAAAAAATATTTAAAAATTTATATGATGAGGCTGTAGGTTTTCATAACTCAATTATAAGAAATAATACTAATATACTGGCAACACTGGATAAATCTTATTTTGTTATAGGCACAGGAGAAAAAACCATTATGGGTTTAGCCTATAATGAAAATGGTGTTATTGATTTAAAATATGAAAATGAAGGTGATGGAACCGTACCTTTAAGATCTGAAAATATGATTGGATATCTGGCTCATCTTTCTTCAGGAAGAGCTATAGCTTTTCAAACAAATCATACAGGAGTTATAGGTTTTAAGCCTACGAAAGGAACGGAGGCAGCAAGTCAGACTTCAGTGCAATGGATAATTAATATACTTGCACAAGGCTCATCCGATATAACGGTTCCTAAATATAATCCTAAAAGATTTATAGTTATAAGGGTTGCATGCCCTGTAGATGCGGAAATATCTAAAGACGGTGAGATACTTAGCTCAAACGAGGCTCTTTTCAATGACAGCACTTCATTCGGCTGCATGGATCTTTGCGGTAAAAACGGTGAAATAAAGATGTTCTGTATTGACGATTATGCAGATTATAATATAAAGCTTAAAGGTACCGATACCGGCAGGATGGACTACTCAATAAGATATTTTAATGAGGATGCGACTCTGGATAAGGAATTTAATTTTACAAACGTTCCCATAACTGAAAATACGATGATAACCACAAAATCCGATATAAATGATATTAAGCTTTCACTGGACTCCGATAATGACGGCAATACGGACTATACACTTACTCCGCAAGACTATTCGGAGCTTAAGCTTCCTGAAAGCCCAAGAAAGGATTTACTTGAACCCGGATATACGCTTAATATGGGAAACGGAGGTCTTATTTCCTCTATTACAAAAGATAGCAGAGAAATTGAAGTAGCATCTCCTGAAGAAGCCCCGGTAAATGAAGGAGATAAGGCTGAGATCACTGCACCTGAGTATAAGTCGGGCTTTAAGTTTAAATACTGGGACCTTGCGTATGGAGATATAAATTTAAACAGGAATGAAAGAACTCAGGTAATAACGGTAAATAAATCGGATATAAGATTAAATGCAGTTTATGAAGAAACTCCTTTAGCAAGCGATTCAAATGCTTCAAAGGCGGGAGTTGTTTATGAATCCAAAAGCGGAAACTTTGCAATAAATGTATGGGGAGAAGAAAACAGTGATTATACAGACTTAAAAACAGCTTTAATAAGCAATGAGGAAGACCGTGCCGTTCTTGAGGAAGGCAAGGAACTTAAGTACTCTGTTGTATTTAATGAAGCTGTACCTACCGCTTCTGACTCAAATGCTATAAAAACTATTGAAGGTGAATATGTAAAAGCGGCATTAAAGCTTGATATAGGACTTAAAAGATATGTAAATAATATATTCTCACCTCTTGCATCGAATATTTATACAACACCTAAAGTCCATGTATATGCGAAACTTCCAAATAAAATGCTTGGAAAAAGTGAGTATAAATTATGGAAACTTGAAAAAGATGAAAACAGTACCGATACAGTCCTAACTGAAATAGATACTTCACATACAAAGCTTAATACACCGTATTTTACAGGAAGTTTTGAC
>ERZ773043.1644-NODE-1644-length-12432-cov-30.566212_pt1 | contig 12432 bp, 10 predicted proteins | sample MGYA00580636_ERZ773043 | MGnify/ENA primary metagenome ERZ773043 (study PRJEB29015, sample SAMEA2737992) | human oral metagenome | biome: human oral; feature: human-associated habitat; material: dental | place: China | collected 2065 ... | reverse complement strand
CGACAATATTGATGCTAATTATGGTTTACTGCTTAGGCTTGGTACCAGACCACCCGGGACATTTCATCGGTGCTGTATATTTGACCTCGTTTGTCTATATGTCGATCGTGTCGCTCCTAGTTATTATGCTAGACAACCCGGGGCGTTTCCTGGCGATGGTGCTGCTTGTATTGCAGCTTGGGTCAAGTGAAGGTACTTTCCCGATTCAAACGGCCAATAGCTTCTTTCAAGCGGTCAACCCGCTAGTGCCGATGACTTACTCAATCAGGGCTTTGCGTCAAGCGATATCAGGCGGGCTTAACAATTCCTTTTACACTGATAGCATGTGGGTGCTGGCGGGCTTTTTGCTGGCAGCTAACCTACTGATGCTTGGCTTCTTCGTCTACCGCGGCAAGCGTAAATTTGCCCATACATCGGTAGACGGCGATGATTAGCCTCGCACCAAGAAAAGCCGTTAACACCCGGCGCGAAAACGGCTAAGCATCCATTACGAAACGATTCAAAATACTCGATAAGGCAACACGAAAACGCCAGCAGCTTCCGGCGAGCAAAGCTGGCGTTTTTGCTGCTGCTAACGGCTATTTTTGACAAACTGCAGACTGTTTGTTAGAATGAAATTACTAATAAAAGGGATTGTTCGCCTAATACACCTTCCCTTTATCTGTTTTTGAATCATTTTTAATATAAAAGGAGTAAGTAATTTATGGGTCAACGACGACTCGCCACGCCGAAAGGCGACGACCCCAGCAAGCGACCCTTGCAGGCTAAACCTAAATCAACTAACACCGTCTTGAACGCGACGACCACTCGCAAAGGCGAAGTTTTCCGCGCTCAGCGGCGAATGTCGGAAGGCGTCAATGCGCAGGCTAGCCAGCACCTAATCAGCGTGCCGGTTAACAAATCGGTTTATAACGGCTATGGCGGCAAGCAATTCAGTCTAAAAGACCAGCCGAAACGTCCGCGGGCGCCGCGGCCAACATTGAAGGTGATTCCGATTGGCGGTGTTGGCGAGATGGGTATCGGCAAGAACATGACGGCGATTGAATACGACAACGATATCATCGTCATTGATATGGGGTTCTTGTTCCCAGGCAGCGATTATCCGGGTATAAATTACATAATTCCTGATACTCAGTGGCTGGAAGAAAATAAGCATCGGATTCGAGCGCACGTCTTTACGCACGGCCATCTCGACCACATTGGTGCATTCCGGCATATCATCCCGAAATTGCCAGCACCAGTTTATGGCACGAAGTTCACGCTTGGCATGCTGCAGCGGACGATGGAAGAGACAGACGGCGCTTTCACGCCAGAATATCACGAATTAAATCCAGAAAATCATGATACTGTACAACTTTGTGATTCATTTAGTGTTGAGCTGGTACGCGTTAATCACTCGATTCCAGATGCAGCTGCCGTAGTGGTGCGGACGCCAGTTGGTAATATCCTCTCGAGCGGCGACTGGCGTATTGAAGAAAATCCGGTCGATGGCAAGAAATTCGATTTTAATCGGATTAGCGAAATCGCCGAGAAAGAAGGCTTCTTACTGTTTATGAACGAGTCGACTAACTGTGAAAGCGACGGTACGCATACGCACGGTGAATTCGATATTCAGCACAGTATGGGCGAGGTGATGGATAAATGGTCAAAAAGCCGGATTATTGTCAGTAGCTTTTCTAGCCAGTTGCATCGAATTCAGCTACTTCTCGAGGAAGCGAAGAAACACGACCGCAAAGTGGCGTTCGCTGGGTTTAGTATGATTCAGAACCTGGAAGTAGCACTGCGTTCGGGTGTAATCAAAGTCCCGAAAGATACTGTAGTCAAGATGGAAGATTTGATAAAATTGCCTGATAACAAGATAACAATCGTCTGTACTGGCAGTCAAGGCGAGTTCAATGCGGTGCTCAATCGGATGGCGACGGGGGCGCACAAATACGTTAAAATTAAAGGTTCGGATGTGGTAGTGCTGAGTTCGAATCCAATTCCTGGCAATGAAAAATATGTAGTGCGGACAGTTGATGGCCTGATGCGCGAGGGCGGCGAGATTATCCAAAATGGCAAAACACACCTAACTGGTATCGGGCCGCTGCACCTATCGGGTCACGGTTATTACGATGACCACGTGCGGGTGATTAATGCGGTCAAGCCGAAATATTACTTGCCAAATCACGGCGAATTTCACATGTTGGTACATAATGCGCGCTTGGCCGAGAAAGAGTGCGGTATTCCGCGGCAAAATATATTTGTTTGTGATCCAGGCGATATTATTGAGTTTACTAGCGATGGCGCGCACAAAATTGGCCGCATTGTTCACTCTGGCGGTACGATGTACGACGATGCCGGCGCGGTAGTCAGCGAAGTGGTACTCAAAGACCGTATCCACATGAGTCAAGAAGGTATATTTATAGTCATATTGACGGTTCAGCGCGGTACGGGGCGGCTCTTGACTAGTCCAGACATTATCAGCCGCGGGTTTATTTACATGCGCGATAATGAAGAGCTAATGGGAATGATTCGCCAATATCTCAAGCAAAAAGCGGTGCGCAGTTTCTCTGGTAAGTATGACATAGAGGTGGTCAAAAAAGAAATCAAAGACGAAGTAACGCATATTTTGTATGATCAGACGCGGCGAACGCCGATTGTCATTCCAGTGGTTAATGAAGTTGGCGGCGCAGCGAAAGCGCACGGCCGCGCCCCGCAAGCTAAATCTGCTGGCCAGCCGTTGATGCCGCAGCCGTCAGGCAAGCGTTTCCCGCGCAAACAGACCCCTGATACCGAGACAGTAGTGCCGCGCGACCGCTCAGACAGCCGCTCGTACTAACAGATATGTACATGAGGTTTTCTAGATAAAATTAGATATTGTAACATAAAATTGATACATTAACTATTTTTAGTTACGATCAAGACATGAAGAATATTGAATCTACCCCCCCATCTTTATCAACGCCATTAGCAAGTATTAGTGTTTGTCCAGAACTCGCTGCAACTGAACCGTGGTCTACGCCAAATCCAAAAGTTAGAGTTTATTTTGAAAAATCTCGTCCGGACGCCTGGCCTATACTTCCGCCAAGAGATCAGCTCAATCCGCAAGCGCGGGAGGCGCTGGCTGTCTTTGATAAGGCAGACGAATTGCGGGCAGAACCTGGATATGAAGAAGTGTTGGAGCTGGCAGGCTTACGGGTAGAAGTAGACATTAAAGATAGTAAAAAGCAGGCAGCGGAAAAACTAATAGACAAAGGGATTAGACTAGGAAAAATACCTCCAGAAGATAGGGAAAGTAAACTAGCAAGATATACAGAACGATCCGGATGGGTAAAATATGGGATAGAAAGACAAGTACTTAGTGGTGAGTTGCCTGGGGATAGCTTTCTGTGTAAACCTCTTCAACTAGGAAGTTCGGCTTTAGAAAGGCTGGCCATATTGGAAGCTCTTGGTTTTAATGAAGGAAACATCAAAGGTTCTATTGTATTTGGAAGTAAGCATAGATATGACAGAAAAGTTCAAGAAAGTGATAGGTTCTTTAGGTCAACAGAGGAAGAACAGAGAGAGCAGTTAAAATGTCTGCTTGATGACGCTAAGACAAATCAAGCGAACGAAGAAAAACGTAAAAAAGAGGCTGCTAGGGTAGCTGGTATTGAGAGAATGTCTGGAGGTGATGTAGAAAGGGCTGTTGAGTGGTTTGAATCTTGTGCGGAATCATTGCGGCAAGATGGCTATGTATTGAGTTCAATGGTAAACCTTGAGTCTAGCAGAGAGAAAGCAGAGCTTGTCAAAGGAAGTATCGCAGAACTACGCCAATATTTTCCAGATTTGCGCTATCCAAGCGGCTTGAGTGTACTTGATTATTTATCAGAGACTTATGGTGCGGATTCGACAGCAGCAGTATTGGTTGGCGCGCAGGTCGTAGGAACAGGTAAAGTTTATACTCTTGGTCTAGACTGGGCGACTGTTTATAGAAAGTTAGATTCCTCAGATAGCCGCTCGTACTAACAGATAGCGCTATTGCTTTTTGTAGTAATTTATGCTACAATAGTAGTATACCCTTTTAGATATAAACAGAGTACAATAGGTAACGGTTATGGCAAAGAAAAAGACGACGCGAACTCGAAAATCGACTAAAACAACTCGTACAGCACGCGCTAGCAAAGCAGCGAAAGCACCAGCACCGCAGCATGAAGTACCCTCTGGGTTTTGGCCGCAAGTTGCGGCGGTGCTATTGATGGCGCTATCGGCATTGCTGGTGGTATCGTGGTTCGGTGCGGGCGGTCCATTGCTTAATCAAATGCTAGAAGTGTCTAAGCGAACGATTGGCTGGGCGGTTTATATAGTGCCAGTTGTCGGTTTGTATGTAGCTGTTAGAATATTTGGCGCCGAGAACAATCGATTGCCAGCAGTCATGAAATTTGCCTCAATTTTGATAGTTATTTGGTTCAGCGGCTTATTCGGGCTGTTTCGTGAAAAGGGTGCGCCGTCGACTGGCGGTGTTGTCGGCGATGGTTTGAATTCGGTCGTCTTGTCGCTGGTTAATATACCAGTCGGTGTTTTTATTTATATTTTGCTGATTGCGATTACGCTATTGTTTGTGTTGCAACTGCGGTTTAGCGATATTGCAGCAATGTTCAAGACGGCAGTAGCCAGCAACGAAAAGGCAGAGAACGAAGCTAATGTCCAGGTTATGCGCAAAGCTGCCGAAGATGATCACGGCAAGATGGACGATTTCAAGCTTAATGAAGGCGTACCAACAGTATCACAAGATGACAGCAAGCAAAGTGCCAAGCTTAAAATCAAACCGCAAGCTAAAAAAGCCGAAGCCGATCGCGACGACAAAATGGCGATGCTGGCGGTTAGCGACCCGAACTGGCAATTTCCTGGCCTTGATCTGCTTGAAAAGAAAGAAGCGCCAGCTGATGCGGGCGATATCAAGCAGAATGCGCGCATTATTCAAGATACTTTGCGTGAATTTAACATTAATGTCGATATGGAAGGTGCTAATATCGGCCCGAAAGTGACTCAGTATACGCTGCGTCCGCCGGCGGGCATCAAGTTGAGCAAGATTACAGCGCTAGAAACCAATATTGCGCTGAATCTGGCGGCGTCGAGTTTGCGCATGGAGGCACCGATTCCAGGTAAAAAAGCTGTCGGTATCGAAGTGCCAAATAGGAAAGCGGCCGACGTACGTATCCGTTCAATTTTAGAAAGCGCTGAATGGCGCCGCCGCAAAGAGCCGCTGAGTTTTGCGATTGGTAAAGATATTTCAGGACTGCCGTTTGTCGGCGAACTTAACAAAATGCCGCACTTGCTGGTCGCCGGACAGACAGGCTCTGGTAAATCGGTAATGATTAATACGCTGCTAAGCAGTTTGCTGTATCGTAACGCGCCGAGCGATATGAAATTAATTCTCGTCGATCCGAAGCAGGTCGAGATGGCGCCGTATCAGGATATTCCGCACCTGTTGACGCCGGTGATTGTCGAGCCGGAGAAGACAATGAGTGCACTGAAGTGGGCGGTCAACGAGATGGAACGCCGTTATAGCTTGCTAGCCGAAGAGCGGGTGCGCGATATCAAAACTTATAATGAACGTGCTAAAGCAAAAGGTAAGAAAATTGGCGTTGCCGATGAAAAGGGCAATGTACAGCAAGTTGACGAGGGTACTATGCCGTATATTGTGATTGTGATTGACGAGATGGCTGATCTGATGATGGTAGCCAAGCGCGATGTCGAGGGTCTGATTGTTCGCTTGGCGCAGAAGGCACGGGCGGTTGGTATTCATCTGGTGCTGGCGACGCAGCGTCCGAGCGTTGACGTGATTACTGGTCTCATCAAGGCCAATGTGCCGGCACGGATTGCCTTTACGGTAGCTAGCCAGACAGATAGCCAGACAATTCTCGACCAGGCTGGCGCCGAGAAATTGCTGGGCCAAGGTGATATGCTGATTAAAACTGCTAGCATGCCGAAACCGAAGCGTATTCAGGGCGCTTGGGTGATGGACAGCGAGGTGAACAAAATTACTGATCAGCTGCGGATGCAGGCGCCGCCGCAGTACAATGATGAAATCGTTAGCCAGCCAGTGCAATTGAACGGTAAAGGCGGCGTGGTGATGGATTTCGGTAGTAATGGTAGCGATGATATGTTCAAAGACGCAGTGCGAGTCGTCGTTGAGATGCGCAAAGCCTCGACGTCGCTATTGCAGCGCAAGCTACGAATTGGGTACTCGCGAGCAGCGCGGATTATTGAAGAAATGGAAGAGCAAGGTATTATCGGGCCAGCGGATGGTTCGCGGCCACGCGAGGTATTGATATCTAGTGTGGACGAGATTAGCGCTGGCGGCGATTTCTAGGATTACTAGGCGCCAACATATTCGCCGAGGATAGTAACCTCGTGATTGCTGCGCTCAATGTCGCGGATAGCTTGATAAAGCGGTTGTTCAGCGCAGTCGACGACAATAAAAAACTTGTATTTCCAAGGCTGACCGACGATTGGCTGCGATTGTAATTTGGCGAGATTGATACGGCGCTTGGCGAATATCTGTAATACCTCGAAGAGGGCGCCAGGCTGATGGTCGGTGGTGATGACCAGAGAAGCACGATTGGCATCAGCGGGCGTATCGGCTGGTTCAATTACTAAGAAGCGGGTGATATTATCGGGATTGTCGTGGATGGAACGCTGTAGTATTGGCAAATTATATAATTCAGCAGCAGTTTGGCTGGCGATAGCGGCGCAGTGCCGGGAGCCGTTTTGCTTGATAAATTCGACGGCACCAGCGGTATCGAAAAATTCAATTGGTGTTGCTTGCGGTAGGTGTTCCTGTAAGAAATAGCGGCATTGAGAAAGAGCTACCGGGTGAGAATAAACCTCAGTAATATCGCTGATTTTGGCGTCTGGTAGACCAATTAGCATTTGCTCGACAGGCAGCTTGATTTCGCCGATGATCGGCGCACTACATTCCTCGATATAACGGTAAACTTCGTTAATGCTGCCAAATAGGGTGTTTTCGACCGCTGTAACGATCGCGTCGGCACTACCGTCGTCGTAGGCGGCGAAAACTTCGCTAAACGTTGTGCAGGGAACGAGTTTGGCACTAGCGCCGTACCATTGGCGGACGGCCTGGTCGTGGAAAGAGCCAGCCTGGCCCTGGATTGCGACATGCATTCTAGCATCATAGCACAATTGTGATTTTGACTGCAAAATTAGGTGGTAAAAGTATTATAATCTTCTGGTAAAGCATCCAAGGATTGCAATGACTAAATAGTTGCGGAGATATACTTGACAAATTAGCAAATATGGAGTATAATCACCAGGTGATTTACATCATAACTGTCTGTAGGTAGAAAGGCTACGATAAATATATGGGTAAAACTAGAGAGTTTAGCTCTACCGCAGGCACTGAACGGCCTGGCAGAGGGGAAAAGTGGAAACTCCGTGCGAGGGAACTAGGTGCTCTTGCTCTATCTGTTGCGGTAGCTTTTGGTCTCTATCATGGAGCACGTAAGCCCGCGATGAACGACGAGCAAATGCGCGATATGACAGATAACGTGCGTACGGTCGTTTTGAATAAGGCTGAAGAAATTAGAAAAGATGGCTCTAGGGAGGGCGATTCTTATACAACTGGCGACGGCAGATCACTTCGTATTGATGCAGCTGCTGGGATGCCAGCTGGCAATACATCAGTGGCTGGTGCCGGTGAAGTTGGGGATTATAATAGAGATGAGGGAATGAGCGTTGAGCTATGTTTACGAGAAGAAGGAAATCCTAAATATAACGAAGCTGATCACGCTTCGTATTTATGCGCTACTTTTAGCTCGGAGGACGGTTCAGCATTGAGGAGTATAGAAACAAAGGATGGCAAAGTTGCTTATGATAAAGCTATAAAATTTGTAGAAAGTGATGATGCTAGTATTAGCAGGATTTATTACTCCTGGGATTCCGACGAAAACGGGCGCGTTGAACCTTTTGAATGCCCTCCAGGTAAGAAATGTAGGGGTGATCTGAGTTGGACTATTTATGTAAATAAAGATGAGGGTGTAGACAAGAGAAAGGAGGGCGTCTATTCAGGCGACGGTGCAGTACATCGAGTAGATGAGTTGCTTGCTGAGGTTAAAGATCGTTGGGATAACTAAAAGTTTTCAAAATAATGAGTAGGTAAAAAAGTGCCCGTGTAGTAACGGGCACTTTATCCGTGCTGGGGGTACGTATGAAGCTAGCTTTTTCATAGCAGATAGGGTATAATATTAAGCGATATTAAACCTAAGGTTGCGTGAGATAACGTAACCATCCGTACGGATACCAAGGAGGTAATGTATGAGAGAATACGAGCTGACGGTTCTTATTCGGCCTGATTTGGAGGCGAATTTGGACGCGGTGCTTAGCAAGGTCAAGCAGCTGATCGCCGATAACGGCGGTTCGGTTAAGGCCGAGGACAATTGGGGCAAAAATCGCCTCGCTTACAACATCAAAGGCGAAGATTTTGCGGTATATGTGTCGATGGATGTCGAGCTGCCAGCAGACGCGCCGCTCAAGATTAACAATGCGCTGAATATTAGCGACGAAGTTATCCGGTATTTATTGGTTAAGATAGATCACAAAGCGCGTGCCGCTCTGGCGGAGGCTAAGAAGCGCGCGGCTGAACGCGAGGCTGAAAGCAGCGAAGATTAAGCCATAAATAGGAGGGAAATCTATCATGGCAAAGGGGTTTAACAAAGTAATATTAATGGGAAATCTGACGCGCGATGTTGAATTGCGAACAACGACGAGCGGCCAGAGTGTAGCTAATTTTAGTTTGGCGGTTAGCCGTAGTTGGCGCAACCAAGACGGACAGCAGCAAGACCAGACCAGCTTCATTAACTGCGTAGCTTGGGGCAAGCCGGGCGAGATTATCTCGCAATATGTCAAAAAAGGCGCGCCGCTTTTGGTGAGCGGTCGGCTCGACCAGCGTAGTTACGAGGATAAAGATGGCAATAAACGGTCGGCTGTCGAGGTGGTAGTCGAAGATTTCAACTTTGTTGGCGGTCGCAACGACAGTAATACACCAGCATCGACACCGCCGCCAGCGACTAGCACCAAAGATGTGGTCGTCGAAGATATCGACGATAAGCCAATCGACTTAAGCGAGATCCCATTTTAACGATTAGAAAGGATTATAAAATATGGCAAAAAAAATGCGCAAGGATGCTCCGGTAGTATTCTCGTATAAAGAGGTGAAGACACTGTTGCGCTATATTAGTCCGGTGAGCGGCCAAATCGAGCCGATTTCCAAGACGGGCTTGAGTACTAAATTGCAGCGGATGCTGGCTCGCGAGGTAAAGCGGGCGCGTCATCTGGCGCTGCTACCGTTTGTGGCGCGAGATTAGGGAATTTTCCAGCGTACGAAATGCTTTGTCGTGCGCTGAAGGGTATTTCTAAAGACGCAAAAGGAGATGAAATGTATCAACCAACTGATTTGAAAAAAGGTGTAGTGTGCCAAATTGATGGACAGCCATATCGAGTGACTGATTACAATCAGAAGGTCATGGGTCGTGGCGGTTCCATTGTTAATGTCAAATTGAAGAATTTAATTACTGGTGCGGTTATTCCCAAAACGTTTAAAGGCCAAGATAAGATTGAGCCAGCCGAGGTGACTAGCAAAACTGTCCAATATTTATATAATGACGGTTCAGCTTTCTTTTTCATGGATCCGAATAGTTTTGAGCAGTTTGAGTTGTCGGCCGACTTGGTTGACGAAGCTAAAAACTTCATGAAAGAGGGCGACGAGCTGGCTTTGCAATTCTTTGACGGTAAGGTGATTACCGTCGAGATGCCAAAAAATGTTTATTTGGAAGTGACCTATACAGAGGCGGTGGTTAAGGGCGACACGACTAGCAGTGTCTTGAAGGATGCGACGCTTGAGACGGGCGCAATTGTCAAGGTGCCGGCTTTTATAAAGGTTGGCGATATTATTTCGGTTGACACCTCTACAGGCGAGTATCGCGAACGCAAGAAATAGCTTATTAAACTAAAATAAGTGTTTCGCAGCGTGCTAAAATATAAATATGACTAACAAGCGAGCGCGTGCCGCTGCAAGTGCTAAACGCCTGCACAAAAAAGTTAAACAAACATATCGTTCGGCAATGCCCGAGCAAAAACGCCACCGGATGTTAGTTTGGGCGGCGTTTTTTGTTGTAGCGGCGATTTTGGCTGTGCAAATATTGTATCCGCTTGATCGAGCGCTGCCGCTAGCGCGGATGAATGGCCGCTGGGTTGGTTGGCAGAGTGAGACAGATTTGGCTAACCAAGCGACGTTAGTATTCCAGCGATCGAAAATTAAATTCATTATTGGCGGTAAACCGAGCGGTGTTTATACGCTGAGTGAAGCTGGTGCTGATATCAAGGCTGAAGAGATGGCGAGTCGACTGGCGAACTATCCCTTTTGGCTGCGTTTGGTGCCGTTTTCGATATTTTGGCAGCTGCCAAATGTGCAAACGCTAGATCTAGCTTTCGCGTTGCCGACATTAGAGGTTTTTGCACAAAAAACTAGTTCGCAACTGTCGCGGCCGCCAATAAACGCTGGCGTGGCGTTTAAAGACGGTCAGCTAACGGCGGTTAATGATGTGCCAGGACATTTGGTGAGCGCGCAAGCTATCAAAAACGTGCTGCAAACAACCAAGTATTCATTTGCTGGCATGACGGAGCTTCGAATTGATGCTAAGTTGCAAGAGGCGTCGCGGCGCAGTACGGCGTTCGCTTTTGTCCGTAATCAAGCCGAGCAAGCATTGGCTCGTCCTTTGACGATTCGCGCTGCCGATCAGACGTTTGCAGTTGGCAATGCTGAGAAAGCTTCGTGGCTAGAGTTTGGCGAAACAACAGAAGGTGGCACGACCCTGGTGATTAACAGGCAAAAACTACAAAGCTCAATTGATAATTGGTCAAAAGCAGCTGGGCATCCGGCTGGCCAGACAAATATCAATATTGAGAACGGGCGAGAAGTCTCGCGGACGACGGGTGAGAAGGGTAGCCAGGTGGACGCGACTTCAATAGTGCAACCAGTCACTGATTATCTGCTGAGAGGTCAAGGTAGCAGTGTGATCTTGGCGGCGATGACTGATTTAGAGCCGAGCGTAATTTATAATAACCGCTATACTCCTACCGAAGATGGCTTGCGAGCTTATGTACGTGATAAGGCACGTAATGGTGCTTGGTTTTCGATTCGCCAGTTGGGCGGCAGCGGTTGGTCGGCGGATGCCGATGCCGAGGAGAGTGTCGTTAGCGCTAGTACTTATAAACTGTTCGTTGCTAAACGCTTGTTTGATGAGATAAATGCCGGGGGAATTAGCTGGAGCGACCCGATGCTTGACACGACAGTGTCGGGCTGCTTTGATCGGATGACTATCGCTAGTACCAACCCGTGTGCAGTGGCGTGGCTGGATCAGTTCGGCCGGCAAAATCTGAACGATTTTGTTTACCGACTAGGGTTTTCGCGGGCAGTGACTTTCACGCACGCGCAGGCAACTCATGTGTCGGCGGGTGATCTGACGAAGTTCATGGTCGGATTGGAGACTGGCTCGCTAATTGGCGGAGAGCAGCGCGAGCGGCTGTTGTATTCTTTGTCGCACCATCCTTACCGTTATGGTATACCGACGGGTAGCCAAGCGCGCGAAGTTTATGATAAGGTTGGTTTTTTGTGGAATTATGTACACGATACGGCGATTGTTCGGCATCCGCGCGGTACTTATGTGATGACAATTATGACTCAAGGAAAATCCTACGCGGCAATTGCGGCGATGACCCGCGACATTGAGCGGATTATGTATCCATAGTAGAATTGAGAGATGAAGCAACGGTTAGATAAATTGATGCTGGCGCGTGGGTTGGTAGGTTCGCGCTCGGAAGCTGAGAATTGGATTCGTTTGGGACGTGTGCGCGTTGGCGGGCGGGTAGCAGCCAAACCGGGATTGTTCGTTGATGAATCGGCGTCGATTGAATTAGCAGCGTCAGAGCGTTATGTGTCGCGGGCCGGACTAAAATTGGCGGGCGCGGCGAAAGTTTTCAATTTGGATTTTCGTGGCAAGACGGTATTGGATATTGGCAGCAGCACCGGCGGCTTTACCGACTTTGCATTGCAGCACGGCGCGAAGAAAGTATACGCTGTGGATGTTGGCACCGATCAACTACATCCGAGCTTGCGCGGCGACAAGCGAATTGAGTTGCACGAAAAAACTGACATTCGGGATTTTGTACCAAGTGAGACTCCGGATATGGTAGTGATTGATGTATCGTTTATTAGCTTGCGGCAAATTTTACCGTACCTTGCGAAAATTGTTGATAAAAACACAATGATAATTGCAATGACCAAACCGCAGTTTGAGGCGCAACGCCAGCAGCTGACTCGCGGTGGTATCGTCAAAAATGACGGCGTGCGGCGGGCAATCTTGCGCGAGTTCGAGCAGTGGGCGCGTGCTA
>ERZ773043.1642-NODE-1642-length-12437-cov-5.243660_pt1 | contig 12437 bp, 7 predicted proteins | sample MGYA00580636_ERZ773043 | MGnify/ENA primary metagenome ERZ773043 (study PRJEB29015, sample SAMEA2737992) | human oral metagenome | biome: human oral; feature: human-associated habitat; material: dental | place: China | collected 2065 ... | reverse complement strand
ATTATTCCTTTTAGAAATGAAAGTGAACTTGATTTGGAGATTGTATCTACAACAGAAAAGCTACAAGAAAAAAATATAAATGATGAAGATCTTATTTTGTTAGATATTGAAGATTACAACAAAAAAGGACTTTCCGTTATCTTTCAAAATAAAGAGTATGAAATTACTGGAAATAATTTTAATCCTTTTGGAATGAGCAGGTTACAACTTGTCTCAAACACAGAGAAACTAATGACGGAAGTTTTCTATACTCAGGAGAGACCAGTAGCAAATCTATATGCAAAAAGAGAATCTCTTGATCAGTTTAAGCCAAGTCTTAACTTAGGAGAAGATAAGTCGGAACTTTTACACCATAATTTAGATGTAATAAATGATACAGGAAGCATTCCTCCGGTCAATTATAAAATAATAAGAGAAGATGAAATCCTGCCGCCTTCTGAAAGGCTGAAGAATAACATAGAAGCAATCAAGGTTTTAAAAGAAATTGAAGAAAGACACAGTCATGCAACCAAGGAAGAACAGGATATATTAAGCAGGTATGTCGGATGGGGAGGACTTTCTGATGTGTTTGATGAAGAAAAACAAGGGCAATGGAAAGATGCAAGAGAATTTTTAAAAGAAAACCTGTCATCATCTGAGTATGATGCGGCAAGAGAAAGCACTCTTACCGCCTTTTATACCCCAAAGGTTGTTATCGACAGTATCTATAAGGCTCTATCCAATATAGGTTTTGAAAACGGAAATATATTAGAGCCAAGTATGGGAACAGGCAGGTTTATAGGTAATCTTCCTGACAATATGCAGGAAAGTAAATTTTATGGCGTAGAACTTGACAGTATAAGCGGACAAATTGCCAAAAAGCTATATCCCAATGCCAATATCCAAATCAAAGGCTTTGAAAAAACCGAATTTTCCAATAATCTGTTTGATGTAGCGGTGGGGAATGTTCCTTTTGGAGAATATAAAGTATCGGATCGTGAGTATGAGAAAAACAACTTTCTTATTCACGATTATTTTTTCGCCAAAACCTTGAATAAAGTGCGTTCCGGCGGAGTAGTAGCCTTTATAACCTCATCAGGAACACTGGATAAAAAAAGTGAAGATGTAAGAAGATATATTTCAGAGAGGGTAGAGTTTTTAGGAGCAATAAGGCTTCCCAATAATACTTTCAAAGGAGAAGCGGGAACAGAAGTAACAAGTGATATAATCTTCCTTAAAAAAAGAGACAGACTGCTGAAATTAGATGAAGATTGGGTAAAACTTGATACCGATGAAAAGGGGCTAACATATAATAAATACTTTATAGATAATCCCGATATGGTGCTTGGAAGTATGCAAGAAATATCAGGCAGATTCGGAACAGCCTTAGCCTGCATCGCAGATGAAAATATTACACTTAAAGAACGGCTAAACAGTGCAATTAAAAATATTAAAGGCAGTTATGAAAAAGCAGAGTTAAATAATGAACTTGAAACAGAAACAATTCCTGCTGATGACAGTGTAAAAAACTATTCCTATGCTGTAATTGATAACAAGGTATATTTTAGAGAAAACTCCATTATGCAAAAAGTGGATTTAGCGAAAACCGATGAGGAAAAAGTAAAGGCATATCTTGAAATTGAAAAAACATTAAGACAGGTAATTACCTATCAAAAAGAAGACTACTCCGATACAGAAATCAAAGAAAAACAAGTGGATTTAAATCGTCTTTATGATGATTTTTCCAAAAAATACGGAATTTTAAACAGTAATGCGAATAAAAAGCTGTTTCGTGAAGATGCCAATTATTCTCTTCTTTCCACTTTGGAAAAGTTAGATAAAGAAGGTAACTTCACTGGAAAATCAGATATATTTACAAAAAGGACTATAAAGAAGGCAGTTGCGATCACTCATACAGACAATTTGACAGAAGCACTTATCCTATCTATTTCTCAAAAAGGGAAAGTTAATTTTGACTATATGGAAAAGCTCACTGAAAAAACAAGGGGAGAAATTATTGAAGGATTAAAGGGAGAAATTTTTCTGAATCTTGACAGTTTTGAGCCGAGCGACATCAATCCTTTTTCTTCCGCCATAAACTTGGGAGATTTTTCAAGAGCCTATGTAACTGCTGATGAATATTTATCAGGGAATATCAGAGAAAAAATAGAAGTAATAGATTCGTATATAAAGAATGTAGAACATGAACTTGAGCAAAATGAACAAGCCCAAAATACTGATACAGAACTATTGAAACAAGATAATACAACTCTAAAAAAAGAACTGTCCTCTCTTAATTATCAAAGACAAAAACTATTGGAAGTAATGCCAAAAGAACTTGAGGCAAGTGAAATAACTGTTAGAATGGGAGCAACTTGGATACCTGAGAAAGATTATAAGAGCTTTATGTTTCATCTTTTAAAGACATCCGCTTCAAACAGATGGAATATTGATATTAAATATACCAACTTTACAGGAGAATACAGAGTAGAAGGTAAAAGTATAGATAAAGGAAATGACCTTGCTAATTTCACATATGGAACAAGCAGGGCAAGTGCATATAAACTGATTGAAGATACATTGAACCTTAGAGATACCAATGTATATGATCAAATTGTTGATGAAAACGGAAAGAAAAGTTCTGTCTTAAACAAAGAAGAAACTATGCTTGCAAGGAGTAAGCAAGAAATCATCAAAGAAGAGTTTAAAAACTGGATTTTCGAGGATGTGGACAGAAGATCAAGACTTGTCAAAGAATATAATAAGAGATTCAATTCAATAAGGCTTAGAGAATATGATGGAAGTAACCTTACTTTTGATGGAATGAATCCTGAAATAGAGCTTAGACCTCATCAAAGAGATGCGATTGCAAGAGGACTTTTCGGAGGGAACACCTTGCTTGCCCATGAAGTCGGTGCCGGCAAGACTTTTGAGATGATAGGAATTGCTATGGAGTCTAAAAGACTTGGAATGAGCAACAAAGCCATGTTTGTAGTTCCAAATCATATTGTAGAACAGTTCGGTCGTGAGTTTAATGAACTGTATCCGGCTGCCAATATTCTTTGTGCCACAGAAAAAGATTTTACACCTGATAGGAGAAAAAGATTTTGCTCAAGGATTGCAACAGGTGATTATGATGCTGTGATTATAGGGCATAGTCAATTCGAGAAAATTCCAATATCCAAAGAACGACAGGAGTATGAGCTGCAAAGCCAGATTGATGAAATTGTGGATTTTATCAGTGAGTACAAAAGGGATAGAGAACAGAAGTTCACTGTTAAACAACTTGAAAAAACCAAGAAAGGTTTGGAAGCAAAACTAAAAAAACTAAATGATGATTATAAAAAAGATGATGTCCTAACATTTGAAGAATTGGGGATAGATAAACTATTTGTAGATGAAGTACACGCTTTTAAAAATTTGTACCTATTCACAAAAATGCGAAATGTTGCAGGAATTACAAGCACAGATTCACAAAAATCAAGTGATATGTTGATGAAATGCAGATATATGGATGAAATTACCGGTAATAAGGGAATTGTATTTGCTACAGGAACCCCTGTAAGTAATTCTATGGCAGAGTTATATACAATGCAGCGTTATCTTCAGTATAATGAGCTTAAGAAGATGCACTTGCAACATTTCGACTCTTGGGCATCTACATTTGGAGAAACTGTTACGGCAATTGAACTTAATCCTGAAGGTAACGGATACCAAAGTAAGACAAGATTTGCAAAATTTTATAACCTTCCGGAACTGATGAATATGGTCAAGCAGTTTATGGATATAAAGACATCCGATGTGTTGAATATTCCTGTACCGACCGCACACTATGAAACGATTAAAACCCAGCCGACAGAAGAACAAAAGCAGATCCTTGAAACTTTCTCAGAAAGGGCGGATAAGGTTAGAGCAAAACAGGTAGACTCATCTGTTGATAATATGCTTCTTATTACAAATGACGGAAAGAAAATGGCACTTGACCAAAGGTTAATCAATCCCCTGCTTCCCGATGATGAAAACAGCAAAGTAAATGTCTGTGTAAGAAATGTATTCAGCATTTGGGATAAATACAGAGATAAGAAGTCTACACAACTAATTTTTTGTGATATGTCTACACCGAATAAAGATGAATTTAATGTGTATGATGATATAAAGGAAAAACTTATAAAAATGGGTATCCACGAAGATGAAATAGAGTTTATTCATAGTGCAAAGAATAACAAGGAAAAAGATGCTATTTTTAATAAAGTGCGAAAAGGAGAAATCCGCATATTGCTCGGTTCAACACAGAAAATGGGTGCAGGGACAAATGCACAAAATAAATTGATTGCTATCCATGATCTCGATATACCCTGGGTGTGACTTGAAAGTCGCATAGATAATTGTTTAACTAGATAAAGATTAAACCCTCTATTCCGTTAGAGGTAGCCTAATACCACCTGCTTTATCAGCAATGATAATGTTTGGAAGCTGGTATGACAATGTAGCCCTCCACGAAAGTGGTAAAGTCGAAGCCGTGAGGCTAAGGCGAATCTGCTAGCAACAATGCGGTTAGGGAGCTAGGCTTGAGTAGTATGGCTAACATAAGTGAACTGTCATTTAAACGTCGTAACATCCAACGAGCCAAAGTTGCTGACAGGCTCCAGCCCAAAACGGGAAGCGGTCGGATAATCCTCTCCATGGTAGGATTACACGGATATAAGTACCGCCGGCGAATGAGACAGAGCCTAACCTACTCTTGTTATCTATGTGGAACAAGGTAAACCTGTATCTCTCCTAAGAATTTAGGAAAGTATTTTCGTAAGAAATACCGATAGAGGTGCAGGTATAGGATTGTAGAAAAAGCGAATGTCATTTTGTAATGGAATGAATAGGGGTTCAAAATTTGCCCTAACCCGAAAGGGTGCAGACTTCTACGCAAGGTAATTCTTTACAAGAAGCTTATAGAATTTTTGAAAGGAGTAAAGCAAATGAACGTTAATAAAAAGACGTGTGCAACTACCGACCGTGAATTTGCATGGAAATCCATTGACTGGAAAAAATGCGAAGCACAGGTTAAAAAACTACAAGAACGTATTGTAAAGGCTAGAAAAGAAGGTAGACACGGCAAGGTAAAATCCTTGCAATGGACACTGACACACTCTTTTGCTGCAAAAGCAATCGCAGTAAAAAGAGTGACAACTAACGAAGGTAAGAAAACAGCAGGAGTAGACAAAGTATTATGGTCTACGGACAAAGCAAAGTATGAGGCTATTTTAAGTTTAAAAAGAAAAGGATACAAGCCACAGCCCTTACGCAGAGTATTTATTAAAAAAGCGAATGGGAAATTACGCCCGCTTGGGATACCTACAATGAAAGATAGAGCAATGCAAGCACTATATCTATTAGCACTTGAGCCAATTGCAGAAATGACGGCAGACCTTCACTCTTATGGATTTAGGAAAGAAAGATGCCCACAAGATGCAATACAACAATGTCATACAATCTTATGTCGCCAAAACTCTCCAAAATGGGTATTAGAGGGCGATATAAAAGGTTGTTTTGACCACATTAGTCATGAATGGTTACTCAATAATATTCCTATGGATACCAAAATATTAAAGAAATGGTTGAAATGTGGAGTTATCTTTAAAGGAGAATTGTTCGCAACTGATGAGGGAACAATGCAAGGTGGAATTATTTCACCAACACTTGCTAACATGACATTAGATGGACTTGGTGAATTATTAGCTACTAAAAACAAGAGAGTAAATCGAAAATATGAGAAATACTCTCCAATGGTTAATATGGTGCGTTATGCTGATGACTTCATAATCACAGGTAGAACAAAAGCGACATTGGAAGACATCAAACCAATGCTAGTCGAGTTTTTAAGTGAGCGAGGATTAGAATTATCAGAAGAAAAGACTTTAATTACACATATTGATGATGGATTTGATTTTCTTGGATTTAATATCAGGAAATTTAAAGGTGTACTACTTACACAGCCGTCTAAAAAGAGTGTAAAGAAGTTCTTAGATAGCATTAGATATGTAATCGATAGCAATAAGTCTTGCAAACAAGAAACTCTAATAAGGCTGTTAAACCCTAAAATAATCGGTTGGGCAAACTACTATAGATGTGGAGCTTCATCAAAGACATTTCAAAAAGTAGACAACCAAATTTTCCAAAAGCTATGGCAATGGGCGAAAAGGCGACACCCTAAAAAAGGGAAACGTTGGATTGCTAATAAGTATTTTCATTTCTATAAGACTAGACGTTGGACATTCTTAGTAAAGTCAATCAAGAATGGAAAAGTAGATATATTTCCACTAAAATTTATGTTTGATACAAAAATCATCAGACACAAGAAAATAAAAAGTGAAGCGAATCCATTTGATATAGAATGGAAATCGTACTTCGAAGAAAGAATGACTTATAAAATGCTCTTGTCACTAAAAGGGAGGAAATCACTCCTGTATATGTGGAACAAGCAAGAACATAAATGTCCACTTTGCAATGAGAAGATAACTGCTGACACTCAATGGAATGTACGAGAACAAAGAGAAAATGGGCAAATAGTCCGTTATCTTGTACACGATAAATGCTACAAACAAAATCGTTAGTTGACTAGCCGACATCTGTATTGGCAGATGTTTTGAATTGCTTGAGCCGTGTGAGGGGAAACTCTCATGCACGGTTCTTAGAGGGGAAAGGGATAGTAATATCCCTGACCTACTCGACAGACCGGCTGATTTGGAGCAGCGAAGAGGAAGAATTGTAAGGCAGGGAAATGAAAATAAAGATGTTTATATCTTCAGATATGTAACTGAGAATACCTTTGATGCTTATCTTTTCCAAACACTTGAAAACAAGCAAAAATATATCTCTCAAATAATGACAAGTAAAACGCCTGTACGTGTTGCAGAGGATGTCGATGAGGCAACTTTGAATTATGCTGAAATCAAGGCTTTGGCTACAGGGAATCCACTTATTCGTGAAAAAATGGATCTTGATGTTGAGGTAAGCAAACTTAAAATGCTGGAGTCCAACTTCAAATCCAACTTGTATAAAATGGAGGATAAGGTCGTAAAGGTTTATCCAAAGGAAATTGAAAGCCTAAAAGAAAAAATAGAAAATTTGAAAAAGGATATAGAAAAAGTAGAAGTATATAGGGATGAAAAGGAAGCAAAAACAGAAGAATACGCTCAGACTGCTTTGGAAAATATAGGCGAAAATAACAGAGAAAAAGAAATAGAGGGAATGGCAGATAAAAAAACAGTATCAAAATTCACATCTCTAACTTTAAGTGGACGAAAATATACTGATAAAAAGCAAGCTGGAGAGTTCTTAATAAACAGGATAAAAGGGATAAAAAAGACGGATAATTTCGCACAAGAAGAAGTAAAAATTGGAGAGTATAGAAATTTTGATTTATTCGTATACTATGACAGTTTTTCTAATCAGTACAAATTCCATCTCAAAGGAGAAGAAAATCATTATGGAGAATTTGGAACTGATGAGATCGGAAATATAATAAGAATGGATAATGTACTTGATAGAATGCCTGAGAGATTGGAACAGACACTGGGAAAACTTAAAGATACCGAAAATCAATTTGAGACGGCAAAACTTGAAATTCAGAAGAAATTTCCACAAGCAGAGCTTTTAAAAGAAAAGACATTAAGACTTGCTGAAGTTAATCATTTGCTTGATATGGGACAAAAAGAAGATATAAAAGAGGAGAAGAATCCACTTTTGGAAGAAGTGAAAGAAGAACTGATTCATTTTCTAAACAAAGAATATGACGAAGCACATAATGTAGAAGATTTTGATACCATGTTTCCTGATTTGACAGACATAGGCTTGGCTTATACGACTACACCGGATGAAAAACATGAGATACAAATAAGTCTTGATTTAATCAATTACAAGATGAATACCTATGTAGATAATACTTTAATTGACAGTTTTAGTTACACCTATGATCCGCAAGATGCGAGCAGCAGGCAGGAACTGATACAAATTAAGGAAAGTATCGGTTTTTGGGATTTTAATGAGCTTATCTATGTTGATGAAGAGAAGTTAAAGGCAGTACTTGGACTTTCTATCAATGAAGATGGAAACTTTTATGATCCCTTATCAAAGGATATGGACTTAGATGGAGTAGCAGACAGGTATGACGCAGATTTTAGAGACAGTAATATTCAAAATATTGGTGATTTTGATAAAAACAAAAAGAGTTCGGTAATAGGAAGATTAAACGAGTATAAGGAGCAAATCAATCAAAAAGAAAAAAGAGAAAATAAGGTGGAATGCTTTGAGGAGGCGAGATAAACCTTATTATAAAATGATGAAAAATAAAAAAACATATGAGTATATCTAAAATAGAGTATCTTTTATAGGTACTCTATTCTTAATTTTAACAATGAAAACTACAAATACAAAGAAGATTAAATGGAGAAGTAAATAATGAAATTAGAAAAAGGCGATATTGTAAAAACAGCATTAAGTGAAAATACAACAGTTTTAGATGTGAAGGACAATCAGGCAATACTGTTTTCAGGCACTCAGTTTGTGCTTGCAACAGGAATTAAAGAAAACAAGAAAAGTGGAAAATTTGAGTGGGATAATGGACGATATGCAGATGATTTAAAAAGTATTTCTGATATGCAAAATAATAACTTTGAAACTATGAAAACTACCTTATCTTTTTTGGCAGAGTATAATCATAGTGATTTTGTCAAAGGCATTATTTCTCTTGAAACAGGCATTGAGAACGAAACTATACTGGATAGTGCCTATGATAATTATATGAATGATTCGGTAATGGGACTCATTGACGAAAAATTTTCCTATTTCATTGATGAAGAACTCTCGGAAACACATGAAGAACAAGAAAAAGAGGAACAGGGCAAGGAGATTGGTGGAGAGAGCGTAAATATAAGCAAGGATAGTGATGGAAATAGGAGGGAGGAAAGAGGTTATGGAAAAGATATAGATACAAATAAAGAAAATCAGGATAAGCTCAATATAGACGGCAACATTGTTGGAGATGTGGAAATCAAAAATCTGAAATCAAAAGATGGAAAAGAATTCCAAGTGGCAAACTTTTCTATAGCACAAAATGATAAAGATGGAAATGTACTCTATATGAACTGTTTTGCTTATGGAGACAAGATCGACCAGGTAAAAGGCCTCAAAAAAGGAGACTTTGTTCACTTATTCGGAAAAGAAAATCTAACACAAGGAAAGGATGGAAAGGAATATATGTCTCTTAAAGTTTATTCCGCAAAGCTGTTAAAAGCCAAAGAACAGGTCAAAACAAATCAAAACTCAAAGGAAACAAAGAAACCTTCAGCACTTGGTAAGTTAAAGGAGTATAAGGAAAAGGCAGGCGAAAAACCAAAGGAACAGGGTGGTATCAAAAAAGAAAAAAATGTAGAAAGATAAAATTATAAAGATTTATAATAGTGGGTAAATAGCTAATATGGCTGTTTATCCACTATTTTTTTTATTAGGATATAGAAAATAAAGGTTTGATAAATTAGAACAGGAGCGTTATATTATAAGAAAAAGAAAATTTTTTGACAGGAGGAGAAATGACATGATTGGTCTGGTTATCATTTTTATAACCTTAATTATACTGTATTTGGGAGCTATCCTGTTTGCAGGAGCAACATTTGTAAAAATTAGTCTGTTTGCACTTGATAAACTTGTAGTATTTATAGCGAGCTGGTACTATATTCACCACTATTTTTCTATCAAATTTTCATCTGGGTATGCCATATATTTTTGGGATGTACTGGCAGCAATATTGGCAGTAATAATCTATTCCGCTCTGTTCAAAATGATCCATCGAAAACTTGGATTAATAGGAAAAATCTTAAACTTTGGCATTTCGTTTTTGAGTTCTATGACGGTTTATTGTATCTTGGTAAACAGCTTCATTACAAAGGAAACAGACTATTTTTTACCTCTGTTAAATCATGGCATAGCAAATCAGGCGGTCAATTATATTATAATCACGATCATAGCTCTTGTAGTATGGAAAAGAAGGGAAGAATTCCTTGAAGAAAAGGAAGAAAGCAAAGAGTATTATATCGTAGAGGAATCAGATGAATGACGTCATTTAAATTGGAATCAAGTAGGGATAATCCGTTCTATTTAAAATTGATAGAAATGATTATCCCTAACTTTTATTTTTCAAGACTGTTATCAAGGTATAAATCCGTATTTTTCTTTGCTTGTTGTAGTTTGTGAAGCATAGAGTTTTGAGAGGAATATTCTTCCGTAAGTGTAGCTTTTTCCTGTTCTAAAAGCATATATTTATCAGATAAATTTTGAATATTCAATGTTTGGTACTTAGAATTTTTAACCGCTTTAATAGCTGCTTCATAGGCGATTATTTGTGATTTATATTCTTCATAAAAGTTGGTATTTTCATTATCTTTTATATACATATCATAGATGAACTGATTATTGAATACAATATTTTTATTTTCTATTACAGAATAAATGGACTTCATTTCTTTTTCTATTTGCTTTATATTATCTAATAATTGTTGTCTATCTGATGCCACTTTCTTTAATTTTAAATCTAATTCCTCGTAGGAACTAATACCTGATTTTCTTATTTCATTTAAGGCGGATGCCATAGTTCTCATATTATGTTTGCCTGCCCATACTTCATAGCCTTTAGAGGATTTTACCTTTTCATTGTTTTTCATATCTACAATAATATCCGGCTTTTTGTAGGAGCATTTTTCATAATGATATTTTTGATTATACATCTGGCATTTATTCAGTTCTTCGATTCGTTCCTTAATTCTCTCTTTTGTGTAATCTTCTCCTAAGGTAGATGCTTTTGCACGAGTAAATCTTCCATTATTTCTTTTATCTTTATGTCTGAAGGAAAGGTATTTTCCAATCTTAATTTCATAACCAAAATCATCCATTGTCTTTAGAAATTCCTCGTAAGTTTTGGACTTTAAAACAGCTTTATCAATAGCAAGCTGTAGCTTACTTTTCCAAGAATTTCCTCTTTTAAACTCAGTATATTCCATATAGTTTTTGCCATTTGTAGAGTATCTGTTCTTAAACTTTTTGTAGTTTTCATCAATAACAGACAAGCCGTTTTCTCTACATAAATCATCGCTGACAGTTCTAATTTGATGATAACTTCTTTTATTACTTTTATATGCCTTTCCTGTTTCAAAGCTGACATTGTTAAACAGAATATGATTGTGTAAATGCCCTTTGTCAATATGCGTAGTAAGGACATATTCATATTTCCCTTGCAAGACTCTCTCACATAACTCCAGTCCGATTTGGTGTGCCTGCTCAGGTGTAGTTTCTCCCGGAGCGAATGCTTGGATTAGATGCCTTGCCAAGATTTTTGCTTTGGAATTACATTCTCTTTTTGTCTGTTCAAATTCAAGATGAGCTGTTTTAGGATTGCATGCAAAAGAAGATATAAGGATTTTTTCATCGGTTTTATCTTCATTCATAATATAGTCTAAGGCTAAATAAAGTGTTTTTTCTATTGGATGAATTTTTGTAACTGCCATTAGATTTCCTCCGTATCACTTGTTTCAAGATTACCTAATTCATATAGTTTCTTACGAAGGAAGTAGATGTCTTTTCCTTGTTTTTCCAAGAGCTTTTTCAAATCATTGATATCATCTTTATAAATTACTGCCGTTGAATTTACTCTTTTTGCAATCTGATTGATGCTGCCTGTAATTCTTCCGATATTTGTAGACATATCCTTAAACACTTTCATATCCAGTACGAAAATATCTTTTTCCAGTATACATTTCATAATAAACTGACGAAGGGTTTTACAACCAGAGAGCTTATATTTTTTGTTTAAAATTTCAAGTTCATCATCGGAAAGCATAAGATATATTCCGTTATTTCTTGTTCTGTTTGCCATATTATACCTCCAAATTCATAGATATATTTAAAAGTTTACAAAAGAAAAAACCTGTAAAAATAGACCGAAACGGTTCTGAATTACAGGTTTAATTATAAAAAATCCACTATAAGGAATCTTCTGTAAGCATTCAATTTATTTTAGAATAGATTACTGTAAGTATAACACTTTTTATAAAGATTTTCAATTGATTGGTTTGCAGTTAGAATGGAATAGGTATATAATTTACATATTATCAGGAAATTAAGTTAATAAAATTAATAGGAGGAATTATGTCAAGAGATAAAGCGAAAGATGACAAATATTTTAATTGTCAGCAAGAACATGAATTAGAATATGTATCAAGTTTATACGGAAAAGATAATAAGAAGAAGGTCTATGACTTTTTGAAAAAGATGTGTGATTTGGGAAAAATCAAGAATAGTACACATAAGCAAGTTTACGAAATGATAGAAAAAGAATTTAAATATAAACAAGTTAATTAACTTATATATGAAACGAACTATTTCCTGATAATATTAAGGGGTTTGGGGATTTT
>ERZ773043.1641-NODE-1641-length-12450-cov-30.925454_pt1 | contig 12450 bp, 13 predicted proteins | sample MGYA00580636_ERZ773043 | MGnify/ENA primary metagenome ERZ773043 (study PRJEB29015, sample SAMEA2737992) | human oral metagenome | biome: human oral; feature: human-associated habitat; material: dental | place: China | collected 2065 ... | reverse complement strand
ACATTTGCTGCCTCCACTTTCAAATCTAGTGAGGAAAGTAGCAAAGGTATTAGAGTAATAGGATAGTTTTCCCTATTGCTCCTTCTTTTTCTCTTGCTTTGTCTTGTTTTTCTCCTTTTGCCACTTAGCATTTTCGTAGGTCACGGTATAGGTATCCTCATCGCCGCCTTCCCCATCAAAGATTAGGTCAAAACGGACAGACTTGCCTGGCGCCAGATTGGTGCCGATTTGTGTATTGTCAAAGGTTGAGCCGTCCAAAATATAGACATTCTCCTTCTTGTCATAAAGTCCAAAGTCATAAGGACTGACCAGAATGGGCTTTTTAGAAGTATTTTCAACCGTGATAGTCGCAACGACAGCTACTCCTGTTGACTCATCGCTCATGACTCTCTTGCTGTCTTCTACTGCCGAATGAACTGTCACCTTAAGTCCACTGGAAAATTCAACTGTTTTCTCAAAAGCATGGCTGTTATAGGACTCTAAAGGCGAGTTATGGTAGCCTGTGAGAGACTTGAGATGGTCATTTTCCTCCATAAGGCCAATCGTAGTGATGACGAGGAGAATGCTGAGCAAGGCCAGAAGAAAGATGATAATACCAGACACCAGAGCTGCCCAAAAGAGACCCTGCTTGTGGAGAGGACGTTTTAAACGGTAAACATGATTGTCCTCACTGACAATCTCCTGCTGAATTCGCTGATTCATATGGACCTTTCTAATCAATAATTACTCGCCTTTTGTAAGAGGCCCAAGCGTCGGAAGTTCAACCCCCTCTCGCAAAAGCGCTTCATGGTAAAGGCGGTAGAAGATATGGTAAATAGAAATCTGCATGCCTCCCTGCACTATCATGCTGATACGGAAGTTGAACTGGCCATTTGAAGCCATCTGCGGCCCCAAGACATCCGGTTCCTTGAGAATCTCTGGATGTTCTGGCACTGCTTCTTCATTGACCTTGGAAATGATGCGGTAAATCTCGTCTAAATCCGTCTGGGCATAAATGGGAATGTCAATCAGAACACGCATATCGCCTCGAGACAGATTACTGACAACCATGATATTGCGGTTTGGAACAAAATGAAGCGTTCCGTCCGCGTCCCGTACCTGCGTCGTCCGAATCCCGACACTGATTACTGTTCCAGCGATGTTGATAGGACCGTTAGTCAGGCGGACATTGTCACCGACATCTAACTGTCGCTCGAGAAGAATAAAGAAGCCATTGACTAGATCTGACAGGAAGCCCTGAGCTCCCATCCCAATGGCCACCCCGGCAATTCCCGCACCAGCCAAAAGACTGGAAACCGGCAGACCCAAGATGGATAAAACCCAGTAAATCAAGAGGAAATACAAGACATAATTAAGCAGATTCTCAATCAGCCGAGTGATGGTTTTCTGTCTGGCTACATCCTGCTTGGATAGCTTGAGAGAAGGGGCAATAATTTTGGTCACTGACAAATGCAGGATTTTCTTAACGATGTAAAATAAGATAAAAAGCAGAAGTAAAGAGACCAGCTTGGAAAAAAGGTCATCTGCAATCTTGCTCCAGTCAAACTGCTGGATATAGCGGGAAAAGACATTTCCGGTCTTAGACATAGGCTACCTCCAAAAAGATTACTACCATTATACCACAAAGACCAATCAGCGCGAACATAGAATGGATAGCCCGGCCTAGCATTGCTTTCACCCTCTTTCTATCGTATAATAAAATAAGTATCTAAGACAAGAAAGGAACTTACATTCTCCATCGCTTCATCACAATTTGGAATAAAACCAATCTAATCAAGCGGATTTCCATCGGGATTGGCATTGGTGTCCTGCTGGCTATCATCTTCCCCCAAGCACAAGCCATCAGACTTCTGGGTCAAATCTTCGTTGGCGGCCTCAAGGCCATCGCTCCGCTCCTGATCTTCGCTCTGGTGGCAAATGCCCTGTCTCAGCAGCAGAAAGGGCAAAAAAGCAATATGAAAACAGTCATCTTGCTCTATCTTCTGGGAACCTTTGCAGCTGCCCTGGTAGCGGTCCTGGTCAACTTTTTCTTTCCCATTAGTATAGAGTTGGCTTCATCCTCCCAAAAGGTTTCTCCGCCAGATGGAATCGGACAAGTCCTCAGCAATCTTCTGCTTCAGCTGGTGGACAATCCCGTCAACGCCCTCATCACCGCTAACTACATTGGTATCCTGTCCTGGGCTGTCATCTTTGGAATTGCCATGCGGGAAGCTAGCCACCACAGCAAGGAACTGCTGCAGATCTTGGCAGATATCACTTCTAAGATTGTCGAGTGGATTATCAATCTAGCCCCTCTCGGTATTCTAGGCCTGGTCTACACGACCATTTCCGGGAAAGGCTTCCAGGCTCTAAAAAGCTATGGCATCCTACTGCTGGTCTTGATAGCCAGCATGCTGATTGTCGCTCTGATTATCAATCCTTTAATTACCTTTATCATGCTGCGGAAAAATCCTTATCCCTTGGTCTGGCGCTGTCTACGAGTCAGTGGTGTGACTGCCTTTTTCACACGCAGCTCTGCGGCTAACATCCCCGTCAACATGAAACTCTGTCGGGATCTGGGGCTCAATCCAGAGACCTACTCGGTCTCTATTCCTCTGGGAGCTACTATCAATATGGCAGGGGCTGGCATCACTATCAACACCCTGACCTTGGCTGCTGTCAATACGCTGGGTATCCGGGTTGACTTTGGCACAGCTCTAGTTCTCAGTATTGTAGCGGCAATTTCTGCTTGCGGGGCCTCCGGCGTAGCTGGCGGTTCTCTTCTGCTCATTCCGGTCGCCTGCAGCCTCTTTGGGATTTCCAATGATTTGGCCATGCAGGTAGTCAGCGTCGGTTTCGTTATTAGTGTCATTCAGGACTCCTGCGAGACAGCTCTCAACTCTTCTACTGACGTTCTCTTTACAGCTGTGGCCGAGATGAGCAGCTGGCCAAAAGAAAAACGCTATTAATTTCGACAAAAAACCTCTAGACTTCCATCATTACGGGAAGCTAGAGGCTTTTTTATGTGCGAAAGTTAGTTCTTTCGATGCTTGTCAAAATATCTCTTCGTCTCACTGATGACAATAGGAGAAAGTACTAGAAGAGCGATTAAGTTTGGCAAGGCCATGAGGGCATTGACAATATCTGCAAGAATCCAAACCGCCTCCAGACCCACAAAGCCACCGAGAACAATCATAAGGACAAATAGCAAGCGATAAACGCGGATATAGCGCACCCCAAAGAGAAATTCAAAACAGCGCTCACCATAGTAGTTCCAACCCAAGATAGTCGTAAAGGCAAACAGAACTAGAAAGACTGAAAGCAGAACTGGACCAAAATTAGCAAAAACACTCGCAAAGGCTGCCTGAGTCAGGGACACACCATTGAGATTGCCATCCCAGACCCCTGTGATTAAAATCGTTAATCCTGTCAGACTACAAATAATCAGGGTGTCGATGAAGGTTCCGGTCATGGAAATCAAGCCCTGTTCTACCGGTTCCTTGGTCCGAGCTGCCGCCGCTGCAATGGGTGCTGAACCCAAACCAGATTCATTGGAGAAAACTCCACGCGCGACCCCGTTTTGAATTGCCATCTGGATGGTCGCACCGGCAAAGCCACCGACAGCAGCTGTCTGACTAAAGGCTGAACTAAAGACCAGCTGGAGAGTCGGCAGCAGACGATCTAGATTGACCGCTAAGACAGTCACAGTCCCCAAGATATAAATAGCTGCCATAAAGGGCACAATCTTGGTCGATACTCGAGCAATAGACTGGATGCCGCTGAAAATAACCAAAGCTACTAAAATAGCCAAGATAGAAGCTGTCACAGCTGGAGGCAGCTGAATGGTATTCTGCATGGCCTCTGTGATGGAATTGACCTGCGTAAAGGTCCCAATCCCCAAAAGAGCCACCAAGATACCAGCTATCGCAAAAAAGATAGCCAGCGGGCGCCACTTCTCGCCCATCCCTAGTAAGATATAGTGCATGGGTCCGCCCGCCATAGCACCATGAGCATCCTTACGGCGGTACTTGATAGCCAAGAGACCTTCGGCATACTTGGTCGCCATCCCAAAGAAAGCAGCTACCCACATCCAGAAGAGGGCACCCGGTCCACCGGTTTTAATGGCTGTTGCCACTCCGATGATATTTCCCGTTCCCACCGTCGCAGCTAGAGCAGTACAAAGAGCCGCAAAGCTTGAGACATCGCCCTGATGCTCCTCGTCTGATACAAAAATTAGCCGAAAGGCACGCGGAAGTCGAAAAATCTGTAGCAAACCCAGACGCAGACTGAGATAGATACCGGTACCAACCAGCAAAATGAGCAGGGGTGGACCCCAAACAAAAGAATCCAGACGATTCAATATTTCCAACATGATATAAGCTCCTTTTCACACCGAGAAAAAGAAAGAGCACATGCAAAACATGTACTCTGGATGTGCTGGAGTAGGGAAAGCCCTGCCTCTTCGCTCTGTCCTTTTACCTGAGAGTTTGAGCGGTTCTAAACCGCCTTGCCCCTTCGGTGCCAATCATGGTCTCTCCAGAGTTCCGTCCATTTCACAGTCATAAGGCTCAAACACTTATTTCTGAAAAACTTCATTCGGTGTTTATTCTAAATTTTCTATTATTTTAAAATAATATTCGGTTTTTGTCAATGTTTTATGAAAAATTTTGAATATTGTATTGACCCCAAAAGGTCAGGCAGATAATTTATTCAAAGGTGAGATGATAGTAACTCATAGAATCTCCTGGGTTACCTGTTGATGTGGTTATTTATGGTTTACACTAATTGAAGTTCTGTAAGTTTTTATTGCACTATATTTTACAATTTTTCATTCCTTAAAGTATTGATGACATTCTTCCAAGAGTTAGTCAAGAAAAATTTTAGAAAGTTCTGCTAGTTCGGCACTGGTTTCTTGCTTGACTTGTAGTCAATGAAAAAGAATGGGGCGTTCTAAAAAGCCCTTTCACCTCCTCAAAGACTAAGCATAAGGCTGCAATTCCGGATTAATCGGCGTGTTGGCCAGATTATTGGCATAATTGCAGAGGGTCGCAAGGCTGACACCCAGAACTACATCCAGAGCATTCTCATGCGTGTAGCCGGCTTCTAGGAAGTCTGCCAAAGCCTCATCTCCAACCCGTCCCTTGGTATTAATGACAGCAATGGTAAATTTGGCAAGTGTATCTAGCTTCGGATCTGTATCTATCGGCGTACGATTGCGTAGAGCCTCCAAAAGATCATCATTCATTTGAATCTGCTTGATCGAAAAGGCTGTATGCCCCGCCACACAGAAAGCGCAGCCGTTGGTAACTGCAGCTGTAATCTGCACTACTTCCCGCTCAGTCGGTGTCAGGCTGTTGCGGCGATTGATGGCTCCAACCGTCCTATAAGTTTCCAAGGCCGTTGGTGCATTGGCCAAAAGACCGATAAGATTGGGAATGTAACCACCGTTATCTTTTTGAACAGTTTCCAGGACCTCTTTTACCTCGGCAGGTGCGGACTCAATTGTGTGGATAGTAAATTCTGACATATGAAACCTCATTTCTTTTGATTAGCAACTATCTTAACATAGGTTTAACAGCTTGTATAATATATATTTTATATGACCTCTATAAAGAGAATATATTGCTACATGTCAAACCAAAATATATTACCACCTTAACTGCCTCCATACATCTCTCAAGCAAGAAAAAGAAGCCCTAAGGCTTCTGACTAATATTTTCTAAAACGCTGATAACGATCTTCCAAAAGTTGCTCAAGGGAAAGTTTAGAAAGTTCCGCTAATTCGGTACTGATTTCTTGCTTGACTGCAGCTAAGAGCTCATTTTTACTAAAGCCGCGTTCGGGGATGACCTTATCAACGACCCCCATCTGCAAGAGCTCGTGCGAGGTGATTTTCATCATCTCTGCCGCCTCCATTGCTCGGCTGCCATCCTTCCATAAAATGGAAGCGAAGCCTTCCGGACTGAGAATGGCATACATGGAATTTTCCAGCATCCAGACCTTGTCAGCAACTGCTAAGGCCAGTGCCCCGCCAGAGCCACCCTCGCCGATAATAATGGCAATAATGGGCACTTGCAGATCGCTCATTTCCATGAGATTACGGGCAATGGCTTCACCCTGTCCGCGTTCCTCAGCACCGACACCAGGATAGGCACCAGCCGTATTGATAAAGGTCACGACTGGACGGCCAAATTTCTCAGCTTGCTTCATGAGACGTAGGGCCTTGCGATAGCCTTCCGGATGGGGCTGTCCAAAGTTTCGTCGCAGATTATCCTGTAGATTGCGACCTTTTTGAATACCGACCACTGTGACTGGCTGACCATTTAAGGTTCCGATACCACCAATGACAGCACCATCATCACGAAAACCACGGTCTCCATGCAATTCCACAAAATCATCAAAAATTCCTTGGGCAAAATCCAGAGCCGTCAAACGGGACTGATCACGCGCCGCTTTGATAATCTGACTGATTTTTGTCATTGGTCACCTCCATGAAATCTCAAGAGAGTAGCAATCCGTTCCCGCAATTCACCACGCTTGACTATCGCATCAACAAAGCCATGCTCCAGCAAAAATTCTGCCTTTTGAAAGTCATCTGGCAATTTTTCCCGCACAGTAGACTCAATGACCCGACGACCAGCAAAGCCTACCAAAGCCTGCGCTTCTGCCAAGATAATATCCCCTTCCATAGCAAAAGAGGCTGTGACACCGCCTGTAGTCGGATCTGTCAAAACAGTCAGGTAAAAAAGACCAGCCTTTGAATGACGTTGTACAGCAGCTGAGGTTTTAGCCATTTGCATCAGGCTCATGATACCTTCCTGCATGCGGGCACCGCCAGAAGCCGTAAACAGAACGACTGGCAACTGATGCTCTGTCGCATACTCAAAGAGGCGGGTAATCTTTTCACCCACAACTGTCCCCATAGAAGCCATAATAAAGTTGGAATCCATGATCCCAAGGGCAGACTTGTGACCTTTTATCAGAGCGGTTCCTGTCAAAACAGCCTCATCTAGACCAGTCTTTTCCCGCATCTTTGCCAGTTTTTCTTGATAATTTGGAAAATGTAAGGGATCTGTCGTCTCAATACCTGTGAACAATTCCTCAAAACTTCCTTCATCCACCGTCAAACTCAGGCGCTCAAAAGCTGAAATCCGAAAAGTATAGCCACAACTTGGACAGACACGCTCTGCCCCCAAATCTTTTTGATAAATGATATGCTTACAACCAGGGCACTTGGAAAAAAGCTCATCTGGAACTTCTGGTTTTGGCTGAGGCAAGGCACGAGAGGAACGATTAGGATTGATCCGAATATATTTATCCTTTTTTGAAAACAAAGGCATTGCTTACTCCTTCATCAAATTGTAGAGTGATTCTGCTTCTTTCAAACAGAATCACTCCTTGTCATCTATTTTTTCTCTTGATAAGCCGGAAGGAACTTCTCCATGAGAAAGGCTGTATCATAATCACCAGCAATCACATTAGGATCTGAAATCAAATCCAACTGGAAACTGCTATTGGTCACAACACCGTCGATTTCTAGCTCATAGAGAGCCCGTTGCATCTTCATCAGGGCATCAAAGCGATTTTCCCCGTGAACGATGATTTTGGCAATCATACTGTCATAGTAAGGGGGAATAGTGTAGCCAGGATAGACTGCTGAATCCACGCGCAGTCCCACTCCGCCACTTGGCAGATAAAGATTGGAAATCTTGCCTGGGCTCGGTGCAAAGTTAAAGGCTGGATTTTCAGCGTTGATCCGACACTCAATCGCATGTCCTCGAATCTCAACATCTTCTTGACTAAAGGACAGCTCTTGACCATCCGCAATCTTAATCTGCTCTTTAACAATATCCACACCAGTAACAAACTCAGTCACTGGATGCTCAACCTGCACCCGAGTATTCATCTCCATAAAGTAGAATTCACCCTTGGCTTCATCGAGAAGAAACTCAATCGTTCCAGCATTTTCATAGCCGACAGACTCAGCAGCCCGAACAGCTGCTTCCCCAATCCGCTGGCGTAGGGTTTTCCCAATTGCCACAGATGGACTTTCTTCCAGTACCTTCTGATTATTCCGCTGCAAAGAGCAATCCCGCTCGCCCAAGTGAACCACATGCCCCTGCTGATCTGCCAAGATCTGCACTTCAATATGGCGAGCTGGATAGATGACTCGCTCCATATACATGGCACCATTACCAAAGGCCGCTTTGGCTTCACTAGAAGCAGACTCAAAGGCCGCTACTAAATCCTCAGGCTTTTCAACCTTACGAATGCCCTTACCGCCGCCACCAGCAGAAGCTTTGAGCATGACTGGATAGCCAATTTTTTCGGCTACTTCCAAGGCTTCTTCCGAGGTATGAACTTCTCCATCAGAACCTGGGATAACCGGTACTTTGGCCTTAATCATCTGAGCCCGAGCATTGATCTTGTCCCCCATCAGGTCCATAACAGCACCTGAAGGTCCAATAAACTTAATGCCGACTTCTTCGCACATGGTCGCAAATTTAGAGTTTTCACTCAAAAAACCAAAACCAGGGTGAATGGCTTCTGCACCTGTCAGAACAGCAGCAGATAAGACGGCATTCATGTTCAGATAAGAATCCGTAGACTTGGCTGGCCCGATGCAGACTGCCTCATCAGCCAGTAAAGTATGGAGCGCTTCCTTGTCAGCTGTTGAATAAACAGCTACCGTATCAATTCCCAGCTCGCGAGCTGCACGAATAATTCTGACCGCAATTTCCCCACGGTTAGCAATTAAAATTTTACGAAACATGGTGAAAGCTCCTTTTATCTACTGGCCAATCGCAAAGGTCAAAGTACCGCTGGCTGCAAGTTTCCCATCAACTTCTGCTTTCGCCTCTACAACCGCAATCGTTCCGCGGCGCTTGACAAACTTAGCTGTCATAATCAGTTGGTCACCTGGTACAACTTGTTTCTTGAACTTAACCTTGTCCATGCCAGCATAGAAGACCAGTTTGCCCTTATTTTCTTCTTTAGACAATTCCAGCACTCCAGCCGTTTGAGCCAGAGCTTCCATGATTAGGACACCTGGCATAACCGGGTATTGAGGAAAATGTCCGTTAAAGAATGGCTCATTGACTGTCACATTTTTCAGAGCAACAATCTCATCTTCACTAACTTCCAAAACGCGGTCTACCAAAAGCATCGGATAGCGGTGCGGAAGTGCTTCTTTTATTGCATTGATATCAATCATTTGATGCGTACCAGCCCTTTCCCAAATTCAACCATTTCTTCATTCTCAACTAGAATTTCTGTAACCAGACCATCTTTAGGTGCTGGAACTTCATTCATGACCTTCATCGCTTCAATAATCATCAGGGTTTGACCTTTTTTAACTTGGTCACCTACGTTCACAAAAGCTGGTTTATCTGGACCTGCTGCTAAGTAGGCCACGCCTACCAATGGACTTTCCACGACATCACCTTCAGCAGCAGGTGTTGGAGCCTCTGGATCCACTTCAGGAGCTGCTTGGGGAGCTGGCCCAAGTACAGGTGCACTTGCTGGCTGCACAGGAGCTAAGATTGGAGCTGCACTAACTGATGGAGTTGCTGCGACTGCGACTGCAGCAGAACTTTCATTCTTGCTGAAAGTCAGCTCATCACTTTGATTTTTATAAGAAAATTCACGCAGGCTTGATTGGTCAAACTGAGCCATCAAGTCTTTAATTTCATTGATATTCATCTAGCCCTCCCAACGCTTGAATGCTAGAACAGCATTGTGGCCGCCGAAGCCAAATGTATTGGAAATCGCATAAGGAATCTCTTGCTCCTTGCCTTCCCCAAATACAACATTTGCTTTAATATAATCTGATACTTCTCTTGTACCAGCTGTTTTTGGCACAAAACTGTGGCGCATCGCTTCAATAGTCGCAATCGCTTCAACTGCACCAGCTGCACCCAGCAGGTGACCGGTGAATGATTTGGTGGATGAAACGGGGACATCCTTACCAAAAACAGCTACAATGGCACCACTTTCACCTTTTTCATTAGCAGGAGTTGAAGTTCCGTGAGCATTGACATAAGCTACATCTGACGGACTAATTTCCGCTTCCTCAAGGGCCAATTTCATGGCCTTAATTGCACCTTGACCTTCTGGATGAGGAGAAGTCATATGATAAGCATCACAAGTATTTCCATAACCAACTACTTCAGCCAAGATAGTCGCTCCACGTTTTTCAGCGTGTTCCAGACTCTCAAGCACCAACATCCCAGATCCTTCTCCCATGACAAAGCCGTTACGATCTTTATCAAATGGAATAGAAGCACGAGTTGGGTCTTCTGTCGTAGAAAGAGCAGTCAGAGCTTGGAAACCAGCAATGGCAAATGGAGTGATAGAAGCTTCTGATCCACCAACTAACATGACATCTTGGAAGCCAAACTTGATAGAGCGGAAAGCATCTCCAATCGCATCATTTGATGAGGCACAAGCTGTATTGATTGATTTACAAATCCCGTTTGCTCCGAAGCGCATCGCAACATTTCCTGAAGCCATATTTGGCAAAGCTTTTGGAAGTGTCATTGGTTTAACACGTTTTGGACCTTTTTCATGCAAACGGATAACTTGATCTTCGATTTCCTTGATACCACCGATACCAGAAGCCACGATGACACCAAAGCGGTCTTTATCGATTGCTTCTACATCAAGATTCGCATTTGTTACCGCTTCTTGAGCTGCATACAAGGAATACAAGGAATAATTATCAAAACGATTGGTATCTTTCTTGATAAAATATTTATCAAAAGGAAAATCTTGAACCTCTGCCGCATTATGAACAGCAAAATCGCTGTGATCAAACTTGGTGATGGGACCAATTCCAATCTTACCTTCTTTTAAACTATTCCAAAATTCTTCTGGTGTATTTCCGATGGGAGAGGTTAAGCCATAACCTGTTACAACAACTCGATTTAGTTTCATAGTGAACTCCTTTATGATAATTGGTGAACTGTCAAATCCAAATGCATCGCACTTACTGCATGGTCAGCCCGCCATCAATCGCGATGACCTGACCAGTAAGGTATTCCTGTCCTGCCAAGAACAAGGCGACATCAGCCACTTCTTCGGTATTGCCAAACCGTTTCATTGGGATTTGAGCCAGAGAAGCTTCTTTGATTTTTTCAGAAAGCCCGTCTGTCATATCTGATTCGATAAAGCCTGGGGCAATCACATTGACACGGATATTGCGCCCAGCTACCTCACGAGCAACCGACTTAGAAAATCCAATCAAGCCAGCTTTAGAGGCTGCATAGTTGGCCTGACCGACATTACCAGTCAAACCGACAACACTTGATAGGTTGATAATTGCTCCCTGACGAGCCTTGGTCATTGGTTTCAAGGCAGCTTGCGTCATATTGAAGGCTCCAGTCAGATTGACCTTCAGGACTTGCTCGAAGTCTTCCTCTGTCATCTTGAGCATAATCTTATCGCGGGTAATTCCAGCATTGTTGACCAAGATATCTACAGAACCCAAAGCCGTAATCGCCTCCTCAACCATTCGCTTGGCATCAGCGCAATCAGATACATCACCTGAAATAGCCACGACCTTGATCGGATAACCAGCAAACTCAGCTAAAACGTCATCTGAAATTTGACCACGGCCGTTCAAGATAATATTGGCACCTGCACTTGCAAACTTATGGGCAATGGCCAGACCAATCCCACGGCTAGAGCCAGTAATAAAAACATTTTTATTCTTTAATTCCATTGGTATTCCCCATTATTTTTCCAGTAGGGCTGTCAAAGTCTCCACACTTTCAACATGATAAACAACTGCTGATTTATCAATTTTTTTCAGAAAGCCAGACAATACTTTCCCTGGACCAATCTCGATAAACTCAGTCACACCAGCTTCCTGCATTTTAGCGATACTGTCATAGAAACGAACTGGTTCCATGATCTGGCGGGTCAGCAATTCCTTAATTCTGCTAGCTTCCATAATATCCGCTTCTGTATTGCCAACTAGCGGAAGCTGAAATTCAGTAAATTCCGTTTCAGCCAAAACCTGAGCTAATTTCTCACTAGCTAGTTTCAAGAGTGCTGTATGGAAAGGTCCAGAAACATTCAGCGGAATCAAGCGTTTCACACCTGCTTCCTTGAGTAATTCCACTGCTTTATCCACCGCTGCCACATCTCCTCCAATGACGATTTGACCTGGAGTGTTGTAATTGGCAGGAGAGACGACTCCTAGCTGACTGGCTGTCTGGCAGGCCTCTTCAATAAGAGGTACTTCCGCATTCAAGACCGCAACCATCTTTCCAGAGCCAGCAGGAGCTGCTTCCTCCATGAAAGCTCCGCGTTTAGCGACTAGAGCTACCGCTGTTTTGAAGTCCAGCGCGCCAGCAGCTACTAAGGCAGAGTATTCACCTAGAGAGAGGCCAGCCACCATATCAGGACGGATTCCTTTTTCTGCCAACAGGCGATAAATAGCAAGAGAAGTTGTCAAAATTGCTGGTT
>ERZ773043.1638-NODE-1638-length-12452-cov-13.515851_pt1 | contig 12452 bp, 8 predicted proteins | sample MGYA00580636_ERZ773043 | MGnify/ENA primary metagenome ERZ773043 (study PRJEB29015, sample SAMEA2737992) | human oral metagenome | biome: human oral; feature: human-associated habitat; material: dental | place: China | collected 2065 ... | reverse complement strand
ATAAGTAAAGTCGAAACTTTATTAACAGTACTGCGAGTATGATTGAAATAGGGAGCGTTTCTGTTAACTATTGCTACCTAATTGTTTATGTTACCAACTCCCCGATAAATCATTAGCTAAGATGACGAAGTTTCAATGTGCTGATCCAATTTGAGGCATGGGAAGTTTGAATTAATAAATGTTCACTATTCTTTACTTATCTCAATATGCAGTTCCTTAAGCTGTTCTTCATCCACTCTGTCAGGTGCCTCTGTCATAAGACAGGACGCATCCTTTACCTTAGGGAAGGCTATAACATCTCTTATAGAGTCCGCACCTACCATAAGCATTACCACTCTGTCAAGTCCGTAAGCAAGACCCGCATGCGGTGGAACGCCGTACTTAAACGCCTCTAAAAGATAGCCGAATCTTTCCCTCGCAGTCTCTTCTGAAAGTCCGAGTATTTCAAACATTTTCCTTTGTATATCGGCTTGGTGTATTCTTACAGAACCGCCTCCAAGCTCCGTACCGTTTAATACTATGTCATAAGCCTTGGCTCTGACTCTTCCCGGATCTGTATCAAGGTACTGAAGATCTTCGTCTACAGGCATGGTAAACGGGTGGTGTACCGCTTTAAATCTTTCATCCTCCTCACTCCACTCAAGAAGAGGGAAGTCGGTAACCCACAAGAACTTAAATTCATCTTTTTTAAGTAAGCCAAGTTGTGAGGCAATTTCACATCTTAATGCACCAAGTGCCGCAAATACAACGGAATTCTTGTCCGCTACAAATAAAAGCAGGTCTCCCGCCTTTGCCTCCATTCGTTCCTTTATGCTTTCAAGTTTATCTTCTTCAAGGAACTTGGCAAATGATGATTTAATATTGCCCTCGGCATCTATTGCAAGATAAGCAAGTCCCTTAGCTTCATAAGTTTTTACAAACTCCGTCAAAGCATCTATTTTCTTACGAGGCATAGCTGCCTGTCCTTCAACTTTTATACCTCTTACGCTTCCACCGTTTGCTACTGCTGTGGCAAACACTGAAAATCCGCTGTCGGAAACTATATCGGATATATTTTTTAATTCCATACCGAATCTTAGATCCGGCTTATCGGAACCGAATCTGTCCATGGCTTCTTGCCATGTAAGTCTTTGTATAGGTGTAGGTATATCAACATTAAGTACGCTTTTGAAAAGACTTGAAATCAGCCCCTCATTTACTGCAAGTACATCTTCCACATCTACAAATGAAAGCTCCATGTCTATCTGTGTAAACTCAGGTTGTCTGTCCGCCCTTAAATCCTCGTCTCTGTAACAGCGTGCCAATTGGAAGTATCTGTCATAACCGGCACACATTAAAAGCTGCTTAAAAAGCTGAGGAGACTGTGGAAGTGCATAAAATTCTCCCTTATGTACTCTTGACGGTACAAGATAGTCTCTTGCCCCTTCAGGTGAGCTCTTGATCAAGGTCGGGGTCTCTATCTCTAAAAATCCCTCTTTTGCCAAGTATTCTCTGGTAAATGTAGCTATCTTGCTTCTTAGCATGATATTTCTTTGCAAATCGGGTCTTCTAAGGTCAAGGTATCTGTGCTTTAATCTAAGTTCTTCCTTGGTCTTTGAGTCCTCTTCTATAGGAAATGGCGGTGTCTCAGCCTCGGAAAGTATTCTTAATTCCTTGGCTATAATTTCAAGTTTACCTGTCACAAGGTCTTCATTCTCAGCACCTTTTCTATTTTCCAATACACCTGATACCGCTATACAAAACTCCGCTCTGATTTTAGCAGCCTTTTCAAATATTTCCTTACCGCAAGTTTCTTCTTCAAATATTATCTGTACTATTCCGCTTCTATCTCTTAAGTCAAGGAATATAATTCCGCCCTTAACCCTGTTTTTTGCTACCCAGCCCATGACACAGACTGTATCGCCTATTTTAGCATCAACTACTTCTGCACATCTGTGGCTTCTTTTTAAGCCCAGCATTGATTCTGCCATAATCCAATCTCCTTACATAAATTGCCAAAGAGTATACTCTCATTGACTGTCGACAATAATTTTATCATAAAGACGCTTAAAGACAAGTGTTTTATTAATTTGTCGGGAATAACTTGTACATTAATCTATATATATCCTAGCCTCACTGTAAAGTGTCGCTTTTCCGCTTATCAAAACCCTCTCACCCTTATCCTTACAATAAACTATTCCACCCCTTGGAGAAGCCTGATATGCAATCATTTCTTCTTTTTTGAGTACCTTCGCCCAGTAGGGAATAAAATTACAATGAGCCGATCCGCAGACCGGATCTTCATTTACATTGATTTTAGGAAAAAATGTTCTTGATACGAAGTCATATTCTTTTGACCTTGCTGTAATAAAAAGCCCCAGTCCATCAGGTACATTTGCAATGTCTGAAAAATCAGGCTCAAAGTTAAATACATCTTCTTCCTTATCGAGTACCAGCATAAGGTCTCTTCCTATATGGGCTTTTGCCTCCAAGCCTTTTGCAGCCTTTCTCATCACATCGGTAAATTCAATTTCCTTCGGCATACGGGACGGAAAGTCCATTTCAAATAAATCCCCTGATTTTTTAACAATCAAATCTCCGCTCATTGAAGAAAATAAAAACTCTTTTGCCGAACTGTCCACAAAGTTTGCAAGTACATAGGCACTGCCTAAAGTTGCGTGTCCGCAAAGGTCAATTTCATTTCCCGGTGTAAACCATCTGATATGGTACTTCTCACCTTCTTTTACTATAAACGCCGTCTCCGACAGGTTATTCTCTATTGCAATCTTTTGCATAATATTATCATCAAGCCACTTATCCAGCACACAAACTGCTGCCGGATTGCCTCCAAAAACCTTATCTGTAAAAGCATCTACAACATATTGTTTCATCTTTATTACCTCACTATATAACTTTTAATTATTTAAAAATATATGACACAACACGCAACACGAATCGAGTAGGGGTGCTTTATCCCCGTACTTGCTTACGGGGCGGTGTTCGCCGCAAGGCGATGATTTCCTTGCACCTGCCCTGCAATAAAAACAAAAAAGCCTTGAAACTCAAGACTTTTTAACTGGAGATGACGGGAGTTGAACCCGTGTCCAAGAAACAATTCCTTGTTCTTCTACTATCATAGTGAATTTATATACATTCCCTCCGTCCAAGGGCAATTCACAGTCCTTGGAGTTTAGTAGCTTCATAGTACATCTATATGCTCAAAGCTTTGCATATAAGGTTTCTCACAGATTTGACACCGGTTATTTAAGTTGTGAGTGCCTTAAAGCCGATGGCTGCCCTTAGGCAGCTAATGCGAAGTTTTCTTCAGCGTTTATATTTATTTTTGCCATTTGACGCATCGCATACGGATAGCTTCACCAACTGCATGTTCCCTGTCGAAACCGGTACATCCCCTTGGTATGAGTAAAACTGTAAGCCGAATTCTGTATCTGATAATCATCTATCTGATTTAAGCGTTACCGCTTAACTTAAGCAACCCACCTGAATAAAAGTCGGGCCAACTGTAATTCTGTTCGGTCTTGCCTCGGATGGGGTTTACATGGCAGGTTAAGTTACCTTAACCTCGGTAGTCTCTTACACCACCTTTTCAACCTTACCATTTAACATGGCGGTAATTTTCTGTTGCACTTTCCTTGAAGTCGCCTTCACCGGATGTTATCCGGCATCCTGCCCTGTGAGGTTCGGACTTTCCTCAATTATACCCTTTCGTCATGTATAACTGCGATTATCTGTTTTGCTCATGTCTTAATATTATACTATATTTTTACATAAAATAAAGTAAACTTTTTCTTACGCTATTCTATCAGGAAATGTAATATCTTCCTCAAAAACATTGAAAGCCTTATCCATATCCCTTAATCTTTGTGCCATATCAGCTATAAATATATGCTCCAAGCCGTAATGCCCGGCATCTATCGTAGCCACTCCAAGCTCTAAGGCATCAATTGCGTCATGATGGGAAATATCTCCGCTTATAAGCAAAGAAGCCCTCTTTTCATAAGCCGCCTTATACATCCCCTTGCCGGAGCCGGGTGATATGGCAATACGACTTACAAATCTATCCTCTCCACCATCAAATACTCTAAGGTGCGGCAATTTGAATCTTTCTTTTACAAGTTTGGCAATTTCAGATATTTTTAGGGGCTTTTCCAAATCACCGACCTTTCCTATACCCACATCCTCATCTTCCATACTTGCGGTCTTTTCCAAAGGCTCTCCCCTAAGCCCTATCCTTTCTGCCACAAGATCGGACATGCAGCCTGCGGCTATATCATAGTTGGTATGCAGGGCTATATAAGAAATATCATTTTTTATAAGGGATACAAGCCTTTTTCCTACACTTGTTTCATCTGTAACATTTTTTATAGGAGAAAATATCAGCGGATGGTGGCTTACTATCAAATCAGCCTTAAGGTTTATAGCCCTTTCTATAAGTTTTTCGCTTAAATCAAGGCATACGACTATATTTTTAACTTCTCTTTCCTTACTTCCGGCAAGCAGTCCTACATTATCCCAAGACATAGCCAACTCCTTTGGCATCACCTTTAGTAAATTATCCAAGATATCATTGCATTTCATACAGCGCCTCCTTTATAATTTTTAGTTTTAAACTTAGGCTTTCCTCATCTGCCTTACTTTTCAAGCCTTTGATTATATTTTCGTATTTTTTTTCTTCTTTCAGCAAGTATTCATAAAGCACTCTGTCCTTATTTTTTATAAGGTAATAGCCGAAAGTATCATAAAGTTCATACTTATCCGCTTTATAATCAAGCTTAAAATCAGGATTATATACAGCCTTTATAACAGTATAGAATTTACCGCTGCATTTAAGCATAAACTCATTAAGCACTTCATAGCTCTTAGTTCTAAGATATGCCCTAAACTCACTTAACTTTGAATGTGGAGACAGTATGTACTCTATATCCTTAGTCCGCAAATGCTCAGCAGCAGATAAAATATCTCTGATCAGCTCTCCTCCCATACCTGCTATGATCACCGTATCAAACTCATCTGCCTTCATAGCCTGCAATCCGTTTGACAGCCTTGTTTCTATCTTTTCATCACAGCCGTAGGCAGCTATATTTTCCTTGGCTGTAAGCAAAGGGCCTTCTTTTATATCACAGGCATAGGCATAGTCTGCAATATTTTTTTGGACAAGGTATATAGGTATATAGGCGTGATCCGTACCTATATCCGCTACCTTAGCACCTTTTTTTACTTCATTTGCTATCAGTTTCAGTCTTTTTGATAAATTAATATACATAATCACCTAATCTATTGAAATACCCTCTTTTTTTAATTTTGACTGCTCATGTATGATTTTTTGTAGCTGCACTATATCGGTAGAATGTTTACTGAGTTCATCAAGCCTTGCCTGCCTGAGTTTTAAAATATTTTCCTCTGCAATCTTCCTTTTTTCAGATAAATTTATTTCATCTGAAAAACTTGCTGTAAATAAGCCTGATATATTATCATAACTTTCTGTATCGGCATACTCATCTATAATACTTTCCAAGGGTATATTAAGGGCTGATTTTTCATATATTTTAAGTAAAATTTCTTTATACAGCTCATTTGAAAAATCATCCGGCGAAAGGTACTTTCTGATTTTTTCAATATAAGAGCTATCCTCTATCATGATTATTAAAAGAAGTCTTTGGCACTTAAGTACGGGATCTTCTTTTTTCTTTCTTCCACTGTTATAGAAAGCTTTCTTTTCCCTTTTAATACTTACACCGCCCATTATACTTAAAACCAAGGCTTTCATTTCTTCATAATTGATTATATGCTCCTTGCATACTGCCTGTATGTAATTATCCCTTTCCAAACTGACATTAAATTCTGCCAGTTTTTTTGCCGTTTCTTTATAAAATTCTGTCTTTTGCTCAGGATCTTCCATCTTAAACTGCTGTTTTAAAAGCTCTATTTCCCACATAAAGGCATTTTTAGCATTTTTTATTCTCTTTTCAAACTCTTCTTTCGAGGTGTTTTTAATAAACTCATCCGGATCCTTATAAGGCTTCATATTAAGAACTAAAACGGCAATCCCTGCCTCTCTTAATATTCCTATAGTCTTTTTGCTTGCGTTTATTCCGGCATTGTCGCTGTCCATACTAAGTACTACCCTTTTAACATATCGCTTTAATATGTTTGCATGATTAGGGGTAAATGCCGTTCCGAGTGCTGCAACCGCATTATTAAAACCTGCCTGATAAAGGCTTATTACATCCATATAGCCTTCGCACAGCAAAACAAAGTTCTGTCCGGAACTTTTGGCAAAGTTAAGACCGTATAGCTGCCTGCTTTTATCAAATATCATAGATTCCGATGAATTGATGTACTTGGGCAGTGCATCTCCCATTACTCTGCCTCCAAAGCCTATAACCTTATTATGTATATCAAGTATGGGATACATAATACGATTCCAGAACCTGTCCTTAGCACCTCTTTCTTCTATTATCACCAGACCGCTTAACTTAAGTATGTCATCATCATAAGTTTTTTTCAAATACTTATATAAACTGTCGGAAGCCTTGGGAGAGTATCCCAGTCCGAACTGCCTCATGGTAGCATCACTGATACCTCTTTTATAAAGGTAATTTTTTGCAGTCTCATCTTTAAGCAGGCTGTGATAATAAAACTTTGCCGCCTCCTTATGTATCTCTAAAAGCCTTTGCTTTATGTCTCTGTTCTTCTTTTCCTCCTTGTCATAGTCGGATTCCGGCAGCTCCATACCCACTCTTGCCGCAAGGCTTTGCAAGGCTTCCTGAAAACTGTAATTCTCATACTTCATCACAAAGCCTATTACATTGCCTGATGCACCGCAACCAAAGCAAGTATATAGCTGCTTTCCCCCGCTTACAACAAAAGAAGGGGTTTTTTCATTATGAAAGGGGCAAAGCCCTACATAATTGTTGCCCCTTTTTTGTATTCTGATATAGGAAGAGATAACATCTACTATATCATTTCTTTCACGCACTTCTTCAACAAGTTCTTCTTTATAATACATGCCACCTCCTCATAATCTGTTACAGTTCAGGTAGGCTCATTCATCTTCGTCAAAAAAAATAAAAATATTCAACCTTTTTATAAATCAGACGAAGATGAATGTTGGCAGTAACCTGTTAGATATATATGTATAATATGCTAAATGAAAGCTTGCTTTCAGGTACATATTATACATATATCTAGGCTACCCAAACTGTAATCATAATCTTCTTACACCCTCCATGCCTTGGGTACAAATACCTCTTCAAATGTTTCTATCGCATACTGATCCGTCATTCCGGCTATATAATCGCAAACTACCCTATCTTCGGACTGTTTATGCTCAGTTATATGTTTTTGATATTCTAAGGGCATCTTATCTATATGCTGCAAATAATAATGATAAAGCTCAGCCACAAGCTCCTTAGCCTTGCCTTCCTCAGACTTAGCCTTTTCATTCCTGTAAACATTATCAAACATCCACTTTCTAAGCCCCATCATAGCCTTAAGTACGGTGTCCGACATGGTTATCTTATCTGCTTCTATACTGTTCATAATTACATCGGTAACCAGTGTATCAAGCCTCTTTCTTACACTGTCTCCCAAAACTTTCGTAAATTCTTTCGGTATCTGCTCCTCCGTAATTATCTTTGCCCTTATAGAGTCATCTATATCATGATTAATGTAGGCTATTTTATCCGCCAGTCTTACAACATGACCCTCAAGTGTCGAAGGATTATCCGCAGTTCCGTGGTTTTTCATACCATCTCTTACTTCCCAAGTAAGATTAAGCCCCAGTCCTGCCTTTTCCAAAAACTCCACAACTCTCACACTTTGCTCATTATGCTTAAAGCCCTCTTTATACAGCTTGTTTAAGACTTCCTCTCCTGCATGACCGAAGGGGGTATGACCTAAGTCATGCCCCAAAGCAATAGCCTCTGTAAGGTCTTCATTGAGCCTCAGTGCCTTTGCTATAGTTCTTGCTATCTGTGAAACTTCAAGGGTATGCGTAAGTCTTGTCCTGTAATGATCCTTCTCCGGTGCAAGGAAAACCTGAGTTTTGTGCTTAAGTCTTCTAAAAGCCTTACAATGAAGAATCCTATCCCTATCCCTTTGATACTCGGTTCTTATACTGCAAGGAACTTCACTTCTTTCTCTGCCCTTAGTCTCCTTACTCTTAGACGCAAACTTGGACAAATACAACTCTTCCCTTGCTTCAGCTTCCTCTCTGATAAACATGACACCACCTCCAAACCATAAAACAAACCTATAACAACAATCCTAATAGACTATAATTATACCGAGACTAAGCGATACTTTTTAATATTACTATCCATCATCAAAAGACTTTGCATTAATAAGCAACTACACAACATAGTACAATTAACTATCTTGCAAGGACGATCTGAAACCGCCGGCACTTGCTTTACCCGGACCTAAGGTGAAGGGAAAATAAGTGCCGCTGCGAAGCTTTATTTATTGGTGTGTGTCCGAGTCAAGACAGTATTACTTGTACATGTTGTGTAACTCTTCACAAAGACTAATTACAAACTACTCCTCGCTGATCTCTTCCTTCCTGATCTCCTTTGTCCTTATTTCCTTACAGATCTGCTCTATAAACTCATCCAGACTCTTAACACCCTCATCTCCGGCAAATCTGCTTCTTACAGATACGGTAGCATCCGCCTCTTCTTTCTCACCTACTACGAGCATATAAGGAAGCCTTGCAAGTCTTGCCTCTCTTATCTTAAATCCTATCTTCTCATCCCTGTTATCAAGCTTTGCATCTATTCCGTTCTTTCTTAGCTTCTCTAAAACCTTATTGGCATAGTCTATATACTTTTCTGAAATAGGCAGTACTCTTACCTGCTCCGGACATAACCATGTCGGGAATTTACCCATGTATTTTTCTATTAACCAAGCGAGAGTTCTCTCATAGCAACCTATTGAAGTTCTGTGTATAATATATGGACGAACTCTATTACCGTTTTGATCTACATAATAAAGATCGAACTTATCCGCAATAGCACAGTCAAGCTGCACAGTAATCATAGTATCTTCTTTACCGTATACATTCTTGGTCTGTATATCTATCTTAGGTCCGTAGAATGCCGCTTCGCCCTCAGCTTCGGTAAACGGAAGTCCCTTTTCTATAAGTATATTTCTTAAAGTATTCTGTGTACTTTCCCAGTACTCATCATCACCTAAGTATTTTTCCTTATTTTCAGGATCCCACTTTGAAAGTCTGAAACTTACATCTTCCTTTAATCCCAAAGTATCAAGTACATAAAGTGCAAGTTCAAGCACTGACTTAAGCTCTTCCCCTGTTTGCTCCGGTGTTACAACAAGATGTGATTCACTTATGGTAAACTGTCTTACTCTGGTAAGTCCGTGCATCTCTCCCGAGTCTTCATTTCTAAAAAGAATTGAAGTCTCAGCCATTCTGTAAGGCAGGTCTCTGTAGGACTTTTGTGTATTCTTATAAGCATAGTACTGGAAAGGACAGGTCATAGGTCTTAAGGCAAATACTTCCTTATCTTTTTCCTCATCTCCTAAAATAAACATACCTTCCTTATAGTGATCCCAGTGCCCTGATATCTTATAAAGATCGGACTTTGCAAAAAGCGGAGTTTTGGTTCTTGCATAGCCCCACTCATTATCCTCAAGATCCTCTATCCATCTTTGTAATTTGTTGATCATCTTTGTTCCGTTGGGAAGAAAGATAGGAAGACCCTGACCTATAACATCGACTGTGGTGAAAAGTTCCATTTCCCTACCGAGCTTGTTATGGTCTCTTTTCTTGATTTCTTCCAAATATTTAAGATAATCTTCAAGCTCTTCTTTTTTATTAAATGCGGTTCCGTATATACGCTGTAATTGCGGTCTTGAAGAATCACCCCTCCAGTATGCCATTGATGAGGATATAAGCTTAAAAGCTTTTAAGCCCTTGGTTGAAGGAATATGGAAACCTGCACAAAGATCTGTAAACTCTCCCTGTTTATAGAAAGATATTATCGCATCTTCAGGCAGATCGTTAATAAGCTCCACCTTATAAGGCTCGTTCTTTTCCTCCATAAACTTTATAGCTTCCTGTCTCGGAAGTTCAAAACGCTCTATTTTTAAGTCTTCCTTGACGATTTTTTTCATTTCGGCTTCTATTTTATCAAGATCTTCTCTTGAGAAAGGCTCTCTTTCTATGTCATAATAAAAACCGTTGTCAATATATGGTCCTATTGCAAGCTTTGCATCAGGATACAGTCTTTTAACTGCCTGTGCAAGTACATGTGAGCCGGTATGTCTGATTGCGGCAAGTCCAAGCTCATCATTCGGTGTAAGTATCTGCAATTCACAGTCCTTATCAATTACTGTTCTAAGGTCAGCCTTTTCACCATTTACAAGTCCTCCGCAGCATACTCTTGCAAGTCCATCGCTTATATCCTTCGCAATGTCATATATGCTCATACTCTGCTCATATTCTTTTACTGTACCGTCTTTAAGTGTTATCTTCATAAAGTACCCCCTTATTATTTATTCGTAAATGCAAAAAAACCCGAACTAAATACTTAGTTCAGGGACGATATTTACCGCGGTTCCACCCTAATTCAGGCTGCTGCCTGCTGCTTAAGTGATTGTAACGCAATCAACGGGCTTGATTAGAGCCACTCGGAGTTGGTCTTCATATGTTTTGATTTAAGGATACTTCCAGCACTGTATCCCTCTCTGTGTCCTCTCTACATACTACTCTTCTCTTCAACGCTTTACTTTGATATTTAATTTAAAAAATAGATTCTATCTCTAAAACCCAGTGCAGAAAAAGGGACTTGAACCCTCATGATATTGCTATCACACGGACCTGAACCGTGCGCGTCTGCCAATTCCGCCATTTCTGCTCAAACTGCCTTCGGCTTTTTTACATATCTAACGGGGAATTACCCCTATTATGTAAAAAGAACTGCTATAGCTATAACAGTTCTTATGTTTAATGCGGGAAAAGGGACTTGAACCCTCACGATCGTACAATCACTAGATCCTTAGTCTAGCCTGTCTGCCAGTTCCAGCATCCCCGCATTTGACACGCTTAGTAATATAACACATATCAAAAATAATTTCAAGTGGAAATTTAATTTTTTATAAAAAAATGTTATCAAAAACTTCTATACTTTTAATCTATCTTCCCTTATAATCTAAAAGCATTATTTTAATTTGTAACTAACGGAGGTTTAATGAACAACGACAAAATCAAAAAAATTTTAATATATTTTACAATAGCTTGCTTTTTATATTTCAGTCATGAGATATTAAGCAATATTTTCTACTATATAATCTACTATCCTCTTAATGTGAATTATGATTGGATTTTAGCACACACTACACAAATCGAAGCTTATTCGACCCTATGTTTGCTACCCATATATCTTTTTATATTTGTTAAGGTATCTTATACTAAGGGTAGACTGATACATTCAAAAATAAAAGCCAATAAAGTACTGGCAAGTATAATCCTTGTGTTTACTATAAACGGGCTTTCCAAGTTATGGTTTGATATAGTTGAAGCTTTTTTAAGCAATGTTCCTGCTATTACCGGAAGTATGGAGTCATTTGACAATGCATTTTCCTCAATGAAGAGTGAAAGCTATATTTGGACCCTTATTCCTGTAGTAATTGCCGGACCTATAATTGAGGAGCTTTTATTCAGGGGATTGCTTATAAAAACCATATCAAAAATACTTCCTGAAGGCTTTGCCGTAATTATATCCGCCATACTCTTCGGAGTTTGGCACGGAATACTCGTACAAACCGTATATACAGCTGTTATGGGACTGATAATAGGTTTTGTATACATTAAAACCAGATCCATCATATACCCTATAATTATACACATAGGCAATAATTTTATAAACGGCCTTCCCACCTCATGGAGTACGCCTGCTGTGGAAACATTCATCAGTAACTTCTCCGTATCCTGTATAGTTCCGGGACTTGCTCTTCTTTATTTTATATTTTATAAGCATCCTGAGGAAGACCGACTGCCTTCCTTGGAATAAAGTAACTATAACTAAACTTTTTATATTAAAACTTTTATATATTAAGTTGCAGATTAAAAGAATCACATATATACCCAATCATTTACAAAACATATTGTGAAATATCCTGTCAAAGCCAAAAGATCCTCTTTATGATATTTTACGGATGACAGGTAATATTACCCTACAGTCACAGACCGAAAAACTTATATCGCTGAATTGCGCAGATTAAGAGGTCTGTGACCTATGATATGCATAATTGGTATATATAAACACAAAAATACCGACCCTTCGATATTAGATTTTTAGTCTAATGTCAGGGGGCGGTATTTTTAACAATTTCTTGTATTAAATCTATAAAGCCGATATAACAGACTATGCCTTCACTCTTTGTATTCCTATAACCTTTACATTAACTTCTATAACCTCTAATCCGGTCAT
>ERZ773043.1637-NODE-1637-length-12452-cov-38.466242_pt1 | contig 12452 bp, 5 predicted proteins | sample MGYA00580636_ERZ773043 | MGnify/ENA primary metagenome ERZ773043 (study PRJEB29015, sample SAMEA2737992) | human oral metagenome | biome: human oral; feature: human-associated habitat; material: dental | place: China | collected 2065 ... | reverse complement strand
TTACCGGTGTTGGGGAACGTACTCGTGAAGGGAATGACCTTTACTGGGAAATGAAGGAGTCTGGCGTTATCGAGAAAACAGCCATGGTCTTCGGTCAGATGAATGAGCCACCAGGAGCGCGTATGCGGGTTGCTTTGACTGGCTTGACGATTGCAGAATACTTCCGTGATGTGGAAGGTCAAGATGTCTTGCTCTTCATTGACAACATCTTCCGTTTCACGCAGGCAGGTTCTGAAGTTTCTGCCCTTTTGGGTCGGATGCCGTCAGCCGTTGGTTACCAACCAACGCTTGCGACAGAAATGGGACAATTGCAAGAACGTATCACATCGACTAAGAAGGGGTCTGTAACCTCTATCCAGGCTATCTACGTGCCAGCCGATGACTACACTGACCCAGCGCCAGCAACGGCTTTTGCCCACTTGGATTCTACAACCAACTTGGAACGTAAATTGGTTCAATTGGGGATTTATCCAGCCGTGGATCCGCTCGCTTCAAGCTCTCGAGCTCTTTCTCCTGAGATTGTTGGTGAAGAGCACTATGCAGTTGCTGCTGAAGTTAAACGCGTTCTTCAACGTTATCATGAATTGCAGGATATCATTGCAATCCTAGGTATGGACGAATTGTCAGATGAAGAAAAGACTTTGGTTGCGCGTGCGCGCCGGATTCAATTCTTCCTGTCTCAAAACTTCAACGTTGCGGAGCAATTTACTGGCCAGCCGGGATCTTATGTGCCTGTAGCTGAGACGGTTCGTGGCTTTAAAGAAATCCTCGAAGGAAAGTATGATAAGTTACCAGAAGATGCCTTCCGTGGTGTCGGTTCGATTGAGGATGTCATCGGTAAAGCTGAAAAAATGGGATTCTAAGAGGTGAATGATGGCTCAAATGACAGTACAAATCGTTACACCGGATGGTCTGATTTATGACCACCGTGCTGCATTTGTTTCCGTAAAAACGATTGACGGAGAACTAGGGATTTTGCCTCGCCATATCAATACAATTGCTGTTTTGGAAGTAGATCAGGTCAAGGTACGCAGAATCGATGATGATAAGCATATTGACTGGATTGCAGTCAACGGTGGCATCATAGAAATCGCTGATAATGTGATTACCATTATCGCGGACTCAGCTGAGCGTGAGCGTGATATTGATATCAGCCGTGCAGAGCGGGCCAAACTACGTGCTGAGAAAGAACTCGAAGAAGCCCAAGACAAGCATTTGATTGACCAAGAGCGACGCGCTAAAATCGCCCTCCAGCGTGCCATCAACCGTATTAACGTTGGAACAAGAATGTAATAAGTAAGAGGCTGGGACAAAAGTCCTAGCCTCATTTTTTCTTTGGATTGTCGAGCAAGACGCAGTGGTTGAGTGGGCTCTACTAGGCTGATTTCATCAGCTTTTACAGCCCTACTCAACTGTGCGGAGGTGGGATGACGAAATCGAATTCTAACGAATTACCGATTTCTGTCCCACTCTCTTTTATTGTCTCGTGTTTCTTTCCGCATGAAATAGTTTTTCTTATGGTATAATAGGAACTATGATAGAATTAATGTTTCGATTATGCAGTCACCTGCTCTTTATTTTTGTTTCTTTTCACCTTTTGGCGACAGTGGTCAGTTGGGAAAGATTTTTAAAAGTAAATGCTGATAATGCCATCAAAATTCGTTTTTTGATTTTATTGCTGAGTATTGCCCTGGGCTACATGGCTAGCCTATTTTTTATCGGCATTTATGATATGAGTCGGGCAATCTTTAATGGAACTTTATAAGGTCAGAATCTTGATTTTATGGTATGATAGTAAGGATGAATTTTTAAGGTTTGGAGTAACTAGTTAGTATGGAAAAAATAATTATTCAAGGTGGAAATAATCGTCTGGTTGGTCGAGTGAGGATTGAAGGAGCTAAAAATGCAGTGTTGCCACTGCTAGCTGCAACGGTCTTGGCCAGTGAAGGCAAAACGACACTCAAGAATGTGCCAGTCCTTTCGGATGTTTTTACCATGAACAATGTTGTTCGTGGCTTGAATACACAGGTAGACTTTAACAAAGATGAAAATACCGTAGTTGTAGATGCAACTCAACCATTGACCGAAGAAGCTCCCTACAAATATGTCAGCAAAATGCGGGCTTCGATTGTTGTATTGGGTCCTATTCTTGCTCGAAATGGCCATGCAAAAGTATCCATGCCGGGTGGTTGTACGATTGGTAGCCGTCCGATTGACCTTCATTTGAAGGGCTTGGAGGCAATGGGCGCTCAGATTACGCAGACTGCGGGTTATATTGAGGCCAAGGTAGACCGCTTGATGGGAGCCCATATCTATATGGACTTCCCAAGTGTTGGCGCAACCCAAAATATTATGATGGCAGCAACTTTGGCTCAAGGAACCACTGTTATTGAAAATGCTGCTCGAGAGCCTGAGATTGTTGATTTGGCTTTACTGTTAAATAAAATGGGCGCTAAAGTCAGAGGGGCAGGAACGGAGAATATAACAATCATCGGTGTTGAAAAACTTCATGGAGCTGAGCACAATGTCGTGCAAGACCGTATCGAAGCTGGGACCTTTATGGTTGCTGCTGCCATGACAGGCGGTGACTTGCTGATTGAAGATGCGATTTGGGAGCACAACCGTCCGCTTCTGTCAAAAATGCAAGAAATGGGTGTGGAAGTGACCGAAGAAGACGAAGGGATCCGTGTTCGCTCGGATGTTTCAAAGTTAAAAGCTGTTTCTGTCAAGACATTGCCCTATCCAGGTTTCCCAACCGATATGCAGGCTCAGTTTACTGCCTTGATGGCGATAGCTCAAGGAGAGTCTGTCATGGTTGAGACAGTCTTTGAAAACCGCTTCCAGCACTTAGAAGAGATGCGACGGATGGGCCTTCATTCCGATATTATGCGGGATACCGCTCGGATTTGGGGTGGTAGCAGCCTGCAAGGAGCAGAAGTGATGTCGACAGATCTCCGGGCTAGTGCGACCTTGATTTTGATGGGCTTGATTGCTGAAGGGGAAACAAAGGTTAGCAAGTTAGTCCATTTGGACCGTGGCTATTATAAATTTCACGAAAAATTGGCGGCTCTTGGTGCCAACATCAAACGCGTAAAGGAAGAAGATGATGAGTGAAAATTGGAAATATTTGGCTAGACAGCTGGGCATCGTTGCCTTGGTGTTGATAGTCGCTTTTATCATTTTTTGTCTTGGTCTGGTCATCGGATATGGCGTGATTGGAAATGCAGACAATCCTTGGTCTATCTTATCGCTAGATACTTGGAATGAACTTGTTTCTAAGTTCACTGGTCATTGATCTGCTAAGATATCCGAAAATTTACCGACTGTGCAGAATTTTGCGCAGTCCTTTTAAATGGAAAAGGAAAGATGCCAAAAAAGAAATTACAAAAAAAGAGCATTAAATCTACTCAGACTATAGCTGGGCTTCTGGTTGCTCTGACTTTATCACTGGGAGCCTACTTTTTTGGAAATGGCAATCAGTCACCAGCGGTAAATACATCGTCAGCCATTAGTCAAAATAGGGATACCAGTACACCTGATCAAGCACTGGCTGAGAGTGTTCTCACTGACTCAGTGCGTTCTCAACTCGGTGGAAAAATCGAGTGGAATGGAGCTGGAGCTTTCATCATCGATGGGAATCAAACAAATTTAAATGCCAAAGTGTCGAGTGCGCCTTATGCGGATAATAAAACGAAGATGGTTCAGGGGCAGACAGTTCCAACAGTTGCTAATGCCTTGCTTGCCAAATCGACCCGCCAGTATAAATCGCGGGAAGAAACGGGAAATGGTTCCACTTCTTGGGTTCCTGCTGGTTGGCACCAAGTCAAACATCTATCAGGTGAATACAACCATGCAGTGGATCGCGGGCATCTCTTAGCTTACTCTCTAATCGGTGGCTTAAAGGGCTTTGATGCTTCCACTAGCAATCCAGCCAATATCGCAGTCCAGACAGCTTGGGCCAATCAGGCCAATAAAGATCATTCGACGGGTCAGAACTACTATGAAACTCAGATTCGTCGTGCCTTGGACCAGAATAAGCGAGTTCGCTATCGTGTCACGTTGATCTATGCTTCAGAAAATGATCTGGTGCCATCTGGCTCGCATTTAGAAGCCAAGTCCAGTGATGGAAGTTTGGAATTCAATGTCTTCGTTCCCAATGTCCAATCAGGAATTGCCCTTGATTATCGCACTGGCAGAGTGAGCATTAGATAAATGTATTTTAAAAAATATTATCCATTTGAAGTTAGCAGCTAGTATTGATTGTAGATTTCAAATGGATTTTTCTATCTTTCTTCTAAGAATAATCTACATTTCTACTGTAAAATAATTTGACACTTCTTAAAATATTTGATATAGTAAAAAAGAGTATATTAACATAAAATAAGAAAGGGATAGAAGGGGTTTATAACAGCCTAAAAATTTTAAGGCCTATTGTAAACGCTTACTATTGGTGGTTGTCAAATGGATAGAGATTTATTTGATAAAAGATGTAAGTTTGGGATTCGCAAGCTAACTTTAGGTGTTTGCTCTGTTATAATCGGAGCAATCTTGTTTAGGGTCAATCAAGTATCGGCTGACAGTCTAGCAGAGACAACAACTAGCCCAGCAGGAGTAGTTGCGGTATCTCAACCAAGTGTGGCACCTCCTGCTACTGAAGTTACGGGAGAGACAACATCTTCTGAGGTAAATGGGAAAGTAGAAAAAGAGGATAAGCCTGCAGCAGCAACTGCTACTGCACCAGTATCTACAGAAAATGCAGCTACACCCGTATCTCCATCAACAGATACAGGTACCACTTTAGAAAAACCTTCTGATGCAACTGCTGAGACAGAAGAAACGGTTGAAAGAGACTATTATTCCCGTTCTTTAAAGAATGTCAAGCCTGTCTTGGAAAAAGAAGATATTACGATTAACAAAACAGATCACGCCAAAGAGGATCTATCCAGCGAGCTAGATAAAGTAAAAAAATTAAAGAATGCAACGGTTCATTTGGAGTTTAAGCCAGATACAAACTCACCAAAGTTTTATAGTGTATTCTCTGCTTCTAGCTCCTCGCATGTCAACGAATACTTTACTCTTGCGGTCAATAATGGAACAGCAGTTGTCGAAGGTCGTGATCGCAATGGGCAGCAATTCTATGAAAATTATAACAATGCCCCTCTGAAAGTCAATGCTGGTCAGTGGAACTCCATCACCTATACAGTAGAAAGACTAAAACCAGATTCGCCAGAGGGTCGCGTGCGCCTCTATGTCAATGGGGTTCTATCAAGAACCAGCTATCAGTCAGGGAAATTCCTGAGTGACATGCCGGATTTGACCAACATGCAGCTGGGTGCTACAGTGCGTGGTAAGCAAAACCATTGGCCAGGAACGTTTGCCGTTCGAAATCTAACTATTTATGACCGCGCTCTGTCGCCAGAGGAAGTAGCTCAGCGTAGCCAGATTTTCAAGAGGAAAGAACTTGAAGGACAGCTAGCTCCTGGTGCCTCCCTGAGTGAAAAGGCAGATGTATTTGAGAGTGGAGCTGGCGGTCAGGCTAATAGTCAAGGAATTAAAAGCTATCGAATCCCAGCCTTGTTAAAGACTCAGAAAGGCACCTTGATTGCAGCTGCGGATCAGCGCCGCTTGCATGCGTCAGACTGGGGGGATATCGGCACAGTTATTCGCCGTAGTACAGATGGCGGACAGACTTGGGGGCCAGAAAAGACGATTGTCAATTTGCGCAATAATCCCAAAGCAACGGATCCGAATCAGGGCTCTCCTGTAACGATTGATGTGGCTATGGTTCAGGATAAAGACGGAACCATTCATGCCATCTATGATATGTTTACAGAAGGGCGGGCTGTTTTTGACCTGCCTGCTAAAAACGAAGAAGCCTATACAACGGTTGATGGTAAGATTTATCAGATTCTTTATCACGAAAATGGTCAAAAATATACAATTCGTGAAAATGGAACAGTCTATGATGCAAACGGTGTAGCGACAACCTATCGTGTAGTGGTCAATCCACAGGAAAAAGACTATCGAGATAAAGGTGACCTTTATGACGGAGACCGCCTGATTGATAATATTTATTTCACGACTAAGAAAGATTCGCCTTTCCGTGTCGCTCGGATTAGCTATCTATGGACATCAGTGAGTAAGGATGATGGACTGACTTGGTCTGCTCCGCGTGATATCACTCCTATGGTCAAGGAAAACTGGATGAAGTTCTACGGGGTCGGCCCTGGTACAGGCATTCGTCTTCATACAGGCCCGCACAAGGGACGTTTAGTTATTCCGACTTATTCGACTAACGAATCTTCCCATTTACATGGTTCTCAGTCTTCTCGGGTTATCTATTCAGATGATAATGGACAAACTTGGCATTCTGGAGCAGCAGTTAATGATGGTCGCAGAGTGAATAATACAGAGATTCAATCCAGCACCATGAATCATCCTTCGGCTCAAAACACTGAAGCAACCATCGTGCAGTTAGCAAATGGTCAGCTGAAAATGTTCATGCGTGGATTGACGCGAGACCTGCAAGTTGCAACCAGTGAAGATGGAGGTGCTACTTGGCTTCCTGAAGTGAAACGCTACAAAGATGTGCCTGATGTCTATGTACAAATGTCAGCGATTAGCACAGTCAAAGATGGACAAGAATATGTGATTTTGGCGAATGCAAGCGGGCCTGGCAGAAATAATGGTCATGTTCGAGTTGCCAGAGTGGATCAGGCTGGCAATCTGACTTGGATTGCTCATCGGGAAATCAATAAAGGAAAATTTGCCTACAACTCTCTGCAACAAATCAATGATCAAGAGTTTGGCTTGCTCTATGAAGGAGCGGAAGGTAATAAAAATGACTATACTCTCTCCTTCAAGAAGTTTAACTGGGATTTCTTACTGAAAAACAGTGTTTATCCTACAGAGGCTAAGGTAGTCAGCGCGAAAAACACAGAAGAAGGACTCGTTGCCCTGCGTTTTGATCACGAAGTGATTGTTAATGAAGCGCCAGTATTTGAGCTAGAAAATGGCAAGAAAGCTACCTTTGTTACTCAGGCAGACAGTAAGACACTCCTGTTTTACGCAGATGATGATTCGGCTGGTCAGAAGATTACTAAGATAAAATCAGGCAACATCGAAAGTATTCATAATTTGGCTGTTTCTGTAATCGGAACGAGACTTCCAGCCGCAGGTTCGGCTCCAGAAGCAGTCACACCTTATATTGCACCAACACCAACAGTTCCAGATCCTGATTTAGTTGCAAGATTTGCAGCTAAGAAGACAGCTGAGTGGACTCCTGTCGGAACAACAGAGCAGCATGGAACAGTCACTACGGTTGAGAAGAACGGTGTACGCTATAACCAGCTCTCCTCAAAATCTACTCATGATAACAACCAAAACCCAGCTCTCTTCCAGAAAGAAGGCTTGCAGGTAGATCAAGAAGGAAATGCTAGCGTAAACTTAACTTTTGTAGAAAATTCTGAAACAAACCATGGTCGCTTTGGTGTCTTTATGAAATATAAAGATACATCAAACAATGTCTTTGTCGGTTATGACAAAGAAGGCTGGTTCTGGGAATATAAAACGCCAGGCAATGGCAATAGTGCTTGGTATCGCCAAACTCGTGTACCAGCACCGAAAAAAGGTTCAACCAATAACTTGGTGGTAACTCTGAAAGCAGATGGTCAGCTCAATGCGACCAATAATGGCGAGCAACTCTTTAATACAGTGACCTTACCAGCTGCAGTCAAGGAAAATCTCAAGAATGAGCGCAAGATTTTGGTCAAGGCCGGTACTTATCAGGGCACTGAACTGACTTCTGTTTTGATAAAGACAGATAACCAAGAAGGCATGACCCCAACTCAGCCGACAGGAGAAAAGGAAACAGGTCCTGTGGTAGATGACTCTAAAGTCACTTATGATAAGATTCACTCAGCAACGATGGAAGTTCTGATTGATAAGGCCTTCCCGCGTGTCAAGAGCTACACAGTCAACAAGCACACACTGACAGGTCAAGTCAAACAGCTGGATCAAGTCACTATTAACTCACATGCTATCAAGCCGAAAGTGACTTACCGCAAGGTTGATGAGCAGACAGCTGAGTATGATTTGGTCTTGAAGGATCCAGAGCATTTGATTGATGCAGAAATGACCGTTCGCTTGAAAGTAGTGGACAACCAGTTGCACTTTGATGTGACAAGAATCGTCAACCATAATCAAGTTGAAGCTGGTAAGCCAGTCGATGATGTTAGAAAATTAATTTCTTCTATCAACTTTGCAGATAATGCTTTAGTATCTGTATCTAGCGAGCAGGCTGGTGCTAAGTTTGATGGGGCGACCATGTCCAACAATACCCATGTCAGCGGAGATGACCATATCAATGTGACCAATCCGATGTCGGATTTGCGCAAGGGCTACATGTACGGATTTGTCTCAACAGACAAGCTGGCGGCTGGTGTATGGAGTAACTCTCAAAACAGCTTTGGCGGTGGATCAAACGATTTTACACGCTTGACTGCTTACAAGCAAACAGTGGGTAACGCTAACTATGTCGCAATCAAGAGCTCACCATGGCAATGGCAAAAAGAATATAAAGGAATTGTTTACCCAGATTATACTTTGGAATTGCCAAGTGCTAAGGTGGTCGTGACCGAAGATGCCAACAAGGATAATCAAGTAGACTGGCAGGATGCTGCTGTAGCTTATCGTCAAATCATGAACAACCCGCAAGGCTGGGAAAAGGTTAAAGACATTACCGCTTATCGGATTGCCATGAACTTTGGCTCTCAAGCACAAAATCCATTCCTGATGACTCTGGATGGTATTAAGAAAATCAATCTTCATACCGATGGACTTGGCCAAGGTGTCCTCTTGAAGGGATATGGAAATGAAGGGCATGACTCAGGTCACTTGAACTATGCAGATATTGGTAAACGAATCGGTGGAGTTGAAGATTTCAAAACTCTGATCGCCAAGGCTAAGGAATATGGTGCTCACATCGGTATCCACGTCAACGCATCAGAAACCTATCCAGAATCCAAATATTTCAAAGAGGAAATCCTACGCAAGAATCCTGACGGTAGCTATAGCTATGGCTGGAACTGGCTGGACCAAGGTATCAATATTGATGCTGCCTATGACCTCGCTCATGGTCGACTCAAACGCTGGCAAGATTTGAAAGAAAAACTTGGCGAAGGATTAGACTTTATCTATGTTGATGTCTGGGGTAATGGTCAGTCAGGTGATAATGGTGCTTGGGCAACTCATGTCTTGGCAAAAGAAATCAACCAACAGGGCTGGCGCTTTGCGATTGAGTGGGGACATGGAGGTGAGTACGACTCTACCTTCCAGCACTGGGCAGCTGACTTGACCTATGGTGGCTATACCAACAAGGGGATTAACAGTAGCATTGTCCGCTTTATCCGCAACCACCAAAAAGATTCTTGGATTGGTGACTATCCGTCCTATGGCGGCGCAGCCAACTATCCGCTGCTTGGTGGTTACAGCATGAAGGATTTTGAGGGCTGGCAAGGACGGAGTGACTACAATGGCTACGTGACCAACCTCTTTGCTCATGATGTCATGACCAAGTATTTCCAACACTTCACTGTCACAACATGGAAGAATGGTAATCCGGTTACCATGAATGATAATGGCGGTAGCTACAAGTGGACACCAGAAATGGAAATCGGTCTGACAGACAGGGACAATAATCAAGTTACTATCCGCCGTAAATCAAACGATGTGGCAAATCCAGGCTACCGTGAGAGAACAGTTACACTTAATGGTCGCGTGATTCAAGACGGCTCAGCTTATCTGGTGCCATGGAATTGGGATGCCAACGGTAATAAGCTGGAAAAAGCTCAAGAAAAGATGTATTATTACAATACAAAAGCAGGCCAGACAACTTGGACCCTGCCGAGTGATTGGAATGATAAGGTTTACCTCTATAAGCTGACCGACCAAGGTAAGGTTGAAGAGCAAGAGCTGACAGTGACGAATAATCAGCTGACGTTGGATCTTTTGGCAAATCAGCCATACGTTCTCTATCGTACAAGACAGGTCAACAAGGAAATGTCTTGGAGCGAAGGAATGCATATCTATGATCAAGGCTTCAACAGTGGCAAGCTGGATCATTGGACAATTACAGGCGACAAGTCTAAGGCTGAGATTGTCAAGTCACAGGGTGCCAATGATATGCTCCGTATTCAAAACAATACAAGTACTGTGACTCTGACTCAGAAATTAACGGGTCTCAAGCCAAATACTAAGTATGCTGCTTATGTCGGAGTGGATAATAGAAGTGATGCTAAGGCAAGTATCACAGTCCAATCAGGTGGTAAGACAATCACCAACTATACTAATAAATCTATTGCTCAAAACTATGTAAAGGCCTATGCTCACAATACAAATCGTAGCAATGCGACAGTGGACAACACCAGCTATTTCCAAAATATGTATGTTTACTTTACGACAGGTGATGACGTGTCCAATGTGACTCTGACCCTGAGCCGTGAAGCAGGTGAAAAAGCAACTTACTTTGATGAAATTCGAGTCTTTGAGAATAATTCTACAATGTATGCCGGCGGTCATGATAACCAAAAAGGTGTCTTCAAACAGAACTTTGAAAATGTCGGTCAAGGGATCTTCCCATTTGTTATCGGTGGTATCGAAGGTGTTGAGGACAATCGGACTCACTTATCAGAAAAGAACGCACCATATACACAACGTGGCTGGAATGCTAAGAAGATTGATGATGTTATCGAGGGCGACTGGTCACTCAAGACCAATGGTTTAGTTAGCCGTCAACGCATGGTTTACCAAACTATTCCGCAAAACTTTCGCTTTGAAGCAGGTAAGACTTACCGAGTAACCTTTGACTACGAAGCGGGCTCTGATGGCACTTACGCCTTTGTCAGCGGCAATGGTGAAGTAACTTGGAAGCAAGCAGGTAACCAATGGACTAGTGATTTGGGCAATGCACAAGTGCATGAGCTACCAAACACTTGGAAAGGCTCTCAAAAAGCCAAAAGAGCGACCTTCCTCGTTACGGGAGCGCCAGATGGCAATACTTGGATTGGTATCTATTCTACTGCTAGAGGTGGGAATACAAATGGTGATGCAGGCGGAGATGCAAACTTCCGTGGCTACAATGACTTTGTAATGGATCGTCTACAAATTGAAGAAGTCGAGCTGACAGGTAAGATGCTGATTGACGAAGCAGTGAACAACTACCTGCCACTAGTTGCCAGAACGAATTACACTACTGAGTCTATGAATGCGTTGAAAGATGCGGTTTATAATCTGACTCAGCAGGATGATGACATCTCAGTTGATGCTGCTAGACAGGCAATCGCTGCAGTGGATCACCTCAAGGCTGCCTTGGTAGAGAAGAAGACTTCCCTCAAAGCAGCAGACTTTGAATCTCTGGAAGCACCTGCACAGCCAGGAGAAGAGTTAGCTAAAGCCTTTGATGGTAACCGCTCTAGCCTGTGGCACACACCGTGGTCTGGTGGTGGTGCTAATAAACCGGCTACTATGGTCTTGAGAGAACCAACTGATTTGACAGGTTTGACTTATGTACCACGTTCTTCAGGATCCAATGGTAATCTCAAAAATGTAACTCTGGTGGTAACGGATGAAGCAGGTCAAGAACACCGTTTCTCAGCCAATAATTGGCCAAATAATGCAGCAACTAAAACTATTGACTTTGGTCGGGTTATCAAGGCTAAGAAGATTGTCTTGACAGGTACTCAGACTTATGGCGATAGCGAAAATGAATACCAATCAGCGGCGGAACTAGTCTTTAATCTACCAACAACAAGCGAGGCTGCTCTGGACACAAGTGCTTATGATAAGGCTCTTGCGCGTGCTAAGATGTTGACAAGTCAGGCTAATCGTGAAGCAGTAGAAGAGTTCTTGCAGGTGGCTGCTTACGTGACAAATAACCACTTGTTAACTCCGACTCGCTTGGCAGAATTTACAACTTATCTCAATAGTTTAGAAGATACACCAGCTACACCGCCAGTTCACAAGACGACTCCAGACGAAGGAGTTAAGATTCCAGTTGTCGAACAGTCACGCTTGGATGTGGTAACTGAAGCTCTACCGTTCAACACCGTTGAGCGCGAAAATCCACAATTGCCTAAGGGTATCCGAAAAGTCGTCCAAGAAGGCAAGGTTGGTGAGAAGACCACGCTTGTGGAAGTGACGATTGAGAATGGCAAGGAAAGCGGTCGTGTGACTCGCGATAGCTTTGTTTCCAAATCCCCAGTCGACAAGATTGTGGAAGTTGGCAAGCCAGCTGAGCAAATCACTCCAGCAGAAGGCGTTAAGAATCTTGTTGTCGAACAACCACGACTTGATATCGTGACAGAAGTTCTACCGTTTAATACCGTCGAACGTGAAAATGCACAATTGCCTAAGGGTATCCGAAAAGTCGTCCAAGAAGGCAAGGTTGGTGAGAA
>ERZ773043.1633-NODE-1633-length-12468-cov-2.386852_pt1 | contig 12468 bp, 11 predicted proteins | sample MGYA00580636_ERZ773043 | MGnify/ENA primary metagenome ERZ773043 (study PRJEB29015, sample SAMEA2737992) | human oral metagenome | biome: human oral; feature: human-associated habitat; material: dental | place: China | collected 2065 ... | reverse complement strand
GATCTACTCGCCGCTTACGACGAGGGCTATGCGCTCATCCTTTAAGAAGAACAGGCTGGATAAGCGCATCAAGGAGATGAACGGCTACGTTAAAATTTTTAGAGATTACTGCGAAAGCATAGCGACGATTTTAAGCGATTTTACGGCGAAGAGATTGAAAAGTTATGAAATTGGCGGCATAAAATATTCTGAGCAGCTGGAATTTTATAACTTTTTAATCTCGGGGAAATTCCAAAAGGTAAAAACCCCGTGCGCGCCTATAGACGAGTATCTGAACGGAAATTTAGACAGCATTATGTTTGCTACTTCGACTATGCAGCTAAATTTTGCCGACGGCTCAAAGCGCTTTTGCAAAGCCATCGAGATCAAAGACTACCCGAATTCAAGCTTCGCCGGCGTTTTTGATTCGCTGATGTATGAAAATATCGAATACACTATCACGCAAAGCTTCGTGCCTATGCCGAAAAGCGATGCAAAAACCCATATCGAGCGGCAGCAAAAGCGGTTAAATTCTGCCGAGGATGATGCGGTTACGCAAATCATGGAGCTTGACGAAGCGCTAAATGACTTAATCGGCGGAGAATACATCTTTGGCAACTACCATTTTTCGATTATCGTGTATGGCGATACCGTAAAAGAGGTTGAAAAAAATGCCAATACGATTACCTCCGTGCTTGGCAATAATTTAGGGTTTCTGATGAGTTTTGCGAGCATTGCGCTTCCTGCTACCTACTTTTCGCAATTTCCGGCAAATTTCGATATAAGACCGCGCATTCACGCAATAAGCTCTAAAAATTACGCTTCTTTCGTGGGTTTTCACTCTTTCTTGAAAGGCATGCGAAACGGCAATGTCTGGGGCGAAGCGGTAACCATCCTAAAAACGCCGAATAAGCAGCCATATTATTTCAATTGGCATAATACTAGCGGTAATGATTTTTCAAGCGAAAAAACGCAACTCGGTAACTCCGTTATCCTCGGCGTTTCCCGCGGTGGTAAGTCTGTTTTGATGAACTTTCTTCTCGATCAGATGATCAAATACACGAGCAAGGATAGCTTCCCTCCAAACACTCCGCAGGATAAGAAAAAGGCGACCTTTTTCTATCTCGATAAGGATAAATCAGCTATCGCAAATATTTTTGCCATCGGCGGAAAATATATCGAGATCGATGCCGGCAAACCGACGGGTTTCAATCCGTTCCAAATCGACAACACCCCCGAAAACGTTCGACGTTTGCAGACGTTAATAAAAATGCTCGTAACGCGTAATAATGAAATTCTTTCAACTTACGAAGAGGAAAAACTAAACTCCGCTATTGTAAGCATAATGAACGACATTCCAAAGCAGGCGCGCCAATACGGCATTAGCATTTTATTCGACATGCTCACAGAAAACATAAAAGAGAAAAATTCGCTTAAATCGCGCTTGAAACTTTGGACGCACGGCAATAAATTCGGCTGGGTTTTTGATAACCCAGTCGATGAATTTAACTTTGATGATGAAAATATTAGCGTATATGGTATTGACGGCACCGACCTGCTACAAGACGAGGAAATTAACCCTGCCGTTTCATACTACATTCTTTGGCGCATAAACGATCTATGCGACGGCCGTAGATTCGCCGTTTTTTTCGACGAGGCGGCGTTTTGGATACGCACCCCTATCGTTGCGGATTATGTTTATAACCAAGAAAAGACTATCGCCAAGAAGAACGGCTTTATCTGCCTGGCAACGCAAAGTATCGACGAGCTTGTAAAAATTTCGATCTCGCGCGCGATCGTAGAGCAATCGGCGACGGTAATATTTTTGGCAAATCCTGCCGGAAAGTGGGAGGAGTATCAATCGCTAGGTGTTAGCGAGGAGGAGTTTGAATTTGTAAAACATACGGCCATATCCGAGCGTAGATTTCTTATCCGTAAGGGCGGAGATCAGAAAGCTATCGCAAGCCTAGATTTTAAATCGCTCGGCAATGTAAATTTAGCCATTTTATCGACCGCAAAAGCCTTTGTCGATAGCCTAGAGGCCATAATTTATGATAAAACTAAAACCTATGATGAAAAATTAAAATTGATTAAAAATTTCTACACAAAGGATAGAAAATGAAAAGCTTATCTTTCAAAGTTGTGCTCAGTGCGGCACTGATCGCAAATACGGTATTTGCAAGCGGTATCCCGGTCGTCGACGGCGCCCTAAACGGCCAAACTACGCAACAAAACATCAAGCAGGCGGCGGAGTGGCTTAAAGAGGCGAAGCGCTGGGTCGATACGACCAAGCACTATAGCTCTCAGCTCAACGCCTACGCAGAGCAAATCGCGGCACAAACCGGCGTGCGCGACGTCACCTCCTTTCTCAAAGACGTCAAGTCCGTATATGACGAAGCCGAATCTCTCGGCGAAAATCTTTATGAGCTAAAGGACTTTACGAAGGACGTTAAAGGCTCTCTCAGCTCGAGAGTAAAAAGCCTGATGGACAAATACTACGATTACGATTATTGCGCGAATATGAGCGGTGAAGGCGAAGATGCGGATAAATCCAAAAACGCTTGCTATCAAAACCGCGCATTGCCGATCGAAGAGGTCGCAATCTACGAAAAGGCCGGTAAAAATATGCAGACCCGCGCAAACAATATATCCAAACTCAAAAACAAACTTGCCAAGTCAAAAGACGCCAAAGAGAGCGCAGATATAAACAACGCCATTCAAGCCGAAGTCGCCCTTATGCAAGCCGATAAAATCCAAATCGATCTGTCGCTCGATGCGATTAAAACGAAGAAAGAGATTTTGCGTGAAATAAAAATGGGGCGAGAAGCGAAAAGACAAGAAAATCTTTTACCGAGATAAAAAATGGGATTGTGGGACTCATTATTTGGTAGCGCCGGATCCAAAACCGGAACAAAACGACCAGATTATTATTGCAATTTTTGATAAAGTAAATAATTTTTTTGGAAACGGGAAATTCGTCAACGATCAAATGACAGATTTCATATCGACCCTACTAACGATAGTCGGCTCATATCTTACTTGTTGGATAATATATCGCGGCTATCAAATTTTATGGGGTAGAAGTAACGATAATATTAAAGATTTCTTATGGGATGCTTTTTAAAGGCGATCTTTATAGCTATCTGTCTCTATCCCGAGGAGTGGTTAAAGTTAGTTACCGAGGCTTTAAAGGAGATGAGAGAGATTTCGGTCTCAAGATCAAGTCTTGAAAACGACCTGCAGTTATTCTGGGATATCGGCTTTTCTTTAGCGAAAGTTATGACGGCAGATGCAAATGCGTTAAATTTATATTATGACCTCTGTGCGGTAATTGTCATTGCCGGAGTCTTTATAGGGGTGTTTGTCGTTTTATCTATCGTAGTGATAAATACGATCTCATTTACCGTTCTATTGGCATTAGCTCCGTTTGCATTCTATTGTCTGATCTTCGGAAATTTTTTAAAGCCGATCTTTAAGCAATGGTGGAACCTAACTCTAGCTTGCGTCTTAACCTTTATTTTTCTTAAAATTTTTATGTCTTTCGGAATGGACGTAGCAAGAAGCCTAGCCTCCTTAGCTCTCAATTCCCCAAAGACAAGTTATGCGAAATGCGCCGGTTATGTGGTATTAGCGGGCTTGATTATAAAATTTATCGCCTCTTTAATAACCGGGGTCGTTGAAAAGCTGGTAGGCGTAAGCGTCGAGGGCTCTGTAAAAAATGCGGCAACTGGAGGTATGCAAACCGCCGGCTTAGCGCTCGGCGGCGCAGCCATTGCCGGAAAATCGGCTATTAAAGGTCAATTTCAAGCGCTTGGAAAAGCATTTGGAAAAGCGGACAATTCGCTTAAAAGCTTTAAGCTAAATAAGCCTAAAACCCCGTCAGGCTCATCTGCAAAGGATACTTCAAATGGCTAAGATAGTTAAATTTATCTCATTTTTCTTTATAGGATTTTTGCTTTGCGGGTGCGCCCCGCAAAGCAACTCTTTGAAGCCGACGGCGCAAAGTAGGGAGTGGAATGCGCTCTTTGATAGCAAAGAGTGGCAGCCGATCAATAACGAGCAAACGATAGAAAGCTTTAATAAAACGGCTATGTAGCGGAGGCTCTAGCCGATAATATGATAACAATAAAGAGAGGAGATCCGACTAATGCTCAATAATAATGACGAAGAGACGGCATTGAGTTATGTCGCAAGCATTCGCTATTTGGTTGAGAAGTCAAACAAAAGAGCGTGGCTAATAGCCATTATTTCTGCAATTATAGCGCTTGCTTCGATCTGCGCTATCGCGTATATGACGCCGCTTAAGCAATCCGTGCCCTATGTAATACGCGTAGATAATACTACGGGTATGGTCGATATAATCACGAGCGTAAAAGATACCGAATTTAGCAGCAATGAGGCGCTTGACAAATATTTTACTTCGCTTTACGTTAAGACGCGCGAGGGCTATCATTATAATCTTTTAACTCAAGATTATACGCTTACTCAAATTTTAAGCTCTCCACAGGTCGCTCAAGATTATGTCAAAATTTACGAGGGCGCGAACGCAAGACAAGAGGTCTTAAAAAACGACAACGAAGTAAGCATCGATATTAACTCCGTTGTGCTCGGCGAAAGTGCTGACATAAAGACTGCAACTATCCGTTTCAACGCTACGACTAGCGCCTTAAGCAATAGCGGTAAAAATACGGTGCAGACGAGCGCAAAGGTTGCGACGCTTTCATATGAGTATAGCCCGGCAGATTTGACGACCGAGGATGAGAGGCTGCAAAATCCGCTAGGCTTTAAGGTTACGACCTATAGAATTGATGATGAGATTAGACGATAAAAGGATAGAGCATGAGTTATGAAATTTGGCAAACCTCTTACGTAATCGACGAGACCTATTATCTATTCAGTGATAGGCGATTAAGCAAGCAATATTTAAAGCATATAGCTCTCAACTCTAGCAATATCGATGAAGTAATAAGACAAATCAGGCGCATCCAGGATAGGGTAATCACCCTATCGAACTACGCTAAAGACGGAACGGCAAGGCTAAACGACTACGCCGATGCAAATCTTTCGTCGGAAAGCACCGCGCCGGGCGCGCCGAATTTTGAAAAAATTGACGATTTTTTCAGTAGCGATAGCGCGCAAAGAGAATTCGGCGAGTATCTGAAAAATGAAGCGCCGGGCGCGCAGCTTAGTATTGTGATTCGCCAATGCGAATTTATTCGCATCTCATGCGACCGGATGATGAAACAAGCAAGAAGCTACTATCTCGGCTTGCGCACTCACGAGCAGCGAGCCAAAGAGATCAATGATTTACAGATTAAGCAACCCGGCAATAGTGCCGAGCTTGGAATATTTAGAAATTTAAAAAGGTAAGGTAATGAAAAGAATATTATTCATAGTTTTGATAGCGCTAAACCTGCATGCCCTTGAAACGCCTAAAGGCTCAAAACTTGATGCGCGCGTGAGTTTTACGACATACAATGCCAATGATGTTTTTTTGGTCAAATGCAAAAACGGTTACGTTTCTATGCTTGAATTTAGTGATGAGGAGCGCATTATCAATATCGCTACGGGTTTTTCAAATGGCTGGGAGCTGATCGACAAGGAGAATTTTCTATTCATTAAGCCGAAAGCATACCAGATTAATCAATCCGAACAATCAATGACGGATGAAAATGGTGAACAGATCGAATTCGCAGGCTCATCCGTAATTGAGCCTAATGCTAAGGACTGGAACACAAATCTCATCGTAACTACGAACAAGCGCATTTATGTGTTTGATCTGGTGCTCGATGAGAATATCAACTATAAGGTGCAATTTTCCTATCCGCAAGAAAAGAAAATTAAAAGCGACATAAAAAGAATGGCAGAAGAGCAGGCCGCCAAAGAGAAGCAAGAGCTTGCAAAACTTGAAACCGAGACAAACCGAGTAAATGTGCCGCGCAACTGGAATTTTATGGCGCACATAAACAAAGGCAGTGACACTATTGCGCCCGATTTTGCTTATGACGATGGCGTATTTACCTATCTTGGATTTAGCTCGATCAAGACCATTCCGAGTGTATTTCTATTCGACGAAACAAACAAAGAGAGCATTTTAAATACTCATCTGAAAAAGGATGGCAATTACGACGTTTTAGTGATTCATAAGACGGCTAAATACATCTTGCTTCGCAGCGGCGATAAACTCGTAGGCGTTTTCAATGCCGGATACGGAAAAAATCCGCTTGCTAAGACCTATGACACCACAAAAGCAAACGTCCAAAGGGAGGTTATCGAAGATGAGCGAAGAAATTAAGAAAACAGAGCAAAATCAAACCGGAACCGAAGATATTGCACCCGATGTGAGCGATCTTCAAAGCGAAGCAATCAATACGCGCAAATTGCAAGCAGTGGCGATTATCGCCTTTATGGTCGTAGTGCTGATATTATTAACTTTTAGCTTTTTGCATAATCGAAAAAGAGGCAACACGGAGGAAAAAGAGACGCATGTCGGTACGAAAATCGAGAATAGAGACTTAAATTTTAAACCCGAGCCGAAGAGTTTCAAAGAGCTTGTTCTCGAAAAAAGGCCTCAGATGTCTGAAGAAGCGAATAAAACGGAAAATGTATCCTTTGCCGCGCAGCCAAAAGCTACATTTGAGCCTAAAGTATATAAGGGAAGCTCGCCTATGATGATTACTAACTCGTCAAAGGCAGCTTCGACGTCTCCTACGGGAAAAGAAGAAGAAACTCCGCCCGACGTGCTGAATGGAGAATATACTTTTGATGAAAGCGGCAAGCTCACTAAAAAAGAAGATCAGTCCGAGGAAAAGGAATATGAGGGCGATGTTTTCGCTCCAAAATCCGCTAAGCTAAGTCAATTCAACCCAAATTTATATCTTGCAAAAGGAACTTACATTGGCTGCTCACTAAATACGCGCCTGGTTAGCACGATTAAAGGCGGTATCTCTTGCACCGTAAGCGAAGACGTCTATTCGGACAATGGCGTAACATTACTCATCGAAAAGGGCTCAAAGATTACGGGCTCATATCGCAACGGGCAGATGAATGACGGAATGGATAGGATTTTCGTCGTTTGGCAGGAAATTAAGACTCCAAATCAGGTTATTATCCCTGTTTCAAGCGGCGCTAGCGACGAGCTTGGAGGAGCCGGCATTCAAGGCTACGTTGATCACCACTGGCTAGAGCGCTTCGGCTCGGCGATATTACTTTCAATTATCGACGACGCTACAAATGTTGCGCTTAATGGCAGAAAAGGCGATAGAAGTAATAGCAATGTAGATTATACGGAAAATTCACGCGAAGCTACGCAACAAATGGCAAATACCGCGCTTGAGAAATTTGTAAATATCCAACCGACGCTTTATAAGAATCACGGCGACATTGTTGGCGTCTATGTAAATCGCGACATAGATTTTAGCAACGTATATAAGCTCAGGGTTCGCAAAGGTATCAGGAAATGAACGGAAATAGGCTGGTTATTAATATTTTTGGCTCGGCTGGCGTCGGAAAGACCACGCTAGCGACGAAACTATATAATTTTATGCAAGCGGATGGCGGCGATAATAAATCGGCGGCGCAGCTCAAGCCGGTTATCGTTCGCGAATACGCTACCATGCTGATAAACGAGGGTAAAACGGAGCTATTGAAAGATCAGATACTCGTTACGAGAAATCAAATCAAGCTGTTGCAAGACGCCTTTAAGAGTTCAAATTTAGTTATCACCGATAGCCCCGTCGATTTAGGTCTCTTATACAATCAAAACCCAAACACCGTGCAGGAAGTATCCAAACTTATAGCCGGTGCAAATAGGGGCTACACAAGCATAGATTTATTTTTATTGCATGATGATGATACAAAGCAGACCTATACGATGCAAGGCAGAGTGCATACGCTCGAGCAGAGCAGAGCCAACGAAGAGAGATTACTTTCAATTTTGAAGCAAGAGAAGAAAAAGCCCATTTTTATCAATAGAAATGCGGATATGCGATTAATCTTCGCTCATATTCAAAACACCAGGCAGTGGCGCGAATTCGAGATTAAAAGCGAAGTAAATCGGATCTACGTAAAGCAGCTATTTGCCGGTAAGGCAAAAGGTGTGGAAAGGCAGATTGGATGATGGAAGAGTATTGGGATTCTGCCGAAGCTGCGCCTAAAAGCCACGTAATGCTAAATCGATATATCAAGGAGTATTTTTCAAAATTTCTTGACGATGATTATATCAATGAAATTTGCTACAACGGCGGCGATAAAATTTTTTGCGAGAATGTAAGGGGCGAATGGATAGCTTCGGATACGCAATTCGCATTTAAACAGGCTTTATCTTTCGCAGAGGCTATGGCCTCCTTTAAAAAAGATGAGATCGAAAGAGAAAAGCCCATTCTTTCATGCATTCTACCTACCGGCGAGCGCGTGCAAATCGTTATTCCTCCGGCTACGAAAGACGGAATCGTTTCAATTACCATTAGAAAACCTAGCAAGGTGCGATATTTCCTTAAAGATTACATTCAAAACGGCTCGATTGACGAGCATACGGCTGAAAAATTCTCTCAAGCCGTAACAAATGGCAAAAATCTCGTCATTTGCGGCGAAACCGGAAGCGGCAAAACTACCTTTATGAAGACGCTCATTGACTTTATCCCTAAAGAGGAGCGCGTAATAACGATCGAGGACGTCGAGGAGATAAAATTTTACGAGCACCAAAACGTCGTGCAGATGTTTTACCCGAGTGAGGCTAAATCAACCGATCTATTAAGCCCCGCCTCACTTTTAAAATCCTGCTTGCGTATGAAACCGAGTAGAATTTTACTTGCCGAGCTGCGCGGCGCCGAAACCTTTGATTTTTTAAACGTCATCTCAAGCGGCCATAACGGATCGATGACGAGCTTGCACGCAGGAAGCGTAGAAAGCGCCTATAATAGGCTTATTATGATGGCTATGCAAAACGAAACAGCGCAAAAGGTTGGTAAGGAGGTCATCTCCGATATTATCCAAAACACGATTGATCTGGTTGTCGTGTTTAAGGTCGTCAATCATAAACGCCAGGTTACGGAATACAAATATGGCGGCGTTATGTATCGCAATGACGGTAGCGGCAAATTTATAGCGGCGGGAAAGAGCAATGAATAATGAATAAGGTAGAGCTGAATAAAGCACAAATTATTGCTTTGGTCGTTACGGCGTTAGTTTTAACATATTTTTTAACGGGGGTTTTGACCTTTGCGCTAAATCACGCCATCAAAATGCTTAAATCAAATTGGACTTGGGATTTTACGTTCGTAGCGCTTATAAACGGCTATCCGCAAGCCTACAAAGCCTTAGCTATATCTCTCGTGCTTTCATTTTCGGCCGCGTTTATAGTGCCTTACATTCCGAAAAAAGAGAAGCTTTATGGTGATGCCAAATTTGCGACAAGTGCAGACGTACGCAAAGCGGGGCTTTTCCCTAAGATGAAAAGAGGCACGAAAGAGATTGATAAAACGGGCATCATCATCGGCAAATGGGGTAACCAGCTATTGCGCTTCTACGGCCAGCAATTCGTCGCGCTCGGCGCGCCGTCGAGAAGCGGCAAAGGCGTAGGCATAGTTGTTCCGAATTTGCTCGATTTTGAAAACTCAATTGTTGCCCAGGACATTAAGCTCGAGCTTTATGAGATGACGAGCAAATATCGCCGCGACGTACTCGGCCAAGAAGTTTTTTTGTTTAATCCTTTCTCTAAAAATACGCATCGCTGGAATCCTTTGCATTATATCGATATTATGGGAAGCGAGGCCGATAGTGAGCTTACAAAGCTCGGCGACGTCTTATATCCGTTAAAAGGCGACGGAAGCGTTACCGACTACTTCAACGGCAAGGCAAAAAACCTCTTTATAGGTCTTTGCTACTTGATGGGAGACCTATTAAACACCAGGCGCGGTCTTTTATTTATGCAAGCGTATCAAATTGAAGCAAGCTTTACGCTATATGCCATATTAAACCTCTCTACGGGTCTAAATTTTGAACTTGAGGAAACCGAAAACGGCGAAAAAAAGCTTGTCGATAACTTTGCCGACACCTACAATATTCTACTTAGTATGAATATGGTTAATAAGAAAGCAAAAGAGCGCATCGATACCTTTATGGCCATCAAAAGCGAAAACGAGCAAAGCTCCGCGCTCGGAAGCTTTCAAACGCCGTTAGATAAATTTAAAGAGGACAACGTGCGTTATGCGACTTCGGGCAACGACTTCGATTTGCGCGACCTGCGTAAGAAAAAAATGACTATTTACGTAGGTATTACGCCCGATAACCTCAATCCGTCAACCGGGCTTTTGCTAAATTTGTTCTGGCAGCAGGTTATCCTCGTTAATATCGCAATGGGTAAACCCGATACCAATAAGGAACTCAAGCACTCCACTCTCTTTTTAATGGATGAGTTTACGGCAAGTAGGTATTTAGGCATTTATTCCTATGCTATTTCATTTATGGCCGGCTACATGCTTCGTTCTTTGATCATCTTTCAAGATAAAGCTCAGCTTTATAATCATAAACCCGACGGATACGGACAACACGAAGCAAAAACGCTTTTAGCTAACCATGCATGTCAAATTTTTTACGCGCCGAAGAACGACGAGGATGCAAAAGAGCTAAGTACGGCTCTTGGAACTAAGACCGTCTCAAACATTAGCAGAAATATCGGCTCGGGCGGCGGCGGTAGTAGAAGCGAGACGAGCAGGGCTTTGATGCTGCCGCAAGAGTTGAAAACTATGTCACTCGAAAAAGAGATAATTCTCATTGATAATGTGCGCCCTATTTTGTGCAATAAAGCATATTATTACAATGATGATTACTTTATCGATAAGCTTCGCGAAGTTTCGCCGAGCTTGCGTGCCATAAAAGGTATGCCAAATAAAGATGACTTCGAGGCTGCATATCAAAGGGGCGAAACGAAGATCGATATTCCTTTGCAAACAAAGGAAAAGCTCGATGAAGAGTTGCGCGAGCAGATGGAGTCTAAATTTGCAAATTTGATCAATGATAAAGAAGATACTCAAAATATACAAGAGATCGAAGAGATGATCGCGCTACTCGATAAAGACTTAGAAGATTTTGATGAAGAAGAGTATAAAAATTTTGAAAACAACGAAAGGATTGAGAATGAATAAGAAAATTTTGATGTTTGCTGTTGCCGGCTTATTACTTAGCGCGTGCTCTAAAGCTCCCGAGCCCGTGAAGCTTGATGATGGAAGTGCAACGGCAATAAATCAGGGGCTTATTTTAAAGAAAAGTTACAGCGTGCAAAAGGATCCGTTTTTACAAAGCAATAAGTGGTCTTACAATATGTATTTTACGAAAATTGGTAACGATTATATGCGAAACGACGAGATCGTTAAAGGCTTTTATTTGGCTCATAATGCGGATCGGATGATTATCATAGGTAATGAAAAAATTGCAAGAGAATATAAAAGCTATTTTCTTGAAAATGGCGTTACTGCAAATATCGAATTGCATCCGATCGATATGATTGACGGCTCTAAGCAGAGAGTAAATGTCCTATTTTTTAGTAAAAAACAATTTCAAAATTCTTTCAAAGGAGAGTGAGATGAAAAAGTTATTGGGTATTGCCGTTTTAACGGCAGGTTGTCTTTTGTCGGCAGTAGAGCCTACCGAACTAACCGGTGATGTTAGGCTATCATGCGAAGCGATTTTATGTCTTTCGAGCGCTCAAAAGCCAGGTGAATGCCAGCCAAGCCTAAGCAGATATTTTTCGATAAAAGCGAAAAAGCTCAAAGACACGATTAAGAAACGCAAAGATTTTCTAAAGCTTTGCCCTGTCGGCGACGATGCGGAAAAAGACGGGGAATTTGTAAAACTCCGTGATGAATTTTTGGCGCAGGTGGATAATACATGCGATGTGAACATGTTAAATTCCAATATCGAATATAAAGGAGAAGAGATTTGCGGTGAGCATCGTTGTAAAATCAAACCCGAATATGCAAGGGTAAGCGACAAGCTTGACAAATCTTGCCAATTTTTGATGTCAAGTGCATATACTAATATCCGCCCAAAGTATATTTGCGATAAAAAATTTTATCCAATCGAAGATTGGAATAACGGCTATACTCTAAGAGAAATTTCAAAAAGAGATTACGATATCATCAACGCCAAAGATAGCAATGCAGTCGTTAAAAAAGAGCTGACGATAAGATTAAAGCTCAATAAGCTAAGTAAAATTACCAAATACTATCTTAAAGAGCCGATCAACAAAAAATGCTGGGTCAATGCGTAATGGAAGACGGGAAAGACCTATTTAGCGAGAATGTCGTCGATGACATATTGAGCGAAACTACGGATATACCCGATAGTAAGACGCCCAAGCAAGGTGCGCATTCCCAAAAAATAGAAAATCTTGCCAAAGTTGAAGCTCAAAAGCTTGAAGAAGCGATGGCGACGCTTGGGATTTATTTTGACGACCAGGAGAACAAAAAAGCTATTTTAAACTATTCAAGA
>ERZ773043.1632-NODE-1632-length-12470-cov-31.001611_pt1 | contig 12470 bp, 6 predicted proteins | sample MGYA00580636_ERZ773043 | MGnify/ENA primary metagenome ERZ773043 (study PRJEB29015, sample SAMEA2737992) | human oral metagenome | biome: human oral; feature: human-associated habitat; material: dental | place: China | collected 2065 ... | reverse complement strand
CGGCGCCCACGGCCGCGTCCGCCACCGCCGGCAGGAGCTGGGCGGGCAGGACGGGGAAGAGCTCCAGAGCCCTCAGGGCATCGACCGCGTCGGAGGTGTCGCGCAGGCGCTCACCGACCAGGTCGGGATGGGTGGCCGCCCATGCCCAGATCTGCCCGGGGTCGTGCCATTGCCACGCCCACTGCACGAAGTCCGTGCCGATGGGCAGGCCCGCCTCGAGCAGGGCCTGCTCAACGGTGCGCGGGTCAAGGCGGCGCGCGACATCGCCGTACAGCAGCCGCGTGACGCTCGGGTCGTCGGCGTGAGCCTGGAGCCGGCACAGGTGCAGCAGGCGCAGCTCGGGGCATGTGAGCAGCTCGTCCCAGATCGCGTGGCCACCGGAGATGCCCAGGGGCTCATCACTCGTGCCGTCGGCGATCGCCACAATGCGGTCGAGGACGTCGTCGGTGATCTTCTCCAGCTCATGCCGTTGGGACTTGAGGTAGAGGGAATCGACATCCGTCAATTCCTGGATTCTGGCAGTGATCCGCCTGCGTAGCGCTGCTTTGACGGACGCGGCCGAGGGCACGTCCAGAGCCGAGTCGAAGGGAGGCAGGTCGAGAACGTCGGGAACCCGCTCCGAGTCCGCCTTGGCCAGGAGCGTGTCGCGGCGTTCGGTCAACGAGCGCGCCAGACGAGCCGCTGCGGGGTTGACGGCGACGACCTCCTCGAGAATCCGCTCGCCCGCCGGCGTCGAGGCGAGCCAGGTGACGGCCTCTTTGAGGCGTGGCGTTCTGGCGGTGGCAAGCTGCTCGACCAGGGCAGCATCCCGCGCCCGGGCAGGCAGCTCGTCGAGCACTGCGATCGCCGCACGCCGTACGGTGGCGGCGCTATCCACTGCCAGCATCGCCAGGAAACGTGGGCAGCCCGCAGCGGCCTGCGGGTGGGCACCCAGGCGCTTGGCGATGTCCGCCCTCGCCCTGGCGGACAGTGCGGTCAGTGCGTCGGCCGGGATCTGACCATCGTGCGCGGCCAGGTAGTCCTCGATGCCCGGGAGACAGTACTTGGGCTCCTCGGCCGACGCATATACGTAACCCCCATTCGCCTCGGCGATCCAGGCGAGGAGAATGACGGCGGGAACCTGCTCGGCGGGCGCGCCCGTGGCCTCAAACAGAGCCGCGACCGCCGTCGGGCTCCAACGCTCCCGCAGCTCCTGAGCGCTCCTCTTCTCGCTCTCACCCGGCGGGAGCATGTATCTGGCACAGGCAGCGGTCACGGTGACGTCATTGAGGAGCGCGCACAGCCATTCGGGCACACCTGCAGCACACCGGTTGGGAGCGTCGCCGAGGGCGATGAGGAGCCGGCCGAAGCGCTCCCACTGCTCGGGCGTGAGGGAACCACGCAGGTAGAGCAGGGCTCGCAGAGAGCGCACAAGGCTCTCTTCCTCGGGTTCCCCGGGCTCGGGTCCAGCATGCCTTTCCGGAGCACTTACGCCGGCCGCGTGCAGGCGCCGACGCATCTGGGCGCTCAGCTCTACGTCCGGTTCGATCCTGCCGGGGTTGTTCAAGAGTCTGCGGACATCGCTCTGCGCCGGGATGTGCGGGAGCGCCTGCGGATCGGTGCTGTCCAGCACGTAGGCGACGGCGGAGGCATGCAGGTCGTCGCTGACGGCGCGCAGGGGCAGGAGCGCACGTCCGACGAGCTCGCGGGCGGGCGTCGTGTCAGTCATCTGCATTCCCCATTCCACCTGTCCATCTGTCAATTCCGCCTGCCAACCTTCTGCCGATCTTCCGGATGCGGAGCTTGAACGGGCGCCGCACAGGACTCAGGACTATCGCCGCAGGGGCGGTAGGGGTTCAGCATGACATCCACCGCGCGTCTCCTCACCACGGACTGGCATTCTTCTGCCATTGAGGGTCGAATGGCCCCAGAGCCGCCATGGCCTTGTAGTCGGCGTAGCACTCGGCCAGCAGCACGGACGGCACGGCGGCGAGCTCAATCTCTTGACCCTGGCAGGCGAAGGACAGGCCGATGATGGCGCAGGCCATGTTCCCCTCGGGAACCCAGGAGCCGGTGAAACTCAAGACCGCGGTTACGTTCGCGGAGGCGAAGTCCTTGATGTATGTGTCGAAGGTGCCCCCGTCCATGACGGCTCCGCGCCGGTAGCCGCGTGTGGTTGCCGCACCCCGGAGAGTCAAGGTGTCTGTCACATGGCCCTGGAGGTCGATGAGCACCTTCTGCCCCCTGGCAGTATTCGGGAGGGTCGCGCTCAACTGGTCGAACAGAGGCGTCACTTCGTAGTCGGCCATGTGCGCCTGCCACGCCACCGCCTGGTCCGCGCTGACGGCGGTGCGGTGGGCGAGGGCGACGGCTGCGTCATCGCTCAGGTCGAGCTCGGCATCGTCGATTCCGATGAGCGCTCCGTCCTCGGCGGGGCGGAAGGCCACCTGCTCGCCGCCATCGGCAGGAATCATGAGCCACACGAGCCGAGTGACGAGCCGGCCGACGAGAGGGTGCGAGACCAGGTGACGGCGCCATTCTGGGACCGGCCAGGTGCGGCCGGCGCACATGGCCTCATACAGCCGCCCGGACTGCAGAGTCAGGACCGCCCTGGCCTCCTTGCGCGCGGCCGTCAGCTGCTTCTTCGCCGCCTTGACCGCGTCCCCGTCCTCACCGGAACGGGCAGCAGGCAGGGACTTGAGAGTCTTCCCGGCGGAATCGGCCAGCTCGATCCTGAAGTCCGGGGTGAGTCGGCCCATGAACTCACGCGGACCGTAGGACACGTGCAGCAGACCGTCGTCGGAGAATCCTGCGGTCGGGATCGTCCGGTCCGCCAGTTCCTCCGCGCTCCAGCCCCGTTCCTCGGCCACCTCCTGCGCCAGAGCCTCAGCGGTCCGCTGAACGCTGGACATCTTGTGGCGGCGCGCAATGCTGAGAAGCACCTGGAGCGCCTCAGGGCTCGAGTTGGCATGCAGAGCGTGCACCAGCGCCTCGAACTGGGCCCGGCGGCTCGGATTGTCCCGCATGTAGGAGCGCACCAGCCCCGCCAGCTCGCCGCCCTCCATACGCACCGCGAAGGCCAGCAGCCCCTTGTCGGCCATGGCCGAACTCGTATAGGTCCGCCGATGCGCCGCACTCGGCAAATGAGTGTCCTTCACCATCCAGGAACGGGTCACATGCGCGGCGAGCGCAGCGGCGTCCGCCGGCTCCAGGAGAGACAGGTACAGGTCGATGAGCCCGCGGCCGGACGGGTTCTTCAACTTCTCCGCCAGTACCACCCACCACTGAATAATGCGCGGATCAACCCTTGATCCGTCAGCCCATGTCGCGGCCGGCAGCGCCTCCATGTCGAACCAGGTCAATGACGCCGGAATGCCGCCCGTCAAGCCTTTGACAGCCTCGGCCCCCAGCACTTCAGGGGACAGGAGCTCCCTGGCATCACCGCCGCAGCGGCCCAGGGCGCTCAGCAGAGCGGCCCGCACGACCTCCTTCTTCTCCTTGGCCAGCGCCGTGCGCACAGCCGGCACCGAGGCCGCCCGCCCCAACGAGCCCACCCAGGCGGCGGCCGAGACCCGCCCCTCCACGGTTCTGGCGGCAAGACCCTGCTCGGCCAGCTCGCGCACACGTGGATGGGAGCGCAGCGCTGCCTGGGCCAGCGGACGGTTCACCTTTGAGGAGCCCACGGCGATCTCAGCGATCACGGGCAGCAGTTCGGCAGGAATTCGAGGGAAGGCCTCGATGATCTCCAGAGCGCGCGGGGCTGTTTCGGTGTCTGTCAGGGATTTGCGCAGCACTTCGAGGTGCTCGGCATACCACGGCCAGGACACCTCAGGATCAACGGCATTGAAGATGTATCCGTGGAAACCGCCGAGGCGCTCAGCCGCATCGGCGGCCAAGCCCAGGCGCGCCATGAGATCCTCAATGGCCCGAGGATCGGTCCGCGACCCCGCATAGTGCTCCAGCGTCCGCCAGCACCAGGCCCTCTTCTCCACGGCGTGGAGCCGCAACGCATGCGCCAGGGTGAGGCTCGGAGCATGCTGGACGAACCAGAAGGTATTGAACAGGTTCAGGAGCACGGGAGGCCGATCGCTCTTGCCATCGGCGACGGACACCAGCGCATCCAGGAGGTCATCCATGACCTCGAGAAGTTCTCTCATCTGCCCATGAATCCATGAGTACCGGCGCCCATCGGCGCGGTTGGCCATGCGTTCCAGGACAGGACGCAACTCGGCCTTGATAGGAGCGGCGCTCGGCCCCATCTCCAGAGGCGGGAAAGGCGGCAGCTCAATCGGCTCCTCAGCTCCTGGGCTGATCGCATGATGGCGGGCCCGGGTGCGGGTGATCAGATCGGCCAGTTTTCGATTCACCGCGGCAGCCTGAACAAGCAGATCATCACCGCCGGAGGCCGAGGTCAGGAACTCCACCAGCTCCGAGGAGCGGTACGCCGGGGCCTTGGCCAGGACCGGGGCGAGCCCCTCTGCTCTCACGGCCGGCTCGAGGTCGCCGAGCATGTCGATCGCCTTCCGGCGCAGCTGCTTGGAAGTCCCCACACTCAGGACCGCAATCAGGTGGGCTCCCGCAGCTGCCCACGGTGCGCTGGCCGCCATGTGCCTAAGCACATTGCGCTGCTCGTCCAGGCTCAGCGCCTGCATGAGAGAACCGGGCAGGGCACTCGCATTCCGAGTGAGATACTCGGTAACACCCGGCAGGTCTGCGGGTGCCGCATGTTTCACCCACGATGATCTGTCGGTGACGTCGGAATAGGAGGCCAGGAAGAGGATGGAAGGAATATCCGCGCCCTCCACGCCCTCGCCCTCCAGCAGCGACACCAGACGTCGGGCATCCCAGGCCGGTCGCTCCTCGACCAGCCGCTCGGCGAGAAGAACAAGCCGCTCTCGCTCGATAGTCCAGACAACATCGGTCAGGAGAGCACCGAACCAGCCGGGCACCTTGTCAGAATTGTCGGAACTGTCGGGAACGGGCGCGCCACGGCTGGCTCCAGTCTGAAGAACGGCGTCCAAGAGCCGACCGAGGCGCACCCATTGAGCAGAGCCGACCGCATTGCTGCGGTAAAGGGAGTCGCGCAGCACGACGATCGAGCGCCCCGCATACTTCTCGATCGTCCACGTGATGCCCACCGCCTGAAGACGCGCAGACCGCTCCTCCTCCAGCTCGAAGAGAGGAGAGGAAGCACCTGGGCTCGCGGGCAGAAGGCACTTGTCCGGATCATCTCCGAAAGAGGCGACCGCCCGCAGAACCTCCGGATTCGTACCCTCGACGACGTAGCCGACCGCGCAGGTGTATAGGCCCTCGTCAACCGCCTTGAGCGGCAACAGCGCTCGATTGACGAGGTCACGGATCTCACGGACAACGGGATCGGTCATGGCGGTCTCCTTGCTTCAGTCATCGCCGACTCGCCACCGGCGACGGCGGCTCCCATGAAGGGTAGGGAGCGGGTGCGACATGAATTCGACCCGATCAGGCCGATCGAACTCATCGGAGAATAACCTCCCACCTGTCCGGAACGCCCTTCATCCGTGGGGTAGAGCTCCCCCAGAGCTCCCCAAATAGCTCCCGGGCATCGAGCACGTCCGCCCCGCAGCCCGCCGGCGGGCGGCTCACCAGAGCACCGGACCACCGGAGCCTCGCCGCCATCGGCAACCTCGGAACAGTCTTACGCTTGCCCCATGTCCACCGAGTCTCCGTCGTCAGCGCCCGTCGGAACTGGATCGCAGCCGCCACCGCCCCCGCCCGACGAGACCGCTCCCTCCGCAGCACCGGCCCCGCCGACTCCCACCGTCACCAGTGCTTCCCCGGGCCCTCCCATTCCGCCACCGCCGCCCCCGCCGCGCGTTCGTCGTCGCCCCCTCAACAGGTTGCGCAGGTTCGGACGCACCGGCGGCGCCGTCGTCGTGGTCACCGTGGTCATCGTGCTCGCCCTCGTCGGCGGCACCGCTTGGGGAGCGGTGCGCGCCAGGAGCATCCAGACCCACAGGACGCCGCCGACCGTCCAGGCCGCCCTCGACCTGTCGAACCTCGGCGACAGCCCGGCACCCGTCCCCATCGGCCCTGAAGGTCCTGAGAGCCGTAAGAACTCCCAGGACTCCCCGGACTCAGAGGACTCAGAAGAGACCGTCGTCCTCGCCTCCGGGCAGACGCGAGTACTGCGCGTCGCTCAGGACGGCCGCGAGGCACTGGTCGGCATCGACCTCGCCTCGGCATCGGGCTACCCGGCATGGCAGGCTCCCGTGCCGGACGAACTCGTCGGGCAGGCGCTGAACTGCGACCTCGCGCAGGACGTCCTCGACTGCGGCGACCTGCTCAGCATCGACCTGGCAACCGGCGTGAATCGGGCCTCCGAGCCCAGCGCATTGTCGGCCTCCGTCCCCGGTCCGGCATCCTCCGGAGACTCTCAGACCTCAGCCCCGGACGCCTCACCCGATCCCTCGGCTGACGGCAGCCGCTCCCCCGCCGCCAGCTCGACCTCGACCACCTCGACTGCCCCGACTGCCTCGACCACTTCGGCGCGCTCGGCACGCTCAGTGCGACTGAACGACTCCGACGCCGGCTCAACCTCCGACCCGACGCCCTTGGCCGTGAGCCCGGACGGTGTTCTCACCGCCGACGGAGCGACGGTGAAGGGACTTGAGCTCAACGGCGCCGCAACGGTGTGGGCGGCCCACCTTGAGGTGCCCCGTACGCTCATCGGCATCGCCATGCCCATGACCCGCCGGGTGTGGGTGGTCAGCGACGGCACGACCATGGCGGCGATCGACGGCTCCACCCTGTTGTGGTCCTCTCCACTGCCCCAGGGCGCCGCGGAGCTCAACAGCCTGGGCGTTCAGGATCCGCCGAGGTGGCTGGTCCACCAGGGCGCGATCGTCATGGCGCACCCTGACGGGATCGTGGCCCTCGATCCCGTGGACGGCAGCACCGTGTGGCGGGTCGCCGGGCCGGTGACCTCCTGGTCCGCCTCCGGCGACGCGCTGGTGGTCTTCAACGGCTCAACCGCGTCCCTGCTGTCCTTCGGCAAGAACTCCGCCACCGCCACCGCTCTGCCGTCGTCGGCCCCGACCACCGCTTCCGCGCCCGACCAGGAGGACCTGAAGAACTCCACGCTCGAGGTCCCCGACCTCTGCAAGCCCGCCGGATCCCAGGACCCGGCCACCGGGAAGACCCTGGCCGCTTTCGTCGACGGCACGGCCACCGGGACCGCCCCGGGTGCGGCGCCGCCCAGCGCCACCATGAGAGCGCTGCAGCCGGGAGTCTTCGACGGCTCGCCGGTGATGATCGCCGTCCTGAGGTGCTACGGAGGAGGCAATACGGCCTTCGACGCGATCGCCGTGTACGACTCCGACAAGGCGCTCATCGGGAGCGTGGACCATGTGATGCAGGACGACATCGGCGAGACCCCGGACCTGGTCATCGAGAACCTGCGCTCCGTGGGCAACACCGTGATCTACAGCGTGCCCGGCATCAAAGTGGCGGGCGACACCGCCTGCCATGCGTGCGCGGGAGGCGCCGAGGCCACGGTCACCGCCCAATGGGACGGGGACTCCCTCGAGGTGACCGACGTCCTCTACCGCCTGCCCTCGGGAGCGGTTCGGATACCCGCGACCCAGGACGTCCAGGTCGCCTACGACGCCATCGCCTCGGACGACGAGGCGACGGCCGAGGACCTGGTCGAGCAATCAGTCCTCAATGAACTCGACCAGCACCTCGGCCTGGGCCAGGACCCCGCCTCCACGGTGCGAGCCGTGCAGTTCCCCACGGGCGGCAGGGTCGTGGGATGCGAACTGGCCGGCCCCGACGGGACTCCGTACAGCATGAGCGGCAACGGCCAAGCCGTATCAGCGGGCACGATCGCCTGCCCGGTCACCACGGACGACCCGACCAAGCCCTGGCTGCACCCCAAACCGGATCAGTACGGCAGGCGGACCTACGCATCCTGGCTCATCCTGCACGCCGACGAGCGCGGCCACTACAAAGTCATCGGCATCGGCCGCACCATCGCCTGAGGCGCCGCACACTGCTCGCCCGTACAACCGCGCACCAGCGCCGACTCAGTGAGGGAGCCCGCCTGTGCGCGGCCCGATCAGCGCGTCAGCGCCCGAATCCGATCCACCACGGCGCAGGCGCGCAGAATCGCCTGCGGCCCGGGCTCGTCCTCGACTCGGGTCAGGGCCGCCGCCAGGGTCTCCAACTGGAGTTCGCGGGCCCGACGCGCGCGGCTGGTCAGAACATGCGCGGTCCGCCCCTGCGCGCGCAGGGCCCCGGAGGCCGCCAATGCCGTCAAGGCCTCGCGCAGGTCCTCGCACAAGGACTCGATCAGTCCCGAGGCGGAAGGCGGCGGTGTCGGCGCAGCAGTCTCGGCGCGCAGCCGCTCCAGACGCTCGGCAAGACGGTGGTAGAAGCCGATCCTGCCCGCTCGGATCGAGGAGATGGAGGGTGACAGCAGAGCCAGGCCGCCCTCGCGGCGCACATAGATCCCAGCGGGACGATCTCCCTCCACGGTCATGGCGACCACGGGCAGATCGCGAGTCAGGACAGCAGCGATCAGGGCGGCCTCAGTACTGTCGGGAACCAGCCGGAGCAGATGCTCCTCGCCCGCCGTGTCGCACACCGGCCACACGTACTGCTGGTGGATCTCATCGAGATCGATCCTGCCCAGCCCGGACGGATCGGGCAGCATAAGCCTGACTGGTGGGAGCGGAGCCTCGAAGCCCGCGGCCCCGGGGCCGCGTTGCAGAGCCCGGAGTTCGTGGGCGATGGCAGCCAGGTCGATATCGTCATAACCACCGCAGTGCCTCACCGTGGTGCGGGCGGACGGGGCGAGAGCGCCATCGGTGCGGCGGGTGGCCCCCGTCAGGCGGAGCGGGCCGGACAGCAGCGCCCTGACGGAGGCTCCCCATACCAGCGGGATGTTGTCAGCGCGCTGGAAAGTCGGGTCGGTGCCGGCCGCCCGGCCCGTGGTGACCGATTCCAGCCGGCAATTCTCCACGTCCCAGAAGCGGGCGGTCAGACCACGGCTGCCCGAGGGGGCGAGCCACCAGGTGGCCGACAACGGCATGAGCAGGCCGGGCTGGACCCGCTCAGCATCGGCGCGACCGAGCAGGGCGGGGTCGGGAGCGGCGCTGGTCGTCTCCAGCGCCCGTGTCAGGGACCAGGCGGCGGCCAGGGCGCTGAGCGCGGCCGACTCGTCCATCGCATCATCGCGGCGGGCCACCGCGTGTACTGCAGCTGCAGTGGAGGTCAGGAGCCGGGCCAGACGCGGGATCTCCTCGAGTCGGGCGGCCTGGGCGAGGCGATCGAGCTCATCGGCACTGCGGGGGCCGGCATGAGAGATACCGGCGGCGATAAGGCCCTCGACCGCGTCTGCGGCGGAGGCGAGCAATCGGCGCTGATCGGCGGACAGGACAATCTTTCGGGTCGGCCAGGGCCAGGCCCTGCCCGCCCGGGCGAAGAGACGCACAACGGCCTGGAGACGCCAGGCGGCATGAGTCACCTGGGCGTGGCGGCCGGCGACGATCATTCCCCTGGGCCCCAGGCCGGCGATGACGACCACCTCGGGAGCGTTCGGCCAGGTGACGCTCAGGCGCCCCGGTGCGCGGGTGACCAGAGTGTCGGCGGCGAGGATATCCGGGTCGGTACCCGCCAGTGCGGCGGTGACGCGGCGCAGTGCGGCCACACCGACTGTCTTCTCGACGACGGCCGGTTCCCAGGCGAGAACCTCCGCCAGGACCGGGTCCTCATCATCCCCATCGGCAGCGGGCCCGCCGGGATCAGGCTCTGCAGACGCCTCGGCCGCCAGGGCCTCGCGCATCCACAGGCAGGCCGCAACCACATGAACGCATATCCCGGCGACCGGGCAGGGGCAGCGCGCCTCCTGCGGGCCACCGGCCGTCAGCACCACCGGGACCGCCGGCCTCCCGACCGCAACGGTGAGCGTCTCAGTGGATTCAGCGACCATCTCGCTGGCGCTCCCGGTCGGTCGCCCCGCCTCCTGTACCCCGACGCGCCCGGCGGCGACCTCGGCGCGTCCGCGCCGCACCAGCCCGCGATTGGCCAAGGCCTCCAGGGCGACGTCGTCGAAGGCGGCGTAGACCGCGCTCCAGGCGGGCAGGCCACTCATACGGTTCATGCAGTCGCCTCCGCCAGCCAGTCGGCGAAGCGGTCCGGGGTCATCGCCGCGATCCGCATGCCGACTGCGGCGAGCTTGTCGGCGACCGTCCGATCGAACCAGGGCGCACCATCGTCGGTCAAAGACGCCAGCCCCAGCATGGTCACCCCCGAGTCAGCCAGGCCCCGCACCCGCGTCACAAGGGAGGAGACCGATCCTCCCTCCTCGAAATCGCTGACGAGCGCCAGCACCGTCCGGGTGGGCTGGGTGACCTGGGCGGCGGCGTAGCCGACGGCATTGGCGATATCCGTGCCGCCGCCGAGCTGGGAGGTCATGAGGATCTCGACGGGGTCGTGGACCAGATGGCTGACGTCCACCACGGAGGTGTCGAAGAGGATCAGGCGCACTGACATGCCCGGCAGAGCGGCCAGGATCGAGGCCATGACGGCGCTGTGCAGGAGGGAGGAGGACATGGAGGCGGATTGGTCGACCACGATGATGATGTCCCAGGCCACGTTGTGGCGCCTCTGTCGAGACATGAAGCGCACCTCCTCCACAAGCAGGCGCCCGGTCCGCGGATCCGCATGCCCCAGATTCGCGGCAATGGTGCGGCGCCAGTCGAAGTTGCGCGCCGAGGCGTGAGGGCTGCGGCGGTGGCGCTGACGCGCGCCCGTCAGGGCCGTGGTCATGGGGCGGCGCAGACGCTCGAGGACGTCGGCGACAATGCGGGCGATGAGTGTCCGCAACCCATCGGCCAGAGCGGGTGAGATCGTGCCCTTGATGCGCAGGAGGGCAGCACCGAGCTCGGGACTGGTTCGAATGGAGTCCACCGCGTCGGGGTCGGCCAGCAGATCGCTGAGCCCGTAGCGGGTCAGGGCGTCGCGCTCAAGGCGCTCGATGGTGGAGGCGGGGAACAGTCGGCGGGCGCCGTCCAGCCAGTCGACGGCCCGCAGCGCGGAAGCATCCAGTCCGCCGCCCCGACCGACTCCATCCCGATTCGCCGCCCCCGAATCGCTCAGACGGTGTCCGCGCTCGGTGTACTCGCGGTCGTAAAGGTATCCCAGCGTGCCATCCAGACCGGCGTCCTCGGGATGGCGGGGCAGAGCGGACTGCGCGTATCGCCCCAGGACCATGCGCCAGCGGCGCACGGCCAGATCGTGATCCAGATCGGCCTGCGGGCCGTACTCGGAACCTTCCTGAGGAGCCGAGGGCGTCGTCATCGGCCCACCCACTCCTCCAGGCCGTCGCGCACCAGTGAGGCGACGAGGTCCCGCTCGACCTGCCGCCCCACCGCCGCCTGGGAGGAGTCCACGTTCCACACCACGTCGATCCGGGCGGCATCGGCGCCCGTCAGCGAGGCGATCTGCTCAGCCAGACGATGGGTCTCGGTGGGGCGCAAGGCGGTGAAGGCGCGTCTCAGATCCGGCAGGACGGCCAGGAAGCCGGATTCATCCAAGCCGGTCAGAACGCGGGTGATCGTTCTCAGGGTATCGGGGGCGCGAAGGATCACGTCCGGCGACGTGCGCACCAATCCCACGAGGAAATCGGCCAGGACGGCCGGGTCCGCCCCAGGATTCAGGCGGGCGACGACGGCGGCGGTCACCTCCTGGCGAGTCAGGGTTCCGATGGTCGCGGCAATGCCGGTGGCGCAGCCCGCGAGCACCGGCGCAGTGGCCCGGGCACGGCGCAGGGCGTCGATCTCGCGCAGAACGGCTTCCCGTCCGGGATCAACAACCTCGGCGGTTCCGCACGCTCCAAGGGCGTCGGATTCGTTGGCCCCGTCGCTGTCATCGGCCCGAGCCAGTCGAACGAGCAGGTCGCGCACCGCGACGAGCGCGTCCACCGCCTCCGCCGCCTCGTCATCCGCCAGCCCGGCCAGTTCGGCCACCAGGCGGGCGACTGCGGCAGTGCCCCGGCGAAGCATGATCCGCAATCGGGGGCGGGCACGGTCCAGACGCAGACGCCCCGAGCCCTCCACGAGGGCGACCAGACGATGCAGGACCTCGGCGAGCTCGCCAAGATCGCTCAGGTCGGTCAAGGCGGCCTCGAGGGCGTCGCACACCTGCTCCGCGGCCTCGTCCATTCCCATGAGCGCGAGCTCGGTGAGTATCCCGGCGAGGGCGGCGGCTCCGATCTCGCCGCTCAGGCGCTCGGCCAGACGCAGGCGGACCAGGATGTCGACAGTGGGCGCCTCCTGGGCGGCGCGCACCAGGGACGCCTCCACCATGGGGGTCCAGGCGTAGGCCCACTCCTCGACGAACTGCCCCAGGCCCGTACCGGCCACGAGGTCGGCGCCACCGACTTGGCGGGCCAGGCCTACCCTGGCGAAGCGCAGGCGGGCCAGCAGCTCGCGGCGCTCGCGGTGGCGGGG
>ERZ773043.1630-NODE-1630-length-12482-cov-47.733162_pt1 | contig 12482 bp, 13 predicted proteins | sample MGYA00580636_ERZ773043 | MGnify/ENA primary metagenome ERZ773043 (study PRJEB29015, sample SAMEA2737992) | human oral metagenome | biome: human oral; feature: human-associated habitat; material: dental | place: China | collected 2065 ... | reverse complement strand
CGATGTGGCGGCAGTTGTTGGCTGCCAGACAGGAACAGGTCCACTCCGCGAAGGGTCTGTTTGCGTACAGGACGCAGGTGGTTCCGTCAGCCGCGTAGACCGTCACCGTCCCGTCATCGGCCTCGGTGACGGTGAAGGACGCAGCGCCGAGCTCCTTCCGGGCCCGCCGCAGGGTGCCCTTGTTGGTCAGGTCCTCCAGTACAGCATCGCTCAAACGGAGCAAGTCTGGACGGCTCACCGGATCACCTCCGCCACCCAGTCAGCCAACTCGTACGGGGTCATGACCCCCACCCGGGCTCCTCGCGCGGCCAACCGCCGCCCCAGCTCCTCGTCGAAGGAGGCCGCCCCGTTCGTGGTCAGTGCGCCCAGGATCAGTACCTTGCTGCCACCCTGGACCATCCGGGTGACGCACTGGGCCAGGTCGTGCACCGAGCCACCCTCGTACAGATCCGTGATGAGCACCACCATGGCCCTTCTCGGTTCGGTGATGAGCGATTCGGCGTAGCGCATGGCCCGCGCGATGTCGGTGCCTCCGCCGAGCTGCACCTTCATCAGCGTTTCGACGGGGTCGGCGATGTCCGAGGTGAGATCCACCACCGAGGTATCGAAAGCGATCAGATGGTTCTTCAGTGTCGGGAGTCCGTGGAAGATGGAGGCCGTGACGGCAGAGTGGATCACGGATTCGGCCATCGAACCCGACTGGTCCACCACGACCATGAACTGCCACTTCTCCGACTGCCTGCGGGTGCGCGAGTAGAAAATCGGCTCCGAGATGACCAGCTGCCGTGTTTCCGCCGAGTAGTTCTTCAAGTTGGCTCGGATGGTGCGTTTCGGGTCGAAATTCGCCGATATCTTGAAAAAACTGCGTCGATTGGGGTCGCGTCGACCCGTCAACGTGCGTCGGATCCTGGGACGCATTTTCTCCATCAGCTCGGCGACGACCTTCCGCACGATCTGCCTGGCTGCCTGCAGTACATCGGAGTTCATCAGGTGTTTGGTCTGCAGGATCGCCTGCAGCAGCGTCTCGGAGGGTTCCACTCGTTCCAGGAGTTCCTTGTCGGTTACTAGCTCAACCATGCCGTAACGCTCCAGAGCGTCCTTTTCGATGGTGCGGACGGTGCGTTTCGGGAACAGGGCGTGGATTTCGTTGATCCATTCCGGAACGGCCAGTCTCGAGGCCCCATCCCCTGCTCCGGCGCCCCAGCCCTGCTCCTCCCGGTCATACAGATACCCCAAGGCATCGGAGCGGGCCTGTTGTTGAGGATCCAGGTTCCCGAGCTGTTCCGAACCTCGCCCCAGCACCAGCCGCCAGCGTGTCAATCGTTCATCCATGCCGCCTCCCGAGGAAACGATCCAGTGATGTCGCGACGGCGGACTCGAACTCCGCGATGGCGGTTGCGTCCTCGGCGGAACCGGAGAAGTCCAGGAGCGTCGATCCCGCAGCTTCCCCCAGTATGAGCTGAGCCACCTGGAAACGTTCACGCTGGGTGTAGCGGCTGAATGCGCGCCGCAGCCCCGGCAGGGAGGCGAAGAACGCTGCATCGTCCAGGCCGGTGAGGATGTCGTCGAGGCGGAGCAGTGCGTCCGGACGTCGCAGGGCGGCCTCCCGGGCGACCCCCAACAGGCCCGCGACGAAATCGCCGAGCTGCTCGGGAAGCGCGATCACGGACAGCAGCTCGGCGATCTCCGGGTCCGGGCGAGCCCCGGCCAGCCACTGGGCACCCAGGGCGGCTCCCCGGACGGTGGGTGCCTGACGGTCGTCCGCCACCACCACCGAGAGGGCCTGGTGGTAGCCGTCGATGTCGTAACCCAGATCTCCACCGACGCGTTCCGCGCTGTCGGTCAGCTGGTACAAGGCCTGGATGAAATCCTCCAGCCCCGGTCCCTCCGGCAGCGGCGAGAGGCGTTCCAGCAGCCGCACCGACCGGTCGAAGGCCGTGATCAGCAGGCGCCCCAGATCCGCGCGACCGGTGGCTCGCAGGATCGGGTCGTAACGGTAGAGCCGCATCAGTATGCCGGTTGCAGCACCGATTCCCACCAGATGTGCGGAAGTAGACAGCAGGGTTTCGGTACGGGCCTGGAGACTGACCGATAGACGGTCCACCCCGCACAGGGCAGCCTCCAGAACGAGTTTCGCAGCGGCTGCCGGGTCCGAGGTGATGCCGGCGGCGCGTTCCAGTAGACGCGCGGTCACCGCTTGCTCCCGGTTGCCCCCGTAACGGGCGGTCTCCACCAAGGAGCCCTCAAAAGCTGGGGTCCACACCAGGAGCCAGCGTTCGATGCCGTCATCGTCCGCGCTGGCGGCCAGCTTGATGCCCGGGATGTTCAGGGCCACCAAGGAGTGCAGCAACCGTGAACGGGGCAGACCGAGGTCGTCCGACAGGTCGGCGGGCTCCTCTCGTCTCTTCGGTGTGGGAAGCAGGCCCAAGGTTTCTAGATCGGTGCGGAGCTCGAGCGTCAACGGGGGTTGTCGGGTGCCTGCAGCCAAGCGTCCGAGACGGTCACCGCGCAGAGCATCGTTGACGTGGAGCAGCAGTGGGTGATCCTTCCCGGAAACGTCCTTGACGAGGGCGGTCGTGATTCCCTCGACGAGATCGGTGCGCCAGACCTGCTGATGTCCTCGCAACTGGGCGAGCGCCCCGGCGGTGGCCTGCACCGCGATCAGGTCAGCAGGGGAGATGAACTGTTTCGATCTGCGAAGCTCCAGTGCCACCTGTCCCAGCAGTTTCTCGCTGGTGTCACACCGCCCCTCGGTGCGGTCCCGGTACAGGCGGTCGTAGAAACCGGGATTCGGCTGGCCCGCGTCATAGCCGTCGAGGGCGTCGAGTGCCGCGTAGGAGGTAGGGGTCAGTGCGATGCCGTAGCGATTGTCCTCGGTTGGTGGCATCCACACATCCACCGGCTCCACGTCCCTCGACAGCAGTGCTTCCAAACCATCGACGTGGGCTGCTCCACACACCACAAGGATGTCATCGCCGAAACGCCGCTGAGCATCGGCTATCCGGTGAGCCATGTGCGCCTCACGTGCCTGCGTCTCCGGATCGAGTTCACCGCGCAGGATGGATCCGAGCAACCTCATCCGCTCCTGGTAGGAATCCAGCGACAACTCCGGATCGATCTCGATCAACTCGTCGATCAGGCTGGCCATGTCGTCGACACCGAACTCCTGGATCAGCCTCTTGGCTGCTTCCTCGGTGACCGGGGTCTCGGCGTAGCGGTTTTCCGCCACGGCGATGTCTGCGAAGGCCAACCAAGGAAGGTCGATGAATTCGACCGGAACCCCCTCCTGATGTGCGGTGCGCAGGGCGACCCATTCGGGGCTGTAGTCAGTCAGTGGGTAGAAACTGCCCCGGCGGATGCCCCATTCCGTGCTGTCCTCGGGGGCATCAGGGAACATGGGCGCCCACGAATAGAGCATGATTGGAAGCTCATGATCGAGCAGCAGCTCCTCGATGCGCAGGTTGTATTCGGTGGGGCCCTCGATCAGGACAGCTGCAGGAGGACGGCCCGTGATCCGTTGGATGACCAGACGCGCCGACGCCGGCGAATGATGTCTGACCCCGAAGAACTCGACCACGCCATCATTGTGCCTGAGGGGGCTGACAACATCGCCAACGATGACAATGGTTGACGGCGTGGTCGTGATGGCCGAACCGTTCCGCGACACCTACGATGGTTCTGCCACCAAGCCGGAGTTGTGGGAGAACGCCATCAGGGTGAGGTTCTCGAGCGGTAGATGTGTGGCGTTGGACGTCAAGGAGAAGTGATGCGGATAGTCGCCATAGCCGCGGTGGCCGACAACGGCGTCATCGGATCGGGGGAGGACATGCTCTGGCACATCCCCGCGGATTTCCGCCGTTTCAAGGCCGTCACCACTGGGAACACCATCGTCTTCGGGAGAAGAACCCACGAACAGGTCGGGCTGCTTCCCGACCGCCGCACAATCGTTGTCACCCGGCAATCGGAGTGGTCGGCGGAGGACGTTGAGGTTGCCCATTCCGTCGAGGAAGCCATCGGATTGGCACAGACGACCCCGGAAAAGACCTGCTTCATCGGCGGGGGCGGAGAAATTTACGCGGCGGCGTGGCCTTACCTGACGGAATTGGACATCACCCATGTCCATCAGGAACCGGAAGGGCCCACCACTTTTCCCATTATTGCTTCCCACGAATGGACCGAGATCAGTCGCGAAATCCACGAAGGCTATGACTTCGTTCAGTACCGGCCAACCCCGGCGCCGGAATGAACCGACCGGTTCGTGTCGGGGGAGATCACTAACCTGACCTCCATGCGATCCACATCCAGCATCTTGCATCTGGACCTGGATGCGTTCTTCGCAGCCGTGGAGCAGCGCGACAAACCCAGCCTCAGAGGCAAACCCGTGATCGTCGGCGGAGCCGGGCCGCGGGGAGTGGTGGCCACTGCCAGCTATGAGGCCCGGGTTTTTGGTGTGCGATCCGCCATGTCAGGGACAGAGGCCCGGCGCCGCTGCCCCCATGCTGCTTTCCTGGGCGGCAGATTCGATGCCTACCGGCAGTCTTCGCAGGCGGTTATGGGGCTGCTGCGGGAGATTTCTCCGTTGGTGGAACCCCTCAGCCTCGATGAGGCCTATGTAGATCTTGAGGCTAGTGACTGGGACCTTGGGAAACTTGACGACCATGTTGCTGGGTTGCGACAAGAGCTGACCAGGCGCACCGCAGGGCTGACGGCATCGGTGGGGGTGGGCAGCAGCAAGTTCCTGGCCAAACTGGCCTCGGAGGCGGCGAAACCCAACGGGGTCCGGATTATCACATCAGGAGAGGAGATCGAGTTCATTTCCCCGCTGCCGGTGCGGGCGATCCCTGGAGTGGGGCCGGTGACGGAAGGAAAACTGCTGGCCCTTGGCCTGGCCACCGTTGCCGACCTGCGGGTCGCCGACCCTCGGGAGCTGGTGCGTGAGCTGGGGCGTGCAGCCGGGGAATCGCTACGGCACCTGGCGCATGGTCGCGATGACCGTGAGGTGGAGGCGGAAAGGGAGGCGAAATCCATCTCCGTGGAAGACACCTTTCCCACCGACCTGACTGATCGGCCCCGTCTGGTTTCCATACTCAGGCGAGATGCGGAATCGGTGGCCGGGCGATTGCGGCGTTCCGGTTCCTTCGCTCGCACGGTCGCAATCAAGGTGCGGATGGCAGATTTTACGACGATCTCGAAGGCCAGGTCGCTGGGGGGAGCGACGGATCGTGCCGAGATGATCAGCCGGGTGGGTGAAGAACTTTTGGCAGAGGTGGACGTCCGCGAGGGGGTGAGGCTGCTCGGCATCGGGGTGAGCAACTTCACCCGAGCCGCCCAAGAGCGCCTGTTCGAGGACGAGACCCAGGAGACGGGAAGAACCGAGACCGAGACCGAGGTGGACACCTCGGGGGTGCGTGGCCGCGGGTTCTTTCCCGGGGCCGACGTGATCCACGACGCACTGGGGCGTGGCTGGGTGTGGGGCTCCGGGCTGGGTAGGGTGACCGTTCGTTTCGAGACCAGGCACACCGGCCCCGGACACGTTCACACATTCCTAGCGGATGACCCGAAACTGCGACTGGCAAAGGAACTGTCCGATCTGCCTGCAACTCACCTTGAGACGTCGCCAGAACAAGACCTCCACCCCCGGTAAGCTGGCACCCGCTGACCGGCGTGGTGGAATTGGTAGACACGCAGGATTTAGGTTCCTGTGCCTTGCGCGTGAGGGTTCGAGTCCCTTCGCCGGTACCCCGATATTCGCGGTTGCTGCGCCCGTTGGGGAAGGTATGTCCTTGGTGTCAAGTGGTGGAGGCAGCGAGCAGGTGTTCGTGTGCTTCGCGTGGGGTTGAGTCATCCCAAGGCAGGTTCTGGGATGACTGCCCAAGCTCTTCGGTGATGGAGTGCTACACGTTTCGTGGACAGTGACGAAAAATAGGTTTAATCGAACGCGTGAGGTAAAATCTGTATTAGGGCCGCCTCGAAGAGGCTTATTCATAGGGGTGTATTGGTTTCCCCAACCAGTGCTTCTTGGTGTCAAGTGGTGGAGGCAACGAGTAGGCGTTCGTATGCTTCGCGTGGAGTTGGGCCACCCCAGGGCTGCTCTGGGGCGTCCACCCAAGCTCTTTGGCGATGGCACCCTGTTGCTGCGACCCTATGACACCGCCGTCCCTCGCCCAGCCCAAAGGATTATCAAAAGATGATTAATTTTCGGACAGGTCTGAGTGCGGACATGGCGGATAACCAAGGTCGAAAACCTGTGATACCTCGAGGCTTATTCACAGAATCCCAAAGATGATTCCCGTGATGGCGTTGACTGTGGTTTGGAATGTTGAGTATGGGCGGCGATAGATGGTGCTGAGGATGCGCCAGGTTTTGAGGTGTGCGATAGCTCGCTCGATGGGCCAGCGGATGTGGTTGATGCGTTGGTTATAGTCTTTTTCCGGCCCGGTTAGTTTTCGTCCGGGTTGGGCCCTGGCTGGGGTGTGGAGTCCACGGCCGATGTAGCCTTTATCGGCGATGATGTTTCTAGCTTTTAGGTGCCTCAGGATTTTGTGGGTATCGAATGCTTTCACGTCATGGATACTCCCTTCGAGGATGGGTGAGATCCACTGGAGGTTTCCGTGGGTGTCAGTGACGGCTCTGGACGTTGACGCCACTGTGGCGGTGCTTGCCTGAGAAGATGGTCTTCTCGGCTTTCCATCTCCAGCAGGGCAGGAGCGTACCGTCGATCAGGAGGGCGGTGTCCTTGGGTACCTGCCCCAGGCTCGGACGCTCTTCTGCTAGACAGTCAGCCAACAGTCCTGTTACAGCGGTGATGGCCCGGCTGATGGTGGATTGAGACACGCTGTGACTTTCAGCAAGCTCAGCCTGGACGCGGTTTCGTCTCAGATACTTCAACGTCACCTCGAGTGCTCCTATGATACCTAGAACTGTCGGAATCCGCACCGGGTTTTTGTCTTGTTTAAGGCTGTTGCGTATTGCCGCTTTGAGGCGCTCGTAGAGGGCGTTGAACTGATCGTCAGCTAGGCCTGTGCTATTATACATTGAGGCTTATTCACAGCCTTCCTCAAGTGCGCCCTGACTAGGGGTTTTACTGGCCGCCACGCTGTCTGTGAATAAGCCTCATCGCGTGAAATGTTTCTTCTTTTCGCGTCTCTTCGCGCGAAGTAAAGTTCGGACCCTCTTTGCTGGAGGTTTGTAGTGACGGGGTGGCGTCCTTTGAATTCCTATTCTTGTGAGTTCTTGCATTCGAGAAGTTTCTGATACGCCTTCGCCAAAGAGAGGAAGGTCACGGAGAATCCGATGCAATCGCCGTCTCTGACGAGATGCATATAACTCGTTCTCTTATTCCCGCTCGGCTTCACAATGTGAGCGTCCTTGTATGGAATGACTTCCCAGTCATTTGGATGGAGTCGGGTTGAGGCATTTACGTTTCTTGAATACCAGTCGGCAAAAAAGTCAAATATTTCTTTATCTGTCTTGTTTTCCAAGGTCCAATCCTCTCCACTCGGATTCTTGTGAATTTCGAATCATCGCATCTAAATTCCAGATATCATCATCATATCTAGGAGGCCAGTCGGCGGTTATCCCGAACTGTTCATCGGCCCAGCGAAGGTTTCCGCTATCATCTACGTAAGCATTAAACCAGTGCCCTCCTGCCTCGTCGCGAGAAACTTTGGGAACGTCCCAGTCAACTCCTACGATCGCTACTGTACCTGGGGGTTTCTGGCGCAATCTTTCCCCCAAGGTATCGTAAGCTGCGTTGGTGAATTCCTCAGGATCAACATGCCCATCTTCTTTGGGCCGTGGGTTGGTTACTCCAGGTTCTGGCTGTGCTCCACGTATGTCATACATTTCAGCGCTCTCACCTCCAAGCGAATCACCGTGTGCAGTGAACCGTCCTGGGTTTCTTGGAGGCTCTTGGTTTTGGGAATGAGGATGGAGTTATGCCGAAGGAAATGGTGAATTGGGAAGCCGACGATGCGTCGCTACTGTGAGGAGGAGAAGGCCGCCGTGGTGCGGATGGTCAGGACGCTGCGAGCGGAGCTTGGTGTCACACGGGGGATGGTGAAGCGCGTCGCGACGCAGCTGGGTTACGGGGTTGAGTCCGTGCGGGCGTGGGTGAAGCAGGCCGATATCGATGATGGTGTCACTGCGGGTGTGAGGTCGGCGCAGGCGCAGCGTGTGAAGGAGCTTGAGCAAGAGGTCTGAGAGTTGCGGCGGGCCAACGAGGTGTTGAAACGGGCGGCGTCTTTCTTCGGGGTGGAGCCAGGCCGCCACTACCGGAAGTAGTCACGTTCATCGACGCGAACAAGGACGACCTGGTTGAAGGCCGCAGGCTCGGAGTCGAGTTCATCTGCAGAGTGTTGCAGGTGGCTCCGAGCAGTTACTACGCCGCCAAGGCCCGCGAGCTGTCTATTCGTGCCCGGCGGGACGAGGCGCTGATCCTGCAGTTGATCGAACTCTGGGAGGCCAGCTACCGCGTCTACAGGGGTCTGTAAGCTCTGGAAGACAGCGCGCCGAGCGGGGGTCGTCATCGGTCGCGATCAGACGGCACGATTGATGCGTGCCGCCGGTATCGAGGGCGCACGGCGTTCGAAGCGAGTGAAGACCACAAGGTCGCAGCCAGCGTCGGCGCGGCACCCTGATCTGGTGTGCGGCGGGAGTTCACCGCGACCGCTCCGAACCGGCTCTGGGTGACCGAGTGGACGTTCGTACCCACCTGGGTGGGTGTCGCCTACGTGTGTTTCATCGTCGACGCGTTCTCCCGGATGATCGTGGGCTGGCGGGTCGCGTCGCATATGCGCACCGAGATGGCCCTCGACACGATTGAGATGGCCCGCAGGTCCCGCGCCGCCATGATGATCTGAGGTGTCATAGCGACGCGGGATCTTAAGTTCACCTCGATTCGCTACGGCGAACGTCTGGCAGAGATCGGTGCGGCACCCTCGATCGGGTCGGTCGGCGATTCGTATGACAACGCTCTGGCCGAGACGGTGAACGGGTACTACAAGGCCGAACTCGTCCGCGGACCCGCCCGATCCGGAACCATGGAAGAGGGTCGAGGACCTCGAACTCGCGACGCTTGGATGGGTGCACTGGCACAACACGCAGCGCCTCCACGGCTATCTCGACGACGTCCCGCCCGTCGAGTTCGAGAACACGTTCTATGCTGTACAACACGACCACAACCTGCCGGTCGGAATCAAACAGGGAAAACCTCCATCAAACCCAGCGCGGTCCAAAGTCCTTACTGTCGATACCACGTACTGATGTGGTGCCGGGCTTCCGTGGCCGCGGTGCCAAGGGTGCAGAGATGAGCCTGTTGTGTCACCTTAGTCCGGAGTTCGGTACAGTGCGAGGCAGCTTTTGCGCCTGTCTGTGGCGCTTGTAGAGAGCATAAGTGGGCGGCTGGCTTTCGAGTATCGCGATCCAGAGGACGTGCCTGGCTCACCGTGCACCAGCCCTGCCGCAGGTGCCATCGCTGAAGAGCTTGGGCGTGGTCCTTCCAGAACGGCCCTGGAATGACCCAAGCCCATGTGGAGTACACGATCGCTTGCTCCTTGCTTCCGCCCTTGACGCCAATCGCTAGCGCTCGCCAAGGTAAGTTTTCCTGTCAAGAAGATCGGCAAATCACCGGAAGGCAAGCGGATCGCAGGGATTTACCTGGATCACAGCCCAACCTTGCGAATAAGTTTCAGTGTGAGGGTCTGGTCGCTCTGCTGGGCGTGGAGGTCGTAGAGTTGGTACAACCAAATCTACTTTTATGAGCACGGGTGCAGAAAGGTAGCACGGGATGGTGAAAGATAGTGCCAGTTTAATCGACGAGCCGCGGTGGCATTTCGGCGCCGGGGCAGATGGTAAGCCCCGCTCCTACAACCAGTGGACAGCTGACTGTCGCAACGCCAATGGTGATGAAATCTGGCCCTATGAGGGCGACGGCAACGTGCGGGATGGCATGGACTCTAGTACGGTCGAGACGTTCTGGCGGGTCGATGACTACTTGGAGAGATATGGAGTCCGACTGGATCGAGTCGGCGATCCGCGTGGAGCATATCTCTTCGTCGTCAGCGGTCTGCGCCCTGCGGCTTTCGCGGAACGCTCCATTAGCCCGAACGCTGCGAGGCTTCCTTACCACAGGTATCGTGTGGCGGGACGGGAGGTGCCATCCGGCTGGCGGATCGAGACGGGCCAGGTGGTTTGCGCCCATGGAGCCCGGGGGGGAGGCCAGCAGGTGCTGTTTCGTGACTCCAGCAATCAGCTGGTCAGCGTCGAGGAACTGACAGGGTTGGGTCTTCTGGAGGAGGTGCGGGAACGTGTCTGATTGTTTCGAGCGGCTGGTGTCGGTACTCAACAATGCAGGCGTGTCCGTGTTTGATGCCGGAGGCTCCCGGCTTATCGGACGTGAGAGTAACGCGCGTACCGTCGTTTTCTGGGAGAGCGCCGGGAAGTGGCATGTAGATCATATGGACTGGGTGGATCAAAAGCCCGTCGCAACTTTTTCCACCGCTGATCGTGACATGGCGTTGCGGTGGTTGATTTGTTGCGTTGCGAATCAGTACCGGTACCGGATGGGGTGGCCATGGTTGTTGCCGCTGCGAGCGGTGCTGGGGTTCGCGAGAGGTTGGAGTGCGAGCCGCGTTCCGGAGGATAGTGAGAAACGTGGCATCCGGGCGATGGGTCAGCTGATCCGGCCTGACGGGGTGTCGGTGGAGGGGCAGATGCTTACCGCATTCCCGTCAGCTGTCGAATTGGCGGCCCTGTCGCATCTCATGGACTTGAGTCCCGACCAAGTGCTGGATTCCTATCTCACCCCGGAGGGCGGCGCCCTGGAGTCCTTGGTGGAGTCAGAGAACCCGGTGGCGGTTATGGGAGAAGGTTTTCGACGGATGGTAGCAGCCGTTGATTTCCGGGTGGTTGCGGACGAGGATGGTTTTCACTGGTCGGTGCCGGGCATGGTGTTGCACGTCTGGATAGAAGATGGCTGCTGGTGTTTTGGTCACACCGAACGCGGTGAGGAACGTACCATGGATCTCGTCAGCGTCGACCGCGATCTGGTACTCCGTTGGATTGCCTATGAATGGTTGAACGGTGTGCGTCGCAGCCGCGGCTGGCCGCAGATTATGGCGGGATACTGGAAGCCGGTGATGGCGCCCGGCTGGAGTCAGCAGCAGCTGGGCGATCGACACGGAATTTTGATAGGGCCCGGAGGTGATGCGACCGAGGTTATCCTGCACGCTTACTGGGTCAATGCCTTGGATGTGTTGTCGCATCTGATGAACCTGGACTTGGAGCAGGTGGTTGATTCTTTCTTGGCCGAAGATGGCGGCCTGCTGCGCGAGGTCGTCGATTCTGGGCCGAAACGCAGTAACCAGAGCGTGTTGGACTATGTTGCTCAGTATGGGGATCGTCTCGACCGAGTGGGCGACCCCCGTGGCAGCTATTTCTGCGCAGTGCCTGGTCCTAAACCCTATTCCTTCGAGCAACGGTCACTTCCTCCGAGCGCGGTGAAAGAACCCTACTATCGGTACCGTCTGCTGGATCTACCGCCGTATGTGACCTTGGTCAGTGGCATCATTGCTCCGTGGTTCGGCCAACCGGGCGGCGCGCGTCAAGTGCTCTTTCAAGTCGGCGAGATCCTGTTGACAGCTGAAGAGTGTATTGACCTGCACATTCTGGAAGGAGATTCCTGATGTCAATCATGGATGAGCTGGTATCTTACGCATCAGAAGCCGGTGCAGAGGTGACAGACGCTCCCGACGGGCATTCCATGAGTTGGAACGGCGGGCTTTATGCGCATCATTTGTGGCGCACGGATGATGAATGGTTCTATGGGTACAGCGAGCGAGGTCGGGAACGTGTCCCGACCATGTGGAGTCCGTACGATCAGCTCACGTACAAATGGGCGGCAAGCCGGATCGCGATCGACGCCCGGGCTGCGCTGGAACTCCCAGCTATTAATCTGCCTAATACTATTGAGACTTTGGGGCCCGAATGGCAAGTTGGTCAGCTGACCTTGCTGACGGGATGTCTGATTTTGGAAGGCGAACGAATTCCTGCAGAGGTGAGGACTATCTTTCCACAGTGCCGGCACCTCGTGGAGTATTCCTACCTGATGCGGTCGTCTTATGATGAAGTTTTGGAATCATACAGGACATCCGACGGTGCCCCGTGTCTCAGTTCATTCGTATCGTGGTGATCGTCATGTCATTCTGGAGGGTCGCGCGGTGTGCACGCTGTACAACCCTTCAGGGATTTGGTTCGAGCATGGAGTGCAGGTGTCCGCCGTCTTTTGTCAGGAGACTGTTGATTTCTTGTGTGAGGGTGAGGGGCATGAGGTGTGAGAGTGTGTTGAGTTTTTCGTGACGGGGGAAGACTGTGCGCATGACCATTGGTAGGTGGATGTTGTCTGGGCTGATGAGGCGTCCGTAGTCGTCGTATAGTTTTTGGACCTGCCATCCGGGTAGGAGGGTTGGGTTGGTTTTGTAGGT
>ERZ773043.1629-NODE-1629-length-12487-cov-6.975306_pt1 | contig 12487 bp, 10 predicted proteins | sample MGYA00580636_ERZ773043 | MGnify/ENA primary metagenome ERZ773043 (study PRJEB29015, sample SAMEA2737992) | human oral metagenome | biome: human oral; feature: human-associated habitat; material: dental | place: China | collected 2065 ... | reverse complement strand
TCAAACCATTGGTTTGGCCCAAATCGGAGGTCGGTTTTGCTTCAAACCATTGGTTTGGCCCTTTTCAGGGGTCGGTTTTGCTTCAAACCATTGGTTTGGCCCAAATCGGAGGTCGGTTTTGCTTCAAACCATTGGTTTGGCCCTTTTCAGGGGTCGGTTTTGCTTCAAACCATTGGTTTGGCCCAAATCGGAGGTCGGTTTTGCTTCAAACCATTGGTTTGGCCCTTTTCAGGGGTCGGTTTTGCTTCAAACCATTGGTTTGGCCCAAATCGGAGGTCGGTTTTGCTTCAAACCATTGGTTGGACCCTTACTCAAGGGGCAGAAGAAACCAAGACACCCAGATCGATTTTTCCGTCAGTAGGGCAGGGGCACACCCGCCTCCGTAGGCCGACTTGAGCGGACGAAAAAGTCGCAATGGCCTAAAGAATGATTTGACTTTACCTTTGCCCGCGTTTCACGAAAAGAGAATCAACAAGAGAGAGAATGAAGAAACTCCTTACCCTATGCTGCATCGCCGCGAGCCTTCTCGTGGTCGGTTGCAATCGTACAGCCGACAAAGGCGGGGCCGACGGCTCCGAACTCTACGGCTACGTCAATATCCGCCTACCGCACATCGAGGGCATGCACGAATGCCATACCCACCCCCGCGTCATGGCCTTCACCGAGCGCTATCGCCAGAGCGGCCCCATCCTGGGCTACTACCTCGACGACGCCACCTACCCCCGCGTCGATAGCCTGGGACAGATCACGTTCGACAACTATTTCATGATCTATGGCGACTATAACCGCGAGAACTACGACGCTACGCCCGCCGACCTCCCCCTCATGCAGGAGCAACTCGAGCGCAGCTTGGTCGGCACCAACTGGCAAGAGCAGGGCCGACGCACGGAAGACGCCTATAACACGCTCATGGTCGGTCAGCCCGCCATCCTTCAGAAGTATAGCCCGCAGGAAGGTGTCCTGACCATGATCATCCTCATGAAATACCGTCAGGAGAACGGCGCCGAATCGACCGTCGTCAGCGCCGCCAATTGCATCCTCGTCAAGAAGCGCCTCCTCAACATGGCCTACTACATGGCCTATCAAAACGCCTCCACCATCGACGCCCTCAAGCAGCGCAACGACGCCGCAGTCAAGGCTGTCATGGCTGCCAATTGACGCCCGCCCTTACCTTATATATATGAGAGAAAACCGAAGCGCCCGCCTCTACGCTCGCCAAAGCGACGGCGAGGACGTTGCCCTTTTCGAGGGGGGGAACCCGCTACCCTTCTTTTGGCTCATGCTGCTCGGCCGTGAGGATGTCGAACTCTACTGCATCCGTATGCGTCGCCTCGTCGCCGCCGGCACCTCCCCCTCACGCGCCACCCTTCGTCTCGACAAGCTCCGTGCACTCATGCAGGCCACCATCCGGCGACCCTATCTGGAGCGACATTTCGCCTCTTGGCTCGGACTCTTCGACGACTGGATCTACTTCCTCCAGATCTCCGACTTCTCGGATATGAAGATCTATCTCGACCTCTACAGCGTCAGCCTCTACTATCCCACCCTCAGCCAGTTTGAGGATAGTCTCCTCCGCGCCCTCGACTGTTTCGATCGCAACATCGCTACCGGTTACGAGGAGTCGATCGCCGGCACCTGTGGACACGAAGCCCACAATCGCAACCGCCGACGCTTCGAGCGCTTCTCAGAAAGCTATCGGGTCAAGGCGCAAGACGACATCTACGGACTCTCCAACCGTCGCATCCATTTGGAGAGAAACTCCCTGCCCAACGAACGTGGCCGCTTCGCCACGCTGGCCTTCCTTCTGGCCCTCATCACTCTGGTGATCGCCGCCATCGTAGGGCTACTCATTATCAAGAAATAATCGCATACACACATCAAGAGACCTATTATAGAATGACTGAAGAAAAGAAACTGGAGACCGTCGTGAGCGGTATCCGCCCCACGGGCAATCTGCATCTGGGCAACTATTTCGGAGCCGTCAAGAGCTTTCTGCGCATGCAGGACGAGTATCGCTGCTTCTTCTTTATTGCCGACTGGCACTCCCTGACCACCCACCCGCGCCCCGTCGACATCCGGCGCAGCGTCCGCACCATCCTCTCCGAATACCTCGCCTGCGGCCTCGACCCCGACAAAGCCGCCATCTATATCCAAAGCGACGTCCACGAGGTGCTTGAGCTTTACCTCTACCTCAACATGAACGCCTACCTCGGCGAGCTCGAGCGTGTCACCACCTTCAAGGAGAAAGTCCGCCAGCAACCCGACAACGTCAACGCCGGCCTCCTGACCTATCCCACCCTCATGGCCTCCGACATCCTCATCCACCGTGCCGTCAAAGTGCCCGTTGGCAAGGATCAGGAGCAGAACATGGAGATGGCCCGCAAGTGTGCCCGCCGCTTCAACATGATCTACGAGACCGACTTCTTCCCCGAGCCCGCCTCCTTCCACCTCACCGAGCGTGCCGTCAAGGTGCCCGGCCTCGACGGTTCCGGCAAGATGGGCAAGAGCGAAGGCAACGCCATCTATCTCGTCGATGACGAAGCGACGATCCGCAAAAAGGTCATGAAAGCCGTCACCGACTCCGGCCCCACCACCCCTGACAGTCCCAAACCCGAGCCCATTCAGAACCTCTTTACGATGATGGAGATCGTCTCCTCTCGCGACACCTACGACTTCTTCAACGACCAATACAACCGTTGCGCCATCCGCTACGGCGACATGAAGAAGCAGCTCGCCGCCGACATCAACGCCTTCTGCGCCCCCATCCGCGAACGCATTCTCGACATCGCCGCCAACGAAGCCTATCTCGACAAAGTAGCTCGTGAAGGCGCAGAGAAAGCGGCAGAGAGCGCCTCGAGTACCATCAAGGAAGTTCGCCGAATCATCGGCTTCAGAACTGCTCCGTAATACGCTATGAGGCACATGGCGTGAAAAAATATTTGCGCATACCGATACGCCGTATGCCGATTCGTCTACTTTTGCGCGCTCTTTCAGAGCAAATAATAAGAGAAAAGAAGATGCATAAACAGATCATCATAGCACGCGCCCGGGTGAAAGCCGGCAGAGAGAACGCTTTCATCGACTCCGCAAAGAAGCTGGCCGATATGGCACGCACTGAGCCCGGTAACCTCTGCTATTCCTTCTATCGCTCCGTCACGGAGCCAGAGAACTTCATCTTTTACGAGGAGTATAAGGATGCCGTTGCGGTAACTGCCCACGCCTCATCAGAGGCCTTCAAAGCCTTTACTGAAGCGGTAAGAGAGCTGCTGGATGGCGATTTAATCGTGGATAAATACTAAGCAAATAGCCCGCAAGGCGTCACTCTTATTTGGGAAAAAAAACGTTTTTCGTGTTGCGAAACATTTTTCTGCTACCTTTGCGGCGAATTAGACCAATCAGATTTTAAATTCAAACGAGATGAAAAAGATTTCAATGTTTTTGGTGGCTTCGGCCATGGTAATGATGGTTGCTTGCAACAACAAGAGTGCAGCAACTGAAGGTGAAACGACAGATTCTACGGCTGTAGAAGCTCCGGCTCCCGCAGCTGAGGCCGCTCCTGCTGAGGGTGGAAGCGCATTCGATCAGTATCTGAGCCTTGTTGACGAGATGCTTCCTCTGTATGAGAAGGCAGCTGCCGGTGATGCTGAGGCTAATCAGAAGCTGGCAGAGCTGGGACAGAAGATGCAGGACTTGGCTCCGAGTCTTCAGAACGAAGCAGCCAACCTGACACCGGAGCAGACGCAGAAGTATCAGGAAGCTATGCAGAAGCTGGCTGAGGCCGCTAAGAAAGCTCAGGAGAAGAAGTAAGTTCTACCCTTATTTCTGGCAAGAAAATGAAGAAGGCAATCCGCGTAAGCGGGTTGCCTTCTTGTCGATATATACCTCTGCATAGTGGTCATAGCTAGGGCAACCGCATCAAAACCACACCTACGTCCCAGTCGTCTGCTTATCTACGGAGATCCCACCCACGCGTGGTTCTCCTTTCCGTAGGGGTACAGAGATTAAAACCACGCGTGGTTCTGCTTTCCGTAGGGGTACAGACATCAAAACCACGCGTGGTTCTGCTTTCCGTAGGGGTACAGACATTAAAACCACGCGTGGTTCTCCTTTCTGTAGGGGTACAGACATCAAAACCACGCGTGGTTCTGCTTTCTGTAGGGGTACAGACATTAAAACCACGCGTGGTTTTCCTTTCCGTAGGGGTACAGACATTAAAACCACGCGTGGGTGGGATCTCCGTAGGGGCGTGGAGAGTAAAAAAGCGCCCCAGGTCCGCAGCTATTTGGGTGCGGTAGCCTTAGAGTGGTCAGCCCTGCCACTCAGTGTGATACAAAGCAGTCTCTATCTTTGGCGCCCGAAATGAAGTACAGCATATACACCTTCACCTTCCTCTTGGGAATCCTGTATATCACGGCCGTATCCGCGCAAGATCGTACTCGGAGCCGGGGCGATCGCGGCGGGCGTAGATTCTCACTCGCTATGCGTAATACCGCTCAAGCCGCCGATAGTCTCCTTTCCCCAGACAGCGCGCGCATCGGTGTCGCGCGTATCAACGCCTACCGTCTCACCGATAAGCTCGGCGATCCATACATCGCACCGATGGATACGGACAGACTCAACACCGCAGATCATACCCTGATGGAAAGTCGGAGTCTGGCGGGTGCATATACGGCTAATATGGGTGCACCGTTCCAGTCTCGGATCTTCAGCGAACGGTCCGAGGCGCGCGATTTCATCTTTGCTGACGCCTTCGATGGAGATATTCTCACGCCCACGAACGCCTATTTCTATGACGTTAAAGTGCCCTACACCAACATCCTCTACACCCGTGCAGGCGGATCGACCAAACGCGAGGAGCAGCTGCGTGGTGTCATCACCGGTAACTTCGGGCGGAAGATCAACTTGGGCGCAGATTTCAACTACACCTACAGCCGTGGCCAGTACACCTCGAATAACAACAAACTGCTCTCCTACCGCCTTTTTGGCAGCTATCGTTCGGACCGTTACGAGGCCTTCGCCCACATCCGCAACCTGAATTTCGTTACCAACGAAAACGGTGGCCTGACTGACGACCGTTACATCACCGACCCGGACAATTTTGAGGACGGCCGACGTGGAGTCGACAGCAAATCATTTCCCACGCGATTTACGGAGACCTATAATCGCCTGCGCGGCCGCGACTTTTTCCTCACGCACCGCTATAATCTCGGTTTCTATCGGCGCATGACCGCCGATGAGGCTGATCGCAAACGGAAACGTGACGAGCGGCGCGAGAAGATCCGTCAGCTGAACGCAGAGAAAGAGGGCACGACCGACGTGCGGCCTCTCACTCCACGGAGTCAGGACGATGCGCCAGACGACGACGGTGGACTTCACGCGGACGAGGTGTTCGTGCCTGTCGCGAGCATCATCCACACCTTTGAATGGGAGGATTTCCGTCGCCGATTCATCTCCAACGACGCGGGGATTGACACCTGCTACACCCATCGATTCGATACGACCACGGCTCACCCCGACGATCTCCAGTCGGCCCGTACGTTTCGCAACACATTCGCCCTCTCTCTCCGCGAGGGCTTCCAGAAATGGGCGCAATTTGGCCTCACGGCCTATATCTCCTTCGAGAATCGACGCTTCGAAATGCCCGGTGACACCGCGCGTGGTGTCTTCCAAGGGCGCACGAAGACCGACGAATACGCGGCCTTCCTTGGTGCTGAACTCTCGCGCACCCGTTCCGAGTGGCTCACCTTCCGCGCCCGAGGAGAGTTCGGTCTGCTCGGCAATGACATCGGTGAAATCCGCCTCATGGGGCATGTCGCGTCCCGTTTTCGTGTCTTCGGACGTGAAGCGTCGATCCGTGCCGAGGGCGCATTCCAAAATCTCGGAGCACCTTTCTATCAGCGCCACTTTCACAGTCGATACTTCATGTGGGACAACGATTTGCACAATACGCAACGTATCTATGTAGGTGGTGTGGCCGAGTGGGAACAGACGCGCACCCGCATTTCCGCCGGCGTGGAGAATGTCACGAACTATGTCTACTTCGGCACCGACGGCCGACCGGCCCAGCACACCGGTAGCCTCCAAATTGTCACCGCACGTCTCCGCCAGGACTTCCGTTACCGTGCCTTCGGCTGGGACAACGAGATCATCTACCAGGCGACTGGCCACGATGACATCGTTCCGCTGCCCCGGCTTGCACTTTACTCCAACGCCTACGTTGTCATTCACCCCGTGCGCGTCCTGACCCTCCAACTTGGCGCTGACGTTCGCTATTTCACCGCCTACCATGCCCCTTATTACGAGCCCGCGACCCAGCAGTTTCAGAATCAAACCGAGATAAAAGTGGGCAATTACCCCCTCATCAACGCGTACGCCAATTTTCACCTGCGCCAAGCGCGCTTCTTCGTCATGGCCTATAATCTCGGCCGCCTCTTCACCGATCCGCGCTACTTCTCCATGCCCCATTACCCGCTCAATCCGATGGTCATCAAGCTTGGCATTGCTGTGACCTTCAACAATTGAGGCGTGCAGAGGGCGCGCACCCCATACGACCCATTCTTTTTGTATTTCACCCCCGCAACCGTCCATAAAAAATGAGAACTCGCAGAATGCTTCAAGTCTACATCGGACTTCTCGTCGTAGCCGTAGGCACGATGGGCCTTATTGGTGTTTATCGCGCCATGAATAAGCGCACGGAGGTGGTGCGCGATTATGCTGACATCCGTCGTGAGGGCATCCTCCGCTTCGTGGCTGAATATGAACGCCCCGGGAGCTATGTGGCCGTCGATGACACGGCGTTGCAAGGCTTCCAGTACGAGTTGAGTCGTGCCATTGCCCGTTACGCTGGGCTCGAGATGGAGATGCACTTCGAGATGAGCCTCGAGAACAGCTTCGACGGGCTCCGTGATGGGCGTTACGATATCGTCGCTCGCAATTTGCCCACCACCGACGAGCTGAAGGCCGACTATTTCTTGACCGATCCCATCCTGACAGACCGTCAGGTACTCGTGCAACGGCGCGATACGGCCCGCCTACTCCGTAACCAGCTCGATCTCGCGGGCCACACCATCGTCGTACCCCGTGAATCCCCCGCCATCTTGCGGTTGGAGAATCTCAGACGCGAGATGGCCGACACGTTCCGCATCGTTGAAGATCCGCTCTATTCGTCTGAGCAACTAATCGCTATGGTTGCGGCAGGCGACATCGATTACACGGTCTGCGACCGCCGTGTGGCCGCTGCGGCCCTCGAGCTCTATCCCGAAATCGACATCAATACCGACATCGGTTTCACGCAACTCCATGCCTGGGCCGTCCGTAGGACCTCACCCGTGTTGCGCGATAGCATCAACGCTTGGTTTGCCCGCATGCACGCCGATGGCACCTTCGATCGCATCCTCCGGAAGTATTACCCCGCCGAGGATGCTGCGACTGACAGATCGTCAGCTAAGAAGGACGGCGTGAAGGCCGTCGCACCCGTCGGGACGAAGGCCACGCCCGATCAGGCAGCCCCATCGAAGACGAAAGCGGCAAAGTCAAAGGCTAAGTCGGCCCGACAGAAAGCGAAATCGACGAAGTCAAAAGCCAAGTCGGCCCCGTCGAAGACGAAAGTCACAAAGTCGAAGTCCGGAGCGGACCGACAGAAGGCGAAAGCGACAAAGGCCAAGTCGTCCAAGGCCAAAAAATCCACCTCGAAACGTACCCGCACCAAGCGTAAGGGGTAAACCGGAAATGCCTGCAACATGAATGGCCATTGAGACGCCATCGTGTCGCACGATGAGACCTAAATGACCATTGAGACGCCGTCATGTCGCACGATGAGGCCTAAATGACCATTGAGACGCCGTCGTGTCGCACGATGGGACCAAAATGGCCGTTGAGACGCCATCGTGTCGCACGATGAGACCTAAATGGTCGTTGAGACGCCATCGTGTCGCACGATGGGACCTAAATGGCCGTTGAGACGCCATCGTGTCGCACGATGAGACCAAAATGGTCGTTGAGACGCCGTCGTGTCGCATGATGAGGCCTAAATGGTCATTGAGACGCCATCGTGTCGCACGATGAGACCAAAATGGTCATTGAGACGCCGTCGTGCCACATGATGATCGAACTATCACGACATGTAAGCCTTAAAAAAAGACGGGTGAAGGCCTCGCGTCCCTTAGTGGGGGGCGGATCGAAGCGACAAAATGGCACACGAGGAGCGAGGCCATCATGTCGTGATTTTTAGCTTTTTACTTTGCTGGCCAGGTCTATTTTTGCGCGCCGAAAATGGCCCGCAGTAGAGGCGGTTCGGTCGCGTGGCTGTGGACATGGGTCGGACTGTCGATGCAGCGGATGCCCACCACGCACCATCACACTACACGATAAATGAAAATGAACAAGCGCCCCACACACGCGGCAACGACGGCGTGAGGGGCCCCAAAACAAACTGCTAAACAGATGAACATTAAATGGATGCTACTCTCCTGCGCGTTATTGGCAGGGCTCACCTCGGGCTGCGAGGAAAAAACGGAAGAGGCACCACCGCGCAACTCTTACGAGCTGAATCGGCGCAATAGCGCGAGGCGCCTTTCGGGTATAGCGACGGATCTGATGCGAGAAGATCGGTTTATCCTGGTGCACATTTCCGACGCGCACCTCTCGAGCTGGTCGAGCAACAATGCGTGGCGCCGTCCGGAGAATCTGATCGAGGCTGTCAACTTTGTCAACCGCCCGCCGACCAAAGTGAACGCCATGGTTGCCACGGGCGACTTCATTTCGAACTCACCGAAGACACCCCGACAGACGGCCTTGGCCTATCTGAGCGCCTTTGCCACCCATTACTTCAACGCGAACCTCGTCCCCTCCTTCGTTTGCACCGGCAACCACGACGGTAACATGATCAATCCCGCGCCCGAGGAGTGGATCACCCGCGAGGACTTCTATTCCGCCGTCACCGCGAGGATCAACTACCCCGTCTATACCGACGGGCGCAGCAACTATTACTACACCGACCTGCCGGACAGCCGTGGCGGCCGGATCAGAATCATCGCCCTCGACGAGATGGATCGTACCTACAATGCCGAGAACACCCAGCGCATGGCGGTATATTCCCCGCGCCAGATCGAGTGGCTCACGCACGTGGCGCTAAAGCAAGGAATGACGGCAGGGCACAGCGTGATCGTCCTCTTGCATCATTCGCTCCCCTCGGACAACGCCACGGCGCGCCGTTACATCGCCAACGAGCACGTTTATTCGTGGTACATGATCCCGGAAATCATCGAAGCCTTCCGCAGCAAAACCCACTTCCAGAAGCGATACCCGAATAAAGTCGTCCCCGGGGATACGCTCACCGTGGATGCCGATTTTACCCAGGCACCGGGGGAATTCATTTGCTATATGGGTGGCCATGTTCATACCTATTTGAATTACGAAGTCTCGTGGATGTCGAACATCAACCGTGCGCTGCCCAAGCAGCAGGTGCTGGTGGCGAACAACATGTCGCCGTCGGAAAAGAATCCCCTGTCGCCTATCGAACGTCAGCCGCGCGGCACCCAGAACAACACGTTCAACATCTACGCCATCGACACGCGGGAGAAGATGATCTATGTCACCTTTTTCGGCGCCACCTTGTCCTATTACCCCCGCGTGATCACCCTCAATTACGGCAACGCGCCCATCAACGATCTCACGAAGGGGAAGTAAGACAGCTTCTTCTAACCAGCAAGCCCTGCCGGCGAAGCCCTGAGGTGTGAATACCTCAGACTTTGCAGGCAGGGCTTGTCGTTTCTGCGCCGCGGTGCAGCCTATCCACGCTGGCGTAGGGCCTCGTAGAGCAATACGCCGGCGGCCACAGAGACGTTCAGGGAGGCGATTGTTCCGCGTTGCGGGATGCGCACCCACTCGTCGCACAGCTTGAGGTGCGCGGGCGCCACTCCTGTGTCCTCGGCGCCCATCACGATCGCCGTGGGACCGGTATACGTGATGTCGGTGTACGTCGTGCTCGCTTTTTCGGTGGCAGCCACCAGGCGCACGCCGCTGTCGCGCAGGAATCGGAGGGCGCCGTGTAGGCTCCGCTCCCGACAAACCGGGACGACGTTGAGTGCCCCCGCTGACGCCTTCATCGCGTCGGCCGTGGCGGAGGCGCTCCCCTCGGTCGGGATCACAAGCGCGTCGACGCCGACACATTCACACGTGCGCGCGATGGCTCCGAAGTTGCGGACGTCGGTCACCCCGTCGAGCAGGACGTATAAACCGTCGCGCCCCTGCTCATAGACCGCGGGGACGATGTCCTCGATCCGTTGGTAGGTGATTTCAGCCACGAACGCGATGACGCCTTGATGATTTTTTCGGGTGATCCGGTTGAGGCGCTCCACAGGAACGTGTTGCACGGGGATCAGCCTGCCGCGCAGGAGGTCGTGGAGCTCGCGGAGGAGCTCGTTACCCTGTCGATCCTTCTTGATGAGGATTTTATCGATGTCTCGCCCGGCTTGCAGGGCCTCCATGACGGCGCGAGTGCCGAAGATGATATGGTTGTCGGTCATTTTGTCGGAAATAATAGGGAAGTAGTATCTGGTGGATAGGTAGGCTGGGAAATGCTTACTTCATGTCGAGAAGCTCTCGTGCGTTGGCGATGGCTGCATCCGTGAGAGATGCGCCGCTAAGCATGCGCGCGATCTCACCGACGCGCTCGTCCGGGGTCAATGGGCGGATGCGAGTCAGGGTACGATCGGCGGTGTCCTCCTTATAAACGTAGTAATGGGCCGCTCCCTTGGCTGCGATCTGGGGCTGGTGCGTGATGGTGATGACTTGCATGCGGTGTCCGAGGGTCTGCATGATGTCGGCCATACGATCCGATATGTCGCCGGACACTCCGGTATCGATTTCGTCGAATATGATGGCGGGCAAGGCCGCAAATCCCGCGATCATGGCCTTGATACAGAGCATGAGGCGCGAAATCTCTCCGCCTGAAGCGGTCTGCGCCACCGGACTGAGGGCTTCGTTCTTGTTGGCCGAAAAGAGGAAGGCCACCTCGTCCATCCCGTCCGCCGCGGGACGGGCGCGCCGGGTGAAGTCGATCCGAAAACGTGTGTTGGGGACACCCAGCGTGCGCATCCGCTCCGCTATTTCTTGCTCGATACCAGCCGCCGCCTCGGTGCGGCGCCGTGTGAGCGCGTCGGCCTGGGCCAGCACGTCTTGCAGGGCCTCGTCGCGCTCGCGGGTGAGGGCCGCAAGGCGTTCGTCGAACGAATCGATGGCCGCGAGACGGGCCTCAAAGTCGGCCTGGAGGCTGAGGAGCGCTTCGACAGACTCCACACGATGTTTGCGCTGCAAACTGTAGATGATGTTCAGACGATCATTGACATACGTCATGCGCTCGGGGTCGAAGTCGACATCCTCCTTGAGGTGATCGATATCCGCGTACAAGTCTTCGAGATCAAGCCTTGCGGTGCGGATCCGCTCGGCGTAATCGGCCGCCCCCGGCAGGTAGTCCTTGATCCCCTCCATCAGCCCGAGCGCCTCATGCAGGCGGATCAGGGCCCCCACGTCGTCGTCGCCCAGCATGCCCGCGGTGCGGAAGAGTGCTTCGCGGATCTCTTCGGCATGCGACAGCGTCTTCAGCTCCTCCTCGAGCTCCGCTTGCTCACCCGCCTTCAGACGCGCAGTCGTGAGTTCCTCGACTTGGAAACGGAGATAGTCCTCGTTCTGGTTATTTCGCTCAGCGGCATCCTTTAGCTCGTCCAGCCGGCTCTCCGCGTCGCGGTAAGCCTGGAATCGCTCGGCGTACGCACGCTGAAGATCCGCCGTTTGCGCCATCACGTCGACCACGTTGAGCTGAAAACGCGTGTCGGCCAGGAGTAGGTTCTGGTGCTGGGAGTGAATATCAATGAGATGCCCACCCAGCTCCTTGACCGTGGCCAGCGAAACGGGCGTATCGTTAATGAACGCGCGTGACTTGCCCGTTGCGCTCAGCTCGCGACGAAGTAGGCAGGAGGTGGGATCATATTCGAGGTCGTTTTCTTGGAAGAACGTCTCGAGGCCATAGGCCGAGATGTCGAACTCGGCCTCAATAACGCACTTGTCGGCTCCCGCGCGTGCGCTTTTGGCATCTGCACGCCCGCCAAGGACGAGTGCGAGTGCGCCGAGGATGATTGACTTGCCGGCGCCGGTCTCACCGGTGATGACGGAGAAGCCTTGATCGAAGGTGATATCCAGTCGGTCGATGAGCACAAAGTTTCGTATGTGAAGCGATTTAAGCATGAGGGCTATGTGAGCTAAAAACTAATAGTGATGATCTAAAAATGCGTGCTTCTGAGGGAGAAACACGGAGCGAAAGTCTGAAAATTCGGGGTTTTTTGGCCGGTCCATAGGCGAGGACCTCACAATGAGATGTGTTTTGAGGCCTTTCCTCGGGATATTTAATACCCTTCGGAACGTGGTGAAATACCGTTCGGAGGTGGTCATAATCACGTTCCGAACGTCATTAAATATGGTTCAGGACGTG
>ERZ773043.1627-NODE-1627-length-12494-cov-6.362087_pt1 | contig 12494 bp, 17 predicted proteins | sample MGYA00580636_ERZ773043 | MGnify/ENA primary metagenome ERZ773043 (study PRJEB29015, sample SAMEA2737992) | human oral metagenome | biome: human oral; feature: human-associated habitat; material: dental | place: China | collected 2065 ... | reverse complement strand
GCCACCGAGATCGCCCGCCTGGAGGCCTTCTCCAGCCGGACCGTCCAAGCGGTCCTGGACGCCGCCGCCGACCACCCGAGCCCCTGCCTCCTGGTCTACCGGCAGGACGCGGACATGCCCCCCGGACCCGCCCAGACCCTAGGCGCCGCATGGTGGAGGGCCGTCGCAGCCCGCGCCCGCGACACCCTTGGCCCCGACCACATCACCATCGGCTACGCCGACGAGATCGACACCATCACAGGATCCCGAGACCGCACCCTAGACACAGCCATCACCCCCAGCACCATCACCAGCAGCTTCACCGAGCAGCTCGCATAAACGAAACACTTACACGACGCTGCATCGTTCGCGTCAGCGGCACTCCCGCCCCTCCACACCCCTCCGTCCGGCGCCCGCGACCAGGGCGGGTCTTACGCACAGAACAGTACCCCTCCCCGAGGCTCGTCGCCGGCGGCGTCGGAGCCTGGAAGGGGCTCCTGGAGGAGGCGTTCCGTCTCGACGGCGACACCATGACCGCCCGCCTGGCGGCCCTGTGCGGGACCTGGGAGATCGAGGTGTACGACAAGCACGGCGACCCGCGCGACGGTGACGACCTCCTGGGCGACCTCGCCCGGGCGGGGTGCCGGCGACCGGGAGGTCGCCGCCATCATCCTCCTATGCGGACTCCTCTACCACTCCACCGAGCTAATACGCCTCCTAATCGCCGTAGCTGGCGCAGCCCAGGACACCCTCGACGGCATCCTCAACGCCGGCTCCAGCACCGACATCGACAAGGCCCAGTATCAGGCCACCATGCTCACCGCAGCCGCCTGGACCCCCAACGACTACACCGGCCCACTCAACCCTGCCGATCTCATCACCTACGCCATCGAGACCGACAAGAAGCTCTTGGAAGCGCATCAAGACGCTGTCGCTGCCATCGAGAAGGCACTCACAGACAAGACCGAGCTCACCGGCGTCGAGGTCCACAGAATCTTCGACAGCCTCAGCACCCCGCACCTGAAGCCAGCCTACGCGGCCGCCGGCTGACCAGGCGTGAGCGCACGCTCCACGACTCATACGACGGGCCCCCGTCAAGGGGGGCCGACTCCGCGCACCACCGGTGACATGAACATTGCAACGACGGGCCCCCGTCAAGGAGGCCGACCCCAGGGTCCAGGAGTGGCGGCGAGGACTCGCGCGACAGGCCCCCATCAAGGGGGGGGGCCGACCACTAGACAACAACCAGCAAGAGCTAGAAGGAGTTAGCTATGAACCTTTTCGCGACAACGCTGCGTCGCGGGGCTTGGCAGCTAGTGAAGGTGATCGCTGCCACCGCTTTATCCACGGGCATGGCACACATGCTCATCCTCCCAATGTTTGTTGAGCCCGCCATCAACTTCGCCAGCAGAACACCGTCCAAAATACTGTACGGTGGCATGGCAAGCTGCTTCGGAGTGCTCATGATAACTCTTATCTCCAACATCTTTTGTTTTGATGGAGCTGAAAGCATTGGATATCCGAAATGGAGTGGCTGGACTGTGTTGTCGATGCTCTTCTCTAGTGTTGCAATCTTCGTAACCAGACAAGAAACAGATTTCGCGCCTTCGATGGCGCTGTCAATTAATCTGGTGCTATTTAGTGGGTTTCTCCTCTATTGTGTAATAGATGACACCAGGAGACAGAGACGTCAAGAACGTTCTGTGGACCACCTTTATGACCAAGAGACACTTCCAGTCAGTCGCGACCTGTGATCAATCAACGCCCTCAGCCGCACCCGGCAGCCAGGGGTGTGGTCTCATAGACGCTATGGCCACCATCGTCGGCTACGCCCGCATCTCCACCGGCAACCAACGCCTCGATATGCAGCTCGACGCCCTCACGGCGTCGGGCTGCACCCGCATCCACACCGACACCGCCTCAGGCGCCCTGGCCGCCCGACCCGGCCTCGACCAGGCGCTGGCCGAGCTCGACGAGGGCGACACCCTCGTCGTATGGCGCCTCGACCGCCTCGGACGCTTCCTCTCGCATCTCGTGGCCACCATCGACAACCTCACCCGCCGAGGCGTCAACCTCCGCAGCCTCCACGAAGCCATCGACACCACCACCCCCACCGGCCGACTCATGGTCCACCTCATCGCCTCACTCGCAGAATTCGAGCGCGAACTCACCATCGAACGAACCATCGCCGGCCTCGAAGCCGCCAAAGCCCGAGGAGCCAACCTCGGCAGCCCCACCGTATGGGCACCACAACGCGCCGAAGCCGCTGAAACTCTCCTGGCCGCCGGCGCCACCGTCACCCAAGCCGCTGCCGCCCTCGGCGTCAGTAGAGCCACCATCTACCGGCACGCCAATCCACCGAAGACCACTCAATCCTCGACGAGAAACGACACCCCAACCTATTGACACCCGACTACGGGTGCCATAGAATTGGGTGTATCGGGAGGGAGCGAGCCCACCGAAACGAGCCCAGAAAGGGGCCGAACCATGATGCAGCCCATCACTGTCACCAGTGAGCACGTCAACGCCGTCCGTGGCGTTGAAGGTGTCCTCCGCGCCCGCCGCGGAACATACGTCGCCTCACACAAGATCATGTTCGACGTCGCAGGCATCGGAACAATGTCCATAGCGCTCTATCGCGACGGTGTCGCTCGCTGGTATGAAGGCGACTCCGACACGACCCTCGGGTTTGGTGCGGCGCAGAGCGCTCGCAAACTCATCGCCTCTCGGTCCTCCAGCTGACCCCAGCGCCCCCGCCCAGCCGATCTGGCGGGCGGGGGCGCCCCACCACATACAGACAGGAGACACCCCCGTGCCCAGACTCAACCCAGACACACGCAGCCCCGCGCACTTCAGGACCCTGCGCGAGGCTCTCGGGATCTCCGTCTCTGACCTCGCCAACACCCTCGGCGTCAACCCGAGGTCCGTGAGGGACTGGTGCTTCAGCACGACCGCCCCCGACGCCGCCTGGGACGTCATCGACAAGCGCGCCACATGGGTCACCTCGACCCTCACCGCCGTCCTGGACGAGCTCGCAGACCAGCCCGACCCGGACGAAGTTGTCCTCAGCGTCTATGCCACAGACCAGCAAGCCCGCCAGGCCGGCCTGGACATGCCTGCCCACGAGCACCGCGCCTGCATTGGCATCCTCGCCCTGTGCCTCATGGCCGAGGGCTACGCCGTGGACATCAGCTATGTCCCACGCGACACTGTCTGACTTCCTGGCCGGCTACGCCGGCCCAGTCGTCAGGCGCACCGCGCCGTAGGGGACGTACTCGTGTGCCCACGAGTGCGTGTCCTTGCACCCCTGGGCCAGGACGACACGGCAGTGCTCGCACCGCCAGGCGTCGTGCCACTCAAAAGCCCCCGAGCACGAGCACCGCACCGGCAGGGGCAGCATCCCACCCAGCACCTGCCAGCTAGCCCCGCACCCCGGGCACACCCCAGGACGCCCATCAGCATTCGTCGACGTCGTCATGACCGTGGACCCTAGCGGGGAACACCGACACAAACGCCTGACCGTATCACCGCCCGCACCGAGGCGGTGGCAGCATGACCACCGCCGACTACGCCACGGTCCGCGACTGGAACACCCACGAGAACCACGAGGGCGCAACCCAGTGAGCGCCGGCGAGCGGAACGAGCCCCGAAGGACCATGACCGACGCGCAGGCACGCTGGGTGCGCGAGCACGCGTGGACGCCCGCGATGCGCAAGACCTACACAACCACCCCCGCCCTCTACAGCACATGCCCGTGCCAGCACGGACCCTGCGGACACTGCACAGCCGGCCACCACGACCGAACCCCACCACCGCAGACGAAGACGAACCCGACCAGCACCGAGAACGCCACGCAAACCACGATCTTCGACTTCCTGTGAACCCCAGACCCGACAACCCGAAGGTATCCCGCCATCACCGGAGCGATGACGCCATGAACACACGAATCAACGACCGCCACCGGGCCACCGGCACCGGACGCTCCCCCGCCTCCAGGTCCGTCTCCCCGAACGCACCAACGCCGCCCTGGACGCCTACGCCCGGGCCCACGACACCACACCCAGCACAGGCACCACTCTATCAAGCGACTCCACCTAGACCTGCACAACCCCCACCTCGGGCGGCCGGAGGTCACCTCCGAAGATGAGGCGATGGGCCATGTAGTGATCGGACGACCGAGCGTTTACAGCGAGTGCGCAAAATTCACAAAACAGCTAGTCGTCAGGTCGTCGAGAATATTCTGGCTCTAGCGGACAGTGAGGATGCTGATGCGGTTGAGCTTCAAAGTTGCGATACCGACTCCGAATTCGCCCTTGGGGCCATCTCAATCACCGGATCGATCTTCCATTTGCCCAACGGATCGCAAACACGGCACGGCACAGCCTACGACACCTGGGATGCACCCACGCAGACTATAGCGCAGGATCTGGACGCTCGCGCTTTGGAAGGGCTCCCACTCGGCCGGCAGGGCCGCATCGATATGCGAGCCTGGCTCGCGACAGGCATGCGTGACCAAATCGACGGCCAGACGTATGCGATGATCTGATCACCGTTCTGGTCAGCACTATCACTAGATGTAATAAGACGACGAAGGCGTCCTTGATGGCTAGCTTCGAGCTACCCCTCGTGGCGAGAGGTAAGGTGCAGCCACCTAACGGATCCATGCGGGGTGGAACCCATGATTTTACTGATCATCGCCTGATGCACTCTGGTCGATCAGGTAAATCGTGTGATTCTCGCTTTGGGTAGGCGTATATCGAGTAAGTGTTCCATCGCTGTGGATTGTCCAGATGTCAGCAATACAACCATGTTCGGTAGTGTCCCATTTCAAATCTGGGATTTGGAATTTGAGCCGTTCAAGAACCGCCCCGTCAATGCGATTGAGGTCGCGATTGCATTCAGGTTTTTCGTGAGGGCTTTCTGGTGCGGATGCGGCGACCTGTCCGACTTGAGCGATTGTGCGGATGTCCCGGTTTTCAGTTTCTTCCAGCGTAAGTACGTTGCCATGTATCACAACAGCATCCTTGTGATCGACGGTGATTACGTCGGCGTCTGGTCCCGCTTTTTGTTGGAGCAGGTCGATATCGTCCGGTTCTATGGCAAATCTTACAATGATAATTACGAATAGAACGACGGTAAGCACAATTGACACGAAAATCAGAGGGGATAGTTTCTTTTGGAACTTTTCGGGTATACACGCGCTTATAATGAGCAGAAGAGTTGAAATCAAGAAAAATATTCCCATAGATGCGATGATCACGCCGCCTACCGTGTCGTGAGGCAGCGCCATCTGATCGCCGGGAGTTACATCTAGATGCATAGCTGTTTTCCTTTTCGGTTGTTGAGAGGTCGGTGTGCTCGGAGACTGTCTCAGTTAATGTATTGTCATGCTGGGATGCCCTATGATGGAGGTAGGCGTGAAGGCGCCTTGGCGAAGACAGTGCCAGCATATTTTATGCTGGGCGACAATTAGGGTACGAAGATTCTCGGTCGAGACGTCGATTTTCCATCGGAGAGTCGATTCCATCAGGATGCGGCCTTAGCGAAGCCTGCAGGCGGTGAACCTCTGCGCACAGATCAGTAAGATCTGTGGAGGCATTGATGATCAGTTCAGCATCCCAGGGTGAGATCTCCAGGTCTTCGAAGCGTCCTGCCTCGCTCCCGTGCTCGCTCTCATGTGGCGGGGCTTTGATGACCAAAGCGCTTCCGCGGCCAGCGACCCCATCGGAGGCTACCCGCCAGGGTCCAGGAGTGGCGGCGAGGACTCGCGCTTCGATCGCTGCAATATCTGGTTCGTTGCTCATGAACCAGTAGTGGCCGGACCGCTGCTGTAGGCGAACGCAGATCTCAAAGTTCTTCGCTCGCCTTCGGGGCACTTACATCTTTCAGCACGTGTATCAGGACCGAGGTGAGAAGACGTCCTCCAGCACGATCTTCCCCGCCTGACCATCGGCACCTGCGCCACAGACGGGCTTTAGCAACAGGGGATCGTGCCTCTACCGGCAGCCGGCCCCCGGCCGGGCAGCGACAGTCTCGGAGCGCCACTGGGAAACAACAGATCCGTACCCCGCAGAACGGTCGGATTCTGAGTTCGCGTGTCTGACCGGATATCCGTTGCCGCGCACCTCTGGAGTAACCCCTAACGCTACGGAGTTTTCATCATGACGATCGCTGCTCGATCTTATACAACAGCTTCATCCAGAAGGAAGCCAACTACGTTTTACATCAACCCTCTACGCCGAAGAGGGAACGACCTACCGATTCAACAGGTGGTCATCGATCACTTCATGAACACCCGTGGAGCCCACCTGGAACGTGACGATCAGCTTGTGGTGACCCTTCCCGAATACGGGGCTTACCTGCCCAGCACATCGGCCGAGGTAGTAGTACGAGGCGGATCAGTCTGCCGTACGCCAGACAACGCCTCCGGAACCTTCCGCGTACGCGACGGCGCCCGACTCATCGCGCGAGGCGCCTCGCGAGTGCGGGTCCACGACATCTCCAGCGCCGACGTTTACAACGCTGCCGCCGCGGATCTGTTCGACACCTCAACGGCGTACTTGTACAGCGCCGGAGGTTCTGTTCACGCCCGGACGGGCACCACGGTCTACGCCTGGGCCGGACAGGTTCGAGCAGAGAAGGGGGCCGTCGTATGGCTCATGGGCGATGACGTCTCCCTGGACGCCGCTCCGGGCGCCCACGTCGCCGACGGCGCGGACTCGCCCCTACTCCGTCAGGAGCCATAGAAGCCGGAGGCAACATCTTCGCCGCTCGCCGGCTGAACGCCGAATCGGGGTGTTTACGACCTCGAGCCCTGGCGCGGCTCCCAGTAACGTCACAACGGGAGCTTCCGTCCACCACTGGAAGCATGCATCGCAACCAGGATTACGTAATGAAGGACATCGCCTCGCGCTCGTTCCAGTGCGGGTTGTGTGAAAAACGGATAGATTTCAGTCAGGACTTCTACCACCACGTTCGAGATGGTCGGACCTTGAACGTCTGCTCAATCTGCAGCTCCCTGATTGGCCACCTAGGGACCTGGAGCAGGGAGGAGATCGCAACAGGTGCTGCTGGCATCATCGCCGACTCCGATCGACACGGAGTTCTGCGAATTCAGGCCAAAGCATATCTGCTGCGCCGGGATCATCAGAATGCCTGTGATCGAGCTCAGCAAGGCGACCGGTACGCCATCTGGCGCGTATGTATTGCTCCAGTCCTGGGGCCGGGGTTTCTGGTTGCCGCACTCGTAGCAGGCCTGCTCGGCGTGGCGTATCACAGTTTTCCGCTCGGATTAACATCCGCGATCCTCGACCTGGGAGCTTTCGGAATCATTATGTTTCTGGCGGCCTGTCGGCAAAAAGCTCTGGATGTATGAATAGGTCCGATCAATTTCGGTTTGGGGGCTCTTCGCGTTTGAGGGTGTAGTAGCCGGAGCCTATTGAAGTGCATAGGTGGGGGTGCGTCGTTGCTTGGGTAGAGGTCGAGGTCTCCCGATGATGGGAGCTGCTACACAACCGTCACGAGAGACCTCGACGTGCCTGAGACTACCTTCGCCTGCCCTGATCTGACGACCTTCCTGGGGCTGGACGCCCTGGGACTGACCGCGGTGGGTCAGCTCCTGACCTCGACGAGAGCCATTGTGGAGTGCCGCATGCCGATCGGGTTTGAGGACCCCTTCTGCAAGGCCTGCGGCGCTCAGGGAGTATCCCGTGGGACGGTGGCCCGGCGCCTGGCCCACGTGCCGGTGGGGTGGAGGCCCACGCAGCTGGTGGTGCGCGTGCGGCGCGGACTCGCCCCTACTCCGTCAGTAGCGGAAGCTGGAGAGTGACGTCTTCGCCGATCATCGGCTGAACGCCGAATCGGGGTGTTTACGACCTCGAGCCCTGGTGCGGCTCCCGGTAACGCCGTAACGGGAGCGTCCGTCCACCACTGGAAGCATGCACCATGATCAGGACTGCGTAATGAAAGACATCGCCTCGCACTCGTTCCAGTGTGGGTTGTGTGAAAAACGGATAGATTTTGGTCAGGACTTCTACCACCATGCTCGAGATGGTCGGATCCTGAACGTCTGCTCAATCTGCAGCTCCCTGATGGGCTACCTAGGGGCCTGGAGCAGGGAGGAGGTCGCGACGGGTGCTGCTGGCATCATCGCCGACTCTGATCAACACGGAGTTCTGCGAATTCAGGCCCAAAAGTATCTACTGCATTGGGATCATCAGAATGCCTGGAATCGGGCTCGGCAGGGCGATCGGCAGGCCATCTGGCGAGTGTGTATTGCGCCAATCCTGGGGCCGGGGTTTCTGGTTGCCGCAGTCATAGCAGGCCTGATCGGCATGACGTATCACAGTTTTCTGCTCAAATTAACATCTATGATCCTCGGCCTGGGAGCTTATGGAATCATCATGTTTCTGGTGGCCTCTCGGCAGAAGGCTCTGGATGTATGAGTAGATCCGACCATTTTCGGTTTGGGTCGAAGAAATCGGGTTCATCGTCATTTCTGTCGGCGCATGGCTTGAGCAGGACATGCAATGACCACCGACATGGACACCAGAGCCCCTGTCGCCTTTCTTGGCCTTGCAATCGACTACGCAGATTCTGGGCAAGTAGAGAGCCCACCGCCACCGTTTGCGCGCCGGAGGCCACTGGATGCTGACGCTCACCGATCTGTTCTGCGGGGCCGGCGGCTCCTCCACGGATGCCGAGGCGATGCCCGGGATCCGGGTGGCCGTAGCCGCCAATCATTGGCGTCTGGTCATTGAGTCCCATCAGGCAAACCATCCGGACACGGTGCACGATTGCGCAGATATCAGTTAGATGGATCCGCGCCGCTACCCCACCACCGATATTCTATGGGCATCGCCATCGTGCACCAATCACAGCATCGCCAGGGGGGGGGGGCACGCCATCACCAGACCGAAGCGCTTCGCACCGACTTGCTCGACCTTATAGAAGCCGGCAAGCAACGCCGCTACTCCACCTGCCGCAAGAGACATCGTCACTGCCACCGTGGAGATGATGGCGATCTAAGACTCCGCATCATTAACTCGGTACTGCCGTGCACTACTGAAACGATTGAAGCGATCTAGAGCTGACGCCACCAGAGAAACATTGTACCGACTATTGCACTACAAAATTGAAGGTGAACACATGAATGATAATGATATCACATGGATTGAAGAAGTCGTGTGCCCCTATTGCGGCAAAATCGGCGAAGACTCATGGGAACTCGAGCAAGACGAGGGCACAAACGTTTGTGGCAGCTGCGAACATGAGTACTTCTACGAAAGGCTCGTCAAGATCACTTATACGACCTGGCAACTTGAGGGGGAAGAGTCCCTGACGAAAGACCCGGACTCCGCCTACTAGAATCGATCTTTCATGGATGATTTGAGTGGAGTCTGACCGGTATTATTGCCGGCGCCGCACGAGGAGGCGATTCCAGCATCCAGAAATACACCTTCACTTCACCTTCACAACATCAGCTATGAAAAACTCGAGGCCAATAGTGGCCAGACGACATGGCATCGATTTTTCTGTGAGATCCTGGAGGTGAAAGAGGAGGCGATATCGGTAGTTGGAAGTGGTGCAGCAACGATCATTCCTCCTCATCGAGTCCCAGCAGTAACCGCATGGACAGTGGGACGCCTCGCCTCGGAATGCCGTTGCGGTAGTACACGACGCTCAGGCCGCTTTGCGCCCCCTTGTAGTCGGCGAGACCTTCGGCCCATACTGCCCGAAAGGTTTCGCGGCACTTGCTGCCCGGCGGAACGAGGTCGGGATAGTGGCGGCGAACCTCGGCGAAGGCCGGCGTGGTGCGGATCAACACCGTACCGTCTCTACCCCCGTCGTCGGGGGCGTAGTAGCCGATCGCCGAGCCGCCCGGGCGCTGGGTGCCGGCAGAGTCGGTCGACCACCCCAGCGCGGAGTTGATGGATGCGGAGCCCTCGCCCTGCACAGGGCAGGTCCCGTCGAATGCGACGACGTGTGCCTTGCCCGAGGACAGAAGGGCGCGAACGGCTTCGACCAACTGTGCACCCGGTGTGTAGTGGCGGCGTTCGATGACGGCGCCGACGACGATCTCCAAGGCTGCAGTCAGGGCGGCGTCGTTGAACAGGGGGGCGAGGTCGGGGTGGTCGGCGATGTCCGCCTCTTTGGCCAGGTGACGCAGCATAATGGCCGGGCAGAGCAGGTCGGCGGCCATTTCGCGGAATCGTGTGGCTGCGCCCTTGTCCAGATCGCGGCTCTCCAGGACCTCTGTGATGCGTCGGTCGATGCCCCCCTGGCATTTTCGACTGTAGTCGATGACGTCATCCCATCCCGCGTTCTGTGCGCGGTGGAGCAGGTAGCGGATGGTGCACGCGGTCAGGTCGGAGGGGTCGGTGGTGGTGTCGAATAGCTCGGAGACAGCCTCAACGGCTTCGGGCGGACCGAGTGAGCCGGGCTGGATGGTCACGGGCACGACTCGGTCGCGGGCCGACGACACGCCCAGGGAGTTCTCGGCCGTCACGATCATTAGAGCCCGAGGCGGCATAGTCTCTCTCGGAGTGCCATTGGCATTCATGCGGTTGCGGCTCGCACCGTTGGCCACGGCTCGCACCATGGCCGACACGGCGCTCTCGCGGTTCTCGGCGGCTCCTCGTGAGGAGTCGGGGGCCAGGTCGTCGACCACCCACATCGGCATCCTGCCGATGGCGGTTTCAATGGCGTAGGCGGTGTCGGAGGCGGAGCCGCCCGCGTTGCGGGGGTTGAACGCGCCCGGGTATCGGGCCCAGAAGCAGTTGGCCTTCGATGCGCTCCAAGACTTTCCGGCGCCGCGTGAGCCGACGTAGAACAGGGTCGTTCTGGGGCGCAGCGGCATGGTGGGGCGCAGCCCGGCGCACAGGGTGATCAAGGCGACCCCGGGGTCGGTCCAGGCGCCCCGGCCGAGCATGGTGCCCACCACGGTCGGAAGGCATTCGGCGGCGCGTTGTCGCCAGGCTTGTCCCGGGTCGTTCAGGCCGAAGCGGTCGATGCCGGGGACCTTTAACCGATCGGGTGAGAGTCGGACGGTGTCGTTGGCGCCCACTACTGAGGCTCCGAGCACGAAGATCGGCAGTCCGCAGGTTCCAGGCACCCAACCGTTGGAGGTCGAGCGCATTTCGACCCCGGGGCGGGGGTGCTCCTCCTCGGTGTGCCGCTTGATAGCGGCGAGCCAGGGCATCGGCGGGGGCCATTCGGGAACGAGTGAGACCTCGGTGGGGATCTCTACCGGATAGCGGTCCCATTTGTCGGGCGAGACGCTCAGGATCCTCTCCGGGCCGATGATCTCGTCATCGGACTCGCCGCGGTCCGGATCGGTGTAGCGCACATGCAGTCGCACCGATCGGTCGGCGCTGGTGGCCTTCTCTCCGTTGGTCGGATCGATGGCCCCGGCGAGGATTTCGGTCTCGGTGGGTACTCTCTTGATCTCGATGGCCTCCACCCAGCCGCCGACGTCGATGAGGGGGTCATCGACCACCTGGCGACTGGCGGTGTCGTAGCGGGTCAGCACGGTGCGCAGGCCGTCGTCGACGACGTAGGCCTTTCCCGCCTCGTGGAGGTCTCCGACTAGATCGGGAACCTCGCCGGTGATGTGGTCGAGCAGATCGTCAATGGCGCCGCCTGATGCCAGGTAGTCGTCGATTCCGTCGTGCGAGCCGACCGGAGCCGGCACCTGAATCACCCACATGCGGCCTCCGGCATTGGTGATCCACTTGTGCAGATGATGTGCCTCGCGGTTGATGGCGCGGTTGACGGTGATGTCGGCATCGAAGGCGATGAAGATGTCGCGATCGCGGCGGGGCAGATCGTTCCAGTCGGTGAGACCGTGCCAGGCGGTGGCGCCGTAGATGGTGGCCACGACGTAGCGCCGCTGCGGAGGCAGAGCATTGAGGGCGGAGGTCAGCTCGTCGTCGGTGACGTCGGGGTCCAGGTCATTGACCATGGCGGAGATGAAGGCGTCGCCTTTGAGCAACCCCTCGGTGACCACTAGCGGCACATTCGTATCGGACAGCCATCGGCGGGGCAGAGCCGGGTGGACATCGATCATCGCCTCCGCGCCCTTGGGGAACAGGTACTTGGCCTGCTGCCCGTTCTTGCCGACATCGACCGGTTGGTCGGGGCGCGCTTGCAGGGTGGCGGCTGTCTGCGGGTCGCCCGGGCGGTACCAGGGCATGATCATGACGCCTCCGGCCTGAGCGGTGGCCATGCGCAGGAGGCGCGGGAAGCCCCAGTTGGGCGATGGCATATGGAAGCGTGTGGCCCGCACGGTCCTGAGCTCGTCTCCGGGGCCGGCGTAGAGATAACCGCGGGAGCGCGCGACGGCCGGGTGGATCGCGGAGGATGCCAGCTTGGCGCCGGCCGGTGTGTCAGAGCCGGGGCTGAGATCGGTCATGCCCCACTGGTGCGCGGACGCTTCGGGCAGCGTGCTCCAGTGAACATCTTTCGTTGTGGTGGTGGGGTTTTGCGGGGGTTCAGGGGCACCAGGAAGGGGTGAA
>ERZ773043.1625-NODE-1625-length-12500-cov-5.191322_pt1 | contig 12500 bp, 10 predicted proteins | sample MGYA00580636_ERZ773043 | MGnify/ENA primary metagenome ERZ773043 (study PRJEB29015, sample SAMEA2737992) | human oral metagenome | biome: human oral; feature: human-associated habitat; material: dental | place: China | collected 2065 ... | reverse complement strand
GTATCCGCGACATCATTATCATCGGTAGCGCCAACAAACGGGCAATTGAGGATCACTTCGATACACCCAATGAAGAATTGCTAGCCAACTTGCGCGCAGGAGGAGCCAAAAAGCAGCCGCTGATTGACGTTGTCAACAGTCTGTCAGAGATGGCTAACTTCGTTTATATCCGCCAGAAAGGTCCGTATGGTAATGCTACGCCGCTGACTTGCGCGGCGCACTTGATCAACCGCGACGAGCCAGTGATTTATACCTTCGCTGATGACTTTATTGCCGCTAGCCCTAGCCGTTTCCGCCAGATGATTAGTGCAGCTGATAAGCTTGACGGCGCGGTGCTATCGTGCAAGAAAATCACCGACGACGCCGAGTTCGACCGCTACGGCGTGGTTAACGGCCAACAAGTCGAGGACGGTGTCATCAAAATGACCAATATCGTTGAGAAACCAGGCAAAGCCAACGCACCGTCGGACTTGGCGAGTGTCAGCAGCTATTTGCTGCCAGGCGAGTTCTTTAATTATCTGGAGCAAGGTCGCAGCGATTTCGACGGGCACGGCGAATTCACCATTCAGCCGATTATGCAGCGCATGATCGACGACGGGCATAGTTTTTATGGCGTGGAAATTACCAATGGCAGGTACTATGACACTGGCGACAAGCTAGAGTATCTCAAGACAGTGATTGATTTTGGCATGCGTGATCCGAAGCTTGGTGCGAGCCTTCGTGAATACCTAGTCAAGCGGCTTGAGGAAAATAGTGCCAGCTAAATCGTCAAAAGAACGTGGCCATAAGGATGCTAAGGCCGCCGACCCACGCCCATCGGTAGCTCGCCGCGCCATTGATCGCATCAAGCGTGACAATGAAAACGGCGCCCGGCAGGCAATGATCGAAGATCTGTTTTTTGATTTTCATCGATCGCGCCGGCAGGTTTATTGGATGAACTTTTGGCGCGGCTTTTTCTTTGGTATGGGTAGCCTGGTGGGTGTGACGGTGTTGATCATGGTGTCGGCTTGGCTGCTGGGGCGGTTTGCCGACGTCTTTCCAGCGCTGGCGGATTTTCTCAACCAGCTGATTGATACCATGCAGCGGCGGCGCTAGCATGTTATACTGGGTGGAGAAAGAGGAGGTGGCGCCCACAAGGGAGGCGCAATGAATAATGGCTACCAAACATACGACAGCTTCAGCTCAAGCCGCGGCCGCGTTGCAGCCGTCTGATTACGTACACCTACACAATCACACCCACCATTCGCTTCTGGATGGGCTGACTAAAATTCCTGACATGGTGGCGCGGGTGAAGGAGCTGGGTATGGAGGCTTGTGCTATTACTGACCACGGCACGATGTCGGGCGCGATTGAGTTTTATAAAGCGGCCAAGAATGTTGGCATCAAGCCAATCATCGGCATCGAAACCTACGTAGCAGCCCGCACTCGTCATGACCGCGACCCCGCTAAGGACAAGGCGCGTTATCACCTGACGCTGCTGGCCATGAACCACAAGGGCTATCAAAACCTGATGCAGCTCAGCACTGTCGCCAACCTCGAAGGTGTCTATTACAAGCCGCGCATTGACCACGAACTATTGGAACAATACAACGAAGGTATCATCTGTATGTCTGGCTGTATCGGTGGTGAGCTGGGCGAGAATTTGCGTAATGATGATTATGAAAAGGCCAAGGAAATCGCTGGCTGGTACAAGTCAGTGTTTGGCGACCGGTACTACATGGAGCTCCAAGACCATGGTCACCCGGAAGCGCGCAGTCACTGGCCGGAGCAGAAAAAGGTCAATGATTATATTGAGCGCATCAGCGAGGAATTGGACATTCCCTGTGTGGTGACCAGCGACGGCCATTATCTCAATCACGAAGACCAAGAGGCACATGAGATTTTGTTGTGCGTCGGTACCGGTGCGTATTTGAGTGATGAAAAGCGGATGAGCTTGAAAGATTTTGAGCTGCACTTGACGACGCCAGAAGACATCATCTCGCGGTGGCAAACAACTAACCCGCAGGCAATTGCCAATACCAAAGCCATCGCCGATCGGTGCGACGTAGAAATCAAACTGGGTGATATTCTCATCCCGAAATTTCCAACGCCAAACGGTGAATCCGAAAAAGAATATCTGGATCATCTGGTGTATAGCGGCATGGCAGTACGGTATGCTGGTATGAAGTTGGAGGATGCAAAGAAGCTGCCAAATGATCAGCTGCGAGCCAAGTTATCAGAGGCGCAGCTAGAGCGACTAGATATGGAGTTTGGTGTGCTCGACAAGATGGGCTATAACGGCTATTTTTTGATCGTCCAGGATTTTATCAACTGGGGAAAATCTCAAGGAATTATTTTCGGGCCAGGGCGTGGTTCAGCGGCTGGCTCCATCATCGCCTATGCTCTAAACATCACCGACCTTGACCCACTACACTACGACCTGCTGTTTGAGCGATTTCTCAACCCCGACCGTATTTCCATGCCCGACATCGATATCGATATTCAAGATACGCGCCGCGGCGAAGTTATCGAATATTGTGCCAAGAAATATGGCTCAGAACGGGTAGCCAACATTTGTACCTTTGGCACCATGGCAGCTCGGGCGTCGGTGCGTGATGTGGCGCGGGTATTGCAGGTGCCATATGGCGAGTCCGACCGGCTGGCCAAGCTCATTCCACCACCTGTGCAGGGTCGTCATGTACCCATCAAAAAGTCGCTCGAGGAAGACCCTGATCTCAAGAAAGAATACGAAAGTAATCCAACCGCCAAAACCGTCTATGACTTTGCCTCGCAGCTGGAGGGAACCATCCGTTCACACGGTGTGCATGCTGCCGGCGTGGTGATTGCACCGGATGACTTGGTGAAATATGTGCCGCTCGAGATGGCGCAAAAGGGCGTGGTGGCAACGCAGTATCCAATGGGCCCGGTGGAAGAGCTCGGGCTGCTTAAGATGGACTTTTTGGGCCTGTCTAACTTGTCCATTATCAACAATGCACTGCGCATTATTCGCAAAGTCTACAAAACCGATATTGATTTATCAACGTTGCCGCTGGATGATGAAGAAACCTACAAATTATTCCAGCGCGGCGACACCACTGGCGTGTTCCAGTTGGAATCGGCTGGTATGAAGCGGTATCTGCGCGAGCTCAAACCGAGCGTCTTTGAAGACATCATCGCCATGGTGGCCTTGTACCGCCCGGGGCCAATGCAGTTTATCGACTCATTCATCAAGCGCAAACACGGTGAAGAGGAAATCACCTACTTGCATCCTGGTATGGAAAACTCGCTGAAGAATACTTACGGCATCTTGGTCTATCAAGAGCAATTTATGCAGATTTCCAAAGAGTGGTGTGGCTTTACCGGCGGACAGGCTGACACCCTACGTAAAGCAGTCGGTAAAAAGAAAATTGACTTGATGAAAAAGGTCAAGCCAGAGTTTGTCGAAGGCGCGGTCAAGGTTGGTGGCGCGACCAAGGAAATCGCTGAGCAATTCTGGGACGCACTGGAAGAATTTGCTAACTACTGTTTCAATAAGTCGCACGCGGCGTGTTATGGCCTGATCGCCTACTGGACGGCGTATCTCAAGGCGCATTATCCTGACGCATTCATGGCGGCGCTGATGACCAGTGACCAGGATGATACTGAGCGCCTGGCCATCGAGATGACCGAGTGTAAGCACATGGGCATTGAAGTACTTAACCCAGATGTTAATGAGTCATTCGTCGAGTTCGCGGTGGTGCCTGGTGAAAAGAAGATTCGTTTTGGTATGGCGGCGGTCAAAGGTGTTGGCGTTGGCGCAGTCGAAGAAATTATCCGTGCTCGTGAGGCTGATGGCCCGTTCAAGTCAGTCGAAGATTTTGCCAAGCGCGTGTCGACCAGTAAGTTTAATCGCAAGGCTTGGGAGTCGCTGATCAAAACTGGCGCCTTTGACAGCTTTGGCGATCGGTCTGATTTATTATTTAATCTTGATACCATTGTCGCCTTTGCTCAAAAAACTCAGAAAGAGGCTGCGTCAGGGCAGACTGACCTGTTTGGTATGCTGGGTGATGAGTCGGCTGATGTTCAACCAACGATGCAGCTACAGCCGGCACCGGCCAAACACACCAACAAAGAGCGGCTGATGTGGGAGCGCGAGCTGATGGGGCTGTATATTTCGGCGCATCCGCTTGATGCGTATGAAACATACCTCAGTGAGCAGGCCCAGCCGTTAACGCAGTTGGTGCCAGAGTATGATGGCCGCCTGATGACGATCGGCGGTATCATCACGACGGTGCGCACCATCGTTACCAAGTCAGGCAGCAAGATGGCGTTCGTTGGGATCGAAGATAAATTTGGCGAGGGCGAAGTTATCGTTTTCCCAAATTTGTATGAGCAAGTCGGTGCCAAGCTCGTCCAGGACGCCGTCATTCGGGTGACCGGCAAAAACTCAGCCCGTGATCGGGACGGTAATTTGGGCTTAGAGAGCAAGATGATTGCTGATGAAATTGAACTGATTTCTGACGATGACCTCCGGCAGTATCAGTCGACCGGTCGTAAAATGGAAGCGCCAAAGATGAGTAACAAGGTTAAGCAAGAGCGGCGTACGGCATTTCGAACTCAAAAGACTCAGCGAGCGGGCGCAACCCGAGCATCAACAGCGAGCGGAACAAACGTGAGGTCGACATCGACTGACACAACAAATACGCCGCCGCGTCCAGTAGCTACGCACGCCGTGCCCGAGACAGAAAAGCTGTTTCTTCATATCAAAAACCCGGGTGACCATGATAAGCTAGTAGCACTCAAGTCACTCTGCTCCGAATACGCTGGCGTGACTGATGTAGTACTAGTGCTGGGTGAGGCCAATAAATCTGCTATGCGTATGCCGTTTCGTGTTGCGGCCGATGACCAGCTGATGGATCAGCTGCGTCAGACACTGGGTGATGAGTGCGTGGTCTTGAAATGAAATAGTAGCTTCTCGGGCCTATTGAATGTTAAGCTCTCGTCGCCGCAGGAGCTTATTATACCAGCGAATCATACCGCGCCGTACTGGTCGGCCGACCATATTACCAAGCGACGCGCCGATCGCGATAGCCACGCCGATCATGATAGCTCGCGCTAATACTGCTAGCGACAATAAGAAGTCAGGGTCGGTTGGTGGATTCTCGATCACACCCATCAAGCCGTTGTAGAGCGACAAGCCCGGCACTAGCGGCACGATGCCGGCAGCGATAATGGCCACCGAAGGAAAGCGCCATAGTCGGGATACTAGTACTGCCATCAATCCAACTACTGTCGCTGCGGCGCCACTGGCAATGACGACTCCGAGCGATCCAACTAGAGCGCTGGATGCCCACCATGCCAGTACACCAACGCCGCCAGCGATCAGCATTCCGAACAAACGCGCGTGATTGCCGGCCGCGAAACCTGCAGCAATGATCAGCGCCCCTAAGTATTGCGCTCGTATGTCTGCTGCTAGCCCCAGCCGATCTGGTGTAGCCGGAAAGCTAATCCCAAATCGCTGAATAATGTATAGCCCGGTCATTACGCCGACAACGATACCCATCGTCGCCATAGTTACCCGCAGTAGTCGGGCGTTTGCTGTTACATAATACTCATCAATCGCATCCTGAAAAGCACCGACGATCATTAGCCCTGCTACCAGCAACACGATACCGCTGATCACCAGCATTGTCGTATCAACTTGCCAGCCCAGCCAGCCATTTAGCCATTGAGCGGCGCCTGCTGCCAGGGTGATTAGGAGTGCGGTAATGATTTGCAGGTAAAATGTTGCGAGACCCCATTTATCTAGAATTCTCATCGTTGCTGTTGCTGCAAATCCCATCACAAACGCTAGTCCGCTCATCAAGATCGAGCCGTTAAATAAAATCACCACACCCATCGATACACCACCGCCCGCCAAACAGGTGACCCAGCGTGAGTACTCGCGTGGGTTAGCGAGGATTTCTTCGACACGTTGCTCTGCCTCGGCTAATGGCAAATGAGTGTCACGAATTAATAGCGCAAGGTTTTGCAATGCTTGGATCGTTTGGTAATTGACATACTTCAATGTGATCGTCCGCACCAAGGTGAGTGGTTCGCGTTCGGTACCGCGGTCTTGGGACATGGTGATGAGTGTTGAGCTGACATCAATGTGAACTCGTCGCCTGCAGTATGTGCCAGTGATCCCTAGCGCCATATGTACCACGTCCCGGGCAGCCACCCCCATTGCTAATAATTCCTCGGCAATTGCCATCGTCATCCGCAGTGCTCGCATATTTGGCGTTAAGCTCTCGTCGATTTTATCCAATTGCCAAACGGGTGCTGGCACTGGCAGTCGTGGTATGCGTCCTAATGATCGTTTGATAAATTCAGGTACTTTTCTTTTCACAGCTGTTTTCACATCACTACTATAGCGCCTCTTGGGTAAAATGAAAATAGTTTAGTGGGTTGAGGTCTGCATGGGTGATACAATAACCCTATGGACGAACGGCAGATAGCTCAACTTGAGACAATAAAAAATAAAGTGCGTGGTATATTAGGCGGCGACCCATCGGGTCATGCTGATGACCACGTTGAGCGGGTGGCCTTTCTGGCGGAGCGTTTTGCGAGCGAATGTAATGAGCCGGTAGATCTGTACGAAGTGCTGTTGACGGCTTGGTTGCATGACATTGACGATTACAAATTAGTTGGCAAAGCGCAGGCAGAGAAATTGACGAACGCGGTCAATAGTATGGTGGATGCAGGAGTGGATACTGACCTATGTCAGGCGGTATTAGAAAATATTGCGGCGATTGGTTATAGTAAACGGCTGGACGGCCAGCAGCCGCGGCAGCTGGCGGGGCAACTAGTGTCTGACGCTGACATGTGCGATGCTATTGGCGCGGTTGGGATTGAGCGAGGATTGATGTATGCCTGCCATCACGGTGGGCGGATTTTTGACCCCGCGGTTTGGCCAAATGTTGATCTAGCGGCGGAAGAATACGACATTAACGGCAACACGCATGATACCGACGGCTTTATTAATCACTTTTTTGAGAAGTTGCTGAAATTGAAAGGCTTGATGCTGACGGAGCCGGGGCGAATAGAGGCGAGGAAGTGTCAGCGCGTTATGGTTGATTTCCTTCGTGCCTATTTCCGCGAAAAGAATGTGCCGGAGTGGAGTCAGTTTTTGGAAGGGTATTTACTTGATATAACTAAGACAAATGATTTACAATAGGCGGACAAGGACTATAGTATGAGTGAAGTTTCAGGAAATATGTACTCGCTGCTTGCAGAACGCAGCATTCATGACAGAATGAAAGATCGCGAAGTTCCGTATAACGTTGTTGGCGGGCTAGGTCTGCATGCAGTTACCAATGCTGCCGAAATTGATTGGGGTAATCGTGTTGTTTGTCTGCCCAATGGTGTGGATTTACCGCGTCTACGTAAAAACGGTACGGTGCGAGACCTTGATACATTAGTGCAAAGCACAGATAAGACTGTTGTGAAGGGCTGTCGACAGAAAATTGCTGACGCTATCGGTGATAAGTTGGTAGTTTCAGCATTTGGACTTAATCCATACGAAAAGAATCGTCGCGGTATATTTGATTTCGTCGGCGATCGTTATGTTGATAATGAAGGTCGTCTATATTGGCGCCTAAGCGGTATTGAGACGGAAATTCCTTCAGCTAGTCTTGAGCAATGGCTTGTCAAGAGAGGTGGCGAGACGGTATGTGCTATACCTAATCCAGTTGCTCAACTAGGAGCGTACGGGTGTCGCTCAAGCACTGGCCTGCGTCCAAAAGATGAAGAAAAAGTTGCGGCGTTGACAGGTATTATTATGCCAAACGGTAAAATTTCAGATATTCCAGCGGCTTATCGTGAACAGTACCTCGCATTTTTGAAGCAATCTCAAAAAGTTGCCGCAGCTAGGAAGAAGTTGGGTTGGTTTGGGCTAAAGGCTGGATTGTTATCACTCCTTGAGCGTCAAGAGTGGGCGATACGACTTGCTCAGGGCGAGCTGGATGGCGTACTAAGCGGCATCGTCGGTAAGGCTTGACTGTCTGTATAAGTTATAATGATACTGTGAATAAACGGTTGCAACAAAAACTCAAAACCCTACCGCGCACTCCCGGTGTCTATTTTCATAAGTCGGCCAGCGGCGAGATTATTTATGTGGGCAAGGCGGCGGTGCTGAAAAACCGCGTGCGCCAGTATTTTCAGGATTCGCGCGGGCGGGACAATAAAACCATGGCGTTGGTGGCGGAAATTGCTGATACTGATTGGATTGAGACCGAGAGCGAAGTTGATGCGCTGTTTTTGGAAAGCGAGATGGTCAAACGTTATATGCCGCGCTATAATGTGCTGCTGCGCGATGATAAGTCGCAGATGTATGTGCGAATCGACATGAAAAGCGAGTGGCCGACCATCAGCTTTACCCGCAATCCAGCCGATGATGGGGCGGAATATTTTGGCCCGTTTTATAATGGCTTTGCCTTGAAAAAAGCCTTGCGATATTTGCGGCGAGTGTTTCCGTATTTGACCAGGCAGAGGCGACCGGGGCAGTCGAAGTTGGATGAAGATTTGGGTTTGAGTCCGCGGCTGAGTGATGGGCCGGAGCTATACAAAGCTAATCTACGCAAACTCATCAGCTATATCAAGGGTAATCGTAAAGCCATCGCCGCCGAGCTGGAGCGCGACATGAAAACGGCGGCTGGGTTGCATGATTTTGAGCGGGCGGCCGACCTTCGCAATAAACTGCGCGCCATGCAGGAGCTACAGCGGCGGGTTTGTTTTGGCGACAAAGAATTTTTGGATATTTCTAAAGACAAGGCGTTGGCTGATTTGGCGAAATTGTTGGGCCTAAAAGATATCCCAGCACGCATCGAGGGTTATGACATTTCGCATATGAGCGGGCGACACGTGGTTGCCAGTATGGTGGTATTTACCAATGGCGCTAGCGACCGGGCGGAGTATCGTAAATTCAAAGTCAGTGAGAAAAATGATGACACGGGTAATATCCATCAGACGATTTTTCGCCGGCTGAGCGAGCGTAATCTAAAAAGCTGGGGCCGTCCTGATCTGCTGCTCATTGATGGTGGCAAAGGCCAGCTAGCGGCGGCTATCAAAGCTCGTGATGAGCGTGGTGCAGCCGTGCCGATTGTCAGTATCGCCAAGCGCGAAGAAGAACTACTGGTGCATAAAACTGGTTCGCAAATTAATACGGCGTTCATTGAGCAAATGCGGTCGCAGCCATCGTCGGACATTGCTATTCATGAAGACGGTGGTGTCTACGTGGTGAATTTACATCCAAGCCAGCGTAACGCCAGTTCGCACTCAAAAAACTTACGAGCTAGCATGGAGCAAGCTCGTAGCGAACACCCGACGGCGGACGAGAATACCCTTGCGACAACTGACATAATCAAACTGTTCCAGCGCATTCGCGACGAGTCGCATCGCTTTGCAGTGAGTTATCACACTGCACTCAAACGTCAGCAGCAAACGAAAAACCAGCTGGAGGAAATTCCTGGCATTGGGCCAAAAACCCGCGCCAAATTATTGAAAAAGTTTGGCAGCATCAATCATATACGGAACGCTCCGCTGACTGATCTCGAAAAAATTGTAGGTAAAGAGCTAGCGAAAAAGATTAAGCTTATGCTATCATCATAAGTATGATACGAAAGCATGGATTTACCGTCATAGAAGTACTAATTGTCGTTGTGGTTATCGGCATCTTGGCGGGCATCGGTCTCGTCAGCTATAACGGGTGGCGCAAAGAGACGGTGCGTAAAGCCATAACATCAGATCTACAGAACGCGCTGTCAGCGGCGGAGCAGGAGAAAAACTTCAAAGGGTCATACCCAACGGCATTGCCGCAGTCGTTCAAGAGTGGCTCGCCAGACATCGTAATCACTGTACGAACAATCCCGCCGTCTGGTTCGACGCCAGCCGCGATCTGCATTGAGGGGACGAGTAGTCGCCAGCAGCTCCAGCTGCACATCAAGAGCACTGAGCGCAAGGTGGTCGACGGCGCCTGCTAGCGTTATGATATAATGAAATATAGTCATGAGACGACAATTTGCAATATTTTTTGTTAGGTGGGTACTTAATTCTGTTGGCATCTGGGTGGCGGTGCGGCTTCTCGGGACGAGCGAGCCAGTGGTCGAGACGACGGCAACGTTTGTCCTCGCCGGCTTAATCTTTTCGATCGTCAACTCTATCTTAAAACCGATCGTTGTCATTTTATCGCTACCGGCGATCTTACTGACGCTCGGCTTATTTACGCTGGTGGTGAATGGCATCATGGTGTATATATCATTGGCACTGGCGCCGGGATTATCCATGAGTTTTGGCTCGTCAATTCTTGCCGGAATCATACTCAGTCTGGTAAACTATATAGTAAGTAGCGCCTTCGTTATCAAGCCGGCGCCAGAATAAGGAGAAAGCATGTCACTTGATACTATTTTGCCGTATGTCACATTAGGATCAGCCGTTTTGATGATCATTGCCATATTGTTGCAGCAGCGTGGCGCGAGCCTAGGTGCAGGCTTTGGCTCGTCGGGCGAACTGTTCACCACGCGGCGAGGTTTTGACAAGAACTTGTTTGATGTGACTATCGTGTTTGCTGTTGTGTTCGTACTGTCGATCTTGGCGAGTTTAGTGCTGCCGAGTCTGAAGGGCTAGGAGCACGCCTTGGACACAAAAAAATCATCTTGGAAAAAATTTCTGCGGCTGGACTTCGCAACAAAAGATCTTGATGGGCAAGCGCAAAAACTGACCAAGACGACCTTGCGTCACGCGCATATGTTTATTTCCTCACGTCTCGAGCACTTGGCCGGGGTTAAGCGGCATGTCTTGGGGTGGATTTTTCTGGTTATTCTATTAATTACCATCAGCATGGTACAGTGGCTATCGTTTCGTGAGCTATACGCTTATAACGCACCAGCCAGGGGTGGGTCGTACTCAGAGGGTGTACTGGGGCCATTAGAGACGCTTAATCCAATCTTTGCTCGTAGTAGTGCCGAAAAGTCAGCGGCCCGACTGATGTTTGCGAGTCTCTACAACTATGATACGACCGGACACATCAAGGGCGACCTCGCTGAGTCGGTCACAGTCAATGAGGCCGAGACCGAGTACACGGTCAAATTGCGCCGTAATCTCAAGTGGTCAGATGGAGCGCCGCTGGATGCTCGCGACGTGGTGTTTACGGTTAATTTACTCAAGGATGCACGGACACAAGCAGCGATTACCGGCTGGCAGTCGATCAACGTCAAGCAGGTTGACGAGCGGACAGTGCAATTTACCCTGCCGGCCCCGTACGCACCATTTATGCATGCGCTCACCTTTCCGATTTTGCCTCAACACAGTCTCAGTGAAGTTAATCCGGCCGAGCTCCGCGAGCATGGTTATGGTAAGTCGCCCGTGACCTCTGGGCCGTTTGCTATGCGGATTCTACAGAATGCCAATGCTGATGGGTCGAAAAAAGTGCTTCACCTCGTGGCTAACTCGCAGTATCATCATGGCGCGCCAAAGCTGGATCGTTTTCAGCTGTATGTATACCCGACGCGGGACGAGATTACCAAGGGCCTCAAGACAAGCGAAATTATGGCAACACCGGAATTATCTTATACGGCACAGTCAGAGCAGATTCGCCACATGTACGCATCGCAGTCGTACGCTATTAACGATGGTGTCTACGCATTATTTAACACCCAGAGTGAAGCGGTAAGTTCACGTAAAGTTCGGCAAGCGCTGGTCCAGTCGGTCAATACCCAGGCGCTGCGTGAGAAGTTTGCCTTTGCGAGGAAGCCGCTACATGGCCCAATTTTTGACGACCAAGTGGACGGGCAACTGGCTGGCCGTCTGCCGTATGACACAGAAGCAGCAAAAAAGTTACTGGACGAAGAGGGGTGGAAGGTAGTCGGTAATCAGCGTAAAAAGGGCGAGCAGGTTTTGCAATTGTCGTTCGTGACGCTCAAGAGTTCTGATTTTGAAACTATTGCGCGTGAACTCGTAAAAGTCTGGCAGGAAACGCTGCATATCACCGTTGACTTGCGGGTGGTTGATCCAAATGATGCCTCGCAGAACGTTTTGCAGTCCGTCCTGCGGCCGCGCGGCTTTGACGTGCTACTGTATGAGTTGGTGCTGGGCGGTGACGCTGACGTCTTTGCCTACTGGCATTCGTCACAGGCCAATCAAGGCGGACTCAATTTTGCTAACTATAACAGCGCGGTGGCCGATGATGCCCTCGCGGCTGGTCGCACCAAACAAAGTGCCAAGCAACGAGTTAGCAAATACCAAGCGTTTACCAAGCATTGGCAGTCCGATGTGCCGGCTCTGGCACTGTATCAAGTACAGCTGGACTATATTCACCTACCTTCCGTGTCGGCGCTTGATAAGTCAATGCGGTTGGTATATCCCACCGATCGGTTTGCTGACGTGATCTACTGGACAGTTCGCCGCGAATCCGTTTACAAAACACCGTAATCAGGTATAATGGTAGGTGGTCATGCGGGCGTGGCGGAATTGGTAGACGCGCTAGCTTGAGGGGCTAGTGAGCATTG
>ERZ773043.1621-NODE-1621-length-12519-cov-24.918886_pt1 | contig 12519 bp, 10 predicted proteins | sample MGYA00580636_ERZ773043 | MGnify/ENA primary metagenome ERZ773043 (study PRJEB29015, sample SAMEA2737992) | human oral metagenome | biome: human oral; feature: human-associated habitat; material: dental | place: China | collected 2065 ... | reverse complement strand
GTCGTCGCCCTCGGAGGCAACGCCCTCCTCGAACGCAACCAAACCCCCAACGCCTCCACCCAGATCGCCAACGTCCACTCCGCCGCGATCCAGCTCGCCGCCCTGGCCGAGCACCACGAACTGGTCATCACCCACGGCAACGGGCCCCAAATCGGAGTCCTCGCCCTGCAATCGGCCAACGACGAACGCCTGACCACCCCCTACCCCTTCGACACCCTCGGTGCTCAAACCCAGGGCATGATCGGCTATTGGCTCCTCCAAGCCATGCAGAACGCGCTCCCCGGACGCCACGTCGCCTCCATGATCAACCAAACCCTGGTCCTGGCCGGCGACCCCGCCCTGACCGACCCCACCAAATTCATCGGCGAGGTCTACTCCAAGGACCAGGCCCAGACCCTAGCCGCCCAATACGGCTGGACCGTCAAACCCGACGGCGACTACTACCGCCGCGTCATCGGCTCACCCACCCCCCAACGCGTCATCGAAACCCGACTCATCCGCACCCTGCTCCAGACCGGAGCCATCGTCATCTGCGCCGGCGGCGGCGGCATCCCCGTCATCCGCAACCACACCGGCAAACTCCAAGGCATCGAAGCAGTCATCGACAAAGACCTCACCGCAGCCGTCCTCGCCGAACACCTCGAAGCCGACGCCCTGCTCATCCTGACCGATACCAACGGCGTCTACACCGACTACAACACCCCCCAACAACAACACATCTCCCGCGCCACCCCCACCACTCTCCGCAAACTCAACCTACCCTCCGGATCCATGGGCCCCAAAGTCGAAGCCGCCTGCCGCTTCGTCGAGCTCACCGGCGACACCGCCGCCATCGGCCCCCTCCACCACGCCGCCGACATCCTCAACGGCACCACTGGAACCATCATCACCCCCACCGGCACCTACCCTCACAACACCCAATCATCACCCGAGCCGGTGGACGACAGACTCAAGCGCGCCTGAACGGCTGCGCCGGCCCCGTTCTAGGAGGTGGTTCAACCACACCATGTCATGGCGGCGCAGTCATGCCGCCTCCACTGCTTCATCAGCACATCCATCGCCCATACCGGGCTACTCACAACGCACAAGGGAGTGACACACACATGACGAAGATCGTCAACTCATGGAACGACTTCGACCCGCTCAAGCACGTCATCGTAGGACGCGCAGACTTCTCGGTGATCCCGCCCGAGGAGCCCGCCACCTCGGAGAAGGTGCCGATCGACTCCGAAATGCGCGGCATGTGGGGCCCACGCCCCACCGCCACCGTAGAGGCGGCCAACGAGCAGCTCGACAACTACGTCAAGATTCTTGAGGGTCTGGGCGTCAAGGTCGACCGGCCCACACCGCTGCAGTGGAACCAGGCGATCCAGACCCCTGACTTCCGCACGGAGTCCGGATTCACCCAGATGCCTCCGCGAGACATCCTGCTGACCATCGGTGACGAGATCATGTCATCGGCAAACTCCTTCCGCTGCCGCTACTTCGAGTACCTCGCCTACTGGCCGCTCATGAACGAGTACTTCGAAGAGGACCCGGAGTTCAAGTGGACGCAGGCCCCGCGCCCGCGCCTGACCGACAAGTCGTACAAGCACAACTACTACGACGAGAGAATCTCCATTGAGGAGCGCCTGGAGCGGACTGCGGCCAAGGACTTCGTGACCACCGAGGTCGAGCCCATGTGGGATGCCGCCGACGTCATGCGCGTCGGCAAGGACCTGTTCATCCAGCACGGTCTGACCACCAACCGGAAGGCCATGGAGTGGTTCAAGCGGTACTACCCCGAGTTCCGCGTCCACGCCGTGAACTTCCCGGGCGACCCCTATCCGATCCACATCGATGCGACCTTCGTGCCGCTGCGTCCGGGTCTGATCATCAACAACCCGCACCGCCGCCTGCCCGAGGAGCAGCGCAAGATCTTCGAGGCCAACGACTGGCAGATCGTCGACGCCGCTCCCCCGGCCCACGAGGTTCCGCCGCCGCTGTGCTACTCCTCCGTCTGGCTGTCCATGAACTGCCTCGTCATCGACCACAAGACCGTGTGTGTTGAGGCCAGCGAGGTCCACCAGATGGAGCAGATGGACAAGCTGGGCATGAACGTCATCCCGGTTCCCTTCCGTGACGCCTACGCCTTCGGCGGTGGTCTCCACTGCGCAACAGCGGACGTCTACCGCGAGGGCGGCTGCGAAGACTACTTCCCCAACCAGGTCGCTGACCCGACTCTGGTCTGATCCTCATGCGTGTGTGGGGCGGCGGCTCATGGACCGGGCTGCCGCCCCACATCGTTCCCGGCTCTCTTGCAGTGCGGTGATCGGACTCCCCCGGAAGCGGAGAGGGCCGACCATGCCGCACCGAAGGCCAGCAATGGTGCTGTGCCGCATTTCGTGCGCCGGGAGAGAACTCAGGAGACACAACCGCCATGTCACAGACTTCGTCCACTGAATCCTCTACGTCCACTGGACCCTCTACAGAGTACGTGATGAACAAGAAGCTCGGCGCCATCGCCATGCTTCTTTCCGCCACTGGGATGGGGCTCGTCGGCACCTTCAGCCGTGGTACAACCGCAGGTCTTGCCGACGCCGACAAGTCCGTCATCGGGTCATTCCTGGCCTTCGGACGCATGACCGTGGGTCTACTCGGCTTCATCCTCATCCTATTGCTGACCAAGAAGATCGGACTGTTCCGGCGTACACGCCTGAGCACGACCGTGATCCTGGGAGGGGTGAGCATCGGCCTGTCCCTGGGCTGCTACATCTCCTCCACACTGATGACGTCTCTTTCCAACGCCGTCTTCCTCATCTACACAGGTCCCCTGTTCTGCACACTGCTTGCGTGCATCTTCCGCAAGGAAAAGATCGGCCTGTTGTCTGGAATATTCCTTTCGCTTGTGTTCGTCGGCATGCTGTTAACTATCGGTATTGTCAGCTTCGAAAAAGGAAGCATAACATTCGGGTTGAACCTGTCGGCATCATCCCCAGAGTTCCCGAACAAGGGTCTGGGTGACCTTCTTGGCCTGCTGTCGGGAGTCTTCTATGGCCTGGCGATGTTCTTCTATGGTTATCGCAAGGACGTTGACTCGGTTGTGCGCGGCGTTTGGAACTTTTTCTGGGCGGCGGCCGCTACACTTGCGATGTCAATCATCTTGCGTCCGTGGCACGGCGTTTCTTCCTTCACTTCCACCAACTGGATGTGGGCAGTAGCCCTCTTCGTCGTGTGCGGCTTGTTCGCACTGGGGTTCCTGGTCGTGGCTGGACGTAATCTTCCCGCCGTGGAGTATTCGACGATCTCCTACTGGGAGTGTCCGGTCGCCATTCTGTGCAGCCTTTTCTTCTGGGGGGAGCCTCTCACTCCCACCGGGGCGGTTGGAGGAGTGCTCATTGTTGGCGGAGGGCTAGCGCCCATTATTCTGGACGCCGTCACTCGGAAGTCCCGCGCTTCCAAAGCATGAACACGAATCATTCCTGCCTGCCCACGATTTCATGAACGTGAGTCGTGGGCAGGCACCACCATCCAGTGCGTAGGACCAAGCATTCGAAGAAACTTCTGCTAACCAGTAGTCACGGATAGCGACTGATCGCCAAGACTCTCTGGCGCTACAAAGAAGTAGCACCTCAGAATTAGGGAAAATCACCCTTCCACTTCTTTAGTCAGAGTACTTCTTAATTTGCTACCCACGCCTTATGTCATCGGCACTCGGAATGCAACTCTCGCGAATTCATCGCCTTTTATCTACACGACATTCAGCTGCGTAGAAGCCTTAGCCACCATATAGGGGTTCGTCAAGCCGATGACATCGCGTCCCTTGGACGCCGACATTCGGATGTACCGTTCATTATCGAGAATCCTTGAGGCGAAGCACATGACCGGAAATGCCATTCCACTTACATCTGGAGTCTTCTGCAGCTCTTACGTCCTCATGTCTCGATACCGGATCGATTCTGGCTCGAATACTCGTGTTCCACGGCGGACGCTATAAGAATTACCAGCTCTTGTTCGAGGGGAATAGTCAGGCGTTCCCGATTTGACGAGAGTTCACTCCGCCTCCCTACTGCCTCTTGCCCACTAGGAATGTCATCAAGGATGAAGGGTGAGATTTTGCTGGACATCGCCGGCTCCAGCATGGCGGACGCCGTCTTGAACGAGTTCTGAGGACAGTAGTGGAGACCTGAGTCCGGAAACAACGCCCGCATGCATGGTCCTGCTCACTGGACGGTTGGCGACATATTTTGCTCCCAGCACACCTGAAGATATGATGATCATTGACTGTACAACGAGGCTTACGATAGTATAACGAAATCCATGGTAGTATCCAAGAATACCTGAGGCACACCGCGGATCACATACCAGAAGGAGCATCATGAGTGATAGTAGTCAGCATACCGCTTCTCATAACAATTACGAGCGATCCCTTGCGCTGAGGCGCGCAGCAAAAGCTAGCTTCATCGGAAACTTCATTGAGTGGTTCGACTACGCCTCATACGGTTATCTGGCCGGAGTCATCGGACGCGCATTCTTCCCACAGGCAGATAAATCGGTTCAGTTGATGTCGGCCTTCGCCGTGTTTGCGATGTCCTTTATCCTGCGGCCGATCGGCGCCGTCGTGTGGGGAGCATGGGGAGATAAGTGGGGACGCAGGTGGGCTCTGTCCTGGTCGATTCTTATCATGTCCGGGTCGACGTTCTTCATCGGGCTTCTTCCCACATACTCGGCTATAGGTATGGCAAGCGCTATCGGCCTGCTTGTGCTGCGAATGATTCAGGGATTCTCCGCTTCCGGCGAGTATGCAGGAGCTGGCACTTTTCTAGCGGAGTACGCACCTCCGGCTCGTCGAGGCATCTACACCTGTCTAGTACCGGCGTCAACGGCGTGCGGTTTGCTCGCTGGCTCTCTCATGGCGACAGGGATGTTTAGAGTTTTGAATGACGACGCGATAGATAGTTGGGGATGGCGTATTCCCTTCCTATTGGCTGGCCCCCTCGGGCTCATTGGACGCTATATCCGCGTTCACTTGGAAGACTCCCCCGCCTACCAGGAGATGCGCGCCGAGATGCCTCAGGACCAGAAATCGGCGAGCTGGTCAGAACCTCTGCGCCTGTTGCTGCGCGAGCACCTGCGCGAGACGCTCATTACCTTCGGCGTCTCCTGCCTCAACGCTGTAGCCTTCTACATGCTGCTGAGCTATATGCCCACCTACGTCCACGAAGAACTCGGCTTCCCCAAAGATATTGCGACCCTGGCCACATCGGTGATGCTCGTTGTCTACATTGCCTCTATCTTCCTCATGGGACACCTGTCCGACACCTTCGGCAGGCGTCGCATGCTGATCGCAGCCTGTATCGCATTCATCGTGATGACTGTTCCTCTATTCATCGCAATGACCAAGGCCCACGACATGCTCTCCGTAGTAATCCTGTGCCAAGTTGTTTTCGCCATCATTCTCACGGCGAACGATGGCACCTTGGCGACGTTCCTGGCCGAGTCCTTTCCCACCAACGTCCGCTACTCCGGGTTCGCGCTGTCCTTCAACGGAGCCAACGCGCTTCTCGGTGGGACGACGCCCGCTATAGTCACCTGGCTTATCAAGGTCACTGGTTCCCCGTTAGCGCCGGCTGTCTACCTGACCGTCATCTCACTGATCGCCATGTTCGCCATTTTCAGATCTCGCATCATTCACGGATCTGAACTGACTGAGGCTCAGAATTCCTGCTCGTCGGCGACAGAGAAGGAATGAAAACGACAATGATCGAATGGTGAGTTGCGTATCACATATCTCCATTCGAGGTGATTATCACCGTCTTGTTACGGACAGATTCCGGTAGTAAGTCCTAGGATGTTGACCATGGCTGATACCGACGCAGACGCAAGCGTTGCAAGTGATGACGCTGTCACCCCCGCACGTTCCCGATCAGAATCACGGGTCACCCCCCGAGGCGAGGACCGCCGCCAAGCCATCATCGACGCCGCTGCAGCCATCATCCGTGAGTCCGGTCCGTCGACGGTCAGTCACCGCAACGTTGCCAAACGTGCCGGGTGCTCTCTGTCGGCGACCACATATTACTTCGATGGACTGGAGGATCTTCTCCATCAGGCCGGTCTGGTGAACATCGGACTGTGGGCCTCCCGTGCCGAACGTGTGGCGGACCGAGTCGAGGCTTTCAGAGGGGTTCCGGACCTGTCCCAGCGGGTGCGGTTCATTCTGCAAGCGACCCTGCCGGCCCATGGCGGCTACTTCGGTCACTACCTCCAACTCATCTCGGCCAGCCAGGCCGCCCCGGTCAAACAGGCCTACCGGCAGGGTCGTCAACGGCTCAACGCCGCTCTGCGCCGAGTGCTTCGTCAGCTTGACAGTCCGTTGGACCCGGAGATGGTGATCGCCGTCGTCGACGGAGCCGCCGTCACCGCGCTCAGTGAAGGATGGAACGTCAAGTCCACCGCCGCGGGACTGTTGACCGACCTCATCAGTCTGGCCCATGGCTTGCCGGCTTTCCAAGTACCGAGTTCCTCGACGACCTCCCGCTCCGAAGCCCCGTTAGTGGCGCGGGCAACCAGTAGTGCGCATTAGTCACGCCTGATGGACTGCCTCACCATAGGCGGGTGGGACCCATCACGATGCGTACAGGCTCCTCGCGCTTTGCCGAACGGTCCCGCAGTTTCAACGCGAGCATGCCGGCCAGTTTCTCGTCTTGCGACAGCGGGGCACGCACCAGCGCTCTGGCCACGCCAGGAGTCACCTGTCCCTTGACCAGTGGCGGCGCCACCGGTCCCAGGACTTCGAAACCATCAGCATCAGCCTGAATCACCAGGGCTTCTACCGCTTTTTCCGGGCCATCCAGGCGTGCCGCCGTCCAAGCCGGCGGTAGATGCAGCTCCGACCGCTCTGCCAGCTCTCTGCGAGCGAAACCCGTCTGGTCCCACCTCACCAGCGCCTGAGCCGTGGTCGGATCTGGACTTCCCAGAAGGATCACGCGCGCCGAAGGCGCTGCCAGCACCGCTGCATTCGTCCACTGGCGCAGGGCCTCACCGGTCGCCCCCAGGTCCGGGCGCGAGGACAGGGCACCTCCGTCGAGTAGCAGCAGCGCCCGGTACCCGCCTTCTGCCACGGGCTCGGCCCCCGGAGTGGCCACCACGAGACGTGGTGAACCGTCAACCTCACTCACCACACCATGATCCTCACGCGCACCTGAGACCACCACTGGAACACCGGGGAAGGCCCGTCCCAGTTCCTCCCCCGTACGTGTGGAGCCGACTGTCACCATCCGCAGGAGGTGTCCATCGCACTGTTGACAGGTCCACCACCCCACTGTTCGGGCGCACCACCGGCAGGCCGTACGCCCCTGACGGTCCATCGACACCGGACCCCCACATGAAGGGCAGCGTGCGGCGCTACGGCAACGGGCACAGGCCACCAGCGGCGCGTAGCCGGAACGCGGCACCTGAACGAGAACAGGCCCGTCCCGCAGGGCGTGCCTCAGCGCTCGGTGCGCCAGCGACGGGATCCGAGCCGCCCCGGAGGCGCCCTCCCGGTCCAGTTCAGCCGGACCCGGAACCTCAGGACGGGGCACCACGCTGCGCACCACGTGCCGCGGTGCTGCCAGGTCTCCGCACCGTCCCTGCTCAACCAGTGACTGGGCCTCCACAGTGCGGGAGAAACCACCAATGAGCAAGCCCGCTCCCTCAAGGCTGGAGCGCCGATCAAGCACTGTGCGCGCATGGGTGTACGGGGCGTGGAGCTCAGCCAGCCGGTTGTCGCCATCATCCCAGATGGCCGCCAGGCCCAGCCGGCGCACCGGGGCGAAGGCCGCCGCGCGGGTCCCCACCACCACGCGGGCGTGGCCAAGCAGCAGAGACAGAAAGGCACGGTATCGGCGAGCCGGGCCGTGCTCGGCCGAGAGGACCACGACCGGCTCACCCACCAGCTCCCGCCGGAGTCGGGCGGCAAGGTCCTCAGCCTGCTCAGTGGTCGCCACGACAATGACCGCCCCCCGGGAGCCCGCCAGACAGGCTTGCACCGCACGGGCCAGGCATTCCTGCCACGACGAGACCACGGAACCTAAGTCACCGTCTCCACCCCGGCGTGGCCGAGCCGGCAAGGCGCACCAGGCCGCCCGCGGAGTATCGCCGTCAGCCAGTCGCGCCAGAAACTCTTCACCCCCGTCATAGTGCTGCCATCCGCACCCGTTGGGAGGAGGGGCCCAGACGGAGAGATCACGCGGGGCCTTATCCCGCTCACTCTCCTCGGTTGTGGCATGCCTGGCAGGGAGGGCGAGACGGATGACGTCGGAGCGCGTCCCAGCACTGCGGTCGGCGATGTCCTCGATGAGTCGGCGAGATCTCTCCGGAAGGACCGGGAGGTCGGAGACCACGCGGCGCAGGGGTGAGAGCCGTCCCAGGTGCGTCGTCGTGGCCGCCCGTTCCCAGATCCATCCCCGCATCTCCTGCTCACCGAAACGGACCACCACGCGGGTACCGGGCAGGGCCTGTTGCGCCATCCCCACAGGGACCGAGTAGTCGAAGGTGCGGTCCAGATGAGGCACTGGAGAGTCCAGGAGGACCCTGGCGACAGGATCGGTGACACCGGCCACCGTCACCGTGCGTTCACCGGGCTCGGGCAGGCTCAGCAACTCACCCTGCCGGCCCACTCCGGACCGGCCAGCAGATCCATTCGGCTTGCCGAGGGTGGGAGCGCCGTCATGCCCGGTAGCCATACAGCCTCTAAAATGGTCGTTCCCGAACGAATAGCGAGGCTCAGACGGCCTGGCGCAGCGCCTCAGCGCGGTCAGGGACCTCCCAGGTGAAACCGGGACGCCCGAAGTGCCCGTAGGCGCTGGTGGCACGATAGATGGGACGTAGCAGATCGAGGTCGCGCACAATGGCCGCGGGACGCAGATCAAAGACTTTGTTGACGGCCGCCATGATGCTTTCCTCGGAAACGGCAGCCGTCCCGAAGGTCTCCACATAGACGCCCACCGGGTGGGCCGATCCGATGGCGTAGGCCACCTGGATCTCACAGCGCCTCGCCAGACCCGCGGCAACGACGTTCTTGGCGACCCAGCGCATCGCGTAGCTGGCCGAACGATCCACCTTCGAGGGGTCCTTACCGGAGAAGGCGCCCCCGCCGTGCCGGGCCATACCGCCGTAGGTGTCCACAATGATCTTGCGACCCGTCAGTCCGGCGTCCCCTGCAGGACCACCAATGACGAACTGTCCCGACGGGTTGACAAGGACCTCGGCCCCGGCGGTGGCGAGCTCGGTTCCGGCCTCGGCCTCAGCCGCCAGTACCGGGGCGATGACCTCCGACTGGAGGGCGTCGGTGAGCCAGGCGCGGGTGCGGTTCTCATCGTGCTGGGTGGAGATGACCAGGTTCTCCAGACTCACAGGCCGCTGGCCGTCATAGCCGATCGTCACCTGGGTCTTGCCGTCGGGCCGCAGCCCCGGGATGATCCCCTGCCTACGCACCATTGCCAGCCGCTCCGCCAGGCGGTGCGCCAGATGGATGGGCAGCGGCATGAGGGCGGTGGTGTCATCGCAAGCGTAGCCGAACATGAGTCCCTGATCACCGGCACCCTGCAGATCGAGGGGATCGATATCTCCGGAGTCCTGGCGTGCCTGAAGGGATTTATCCACGCCGGCAGCGATGTCCGGGGACTGCTGGCCGATCGACACTGAGACCCCGCAGGAGCGGGCGTCAAAGCAGACCTCCGAGGAGGTGTAGCCGATGGCGGCGATCTCCTGACGCACGATCTCCGGAATCTCGACGTAGGCCCTCTCCGTGGTCACCTCTCCGGCCACGTGCACCAGGCCTGTCGTCACCATCGTCTCAACCGCGACGCGCGCGGAGGGGTCCTGGTCAAGAATGGCATCGAGGATCGCGTCCGAAACGCGGTCGCAAACCTTGTCCGGGTGCCCTTCGGTGACCGACTCAGAAGTGAACAGACGCAAGGATGAACTCACCTGTCCATAGTAGTCACCACCAGCATCCATCCACCGTGGCATTACCCACGAAAGTTCCTCGCGGGCTTTCAGGGGCCAATCATCAGGTCTGCAGTCAGGTCGATGAGAAGACGGGCGATCTCCGTCTTGCTGCCCTGCCCGCGAGCCACCTCCGAACCCTGGGCGTCCAGGATCACGACCGAGTTGGGAACGTCTCCGAAACCGAGGGTCTCCCCCACCGCATTGACCACCAGGAGGTGCGCCCCCTTCCTGCGGGCCTTGACCGCACCGTGGAAGAGCACGTCCCCGTCGTCGTCCCCAGTCTCGGCGGCGAATCCGACGACGATCTGACCGGATCGAGGCGGATCCGCCACCAGACCGGCGAGAATGTCCGGGTTGGTGGTGAGCTCGATGGACATCGCGGGCCCATTCCGGCGATCCGAGGCGGTCTGCGTCTGCTTCTTGATCTTCGTAGTCGCCATGGTGAGCGGCCGGTAGTCGGCAACAGCTGCGGCCATGATGACGGCGTCGGCGTCGCGAGCGGCCTCGCGCACCGCGTGGAGCATGTCATGCGCGGTTCCCGCAGCGACGACGGCAACGCCCGGTGGCAGGACATCGAGTAGATCGGAGGCAACGTGCGCCTGCACCAGGGTGACACGAGCACCCTGCTCAGCGGCGGAGGCCGCCAGCGCGCACCCCTGACGCCCGGAGGAGCGATTGCCGAGGTATCGCACCGGGTCGATGGGCTCACGCGTGCCGCCGGCGGAGATAACGATATGCCGCCCCTTAAGGCGCCCGACGCCCTCATCCTTGCCGCTCTGTCGCAGGGTCGTCAGAGCACGCGAGACGATTTGCCCGGGCTCAGGCATGCGCCCCACTCCGGAGTCCTTGCCGGTCAAGCGGCCGGAGTCGGGCTCGAGCACGGTCAGGCCACGCCTGCGCAGCACGGCGACGTTGTCCTGGGTGGCGGGGTTGAACCACATCTGGGTGTGCATGGCCGGTGCCAGGACAACGGGGGCCTGACTGGCCAGGATGGTCGCGGTCAACAGGTCGTCTGCCCTACCGACACGTACCCGTGCCAGCAGATCCGCCGTTGCCGGGGCAACCAGGATGAGCTCAGCCCATTCGGCCACAGCCACGTGCTCCACTGCCGCCGGGTCGTCGAAGACACCGGTGGACACGCTGTGGCCGCTGATCGCCGCCAAGGTGGGCGCTCCGATGAACCGCAGCGCCGACTCGGTGGCCACCACCTTGACCTCGTGCCCCGCCTGGCGCAGCAGCCGAATGACGAAGGGCGCCTTGTAAGCGGCTATCGACCCGGCCACACCGACGACCACACGACGCGACCTCCAGGAGACCGTCGTGGCACGCCGACTTGCAACGGCACACTGCTCGTCCATGCGAGCGCGGCTCAGAACTGGATGTCGTCGAGGCTGGTGGGCGTCTCGCCCTCTTCAGGGTGGACAGGAGTGTCCAGTGAGATGTCGCTGAACATGTCAGCCTCAGCGGCGCGGCGGGCCTCCTCGGCCTCGGCGCGGCGGGCACGGGCCACGTCTCCGGGAACGACCTCGAGCTTGTCCTCGGCGATCTCTCGCAACGCGATACCGAGCGACTTCTCACCGACCTCGGAGTCGACCAGCGGACCGAAGAACTCGAACTGATTGTCCTCGAGCTGTTGGGTGTAGGTGTTGATCTGGCGGGCGCGCTTAGCGGCCTCCACCACAAGCCCGTACTTGGAGTCGACCTTCTCCAGAAGGTCGTCGATCGGCGGGTTGGTGATGCCCTCGGGCTGGGGAGAGGTTCCGAGCATGTGCATGCCTCCGGTTCAATCTCGATAGTTCTAAACCAAGTTATTCTAACTGCCGAGTCCCATGAGCCGGGCGAGCTCATCGGTGGCGCTCGCCACGGTGTCGTTGACGACGACGTGATCGAACTCGTCGGCCGCAGCGAGTTCGGTACGAGCCGTGACCAGGCGGCGCTCCTGCTCCTCGGGATCCTCGGTGTCCCGGCCCGCGAGTCTGCGGACGAGTTCGTCCCAGCTCGGCGGGGCGAGGAAGACGAGGCGGGCCTGGGGCATGGCCCGGCGAACCTGGCGAGCACCGGCCAGGTCGATCTCCAGGAGTGCGGGACGTCCGGCGTCGAGTTGGTGCTGTACGGGGCCACGGGGAGTGCCGTAACGGTGCGCACCATGGACCAGCGCCCACTCCAGCATCTGCCCTGAGGCGATGAGGCTGTCGAACTCCTCCTCGCTCACGAAGTGGTAGTGCACGCCGTCGATCTCGCCGGGACGGGGCTCGCGGGTGGTGGCGGAGATCGAGACGAAGAGGTCGGGGTGGCGTCTGCGCAGTTCGGTGACCACGGTTCCCTTGCCCACCGCCGTTGGTCCTGCCAGGACAGTCAGACGAGCGAGAACGGGAGCGGACGAGGCAGCGGCGTCGGTCATGGTCACATCATGACCTACCGGACGCCGCCGGCACGAGCTGGCGTCTCACCAGGTGTCTTATCGGACGTCTCAGCCGAAGCGCTCTACCAGTGCGGCCCGCTGATTCGCCCCCAAGCCCCGTACCCGCCGGGACTCGGCGATACGAA